>Ga0070738_10003096_pt1 | contig 22881 bp, 24 predicted proteins | sample Coa_R2_2_FD_66446 | JGI IMG/M metagenome (GOLD analysis project Ga0070738, IMG submission 66446) | Surface soil microbial communities from Centralia Pennsylvania, which are recovering from an underground coalmine fire - Coalmine... | ecosystem: Environmental > Terrestrial > Soil > Unclassified ... | reverse complement strand
CTCCAGAACGTCTATGGCGGCAATCGTGAGGGATTCCTCAAGGACACCGGAGACTGGATCGCCCTCAATTACGGCAACGCCCAATGACCGATCCCACCCTGGAGACGGACCCGGGCTCGCTCCCGGACCCGAATGGCTACTTCCTCCCCGCCGGCTCCGGCTCGCGGCACCAGATTTTCCCGGGTGTCGAGATCCGCACGACCGCCGGGAAGAACCTCATGCTCTCGGTCGTCCGGCTCGAGCCCGGCTCGGTCGTGACCGAGCACGCCCATCCCCACGAGCAGATGGGGATCCTCCTGGAGGGGCAGCTCGAGTTCACCGTGGGAGGCGTCACGCGGCTCCTCAACCCCGGCGACATGTGGCGCATTCCCGGAGGGGTCGTCCACCGGGTCCGCGCCCTGGACCGATCCGCCTTGGCCCTCGACGTGTTCCACCCGATCCGGGAGGATTACCTCTGATCCCAAGCTGTCGGGGTTGAGCATTCGGTGATCAGCAAGAATCAGGTCCAACCATCGGCCCACTGACCACTGACCAGTGGAAGCGCCATGCCCCGCGTCGTCGTCTTCGGATCGAGCAACACAGATCTGACGATGCGGGTGCCTCGGCTGCCGGAGCCCGGGCAGACGATCCTGGGGAGTTCGTTCACCACCACGCCCGGCGGCAAGGGAGCCAACCAGGCGGTCGCGGCCCGACGCGCCGGCGCCGAGGTCGTCTTCATCACGGCTGTCGGCGACGACGATCTGGGCCGGCAGGCGTTGGAGCTGTATCGGCGCGAAGGGATCGACGTGAGCCACGTCCGGGTGGTCGAGGGGGTCGCCTCGGGGGTGGCCCTGATCTTCGTCGGCGATGATGGCGAGAACCTGATCGGGGTCGCGCCGGGCGCCAATCACCGTCTCACCCCCGAGGACATCGACGGCCTGCCGGCGTCGCTGTTTGGCAAGGACGAGGTGTTGCTGGTCAGCCTGGAGATCCCCGTCGAGACGGCGCTGCGCGCCCTGCGTCGCGGCGCGGAGGCGGGGATGTTGACCGTCTTGAATCCGGCCCCTGTCCCGGCGATCTCGGAGTCGGCCGCGAAGGACTTACTCTCGGCCGCGACCGTCATCACGCCCAACCGCGTCGAGGCCCTGGCCCTGACCGGCATGACGCCGGAAGTCGGGGCCCAGCCCGATTGGCCCCGTTGCGCCGAGCGTTTGCTCGCGATGCGCAAGCTGGCCGTGGTTCTGACCCTGGGATCGCGGGGCTGCGAGGTCGCCACCGCCGAGGGGACCTGGTCGATCGGCGCGCATCGAGTCGAGGCGGTGGACACCGTTGGCGCCGGCGATGCCTTCAGCGGCGCGCTGGCGGTCGCGCTGGCCGAGGGACGATCGCCTCTGGAAGCCGCGGCCTGGGCGAACGCCGCCGCGGCGCTGGCGGTCACCCAGCCCGGTGCCCAGTCGGCGCTGCCCAACCGTGATGCGATCGACCGCCTCGCCGCACGGGGCGCCCCGCCTTACCGCATGGCTTCCGGAGGCGGCTCGTGTGCAATCTTCTGAGGGAAAGGAAGACGGTCATGCCCCCTCGACCGGCGTTCGCGTGGTGTCTGGTGCTCCTCGTGATGGGCCTGGCGTGGCTGGGCCTGGGTGAACCGCGGCGGGCCTGGGCTCACGACCGCCCGGCCGGGCCGTTGCACAAGACGCGCTCCGCGGTGATCGCCCGCCAGGGGATGGCGGCAACCAGTCAGCCGCTGGCCACCGCGGCGGCGCTGCGCGTCTTGCAGCAGGGGGGCAACGCGGTGGACGCCGCGATCGCGGCCGACGCCGTCCTGGGAGTGGTCGAGCCGATGTCCTGCGGCCTCGGCGGCGACCTGTTCGCCATCGTCTGGGACGCCAGGACGAAACGACTCACCGGCCTGAACGCCAGCGGCCGCGCGCCGGCCGCCGCCACCATCGAGCTGTTCCGCTCCAAGGGACTGGCCACGATCCCGGTCCACGGGCCGATGAGCTGGTCGGTCCCCGGTTGCGTCGATGGCTGGGACCAGCTCCGCCGGCGGTTCGGCACCAAGTCCCTCGCCGAGTTGCTGGCGCCGGCGATCGCCTACGCGGAGCAGGGTTTCCCCGTCAGCGAGATCATCGCCGCCGAATGGCACTCGGCCGAGACGAGCTTACGGGAAGTGCCCAGCTCGGCCGCCTGCTACCTCCCCGGCGGCCACGCGCCGGAGCGGGGGACGGTCTTCCGCAACCCGGGGCTGGCGCGGTCGCTCCGGATCATCGCCAAGGAAGGCCGCGACGCCTTCTATCGCGGGCCATTGGCCGAGGCGATGGTGCGCTATTCGCAATCGGTCGGCGGCCTGTTCACCCATCAGGACTTCGCCGAGCACACCAGCACGTTCGTCGAGCCGGTCTCGACCAACTATCGCGGTTACGATGTCTGGGAGCTGCCCCCGAACGGACAGGGGATCGCCGTGCTCCAGATGCTCAACCTGCTCGAACCGTTCGACCTGAAGGCCATGGGCGCGCAGTCGGCCGAGGCGCTGCACCTGATGATCGAGGCCAAGAAGCTGGCGTACGAGGACCGCGCCAAGTTCTGCGCCGACCCGGAGTTCGCCCGCGCGCCGATCGAGACCTTGATCTCCAAGCCCTATGCCGGGCGCCGCCGGGCCGAGCTGAAGACGGATCGGGCCAATCCGCACCCCGCGCCCGGCGAGCCCGCGGCGGCCGAGACGATCTACCTGACCGTGGTCGATCGCGACTTCAACTGCGTCAGCCTGATCCAGAGCAACTTCCACGGTTTCGGTTCCTATCACGTGCCCGGCGACCTGGGCTTCGCGCTCCAGAATCGCGGCTGCCTCTTCGCCCTGGATCCGAACCATCTCAACCGGCTGGAGCCGCGGAAGCGGCCCTTCCACACGATCATCCCGGGCTTCGTCACCAAGGACGGCCAGCCCTGGCTGAGCTTCGGGCTGATGGGCGGGGACATGCAAGCCCAGGGACACGTCCAGGTTCTCTGTAACCTGATCGACTTCGGCATGGACGTCCAGGAGGCCGGCGACGCGCCGCGGTTCCGTCACTTCGGCTCGTCGGAGCCGACCGGCCAGCCCGCCGACGGCGGCGGCTCGGTCGCCCTGGAGTCAGGCATCCCCGCCGAGGTCCGCCGCCGGCTCCAGGCCAAGGGGCACCGCCTCGTCGAGGCCCCCGGCACCTTCGGCGGCTATCAGGCAATCCGCATCGACCTGGAACACGGCGTTCTCATCGGCGGCTCCGACCCTCGCAAGGACGGCTGCGCGATGGGTTACTGATCGCTTGAGTCATTGATTGATCACTGGACATTGGTTGCTTTGGTGTGAGCTATCCGATCCTCCCCTCACTCTTCTTACCCTATGCCTGACTTCCGCGATGTCGATCCGCGCGCATTGCGGCTGCCTTCCTCCCGCTGGCAGGGGGCCGACCCGGCCAAGCTGGCCAGGCAGATCGCCTTGTTCGGCCGATCGGCGGTTGGAATGCCTCCGCCCTGGGTATACGAGGGGACCGACGGGGGTCCTTGTGCTGTACAATGGAGTGACACGGGCGACTCGGATCGCCAAACTCGCCCCCGGTGTCACGATCCGAGTCGAGGTGATCGGCAAGCTCCCCAAGGCGTATGCCGCAGACCCCAAGGTCGGAGACGTGCTGCCATGACCTCGGACATGCAGAAGGAAGCGATGGCCGTCCTGGCCGAAGTTTGGTCGTTATCGCCAGATGTCCGGCTGGGGCAGTTGCTTGCTCATCTCGGTTTCCTGGGCGAGGCGCATCTCGGCAGAGGGCTGGGATACATCGAAGACGACGAACTCCTGGCTGTCCTCTACCGCCATAAGGCGGAACTGTTGGCGCGGCTGGAAGGGACGACGAACCCAGCGCTGCCAGGGGCCGGGACCGACACCTCGGTTTCTGGGAGTCCTACGTCCCTAGAGCCGACCCCGACCGCTGAACTCGGGCGTTAGCGCCAAAGACTGCAAGGCATGGCGCGAGCCGCCTACTTGATCAGCGGCCGGACCTCGATCTTGCGGAAGAAGATCTCGGCGCCTTCGGACTGGAAGAGGATCTTGCCCTTGGTGAGGCTGGACTTCGTCCCGATGTTGACCACGTAGCCGTTGAGGATCGTGGTGATCGAGTCGCCGTCGCAGAGGACTTCCATGCGGTTCCACTCGCCGGCCGGCTTCTCGACGTCGCGGCGGCCGCGGAAGCCCAGGGTGTCCTTCCAGCTGGGGTCGCGGCCCCACCAGTTGAACCGGCCCGAGTTGCGCGTGACGGGCTTGCCCCCCTTCTCGAAGTAGAGCTGATCGTCCGGGCCGACGCGCGTCTCGCAGGTCAGGCTCGGTTTCTCCTTGCCGCCGACCATGATGAAATCACCGCAGCCCCCCTCGATGATCTGGCACTCCTGGGACTCCATCCAGTTGCCGCCCGCTGCACCGTCGTCCCCGACGCAGTGGACCAGGATGCCCGAGTCGCGCGCCTTCTTCTTCCGCGGCGCCCAGGTCCGCTCGCCCCACTTCCACTCGGTGATCAGGTGATAGTTCTGGAAGTCCGCCTGCGTCGTGAATCCACCGAATTCCTCGCCCGAGACACAGATCATGCCGTCGCGGACCGTGAAGACCTTGTTGGGATCATCGCGTCCATGTCCGTGCAAGTAGGTATAGAAGCCGGTCAGGTCCTTGCCGTTGAACTGGAAGACCGGCTCACCCGAGCGGATCGAGGGGACGTCCCGGGCGAACGATGGAACCTCGGGGGCCTGACCGGCCATCCCCCACACGGGGGCGGCCAGGCCGCCCAGCAGCAAGCCGAGTCGAACACGAAGTCGGGCGGTCATGGTGCGAACTCCCAGGATCGGGTCGGGACTCAAACGCGCTGGCGGTGGATCTCGGCACCCTGCTGGCGGCAGATCGACTCGACCTTGGCCAGGATCTTCTCATCCGGGCAGCCGATCGACAGGATCATGCCCTGGCCCCCTTCAATCTGCTCGGGAGGAGTGATGCCCAGGCGATCGTTGGGCACGCCGAGCTGCATCAAGATCTGGATCACCAGGTTGGCCTGGGCCGAGTTGTAGAAGTAGGCGACGACCCGGGGCATGCTCCCGGCGCGCTGCTGGACCAGGCCGGACCGGATCTGCGGCGTTTCCATGGATGGATCGGCGGACGGAGCCGCCTCCTACAAGGTGACCGGCGGACGGAGCCGCCTCCTACAAGGAGTTCCGGAGGAGCCGGCTCTGGCCGGCGAGAATCCGGATGGCTGGCAAGGGCCGGGCAGAATGATGCACAAGTTTGACGGACCGGCCGGCAAATCGCAAGATGCCGTTTCCGGTCCGCGTGGTGGATGGACGGCCGGCGATTGGTGGCCAAGGGATTCGGGGGTTTGTTACCCTAGATGGGTGAGCCGGACGCGCACGCAGCCGGGGAGTCGGACGAGCCCATGCCGATTGTGCTCGCGAGCTTGATCGTCTTCGCAGTCGCCTCGGGGACTGCTCCCCTGGAGCACCTGGGCCGGTTCGATGCCCGGGCCATCCCCGAGGCCTCGGGGATCGTCAAGAGCCGGCGGTTCCCGGGCATCTTCTGGGTGCACAACGACTCGGGGAATCCCCCCCTGCTCTTCGCCGTGCGGAGCGACGGCCGGATCGTCCGCCAGTTCCGCCTGGCGGTCCCGAATCTCGACTGGGAAGACATCACGATCGACGACCAGGGGCATCTGTACCTGGGCGACATCGGCAACAACGGCGGCTTGCTGCGGGTGCGCGTGATCTACCGGATCGACGAGCCCGACCCATCGTCAACGGCGGACCAGCCGCTCGCCGCCTCGGCCGCCATAACCTACGCCCTGCCCCGGTCCAACCGGTTCGACGCGGAGGGCTTGGTCTACGATCGAGGCACCGCGATCGTGGTCGCCAAGTCTCACGACGGTCGCGAAGCGGAGCTGTTCGCCGTGCCCTTGGATCCGCCCGCGCCGCCAGCCCGGCCAGCCCAGCCGCGCGCGATCGGCCGGCTGCCCGGCTTCACACAGCCGGCCACGGGTGCGGCCCTGAGCGCGGACCGCTCGCTCCTGGCGGTCTGCTCGGACCGCGTGACGCGGATCTACCGGCGCGGGGCCTCGCCGCCGTGGCGGCTGGTGGCCGAAGTCCGCTACCAGCCCTTGCCGATCGAGGGAATTGCCTGGGACGGGCCCGACCTGATCCTGGCTGCCGAAGAAGGGCGGGGGTTGTATCGCCTCTCCCAGGCGACCTGGCGCGCCGCCACTCCGCGGGCTGCCGCCACGTCGAAAGCGAGATGATGAGCGAGAAGACCAGTGACGTCGTGATCGTGGGCGGCGGGGTGATCGGCCTGTCGATCGCCGAGGCCCTGGCGCGCGCGGGGCTGCGGTCGACGGTGCTGGATCGCCGCGAGCTGGGCCGGGAAGCCTCCTGGGCCGGCGCGGGTTTGATCCCCCCGGTGGCCGAGCGACCCTCGAAGAACCCGGCGGCGGCGCTGCGGTCCTGGAGCGCTCGGCTCTACCCCGATTGGTCGGCCAGGCTGCGCGACGAGACGGGGATAGACACCGGTTATCGACGCACTGGCGGGGTCGACGTCGCCTGGACCGAGTCCGACGACCTGGCTTTGCAGTCGGTGGCCGGCCAGTGGCGCGCCGAGGGGATCGCTCACGAGCGGCTGGCGCCCGGAGATTCCGCCCGGGTCGAGCCGGCGCTCAACCCGGAGCTCCGGGCCGTCTACTATTTGCCCGACCGGGCCCAGGTCCGCAATCCCTGGCTCCTGCGGGCCCTGATGGCGGCCGTCTCCCGGCGCGGAGTCCGGCTCAAGCCCTGGCACAGCGTCGAAGGGTATTCGCTCCGCGGGCGGCGGATCGAGGCCGTCCGGACCAGTGCGGGGGAGATCCCCTGCGGCTTGGTGATCGTGGCGGCCGGCGCCTGGTCCGGTCCGTTACTCCACTCGATCGGCGTCCGCGTGCCGACTCCACCGCTCAAGGGCCAGATCGTGCTCCTGCGCGGCGACACGCCCTTGATCCGCCGCATCGTGGAGCATGGCAAGAACTACCTGGTCCCCCGCGACGACGGCCGGGTCCTGGTCGGTGCCACCGAGCACGATGCCGGCTTCGACACCCGGCCCACCCTTGGGGACACCCGCGACCTGCTCGACGAGGCCCTGCGGCTCTGTCCGATCCTGAGCCAGGCCGAGGTCGAGGCGACCTGGGCGGGCCTCCGGCCGGGGAGCGTCGACAGCAAGCCCACCATCGGACCGGCCCCCGAGTTCGCGAACCTGATCATCGCCACCGGCCACAAGCGCGCCGGCTTGCAGCTCGCCCCAGCCACCGCCGAGCTGGTCGCCGACCTGGTCTTGGGCCGCCCCCCGCGCCTGGATCTCGACCCGTTCCGGCCTGATCGCCCGCCGGGATCGGTGGGAGATGACAGCTTCCGCTCCTGAATCGCAGGCCGTCGGCTTCAATCCCCGAGCCGATCAAGCCGGGGGTTGGAGCCGGGCCTTGACCCATTCGAGCTGCTCGGGTCGTAGCGGTGGGAGGATCCGGGCCTCGCCATAGCGGACCACCCGGTGATACGGACCTTCGTCGTAGGCCCGATCGAAGACCGTTTGCAGTGAGAGGGCGATGTCGGGATCGCCGGGCAAGAGCGGGATGGCGATCCCCGGCAGCCGCTGTTCCAGCCGGATGGGATAGACGAAGAACTCGTTGGGCCGATCGAAGCGATGCACGCAGACGTGGTAATCGAAGGCCCCGGCCCGCGCGATGGCCAGCTCGCGCGGGACGGCCGTCACGTGGGTCCCGCCTCGGAGCAAGTCGATCTCGATCAGGTGGGCCTGGCCGGCGAGGATCTCGCGCTGCTTGGCCAGGTAGGTTTCACGGCCAGGATTGCCCGGGGTCTTGTTGGCCGGGCTCACGACCTCGATCGTCGCGACGAGCCGGTCATCCGATCCATCCCTCCGGTGGACCTCGACGAGGGGCTCTTCGAACGGCTCGTGCTCGATCAGGTCGACCGGGATCACGACAGGTTCGGCCAGCTCGACTTCCTCGGCGACCGCGACGCCTCCCTGCCCCCCGCGCCAGTCGGACGCTCCCAGCCCCGAGTGCAGCACGTCGGCGTCTGGCTCGATCTGCCGGTGGGTGTACTCGAGCCAGACCCGCTGACGAGACCGTGCGTAATAGGGCTCGGGCAGGCGGCGCATGAGGGCGCCGACGAGGAACGTGATGAGCGCGTCATGAAGATTCGGAAACCAGTCCGGGCTTTCCAGGTAAGGGTCCATGCCAGGGAATGGCGAGGGCATTCGACGGCTCCCGGGTCGATTGGGGATTCCTGGCCATTGTCGTGGACGCCTCACGCGCGGTCAACCGCGACCGGGATGCTGGAAGCCGAGAAGATCCTGGGTATCCTGCTGGCGATGGCGGGCTGATCCGGTCGCTCAATTCGATGGCCCTCCGCGCGGTCAGGCACGACGAACCACCTTCTCGCGCACGAAGGCCCGGAACGAGCGGATCCACTCCGTCGAGTCGGCGGTCCGACCCTGTTTGAGGAATTGGAAGACCGAGGCGACGCGCAGAGTGGGGAAGTTCCGGCTGGTTGTCCTGCGCCGATAGGCCCCATTCGCTTGGAGGTGGAGGAACTGGAGGCTCCGGCCGTCGGATCGCCAGACCTCCGGCACACGCAATGCGGCGAAGATCTTGAGCCGATCGAGCGAGGTGCGGGTGACCTCCACTTCGATGACCAGGTTGGGAGCAGGATCGACGTTCAGATCGAGCTGACGCTTGCCGCGGAGGCGCCGGGCGTTCTCCCCGAACCAGTAACACTTGTCGGGCTCTGCGCCCTTGCCCAGATCCTGCCGCTTGTGCGTGGTCGTGCCGCCTCCCACCCGCGAGATGGCCAGCTCTTCCGTGAGGACGGTGACCATACAATTCAGGAGATCGGCATCGCATTCGTGCCCAAATGACGGCCTGAAGACCTCCATTGTCCCCTGGTCGTAGGTCACGCGGATCGGTCGCTCACCGACGATCCGGAGCTGCGCCTCGTAGTCGTCCCAGGTCACGTCATGGAAGACGACCCCGGATGACTGCGGCGGTCGCGTCCGGGAAGGGGTGGTCGCGGTGGCCATGACCTGCTCCATTTCCTTTGAAGCCTCGTTCAGCTCGACGAACTCATCGGATCGTCGGGGACGACCAGGACTTTGCCGGCGGCGGTCAGGCCCAGCGCAACGCTCCGCTGGCCCAGGCGGCAGACGACGGCACCGGCCTCGGGGCGGTTCTCCAGCAGTTCGCCGGTGGCGTGGAGGTCCAACCCGCATTCGCTGAGATAGCGGAGGAAGGCCGGGTCCTGGTCCATGACCCGGACGACGCGGAACGGCTGGCCCGGCCGGCAGCGGGCCAGCGGGGTCCCTTCGGTCTCGGCCAGCGAGCCGTCGGCGCGGGGGATCGGGTCGCCATGCGGATCCACCGCCGGATAACCGAGATAGTTGTCGATCCGGTCGATCAGCCGCTCAGAGGCCGCGTGCTCCATGTGCTCGGCTTCCTCGTGGACCTCGTCCCAGGACATCTTGAGCGTCTCGGCCAGGAACAGCTCGAGCAAGCGGTGCCGGCGGATGATGTTCAGGGCCAAGCGCTGGCCGGCCTCGGTCAGCCGCGCCCCTTCATAAGGGGTATACGTGGCCAGGCTCGCCTCCGAGAGGGTCTTGAGCATACCGGTGACCGTCCCGGGCGAGACGCTCAACGCCTGCGCCAGCTCGCCGGTCGCCACGGCGCTGCCGGGAGCGTGCCGCGCGGCGATCAGGGCGATCGTCTTGACGTAGTTCTCGACGGTCAGGCTGGCCATGGTGGGGACCCGGCTCTCGACCCGGCGCGACGGCGTCGGGTTGAGACCACGAAATGGCCCGACCCAAAGCCCCGGACGGGCCATTCATCCTACGCCAGCCGCTCACGCCAGGCAAAGGGGACTCGCTCCCGATCGGCCGGCTGCTGGCCCCGGGCCGACACGGGGCCGGCGTCGCGGCCGTCTGCGGCGAAACCATCCGGACAAAAAAAGCGGAATCCCCCTGCCGCGGTTTCGGTCCGGCCCATAGGAAAGGGATTAAGAGCGGACGAGACTATCCGACCGCGGGGAAGTCGGGACCGCGCGCTTGGTAAGAAGAATTCCGGCCGCCCCGAGACCCATCACCGGACCCAGGCACATCAGGAGTCAGGTTATGAACGCCCGTCGCTCATCCACCAAGTCGACGATCCGGCTGGAGACCCTGGAGGATCGGATCACGCCCGTCGCGCTGGACCACTCCCTGGCCCACCTGGCAGCGACCCGGGGCGCGTTGCTGAGCCACACCCAGGTCTCGCCCGATCCTGGGTCCACGGCTCGACTGAACCTGAGGGTCATCCATGGCCACCGTCAAGTCCTGGTTGCCGCCAGTACCGACATGAGCGGTCCCAATCAGAGGAACCCGCAACGGATCCACCCCTCGATCGGGGTGGTGAGTTCGGTGGAGAATTCTGCCCCCGTAACGGGCCAGGTGGTTAGCCAGATGGTTCTCCGGTCCACCAGCGTGCCGAGCGCCCCCAGCACGGGTACGGGTACGGCGGTCATGCCGTCGCGGCCGGGTCCGGTGCTCGTGCCGCCGAACCCGGTCACGCCACCGACTGTGCCGCTCGACCCCGATGGCGGAGCGACGACGCCCCCGTCCAACCCTCCGTCCGGATCCACGGGGAATCCGCCGACGCCGGCCACGCCGGCCCCGAATCCACCGTTCACCCTGCGGTGACTGTGAGCCGGATCCTGTGCCTCCGAATCACGGGGGAACCGGAACAGGGTCCGCAGAGCCACCAGGGAACCGATCCCTTCGGGCCGGAGATCACCCCCTCCGACTCCCGTTGCGGGGTCCACGACCCGGCCGCTACCGGTTTGTACTATTTGTACTAATATAAGGGGCACCCCCCGAAAATCACGTCACATCTCGTCACAGCCTTACGCCGCAGGGACTTACGACGCGAAACCCGGTCAAGAAAATCCGTCACGCTCGTCACAGCCTTACGCCGCAAGGACTTACGTCAGGCCACGCCTTCCGATTCCGACGGGCGGGCTCAACCCGGCACAGGCTCCCGGTCAAGCTGGGGTGGTGACGGCGAGTTTGGCGCGCGGAATCGGGGTCTGCCGGCAGCGCAGACACCCCTGATGCCGGGGGGAACCGATCGGCGGGGTCCCCTCGCTGGTGCTTCGCGTACCCGCTTTGAGAATCCCTCTTCTCACCGCACCTGCTCCTGCGTTGCGGAGCCGCCCGGGTCGCCGAGCCGGAGCCAGGCGACCTTGAGGTAGGCGCCTTCCGGGGCCTCGAGCGCGACGGGGTGGTCGGCGGCGGCGCCGGCCAGCCAGAGGAGCTGGGCCGGGCGCTCCGCGGTGCGCGCCGCGGCGCGGAGCAGCCCCAGGAAGTCCGGGGCCGAGAGGAGGCCGGAACACGAGCAGGTCACCAGCAGGCCCCCCGGCTCAACCCGCTTCATCGCCAGGACATTCAGGTCGAAGTACTTCCGCTTCCCCGCGGCGATCTCGTCCCGGTCCGCGATCAGCTTGGGCGGGTCGAGCACGATGACGCCGTAGCAGCGGCCGTTGAGCCCCATCTGGCGGAGGTAGCCGAACGCGTCGGCGTGGACCAGGTCGAGTCGGACCTGGTTGGCGTGCGCGTTCTCCCGGGCCAAGGCCACGGCCTTCTCGTCCAGGTCGACGCCGGTGACTTCCCGGGCCCGGCCCCGGATCAAGGCGTTCAGCCCGAAGCCGCCGGTGTAGCAGCACAAGTCCAGCACGGTCCGGTCGGCGCAGAACTGGGCCAGGTCGCGGCGGTTGTCGCGCTGGTCGCAGAAGAAGCCGGTCTTGTGCGCTTGCTCGAAATGGATGCGGTAACGGATTCCATGCTCGACGATGGTCACGCGGGGCGGCAGTTGTGGGCTGGCCAGCGGTCGGCCGGTGAAGTCCTCCTGGCGCGCGACCCGCTCGTCGACGCCGACGCGGAAATGGGCCGTCCCCAGTTGGCCGGCCAGGAGCGAGAGGATCGGCCCGATCCGCTGATACATGCCCAGGCTGAAGACCTCGACCGAGAGCACGTCGGCGAACCGGTCGACGACCAGGCCGCTGAGGCCGTCGCCCTCGGCGTGGACGATGCGGTAGGCATCGGTCTGCTGGTCCAGGCGGAGGACGTCACGGCGCAGGCCCACGGCCTCCGCGATGCGACGGCTCCAGAAGTCCGGCCCGGGTGGTATCTCCTGGCGGGAGAGGAACCTCAGGCTGATCTGCGAGCGGCCGTTCCACAGGGCGAAGCCGAGGTGCCGGCCGTCGCGGTCGAGCACGCGCACCAGGTCGCCGGGATTGGGCGCGGCTGCCCCGACGGGGCCTTCCACCATCTTGCGATAGACGAACGCATGGCTCCCCGAGGCGCGGATGGCCACCGCCGGCAACGGCTCAACGGGTGTCAGACTGCGGTCCGGGACCCGCGGCGGGGGCTCGGCGACCGCCCGGGACGGGTGCATCAGCCGGCGCGGCATGCCGTTTATTCCTCAAAGTCCGGGTCGTCGAAATCCTCGTCCGCCTCGGAGGTCTCCAGGGGGCCGATCCCCTCGTGCCGTTGCAGCCGTCGGAGCCGGACCAGCAGGGCGGTCGCATAGCGCTGGACCGCCAGTTGCTTGGTCATCACGGCGGCGTCGACCGCCTCCAGGGGGATCTCCGCCATCAGCCGGTGGGCGCGGGAGAGGCACGCCCAGCCGGCTGCCAGGACGGCCTGCACAGCCCGGTCCTGCTCCCTCGCCTGCTGGAACAACTGCCGGGCCTTCTTCAGACCGGCCTGGGCCTGCTGGAGCTGTCGCAAGGCCGTACCCGGACTCATCTCTGGCATGGTGTCCCCCCCTCGCATCGGTCCCGGTTCGGTGGAAAACCCCCGGATTCGCTTTGTCAGCCGGAGCGATTGAGTATAAACTAAGAGAGGTTGGGATTCGCATCTTCGACCCGAGGGGGCCTTGCGCAATGGCCGGCGAGCAGCAGGCGACCAGTGCGGTCGTCGAGCCCGAAGTCACGACGGAGCAACAGACGCGCCGCTTGCCGCCGTACAACGTCGTAATCCTCAATGACGAGGAGCACACCTTCCCCTACGTCATCGAGCTGCTCATCAAGCTCTTCCGTCATCCTCTTCCCAAGGCGGAGGAGCTGACCCTCCGCATCCACACGACCGGGCGTGCAATCGTCTACACGACGCACAAGGAGTTGGCCGAGCTGAAGCGCGACCAGGTCATCGCCTATGGGCCGGACCCCCGGCTCAAGACATCCAAGGGCCCACTCCGCTGTTACGTCGAGCCGGCGCCGACCGATTGAGGCACCTGGATCGAACTTACCGCGGGGGAAGACCTGATCCCAGGGCAGCCGGAAGCCCTGTGGTGATATCAGGATAGAGCAGCCGGATTCCCAGCCCGTGTTTCATGCGGCGGTTGTCGACCCGCTTGCTGGTCACGTCGCGGGCGGCCTCCGCGCTGCCGGGCCGAGGGACTACGAACCGAGGTTCGGGCGCGCGGAGGCTCTGGGCCGCCACCAAGTAATACTCGCGACGGGTGACCGGCCGGTCGTCTCCGACCAGGTAGATTCGTTCGGGCTCAACCGCCTGGAGAGCGGCCGCGGCCGCCTGGGCCGCATCGTCGATGTGGATGAGGTTGAGGAATCGATCCGGGTCGCCGGGGATCGGCTCACCCCGCTCCAGCAGCGTCCGGCGCACGATCCGGCCCGGTCCGTAGAGTCCCGCGAACCGCAGGACGATCGCCGAGACGGCGCTGGCCTCGGCCCAGGCTCCGAGACGGCTCTCCGCCTCCAGGCACCAGCGGCCGGACTCGTGCACCGGACAGGCCGGCGACTCCTCATCGATCCATTCCCCACCCATCTGGCCGTAGACGCCCGTCGTGCTGGCATAGACCAAGCGTTGGACCGAAGGCGGCAAGTGGTCGAGCACATTTTGAAATCCATCGACGGAGACAGCTCGCATCGTGACCCCCGCGGAGCGGTCGAACCCCACGCAGTAGAAGACCTGATCGGCATGAGGTAGCCGGCGCAAGGACTCGGGCTGGAGCACGTCGGCGATGACCGGCTCGATTCCTGACCCGGCCAGCTCCTCCGCTCGACTCGGCGAACGGACCGAGCCCCAGACCTGGCCTCCACTCCGGAGGAGCAGGGCGCCGAGACTCTGTCCCAGGTAACCGCAACCGAGGATCAAGGTGCTCACGATTGAGTCTCCCGCGGATCGGCCAGGGGAGTCGCCGGAGCCTCGGTCTCGGGGCAACCGGCGTCGAGATAGCCCTGGAGCAGGATCTGGGCCGCCAGCCGGTCGCGCAGCGCTTTCCGTTTCTGACGCTTCAGACCGGCGTCGATCAAGCGTTGCTCGGCCTCGACCGTCGTATAGCGTTCGTCGAAGTAGACGACGGGCTTCCCCGTGACCGCGGCCAGCCACTCGCCGAACCGACGGGTCAAGGCGGCGAGCTGACCCTCGCGCCCGCTGGTATGCAGGGGCAGGCCGAGGACGATCCGCTCGACCTCGTTCGCCTGGACGACTTCCCGGTAATGCCGGGCATCGGGCTCCGGCCCGCGCAGCTCGTAGACCTCGGCCGGGAAGGCGATCGTCCGGCCCGGATCGCTCAGGGCCGCTCCCACGCGCCGCGTGCCGTAATCGAGGCCGAGGATGCGCGGCATGGCTGAGATTGCTCCCCGGGCACCGCATCGCGGCTTGCCTGGAAACGGTGAGGCAAGAGGATGACACGGAATATCATAGCGGAACCCGGCGGCGACGTGGTGGGCATCAGCCGGCAGTGTCGAGGAAGCTTCGGATCACGATCCCGTGTCGCCCCAGGACGTCGCGCACGAGCTCGGCGTTGGCGACGGCGCGCGGGTCGTCGCCGTGAATGCAGAGCGTGGCCACGCGCCCCTCGGCCACCAGTCGCAGGAGCTGGGCTTCCCTCTCGTCGCGATCATGCAGGATGGCGTTGGGCTCGCTCCGGGGCACGAGCGAGCCGTCCGCGCGGTAGCGGCGGTCGGGGAAGCCTTCGGCGATGTAACCGACCCCTTGCTCGATGGCCAGGCGCTCGAGCAAGGTCCCTGGCTGACCCAGGAGCGGCAGGCGCAGCTCGGCCGCCGCCGCGACGACCCCGCTGGCGATTCCGGGCTGTCGTTGGGCCTGGTTGTACAGCGCGCCATGCGGCTTGAGGAACCGGATCGGTGCACCGAGCTCAGCCGCCAGCGCCTCCAGGACACCCACCTGCTCGATGATCAACCTTCGGCAATCCTCGGCCGAAATGTCTTGCTCGCGGCGTCCGAAGCCCTCCCGGTCGGGGTAACCCGGGTGAGCACCGATCACGACGCCGCGCGCGCAGGCCATGCGGAGGGTCTGACGCATCACCTCGGGGCTGCCCGCATGGGCGCCGCAGCAGACGCTCGTCGAGGTCACCAGGCCCAGCAGCGCCCGGTCGTTGGGACAGCCTTCGCCCAGGTCGGCGTTCAGGTCGACCTGCTGCGAACCCGCGGTTGTCCTGGCCTCAGAGTCGTTCATCGCGACGGGCCTCGAATTCGGCGACCGAGATGGCCACGAACTGGAGCCGGTCGCCGGCGCGGATCGGGAAGTATCCTTCGTCCGGGTCGGCGATGCAAAGCGGCGTCCTGCCGAGTAAGTGCCAGCCGCCGGGCGACTCGCGGGGATAGATCCCCGTCTGTCGGCCGGCGATGCCGACCGAGCCGGCCGGGACCCGGAGCCGAGGCGCCGCGCGCCGCGGCAAGCCGGACAGAGCCGCGGGCAGATATCCCGCATAGGGGAACCCCGGCAGGAAGCCGATCGCGAAGACATCGTACTCGACGCCGCCATGGAGGTCGATGACCTCGGCTCGGCTCAGGTTCCGACGCGCGGCCACCGCGTCCAGGTCGGCCCCATCGTAGAGGACCGGGATCCGGACCCGCTGGCCCCGGCAGTCGGTTCCGGCGACCGGCGCGATCGCGCGGAGGCGCGATTCCAGCTCCAGCAGCTCCACTTGCTCCGGATCCGCGAAGACGGCGACCGCCCGATAAGCCAGCACCACGTCGGTGACCCCCCGCCCACGCCGCTGCCGCACCGCGGCGGCCCAATCGGCGGCATCGCGCTCGGTGGGGAAATGGGCCAGGAAGGCGCGGTCGCCCAGGGGCTGGAGCTCGATCGGGTCCATAGGCTTGCAAGATCCTTGTTTTGATGGAGGTCAGGCTGTCCAGCCTGACAATCATTCATTCATTCCTGTCAGGCTGGACAGCCTGACCTCCATAAGCCTCCGGTCGTTATAATGAAAGGAGACTTGTGCCCAATGCGTGGCTCGCCGCTCCCAATCAGTTTAGCGGACACCCGGGACGAGAGGCATCGCCAATGATCGGACCTGTACTGATCCTGGGGCTCTTCCTGGCCGGTGTGGACGGCCCGCGCGGCGGTGCGGGCGCGACGGCAGCCGAACGAATCACCCTCCGCGATGGCTCGGTCGTCCTGGGCCTGGTGACTGCCACGACGACGGGTCCGCGAGGCTCGGTGGAAGTCCTCGTAAGGCGGGACTGGGCGGAGACGCATCTCGAGGATCACCTGGCCGATTGGGATCGCTCGTCCGCGGCGGGGGCGCGGCGCGCGGTGGAGCAACGTCGGCAACGGCTGGCGGACTGGCGGCGCGAGCGGGCCGCACGCGTCGGCCCGGACGACCGCATCGTGCCCTGGATCGACCGCGAGCTGGCCCGGCTGGCGAATCCCGAGGATGCCGCGCGCTCGCCGCTGGTGCGCGTGCGGCTGCCGCGGAGCGAGGTCCGCGCGCTGGATCGCCGCCCGGCGGCGGTCGAGCGGCTGCTCCGCCTGGCGTGGCTCAGCGGACTGCCCGATCCCGAAACGAGGGCGCTGGACGACATGAAGGGCGCCCTGGAGGCGCGCGGCTACGCCGTCGACGCCGCCGCACGGGGCCCAGCCCCCTCCCTCGACCGCCTGCTGCCGCCAAGCCCCGAGCCCGAGTTAACCTGGCGGGCGCGCCGCGCCGCCACCGAGATGACCGTGGATTCCGGCCTGCGCTTCCTCCGGTTCCAGAACCTGGTGATCCCCGACGCCCTGCCTGGCCAGCAGCCGTTGAACCACGTGGCGCTGACCACGGTTGCCTCGGAGCTCCAGCGGCTCCTCGACCCCGGCTTGGGTCAAGGCCGGCCGGATCCGATCGCCGAACCGCTCCAGTCCGTCGCCGCCCGGGGCCGGACCGGCGCGATCCTGACCCGGCTGGCGATGGCTCCCGACCTCAGCGGCGTCACGGTCGAATCGACGCTCTGGGTCCGCGATGGGAGCGGGCGCTGGGTTCCGTTCCGATCGCGGAGTGCCACCGTCCGGCCAGACGATCTCAAGCCCGAGGACGGCCAGGGAATCGCTGAGGATCCCCAAGTTCAGGGGGCGTTCCGGATGGTCGAGGGGCTCGGGCTCGGCCCCATTCCACCGGAGCTCAAGCAGCGGAGCCTCCGCATCGGCGCCGCGACCCAGCGGGCGCTGGAGCTGGCCCGAACCGCGTTCAACCAGGACCTCGACGCCCTGGCGCTGCCGGTGCTGGAACCGGCCGGCAACGGCAACCCCGCCGCCCGGGCCGCTCCCGAGGCGGGTCGCAAGGCGGCCAAGCCCGACGCCGCTGCGAACCGCGCGCGACGATCCGTCCTCGGCCCACCAGACCGTTAGGCCCGGGAAGTGCGTCACGCGGCGGAATCGATACGGCCCGATCTCGTCGGGTAGCGGGATGGCCGGGATCCCCTGCCGCGAGCCGACGGCGAGCGCCACCGCGACAGCCTGGAGGCGCTCGAGCCGCTCCGCGGTCGCCTCCTCAAAGGGGATCGCCGCGCAGCCGTCCGGCAGGTAATACCGGGCCGTCTCGACCTCGACGTTCCGCCCGGGGTTGTTCGACGCCACGATCACCAGAACCGAGCCCGCCGGCCGGTCGCCCAGTGCGGCCGAGAAGCCCCGCCAATCCGCCTTGAGATCCGGGGCGTAGACCTTGCTCCCAAACTCCGACGCCGCGAGGATCGTCAGCCCCAGGGCCAGGGCATACCGCAGGGCCCGCGGCGTTCGGCTCGCGCCCAGGGCGACCAGGATCAGGTACGCCGGGGCCACGAAGATCGTGTACCGCGCCGGACCGAAGATCGGTTGCGCCGCCAAGGAATAGAGATACAGCGCCGACGGCGGGACGATCAGCCAGAGCAGCAGGAAGGTCGGTGCCAGGGCCGTTGACGTGGGGTCTGCACATGGGCGCTGGTCTCGGAAAACCCACCGCGCGATCCCCCAAGCGATCAAGGCGGCCAGTCCCAACAAGACTCGAGAATCGCCGCCGAGGAACCCGATCGGTGTGCCCAGGAGAGACCGAAGCGACGGGGGCCCGCTGAGGAACTCGGCAGGGTGGTCCAGATAGTTCTTGATCCAGGGCGCGGTGAGGGCGGCCACGACGAGGTGGACCGCCAACCATCGCTGCCACGAACCAAAGCGGGCCCTCAGACCGATCAGGCCGGCCAGCGCCAGCGTCGCGGTCATCAGCAACCCCAGTGGGTGGGAATACGCCAAGGCGGTCATGCTGAATGCGTAAGCCGCGGCCTTTGCTGCCGAGAATGACCGGCGCGGACCCAGCAGCAGACGCCAGCAGAGGCAGGTGACCAGGACGAGCCAGGCATACATCCGGGCCTCGCGCGCATAGACGATCAAGATCGGGCTGAGCGCCGCCAGCCAGGCGGCCCAGAGACCCACCGCCGCGTCGAAGGCGGCGCGGCCGATTTCGAAGACCAGCACGACGGTGGCGACTCCGCAGACGACGCTCAGGGATCGCGCGGCGGCCTCCGACGAGCCGAAGACGTGCACCCAGGCCTGGAGCAACAGGGGATGCAGCGGCGCCCGGGTCGCGTCGATCTGGAAGAGGCGATCGACCAGCGCGCCGGGGCTCCCCGCCCGCGCCAGGCGCATCGTCACCACCTCATCGTACCAGAAGCTGAGCCGGCCGAGCTGATACCCGCGCAGGCCGGCCGCGACCGCGACAATCACCGCCAGGACCCACCCGGGATACGGCCGCGTCCGACTCGAACCCGCGGCCGCCGGCGCCGCCGCGGAAGCCACCCGTTGGGAGAGCTCGCGGTGGGTCATGGCGAGGAACTCGAGCGCCGCGCCTTCCGCTCGAGGTCTTCCAGGTAGTCGAGCAGGTCGGCTCGGAGGTCGCCGTGCGAGTCGTACCCGACGTGTTGCTGCGCCTGCATCAACCGGTACCAGATGGCTTCGCCGGCTGGTTGGAGCAGCAAGAACGCACCCAGGGCCAGTGTCAGCCAGGGGCGGCCACGCCGTGTCAAGGTCGCGGCGCCTTCGCCGACCAGCAAGTGAATCGAGGGGACCAGGAAGATCAACAGCCGCCCATGGAAGGGATACTGGCGCAGGGCCGAGGCCAGCATCGCCAGGAGCATCGGGGCCACGAGGAGATAAAGACCTCCGGGCCACCTCCTTCCCAGCGCCGCGCACCCGCAGAGGAATAACCCCAGGGCGAGGATCGCCGAGGGGAGCACGCCCAGGGGGGTCCGGACGTCCGCCGGGCTGTCGAAGACGTTGACCACCTGCCAGAAGTCGGTGGTCAATTCGGCGAGCGAGCGGGGCGGCAGCCGCAGGAACGCGAAATCCCACCAATCCCAGATGAAGCGCTCCTTGCTCAAGATGCCGTGCGAGACCACGTAGCAGACCGCGAAGCTCGAGACCCAGACCAGGCCCATCGCCACCAGACCGAGGGCGCGTCTCCACTCGCCGCGGATGGCTGACACCGTCATCAGGTAGGTCCCGATGCCGGCGAGCACCAAGGTCAACGGAAACGAGAACCAGACGCCCACGGCGCCGAAACCGGCCAGAGCCATCAGCCGTCGCGTCGACCACGACGCGGGACCCGGTGTCGCAGCCCGCGCCGGCCCGGCCGCCAGCAGCAGCGCGATCAGGGTCAGCGCCAGGTCGCAGGAATACTGTTTGAGCTCGGTCGAGTAGTAGACCAGCCAATCGGCCAGGGCAAAGAGCCCCACCGCGATCGGGACGGCGCATCGGCTGAGGTAACGGCGAGCCACCCCGGGGACGAGGACCATCGCGGCCATTCCGCAGGCCAGGGGGAACAGCCGGGCGGCCGGCACAATGGGCAACCCCAGCCGGACCATCAGCCGCTCCACCACCAGAAAGCCCGGCGGCGCCAGTTGGTGCTCGGTCAAAGTCGTCCGGAAGTCGAAGACGGGAAGCCGCGCGAGATTCGCCAGCAGCGATCTCTCATCCCTGTAGAGCGGGCGGTTATCGGCGTAGCTGAGCAGCCGCAGAAGAAGACCGGCGGCCACCGCCAGCCACGTCCAGGTCGCGCAGGTCACGCGAAGCTGCCGTGGAGCGGTCAGCCAGGCCCAGAGGCTTTGGCCGCCGGAGACCAACTTGCCTGCTCGAATCATCCAGACACCTCGCCAAGCAAGAGCACGACCACCAAGGACCCAAGATACACAAAAAGTCGCGATCGCGGGGGGCGGCTCCGCCGCGCGGCAGGCGGGTTGACCGCCGCGGGATGGGCGGCTATCGGAAATGCATGACCGTGGGTGCGGCTCGATGGTCCCAGCAGGCTTGCTCGGTTGATCCAGCCGGTTGATAGTATAGAAGGACAGAGACTGGTTGCGGTCGGAACGCGACTCGGTTCCGGTGGGCATCGAGCCCCACCCGGCGCGGCGGAGAGCCCACAGGGAAAACGCCTTCATGAGGATGGGACTGCTGGCTGACATCCACGAGGACGTCGAACGACTCGCGGCGGCCATCGCGCGGTGCCGGCACGAGGGGGCCGATCGGCTGTACACCCTCGGCGATATCTTCGAGACCGGCCGGCGGTTCGCCCGCGCGGTGGACCTGCTCCGGGAGGCTGACGTGACCGGGGTTTGGGGCAACCACGAGTTCGGACTCTTCGCCGGCCGGGGCAGTTCGGTCGAGAACCCGTTCGACTGGACAACCCTCGACTACATGCACCGGCTCCAGCCCCGCATGGAGGTCGACGGCGTGCTCCTGAGCCATGTTCTGCCCTGCCTCGACCCGACCGACGTCGAGCAGCCCTGGTACGTCGAGCGCGCCCCGGAGACCGCCGAGGCCGCCGCGCGCAACTTCGCCGCCTTCCCGCACCGCCGGATGTTCGTGGGCCACTTCCACCGATGGCTGGCCGTCAGCCCTCGGGGTGCGCTCCCCTGGTCGGGCGAGCGGCCGATCCGGTTTCGGGCCGACCGGCGCTACCTCGTGGTGATCGCGGCCGTCTCCGACGGCTGGTGCGCCGTCTACGATACCGTGGCCGACGTGCTCACTCCCTGCGACCTCCGCGGGGGAACTCCCTGTTGAGCCGGCCGGCCCGGCCGGATATCGTACTGTCGCAGTGGCTGGTGGCTGGTGGCGTCGTGAGTGGCTGGCGGCTGGTGGCTCGTGAGGACCTTCGGATTCGAGCCACCAGCCACCAGCCACGAGAAAAAGGGGCCGGCGAATGGGACTCTTCACAGGGAAAAAAGGGCTGATCCTGGGCGTCGCCAATGATTTCAGCATCGCCTGGGCGATCACGAAGAAGCTCCACGAGGAAGGGGCGGAGCTCGGCTTCACGCACCTACCCGGCGACAAGATGGAGCGGCGCGTCCGCAAGCTGGCTGAGCCGATCGGCGCCCGGCTGATCACTCCCTGCGACGTCCAGAGCGACGAGGACGTGGCCCGCGTCTTCGCCGAGGCGCGGCAGACCTACGGTCCGCTCGACTTCGTGCTCCATTCCATCGCATTCGCGCCGGTGGACGACCTGAAGGGCCCGTTCCTCAACGCCAGCCGCGAGGGCTTCAAGACGGCGATGGATATCAGCGTTTTCTCGCTGGCGATGGTGGCGCGTCAGGCCGCCGAGGTGATGCCCCAGGGAGGGGCCATCGTCACCTTGACCTATTTCGGTGGCGAGCGGGTCGTTCCCGGTTACAACCTGATGGGTGTCTGCAAGGCGGCGCTGGACGCCGCCGTCAAGTACCTGGCGTTCGACCTCGGCCCGAGGAAGGTCCGGGTCAACGCCGTCTCGGCCGGGCCCGTCAAGACGCTGGCCGCCTCGGCCGTGGGCGACTTCGATCGGCTCGCGGCGCTCTATGAGATGTCGGCGCCGATGGACCGCAACATCACCCGCGAGGAAGTCGGCGCGGCCGGGATGTTCCTGCTGTCCGAGCTCGCCAGCGGGATCACCGGCGAGGTTCTCCACGTCGACTGCGGCTACAACGTCATGGGCTCGCCCGGCCGCGCGATCGAGAAGGTCAAGGCACTGATCCTGGCGAAGGTCCAGGCCGCGAATCCCGAGCTGGCGGCCGCGTTACAGAATGATGATGAGCTGAAACGCCTATGAACGCCATGATGATGAGCTGAAACGCCTATGAACGCCGCCGGAGGAGGACCGATCCCGGTGGGCATCGGGCTGGTCCGTCGGGGCGACGCATTCCTGGTCCGCCAACGCCCCGAGGGCACCCTCTACGCCGGCTTCTGGGAATTCCCCGGCGGCAAATGCGAGCCCGGCGAGAGCCCCGCCCAGGCCACCGCCCGCGAGTGCTTCGAGGAGATCGGCCTGCGCGTCGTCGTGGGCGCGCTCCGTCGGGTCATCACCCACCACTATCCCCACGGCTTCGTCAAGTTGTTCTTCTACGACTGCGCGACCGAGGATCCGGGCGCCGAGCCCGCCGAGGGCTCGGGCTTCCGATGGGTCCCGGCCGGTCGCCTCGGTTCCCTACGGTTTCCCGAGGCCAATGAAGCCGTGCTCCAAGAACTGGCGGGGCTCCGCAGTGGCTAGTGTCCCGTCCCCCTTCGCTGGACGGGTGGATTGGTGGGACGGCTCTCCCGAGCCG
>Ga0070738_10003095_pt1 | contig 22886 bp, 20 predicted proteins | sample Coa_R2_2_FD_66446 | JGI IMG/M metagenome (GOLD analysis project Ga0070738, IMG submission 66446) | Surface soil microbial communities from Centralia Pennsylvania, which are recovering from an underground coalmine fire - Coalmine... | ecosystem: Environmental > Terrestrial > Soil > Unclassified ... | reverse complement strand
TCACCGCGGAATGCCCGGCATAAGGTACATCCGCGATCACAGACATCCCCTTTGCGTTGGACGCGGAGTAATCGCGGAAGAACATGGTCCGCAAGTTGAGCAGGATGCGGTTTGCCGCCGCGAGTTCCGTAAGAATTCCCTCGATGACCAGTCAAGGGGATGCAAGGCGTGATCGCAGCAACGCATATGCCTCAAATCCGCCGCGCCGCCCGCCAAGTTCAGCTTGTCTTTTAAAATGCTTTGATGGTCTCATACATCAAGGAGTCCTCTGGAGACTGGTTATAGGCACCTCTGTTTGTTTCTGTTTACCCCGCGCGGGAGATCATCGCGCCTCCCGCCGTCCTGGCGGGATGTGCGCAAACTCACATTCATGTTCTGCGATGTGCGGTATTTTTTGAGTTTTAAAGGAGCTCATCACCAGAAACCCTCCGCATTACCCCATCATGGCATTCCAGAATCGTACTCCGGGCTAAATCGCCATCCGGACGGCTCTCCTGTGAGCACAAGAAAGTGATTATAAATAGTCCGATCATCCGTTTTCCAGGGGGTGTGAGAGAGCTGTTTCACCTTTTGGCACAGTTAGGGATCAAAGGTTTCGCGGACATGATTGGGATTTCAGAATCGCGATGATAACGCTGATTGCCGCTGAACGTGTGACATATGCTGCGCTGTGACTGGCCCGCTGAATTGCGGGATATCCGGTGAGTCTTTGTTGGTAGATCTGATTTTTGAAATGCGCCAAGCGAATGCCTTACTGAAATTTACGGCTGCGAAACCGGGACAAAAGAATGAGCAAGCACTTAGGATCACATCGCGGACATAGCAGCCAGGGCATCCGGGAGAAATATTGGATGCCCCTGGAGGAAAAACATAAAGCAGGCGCATGGGAAGTGCTTGACGCTGCCTACAGTGAGCCCCACCGGGCCTACCACACGTGGGAACATATCGGTGACATGCTGGAAAAGCTCAGCGCATTTTCTGGCTCCTCCGCCCGAAGAGATATCATTGCTATATCCACCTTCTGGCATGACGTGGTGTACAAGACCAAGAATGATGATGGCAGTTTGCGCCCGGATGCTGACAATGTTCGCGACAGCGCCGGGCTGTTCCGGCAATATACTCTCTTGAATCAATCCGATGCCGGCGCCGCCTATGATCTCATCATCGCGACAGCCAATCACCTTGGAGCGCGTGCCAGAAAAATCCATTATCGCGGCTTTGCAGGCGATCTTGATCTCTTCATGGATTTGGATTTGAGTTCACTTGCTTCGCCTTGGGAGTCATTTACCGAAGACTTGGCCCGGATTCGATTTGAATTTTCCTGGATTCCTGAAATCGCCTTCTGTTCGAGGCAGCTCCAAATTCTCGAGAACTTCGCGAAAGAAGATGCCCGGCTCTACCGGCGTGCCGAGACCCGCGATGAATGGGGTGCCGCCGCGAAGCTGAATCTCACCCGCTGCATTGCCGGAACAAAAAAAAGAATCGCGGAGCTTTCGGATACAGGCAGGGATAAGCCATGAATGACCATAGCGTGGCCGGAGCTCATGCGAGTCCCGCCTCAAGAGGGAACAGCTGAGGGCCCCTGAGAGCCATTCCCGCGTGCCACTCCAGCCCCGCAATTTGCCGCCGCATGCATGGCTGCCGCTGGTATGGCCAAGGCGTCATCATGAAAAGGCGGCGCAATCAGCGTCACGCCGAAAGGAAGGCCATCGCTCTTGAACCCGGCAGGAACCGCGATGGCTGAACAGCCAAGGAAGTTTGTGAAATTGGTATAGGTGCCAAACCTGGCATTGAGCCGGATTGGATCGGCGCGCATCTCTTCAACCGTGTAGATCGTTGGAGAGGTTGGCAGCAGGAGAAAGTCGGCCTTCGCCCATACAGCTTCGGCACGGCGGCTCAATTCCCGCAATCTGTGCATCCCCGCAAAGGCATCCACGGCACTGTGGCGGTGCGCTGCTTCAAGCAGGAGGCACACGGTTGGGTCCAAGTCCTGCGGATGTTGATCAACAAAATACCCAAGCCCTGCAAGCCTCTCGGCAAGCCAGGGTCCATCGTAAAGCAGCGCCCCAATGTCCCGGAAAGGGCGGTAATCGAAAACGACGATCTCGGCGCCGAGGCCTGCCATGGTTTCGATCGCTTGTGCATAAAGAGCAGCGCTCGCCGTATCGCCATAAAATTCACGGTCGCCTTCCGAAAGAACGCCGACACGCGGGCGCGAAGGGAGTGTCTTCTGCGTCCCCCGCACCGAATAAGGATCACTCGCATCGAACCCTTCCGTGATACGGCGAATCTGGACGCCGTCCGCGACACTTGCAGAAAGAATGCTGACGCAGTCGAGACTCCAGCAAGCCGGAACGGCGCCCGCCGTGCTTAGCAGTCCCGGCGTCGGTTTTATCCCAACGATATTGTTGAATGCTGCCGGCACCCGCGCCGAGCCAGCCGTGTCGGTGCCAAGGGCGAAAGGAACAAGACCGGCAGCAACCGCAACGGCTGAGCCAGAACTCGATCCGCCCGACACATAATCTGCATGAAAGACCGAACGCGGCGCCCCATAGGGCGAGCGCGTGCCGCTGAGGCCAGTTGCGAACTGGTCGAGATTGGTCTTGCCGACGAGCAGCGCACCAGCCGCTTTGAGACGCGCGACGGCCGTTGCATCCTTGCCTGCACGATAAGCGAAAGCCGGACAAGCAGCAGTCGTATCAAGACCTTCGGCGTCGATATTGTCCTTGACGGCGAAGGGGATTCCCCAGAGCGGCAAGAGCGAGGGATCAGGCGCCCGTTCCAGCAGCTCATGTGCCGCGCGCCGCAGATCATCGGGCGCGACAAGCGAGATGAATATCGCTGGGTCCCGCGCCGCCGCTATCCGCGCGAGCACCTCCTCGATAACGTCCCGTATGGCGAGCGGCCGGTCGAAATAGAGTGCGCTGAGGGCATCCAGCGTGAGTATGGCAGGCAGCAATTCATTTCTCCCGGGGACTGGCAAAATCGCGGGCATTTGCCCGCCCTCTCCTCAGCACATCCGTGTATTATTTGTTAAAAAGCAATCATATGAAAATGATTCGCAATTTTGTTCCTCTCTTGCGGGCACCGTCACATTAACACATGCCGGGTAGAGAAGGCGTCGATATACTGGTGGAGGCGTTCACGCTGCGAGGCGTGCCTTCAAGACATCTTCCCAAGTCGCGAAGGCTCTCCTGTGCACGGCGTGGCGCGCGAAGGCCGCTGCAGATTCTGCGGTATCGGATATGGAACAGGCTGGCAACATGAGCGAGACCGTCTGCAAGCGGACGAGAGCGGCACAAACTCCGCATAGATCCAAATTTATATAATGCATTAAAATTATAACAAAATATCATAGTATTTTACTATAATACATAATTTAAATTGGATCGGCAGACGAACGGTTTCAGCAACAATATCGCAAACTCAAACAGTAGGTGTTAGTGATATGGGGCACGAAGCCTCATAAGTTTTGCACCGTTTGCATTGTGGAGGGCCAGGAAGGTGAAGATGAGACGGATAATTCTCGTTTCGCTTGTGACGTTCGCATTCGCTGGCGGGGCGGCCGCGCCCGCATTCGCTTGGTGGCGCGGTGGATGGGGTGGCGCAGGTGGCTGGCATGGGGGGTGGCATGGGGGGTGGCATGGGGGTTGGGGCGGAGGATGTGCATGGGGAGGCTGCGGATATGGCGGAGCCGGGGCTGGTCTCGCGGCTGGTTTGGCAATTGGCGGCTTGGCAGCAATCGCGGCGAGCGCGGCAGCGGCTTCTGCCCCAGCCTATGCCTATCCCGCCTATGGCTGCGTGCAGCGGCCCATCTATGACGCCTGGGGCCGGTTCACCGGCTACTCCTGCTGACGCCTTGGGGCAGCAGCAGGAGACGCTGTTTCCCGCCGCGGAACTGATCTCACAGTCAATTCCAACGGCGGGGCGCAATCAGATTATCCAGCCGGGAACACGTTTCGCCTGTGTACGCCTGTTGCGGCGGATATTGCCGGGAGAAAACGGAGAGGTTTATGAAAATAAATTACTTAACCCAAATTATGCACCGCAGGCTGGCGGATATGGCATAAGCAACTGATGCAACGCAGGATTTGGTTGTTCAAGCCAATCCGCGCCATTTCGGCGAGGCTACATCGGTCATGATCGATACCATGCTGCCTCTACCCGGCCTGTCACCTGTCTCGGTGAAGACCGTTATTGCTAAATTCGATGGCGGCGTGCTGCCGTCAGACGGCGGCGTCCTGCTGTTGCGCGAGGTCGAGCAGGCTTTCGTATTGCTGAATCCCTCGCGGCCTGCATTGAGGACCCGCGTGCCCCCGAGCAGATCACACATAGCCTTGCCGACATCATCCGCTTGCGTTTGTTGGTGATTGCCGCTGGCTGCGAAGACGGCAACGATGCCAACAATCTTCGTGCCGATCCGATATCAAGATGGCGCATGACATCGCCACCTCGGGCCGCGAGCTGTGTTCACAGCCGGCAATCTCACGATTGGAGAACCTGGCGGATATTCGCGCCTTGCTGCGGATGGGACGGGCGATGGCCTGCTTGTACTGCACCCCATTCAGGCAAGCTCCAAAACGCATCGTGTTGGATGCCGGCGACACGTTCGATGCGGTTTACGTTGCCGGCAGTTGCGGTTGATGGAATATGCCAGGATGCGGCGAGAAAAGTCCGGGCAATCGTCTGAGCACGGCAAGCAACTCATCGAGCAACTCGCGCTTGCCATCGCCGATCTCGAAGAGACCGAGGCCGAGGAAGAGACCAAGTCCGAAATTGCTGCTCCCGAGAAGCAAAAAGCGAAGCGCGAACGGACTGGAATCAAGCCGGCACGCCGGCCTCTGCCGGACAATTTGCCCGCGAGCGCATTGTCTATCCAGCACTTTGTGCTTGCGGCAAATGTGGCAGCACCAGCCTGCGCAAGCTCGGTGAGGCTGTGACGGAATCACTCGAATGCGAACCGCGGCGCTGGAAAGCTGCCGAGCACGTGCGCGAAAAATTCTCCTGCCGGGATTGCGAAGGCATCACCGAGCCGCCGGCGCCATCGCATCCGATTGCCCGCGGCCGCGCTGGGCCAAGCCTGCTTGCCATGATCCTGGCTTCAAAATTCCTGCTCCACCAGCCATTAAATCGGCAAAGCGAGGTCTATGCGCGCGAAGGCATCGAAATCGATGTCTCCACTCTGGCTGGCTGGGCCGGCTCCTGCGTTGGCAACCCTTGATCCCATTCTTGAGGCAATCCGGCGTCATGTCTTCGCCGCCGATCGACTCCATGTTGACGATACCACCGTGCCAGTGCTGGCGAAATTGAAGACCGTCACTGGCCGGCTATGGGCGGAGCTGGCCAAAGGTTCCGGCAGGCGAAGCCTGCTGTGCTGGGACGGTCAGCGGAGGGTTACGTCCGTGATGACCAGCCTCGGCGCTGTTCTATTACTCCCGCAGCCGGGCCGGCAAATATCCGCGCGCGTATCTTTGAATGGGCTGGAATCATGCAGGCCGATGTGTTCGCTGGGTTTTCTCAACTCTGCGAGGCCCGGCATCGCGCCGGGCATGAAGAGCAGCCCGAGGCCGAAGATGACAAGGAAGTCCCGGAGGACGAACTCACGGAATAGTGCGGCGCCGCTGGCCCGAGGTCGCCAGGGCCGGCGCCACTCCGGACTGTTCACCTATCAAACGCCAGAAGACCATACAGAGCAGGTTCGGGCGCTGACTGCGTTCCTGATCAACCGCCGCGCGACCGTGCATCGGTTCTATTCTGGCGTGAGCTATCCCTTTCAGGCACAGCTTGAACTTGGCTTCATACAGGGTTTTCGGCCACACCGCGATATGTCCGGATACCGTGCGCAGGATTGGGATCTGCGGATTGCGGACCTCCATTACAGAGACGTTTTGGAATGGGCCGTAGGCCGTAACGCGGCTGCCGGCTGGGAGGCCAACGAGGATGAGAATGGTCCCGTTACACGGGTCTGGACTGATCCGCTGCCGGCAGCCGAAGTCGAGCGCGTCGCGCCCAACGAGGATGCTGAGCTGAAGGCGCACGTGACATTCGGCATGGAAGCGTTGGCGCAAGCTGCGCATGCCGGCGGCGCAGCTTTGATACAAGCGCTCGACGAACTCCCAAAGCTTTACGGACTCTGGATCAATGCGGAGCGTCATAAGCTGCTCGCGCTCCCCCAACGTCGCCGGGAGACCGGCCAGCGCCTGATTGACGAGATGGAAACTGCGAAAAATCGGATCGCCGACGGCATTCGATTGCTGACGCAGAATGAAAAGGCGCGGGCGGCTTTCCGGTTCATGAATCTGGCGGCCGCCATGGCCGCGCGCCCGCCACAGCCCGCCGCCTGCTGCTTCCCCGGCACCGGCCCAAAGGCCGGGGAAGCAAAAAGCGGCCCCGAAGGACCGCTCTAAACCTATGATTTCTTTCAGAAAATCTGGAGCGGGCGAAGGGATTCGAACCCTCGACCCCAACCTTGGCAAGGTTGTGCTCTACCCCTGAGCTACACCCGCATCCATGCCGCCTCAACCGGCGGCTCGCTTATATGGCCTAAACGCTTCCCGATTGCAACACCGGTGCGCAGGCGGCCCGCCATTTCACCCAAGATCTCCCATTCTCTCTCTAGGGGCGCCTGTGATACCTTCAGCCGGAAAATCAAATGCCCCTCAATTCTCAAATTTAGCAAGAAGACCTTCGCCGCCTTCCGCCGGAGGCCTGCCGTGCACCATCCAAGTTCACAGAAAGGGGCGGCGCCAGGATGCCGCTGGAAGGAACCTTGACGTGGCCTCGAGAAGTACCGCGGGAGCGGCCATAGAAAGATGAAAGGGATTGCCGCCCATGGACCTGGACTCAAGGCCGTCCGCAGCCGTATGACCCAGATGGATACGCTCCAGGCTGAAAAACAATGCTGCCAACCCGCAACGCCGAGGCTATGGCGCAGTAGACAGGCTGCAGCGTAGCTTCCATTCAGTCCCTCGCGGCCCTTAGAGCTGTCACAGCGATGTTAAAGATCCCGCAGATCTTGAATGGACCCAAGGCAATGGGCCCAAAGCGGGCTTCGCGCCCGTCATAAACAACGTTTTATTCGTTCACTGGAGTTTTCCAGATATGGTACCCAAGGGCCTCCATCGGATCAGATGAGGCTCTGGCCCCATACCCCAAAGCTTAGGTTATTGGCCCTGGAGGCATGATGCCCGTTCGCTCGGAAGAAGACTCAACACCGAAGGGCGCGCCAGATGCCGCGAAAGCAGAAACGGCCTTCACCGGCTTTGACCACCGCTTTCATGCCGCGATTGCGCGTCTGACCGGCGGGATTTCGCCATTTGCACTAACCGAAGCCTATACGGACTGGGCCGAGCATCTTTTGATGTCGCCGGACAAGCAGCTGGAACTCATCCATGAAGCCAGTGCCGGCATGGCAAGGTTTCTCTCTTATTGCTGGCACGATGGCCCGGGCCATGAGATCCCCCTCTGCATCGAACCTCTTCCCCAGGACACGCGGTTTACCGGAGAGGAATGGCGGCAATGGCCCTTCAATGTGCTCTCCCAGGCCTTTCTGCTCACCCAGGATTGGTGGCGCAAGGCAGCAACTGGTGTTGCCGGCGTCAGTAAGCATCACGAAGACATCGTGGTTTTTCTGGTCCGCCAAGTGCTCGACACCATCTCGCCCAAGAATTTTCCGCTGACAAATCCCGAAGTTATCACGCAGACCCTGAAGCAGGGCGGGATCAATTTTGTTCGCGGCGCGCTCAACTTCTGGGAAGATTGGCAACGGCTGGCGAGAGGCATCAAACCGGTCGGTACCGAAGCTTTCGAAGTGGGACGCGACGTTGCGATCACGCCTGGTAAAGTCGTCTTCCGCAACCGGCTGATCGAGCTTATCCAATATGAGACGGCAACACCGGAGGTTTGGGCTGAGCCGGTTTTGATCATTCCGGCCTGGATCATGAAATATTATATTCTCGATCTGTCGCCGCAAAATTCTCTTGTCCGGTATCTCGTCGCGCAGGGCTACACGGTCTTCATGATATCCTGGAAAAATCCAGATACGGAGGATGGCGATCTTGGGATGGAGGACTATCGAGAACTCGGCGCAATGGCGGCAATCAATGCGGTTTCGGCAATCGTTCCTTACAGCGGCATCCATGCCGCAGGTTACTGCCTCGGCGGAACACTGCTTTCCGTCACGGCGGCCGCGATGGCAAGGGATGGCGACACGCGTTTGAAAAGTCTCACCCTGTTCGCCGCGCAAACGGATTTCACGGAAGCAGGCGAGCTGAACATGTTCATCGACGAGGCACAGGTCCGTTTCCTCGAGGACATGATGACCGAGAAACGTTATCTCGACGGAAAGCAAATGTCGGGCGCGTTCCAATTGCTTCGCTCAAATGATCTTCTCTGGTCGGCGGCCGTGCATGAGTATTTGATGGGAGAGCGCCCGCCGATGATCGACCTCATGGCATGGAACGCCGATACCACCCGGCTTCCCTATCGCATGCACTCCGAATACCTTCGGCACTTTTTCCTCCGCAACGATTTGGCGGAGGGCCGTTACGAGGCTGGCGGGAGAGCTGTTTCGCTGAGGGACATTCATGCGCCAATTTTCGCGGTCAGCACGATCACCGACCATGTCGCCCCTTGGAGGTCTGTCTATAAGATCCAGATGCTGACTAACGCCGACGTCACCTTCGTCTTATCAAACGGCGGCCATAATGCCGGTATTGTGAGTCCCCCCGGCCATCCACACCGTCATTTCCAGATCGCGACGCACAAAGAAGAGGAGATCTACGTCGATCCGGATAGCTGGCAGGCTACCGCTGACCACGTGGATGGCTCCTGGTGGCCATGCTGGCGCGATTGGCTCGCCCGCCATTCCAGCAAGAAAGTGCCGCCGCCGGGCATGGGTGCGCCGGAGAAAGGCTATCCCCCTCTGGCGGATGCGCCGGGCACCTATGTTCTTAAGCCTTAGGCCAGAATGCCAATCGGAGTGCCCGCAGGCCGCGTCCGGCGCATGACCGCCGGCCCCACGCGAAATGCACGCCGCGGCTCTTCACCGACGGTATCAAACATGCTGCCGCCTTCATCAATGTGAGTATCGGAGCACCCAATGGACCCTATCCAAAACCGCACCTTCGACGAGTTGACGGTTGGAGAAACAGCAAGCCTCGCCCGCACGCTGAGCTACAAGGACATAGAGCTTTTCGCAATCATGTCGGGCGATATCAATCCCGCCCATGTTGATGAAACCTTCGCCAAGAGCGACATGTTCCACAAGGTCGTCGCTCACGGCATGTGGGGCGGGGCTTTGATCTCAACCATTCTCGGCACACAATTGCCCGGCCCCGGCACGGTCTATGTCAGCCAGTCGCTGAATTTCAAGGGTCCCGTTGGCCTTGGCGACACCATAACAGTCACTGTGAGAGTGACGGAGAAGAAGCCGGAAAAACATCGGGTCGTTTTAGACTGCCAAGCTATGAATGAGCATGGTCAAGTCGTGATCACCGGCGTTGCGGAAGTGATCGCGCCGACTGAAAAAATTTCAAGGCCAAGGGTTATTCTCCCCGAGGTGGCATGGCACGAGAAGGGCCGCTGGCATCGAAGACTCGTCGGGATGACGCAAGGTCTGGCCCCGGTCCGCACCGCCGTCGTCCACCCTGTCGACACGGTGTCCTTGCTCGGCGCCATCGAAGCGGCCCGCGAAAAACTGATCGTGCCGCTTCTGGTTGGGCCGGAAGCCAAGATCCGCGCTGCCGCGGCGGCCGCGCAGATTGATCTTTCCCCCTACGAACTCATTTCCACGGAGCACAGCGATGCCGCCGCGGCCCTTTCGGTGGCCATGGCACGGGCCGGCAAGGTTGAAGCGCTGATGAAAGGCGCGCTTCATACGGATGAACTCATGCACGCAGTGGTCGATGGCGATCAAGGACTGCGCTCGGCACGGCGGATGAGTCACGTCTTCGTCATCGATGCGCCCGGCTATCCAAGACCGCTTTTCATCACTGATGCGGCGATCAATGTTAATCCCACCCTCGAAGACAAGCGCGATATTGTACAAAACGCAATTGACCTCGCCCATGCACTCGGAATTGCGACGCCGAAAGTTGCGATCCTGTCCGCCGTTGAGACCGTCACCACGAAACTCAAATCGACGCTCGACGCGGCGGCGCTGTGCAAGATGGCCGAGCGCGGCCAGATTTACGGCGGCATTATCGACGGGCCGCTCGCGTTCGACAATGCCGTCTCGGAGGAGGCCGCGAAGACGAAAGGCATAGTTTCTCCGGTTGCGGGGCAAGCCGATATTTTTGTCGTTCCCGACCTCGAAGCCGGGAACATGCTCGCCAAGCAGCTTGAATATTTGGCGGACGCCGAGATCGCCGGCATTGTGCTCGGCGCCCGTGTTCCCATCATTCTGACGAGCCGCGCCGACAACACGCTTGCCCGCCAGGGCTCCTGCGCGCTCGCGCTGATGCTTACACGCCACCCGGCACCGGGGAAGCCATGACCGGTAACATCCTTGTCCTTAATACGGGCTCGTCGAGCATTAAATTCTCGCTTTATGCGGCGGCGGAAGCTGGCCCTGGGGGAAAGCCGCTCTGTGCGGGCGCGGTCGATGGCATCGGCCATTCAGCCCGTTTCCACGCAAGGGGAAACAACGGAAACGTCCTGACCGACAAGTCTCTCGGTGAGGCAAAGACGCATGAGGCGGCACTTTCTGTCTTGCTGCAATGGCTCGAAGAACGGTTCACCTCAAATCATTTGCTTGCCGCGGGACACCGGATCGTTCATGGCGGAAACCGCTTCACGGCTCCCATTCTCATCGACAAGGAGGTGATCGCGGCGCTGCGCGAACTCATCCCGCTCGCGCCTCTGCATCAGCCGCATCACATCGCAGCCATTGAAGCGATGGGACGGCTCCACCCGGGGCTGCCTCAGATCGGCTGCTTCGACACCGCTTTTCACAACACACAGCCCGAGATCGCCACGCGTTTCGCGCTGCCGCGTGAACTGCATGACGAAGGCGTGCGCCGCTATGGCTTCCACGGCCTCTCTTACGAATATATCGCGAGCGTGCTGCCGCATTATCTCGGCGCCGAGGCAGCCAGAGGCCGGATCGTGGTTGCCCATCTCGGCGCCGGTGCCAGCATGTGTGCGATGAAAGACCGGAAAAGCGTCGCAACCACCATGGGCTTTACCGCTCTTGATGGCCTGCCGATGAACCGGCGCTGCGGCAACCTTGACCCTGGAGTTGTGCTCTATCTCCTGACCGCGAAAAACATGGATGCGGCGGCCGTTTCCGATCTTCTTTACAATAAGTCGGGGCTGCTGGGCGTTTCGGGCATCAGCGACGATATGCAGACGCTGCTTGCGGCGAAAGACCCCCGCGCAGGGGAAGCGATCGCTCTTTTCGTCTATCGTATCCAGCGCGAACTAGGCTCGCTCGCTGCCGCGCTTGGCGGCCTCGATGCGCTGGTCTTCACGGCAGGCATTGGCGAACATGCGGCCGGGATCAGGCATCAGGTTCTCGAGGGAGCGGCGTGGCTGGGCGTGGAGCTTGATGCGGACGCCAACAAAGCGGGAGGCCCGCGCATTACCCATCCGGCAAGCCGTGTCTCAGCCTTCGTCATCCCGACGGACGAGGATCTGATGATCGCACAGCACAGCTTTGACTATATGCGGCGCATGAGCTGCAATGCGTAGCAGCGCTGCGGGCTTTTAGGAGAGGCGGGCATGCAGGCAAAGGAACTGATGACATCTGACGTTGTGACGGCATTCCCCGGCATGCCAACGCGCGAGATCGCGCGGCTCATGGCCAAATACCGGATCAGCGCCCTTCCGGTTATCGATGAGTCCGGCGCCCCGATTGGAATGGTCAGCGAAGGCGATCTGATTGGCCGTTCCCAGTTTGACCGCGAGACACACCGGGAGTGGTGGCTGACGCTCTTCGCCGAAACCCCGCTCCTGAGCGCGGACGCCATCTTGGGGCTCGCGAAGCTCTTTTCAAAAATGCGGGTTCGCGAAAGAACGGCAAGCGAGGTCATGTCCGCCCCGGTCATCACGGTTGGTGAGACGGCGGAGGAACAAGAGATCTCGGACTTGCTCGTGACTCACCGCATCAAGCGGGTTCCGGTGGTCCGCGAGGGAAAGATCGTAGGCATCGTCAGCCGCGCCGATCTCATTCGCGCGATGGCATCAAAGAAGCACGAGCGGGCCATACCTACTCGTGATTCAGGATTGTTTGGCAAGTTCTTTGAGCGGCTCGATCAGCGCTTTGGACATCCTCAAGATGACCATGCCGCCAAGCCGCAAGCGGCCGGCACCCCGCAAACCCATGCAGCGGATACGCAACCGGATGCCAAGGAATTCCGGACTCTCGTTGCGGAGTTCGAAAAGCAGCAGGCACAGAGGCATGAGGAGGAGCGCCGCATGGCGGCCAAGCGCCGCGAGAAGGCGGTCGAACAGCTGCTGGATGAGCACATCAGCAGCGAACGCTGGCGCGGCATCATGCGTGAAGCGCACGAGGCTGCTGCCCGCGGAGAGAAGCAATTCATGCTTCTGCGTTTCCCGGCAACTCTTTGCAGCGACCAGGGCCGCGCGATTAACGCACTCAATCAAAGCCCAGATTGGTACAAGACATTGCGGGGCGAAGCGGCAGAATTTTATCAATATTGGAAACGCGACCTTCAACCACGCGGTTTCCGGCTCGGCGCGTGGGTGCTTGATTTCCCTGGCGGCATGCCCGGAGACATCGGGCTTTTTCTCATGTGGGGAGACTGAAGGCCCCTGGCCAAGGCCGGTGAACTTGCAGCGAACCCGGGAACGGTTTGATCAGCAGCCGTGTGATACCGCCCGCTTTTATTGCATCGCAGCATCAATTGCCATATCCTCTGGGTCGAGAGGTGACGATCATGGCGTTCGGCAAGTCTGAACTTGACCCGATGAACATCGATATTGTCTCAACCGATATTTTCGACACGGTTCTCTTGCGTAACAATAGCTGCGGGAGCAGGCTCTTTCTCGAAATCGCCCGGCAAGCGGCCTCGAAATTGAAGGCGGCCGGCTATGCACTCAATGCGGAAGATATATTCCGCACCCGGAATGAGGCGCAGGCACTCGCTTACCGAGCGGTCGAAATCGAGAGGCCGGAGGGCGACGCGAGGCTGGAGCATATCCTTCGTCTCCAATCCCGCCTTTTGGGGCTGCCACCGTCAGCCATTGAACTCCTCCAGGAAGTTGAGTTTGACTGCGAGGTCCGTGCCCTCAAGCCGAACCGGCCGCTGCTCGGATGGCTGGCGTCCTTCAAGAAACAAGGCAAGCGAATCATCGGCATCAGCGACACTTATCTGCCACAGACGATGCTCATGCGCTTACTCGGCGCCGTCGCCGCTGGCCATCCAATCGAGAAGCTCTACACCAGCTCCGATTGGGGAGTGACCAAAAAAAGCTCGCGATTATTTGAAAAAGTAATTGCCGCCGAGCGCGCGGCCACGCAACGCGTTCTCCATTGCGGCGACAATCCGCACTCGGATTTCACCATGGCGCGAAACGCCGGCTTGCAGGCTCTCCTTTTAGAGAGGCCGGGATATGTTCGCGCCCGGCGCAAGCTTGATGCACTGCTGTTCCTCATCAAACATCCTGCACATTCGTGGTGAACGAGTGAGTGCCGAGAATTCAAGCCGGGCATATGACCAGGCCACAGATGGACACGCAGCTTTCGGGGCGCGCGTGCTCGGGCCAATCTTCGCCGAATTCGCGCTCCGCCTTTGGATCTTTCTGAACTCCGTCGAGGATCCTGAAGAAGCCTGCATCCTGTTCTGCGCGCGCGGAGGCTTGCGGCTCAGAGTGATCTTCGAGCGCTTTCTGAAAGCCGCAGGGATCGAGAGCCCCGTCGTAACCGGCGATCTTATGGTATCCCGTTTGATTGCCGCCCGTGCCGCAATTCTCGATCACGGCATTTCCGTGAGCAAAGAAATCGAGCATGAATTCCATGACAGTTCGTTGCTGGCCGCCGCACAAGCCCTGACGCAACAGACAGAGGAACTTGGCGAGGAGTGGCAGGCCGCATTCGACGCACACGCGTTTGATAGCCTGCTGCACGCAAATCTTCCCGAATCACGGCGCCTTTTGCAATCCATCGAGGAACAGAATGCGCTTTTTCTTTCCCACCTGCAGCACCGCTCCGGGGGGCGCAGGCGGATCATTCTCTGCGATACAGGACTCTATGGCAGCACCATGCGATGGCTCGAACACGCCGTGCCTCAGATGAAATGGAGCTGTGTTCTGTTTGCCCGCAGCAACCACAAGAGATTTCCGGCGGAACATTTTGCCCGCACCCGCGGTCTTTCCGTGGAGCAGAATAACTATATTCCCGCAAATCCAAGAACGGCGGTGCTGCGGTACTGGCATTTGATCGAATCGATACTCGAACCGGAGCTCCCAAGCGTCAAATCTTTCCAGATGATTTCCGGGAGCAAGGAGCCGCGCTCAAATCTTGAGATCGAGCGTTGGGAAGAGCGGCTCTATCCAAATGACGGCGAACTATTTGCCGGCGTGCTCAACTACATCGATCAAATCGAGAGCAATGCGCTCTTCAAAATCTACAAAGATGCTGCATGGGCCTGGCGTAGACTCAGGCGCACGATCATCTGGCCGCATCCCAGTGACGTCAGCATGCTTGAGGCTGGCGATCGCTCGCGCGACTTTGGGAGAAATGATGCGATCCCCTCCGTTTCCGATGCCGGCACCCGCAGTCTGAGGTCAATTCTGCGCAACAGCTTTTGGCGTGAGGGAGAAATCGCGCAGTCATATCCAGCGGCCCGGTACCTGCTTTTACCCTTCATCGAAGGCGCTTACATTGGCCGGTGGGCCTATCAGTTCATCCAGCGCCGCTGAACGGGGGATCGGGGGCGCGGCGGCGCCCCGCTCGCTACACTTCGACCTTTTCCCCCGCGCCCGACCATTCCTGAAAGCCGCCAGGGAAATGCGCGCGGATATCATCGCGCCCGGCCTGTTGCGCCAATGCAAGAGCTGCTAGCGACCGCCGGCCTGAGCGGCAGGAAAGCACTACGCGCTTGCCGGCTACACGCGGCAATGCCTGGGGATCGAATTTTTGCAGAGGATGAAGCACGGCACCAGGAATCCGGCCCGCCGCATATTCACTGGGCTCCCGCACATCAACCACAAGGATGGAGCCGTCAGCCAATCCCTGTTTCAATTCATTCAGATAAACATTCTCGACCATTTTGGCTCCTGGTGCCCCCACCGCCATAACCAATCTCCTCTACTGACTTCAACGCTACATCCATATGAACGAGATGAGATTATACAATCCCTCCCTATATGGTGATACCGCAGCGTCAAGCAACATGCGCTTCCTGCCGAAGGAGCATGAGCTCAGCTGCCTCAAGATCGCCCGGCGTGTTAATATTGAAAAAAGGATCCAGAGATTCAACCGGCCAATCGGCGATCGCGCGGCGGTATTTCCGCTGGAAATCCTCGACCCTGCGCATATCGTCGCGGACAAGAGCATGGCGCAGATCCGCCCGGATTGCGACGGGCCAGAGTGCGGCCAAAGGATGCAGCCGGCCGCCTGAACGCCCGCAGGCGATCAATCCATCTTGCTCAGTCCGAGCTTGGTTGAGGTGATCGGCAAAATCATCAGGCAGGAATGGCGTATCGGCTGGTGCGCTGACCGCGAATTCCACATCGTGGAAATGAGCGGCAATCCAATCGAGCCCCGCGAGAATGCCCGCGAGCGGGCCCTTGAAACCATCCACATCATCAGCAACGACCGGCAGGTCAAACTGCGCGAACCTTGCCGGATCGCCATTGGCACTCAATATCAGGCTTTTGCATTGCGGCCTCAACGCCGCGGCAACCCGGGCAAGCAGTGCCGTCCCGCCCAGAGTAAACAGCGCTTTGTCGCCGCCGCCCATCCGGCGCGAAAGCCCGCCCGCAAGCACGATGCCGCAACAGTTACCGGTCTGCATCGAGATCAAGGTTTCCACGATGTGGCGGCATGGCCGCCCTGTGCTGCCGATATAGGGTTATGGGCAGCACCTCTCAAGCAAAGTGCACCCTCTAAAACCGGTACCAGACCCCCGCTGCCGGGCCGAGTTCGCGTCCGGCGTTGATCCCCGCCACGGTCATAAAGCCGCCAAGCTGCACCGACCACTGCGGCGCAAGATCATAGACGACGCTAGGCTGCAGCTTGGTCCAGGCATAGTGGCCGTAGGGGCCGGGGCCATTGGAGATTGAGGAAAAACTTTGCAGCATCATAAGAAGCCTTGGCAATGGCCGCAGCCCCGAAGTCAGATCGATCCGCCATTCGCCCGGCTGATTTTCGGTAAAAAACCGGTAGCCGCCTTGCATCTCAACGAAACAGTCCATGCCTGCCACAATGCAGCTGCGCCCGCCCATGCCTCGCACATCGACGGAAGCGGCGCGGCGAATCTCCAAGGGGCCAAGCAGGTCAAATGAGGCGCCGGGCGTTCGCAGACCGGTTTGAAAGGATAGGATGGCGTCATCCCAGCGGTAGAGCCCGATCCTCGCAGCAATTTCACTCTCCCCCAGCCCATCATAGGACTGCCCCGGCGTGGGGCTGCGAATCCGGTCGTAGGAAGGAGCGGCAACCAGAGTCAGCCAATCTGTCAGGCCATACTCGAGATAGGTTCCAAGCTCTAGTTTCTGGTAGGCCGGAACCGTCACGAGGCTTCCATGTATGTCGAAGGCCTTGTTGGAATCGGAATAATCCGTATAGGCGATGACCTGCCCTGCCCCTGGGGGCATCAGCCAAGCACCCCCTCGAGCGGCTTTGAAGCCCGGGCCAAAGAAACTGGCGGCCGCGGCAAAGAGCGCAAACACAAGACGGAAACGCGCGTTACGCAACGCAATGCCCCTCACCGGCGAGGCTATCACTAACGATTGATCAAAGATGCTTATCCGTACTTATCAAGCGCTATCTTAGCCATTATTCCGGGGGAAACAAAGCGTTTTGTGATTATTTATTTAAAATAATAGTTGGATGGCGTGACGATCAATTACGCCATGGCATTTCGGGCTTGACGGAGCATCCCAAGGACTTGATAGAGGCCTCCGCCAGCCAGTGATGCCATATGGCTTATACCGTCCGCCGGAAAACCCTGGGCTGCCTGCTTCCAGACCACCGGCATGGCTCAGCCCGGAGAATCAGATGCTCCGCTCTCATCATGCCACTGCGGCACCTTGCCAAGGACGATTGCGCGCGTGACTCGAATTTTGCGTGGCCTGGCCGATGTTGCGGACAATTATGATATCGTTTTATGCGACGTCTGGGGTGTCATCCACAACGGCCTGAACGCACTCCCGAAAGCGGCCGAAGCTCTGGCCCAGTTTCGCGCAAAGGGCGGCACGGCCGTGCTCATGACCAATTCGCCCAATCCGAGCCGGTTCGTGCAGGGCCAGCTCGACCGGCTGGGGGTTCTGCGCGCGGCCTATGATGCGATCGTCTCGTCCGGCGACATCACCGTTTCCCTCCTTCTTGCGCGGGCGGGGGCGGGCATGTTCCGCATTGGCCCTCCAGAGGAAACAGCCCTCTTCGACGAGGTTTTAGCGCAGGGAGGCGAGGCGCCGCGCCTCGTGCCCCTGAAAAAAGCAGAATTTGTCCTTTGCACCGGCCTCGCCGATCCCTTCCGCGAGACGCCCGAGGATTATGACGCTATCCTCAAGGCCATGCAGGCGCGGCGCCTTGAGCTCATTTGCGCCAATCCCGATATCGTCGTCGAGGACGGCGGCAAGCTGTTTTATTGCGCCGGCGCAATCGCCGAGCGTTACGCTGCAGCGGGCGGCAAGGTCATTCAGGCTGGCAAGCCTTTTTCCCCGATCTATGCACGGGCGCTCGAATTGGCAGGCAGGATAAGCAAGACGCCTGCCGATCGCTCCCGAATTCTTGCCGTTGGGGACGCTATGCGCACGGATATCAAGGGCGCGCATGACCAGGGCTTTGACAGCCTTTTCGTAACCTCCGGCATCCATCGCGCTGAGCTGCACGGCGGCGCGGAAGACGCCGCCCTTGACGCCGCGGCATTCCGCCAGTTCGTGGATGCGGCCGGTTTTGCGCCCACGGCGGCAATTCCGGAACTCGTCTGGTAAGAGGCCGCACGATGGTCTATCTCGTCCGTTTCCACGGGCGGCCTTGACGCGGGCACCCCGGCCATGCAGTTTCGCGGCCGGTTGAGGCGCCGCTTTCACGTGATGCCCACGGTTTCATTCCTTTGGCCGACACCTCTGCTTGCAAGAAATTCATCCTCGCCATCGATCCGGCAGCGCCGCCGCCGGGACTTGAAGGCGCGGTGGCCGCGATCGGAAATTTCGACGGCGTCCATCTTGGACATGTCGCCGTGATCGAGCGCGCGAAGGCATTGGCCCGGGACATCGAGCGCCCGTGCGTAGTCCTCACCTTCGAGCCGCATCCAACCGACTTTTTCAAAGGCCCGCACACGATCTTCCGCCTCACGCCGCGAGACGCCAAGGCCAGGATCCTCGGCCGGCTCGGCCTTGATGGCATGATCGTCATGACATTCGACAAAAACTTGGCGGGTCTAGCGGCGGAGGACTTCATTGAAATCCTGCTTCGCCGCCTCGGCATTCGCGCCATTGTCGCGGGCTATGATTTCCATTTTGGCGCGAACCGCTCCGGCACACCGGCCTTTCTCAAGGAAGCGGGCCGCCGCCACGGCTTTGCCGTTGAAATCGTCGAACGAGTGCCGGCACATGAGCCGGGCGAGGCGGCCTCCTCAAGCGCAATCAGAACGGCTCTCGAGGCCGGCGATGCCGCTCTTGCGGCGCGCCTGCTGGGCCGCCCCTATGCCATTATAGGCAAGGTAATCGAGGGCCAGAAACTCGGCCGCACGCTCGGTTTTCCAACTGTCAATCTTTTGCCTGACCCAAGCTGCCGCCTGCGCCACGGCGTTTACGCCGTCCGCGTCATCGCAGGGCCAAAAATTTATAGCGGCGTAGCAAGCTATGGCCGCCGACCTACTTTCGACAATGGCCAAGCGCTTCTTGAGGCCTTTCTCTTCGATTTCTCCGGCGATCTTTACGGCCATGAGATCGAGGTTCAATTCATCGATTGGATCAGACCCGAGGTGAAATTCGAGTCTGCGGCTGCGCTCGTTGAGCAAATGAAGCAAGACGAAGCGCATGCCAAAGCGATCCTGCGGCCGCTTTCCCCGGACTAAACAGCGGTACATTGAGTGGCAGCTCCGATTCGCAAGCTCGCGGGCCGCCGTGCGTTCGCCCCATGTCAACGCAGTAGCTCCGGCCGGCCAATTCGTGTAGCTCGCATATATGCGGAGATCTCGGCGGGCTCTTATGTGGGCCGCGAAGTTTTTTATCCATTTCATCCTGTTTCGCACATCAGAAATTCACGAATTTTGGGTTCAACATGCTACCGTTTCCCGCCTTCGCATCCGGGAAGGTGAATGAGGGTCGACCATGAAGAGCATGCCACTGATTTCTGCCGCCATCGCGGCTTTCATTATTTCCGGTTTTGAGCCCGAGGCTAGCGCTCAGACCGCTGTTCAGACCATTATGAATGGTGCACAGATTATCCCCCGCAAAACACATGCGATCGTCGTGCCTTCCTCAAGCATCGAGAGGCCGGAAGATGCGGGCCAAGCCGCTCACACCAATGTCCGTTTCGTCATTCCGGACAAAGTGCCGGACGCCGTAGGTCTCAAACCCGGATTGCCGCCTTTTCCCGGCTACGGCTACGAGACCCCAGCTTCGCTGGCGTGCGTTTACGGGCTGGTGCCAATGGCGAATGGCTGCAATCCCAACAGCGTCACAGCAGTTGCCAAAGGCGGCAGCCGCGCCATCGCCATCGTCGATGCCTACCATTATCCGAGCGCCTTGGCAGACCTTCAGTACTTCAGCAGCCAGTTCGGTTTGCCAATCCCCTCGGCGGGAACCTTTCAGGTCGTCTACGCGAGCGGCGTTCAGCCGCCCCGCAACCTTGGATGGGAACTCGAAGAGGCGCTCGACATCGAATATGCACATGCGATGGCGCCCAATGCGACGATCTATCTGGTAGAGGCAGCCTCATCTTCTCTCAGCGACCTTCTGACCGCAGTGGACAAAGCGAGCCAGCTGGTTGCCAGAGCCGGCGGCGGCGAGGTGTCGATGAGTTGGGGCGGCGCGGAATTTAACGGCCAGACAACTCTTGATTCGCACTTTGCGACCCCAACGGTGGTTTATTTTGCGCGAGCGGTGATAGCCCCGGTGTAAGCTGGCCCGCCACATCGGCGAATGTCGTTGCCGTCGGCGGCGCAAGCATCTCGCGTTCGGTTCCCAATCTGAACTTCATACATCTATCTTCATGGAGCGAAGCAGGCGGCGGCGTCAGCAGCTATGTAGCTCGGCCAGCCTATCAAACGAGCATTGGCGCGATCACCGGGAATATGCGCGCCGTTCCGGATATCGCAGCCGACGCCAATCCCGAAACGGGGGCCTGGGTGTTTGATAGCGGCAACGGAGGATGGTACATCGTCGGCGGAACCAGCCTTGCGTCGCCAACCATCGCCGGAATCACCAACGCGTCCAATTCTTTTTCTGCCTCGACAAGCTCAGAGCTCACCAAGATTTATGGCAGCAAATCCGCGAACCCTGCGGCTTTCGGAGCTCCGGCTACTGGCTATTGCGGGGAATATGCGGCCTACACGGTGGCACCGTCATGGAATTTCTGCACCGGCGTCGGTGCGCCCATCAGTTTGATCACCCAGTGATCTTCTGGCAGACAAGGGGCGAGGGGCCATCTCTGGCGGCATAAGCATGGTCACTTCACTCGATGGCCTGGGCTGCGCCCGGGCCAGGCTATGATAACATCAGCAGACCAGGAGACTTTCCTTCCCTGCAAGGCTAGCAGCAGAAAAGCGGCACGGCGGCGATTCGCCGCAATGGAATGATCGCAAGCTGAAGAAGCCTCCGTATGGCCGTTTACTCTCCGGATAAGGTCAAGCAAGTCCCCTCGGCACTTCTCTCTTCTCCGGCCGAAACGCGGCTTATCGCCATGCAACGGTTCCGCTGTCATTCACTGGCAGAAGCTTATGCTGCGCCGCAAACATCCGCTTGACACGCTTTTGCGCCGCATTATCTCCAGAAATGTAATCTGGAAAAACCGCATTGCGTCGGCTGCGATGAGCTAAGCTGGGTCTAGGAGAATCCTTGGGCCTCCTCTGCTGGGCGAGCATCAGCATGAGGATCTCCGGATTGCAGCCTAAGAGATCAGGGTTCTTAATCTGGCCCTTATTCTTAAATGGCGAAGCACCCGTGGGAGCCTTGAACGCTTTGACCCACGTCAAGGCTAGGGCAAGCACGATCATGTATTTCAGTCCATGCGCCAGCCGCCGACGTTCCACATGGAATTAAACGCGCCGGGCGGAACCGGAACTTACAGGAGCGTAAATGACCGCTTTGCTTACAGGTACACTTTCTCCCTTTTTTTCCTATTCCGTTTGCCTTGCGGCGGGGTGGTTTATTGCGTTTGTCTTATGGAAATAGCAGCGCTGTGCCGTATCGTCTCTTGCGATTAAACACAACCATAAAGCTGAATGATCACACAATAGCTGCATTGGCGATGGGGCCAAGCTATCGTCTTATCCAGCCAGATTTTCTCGCCAGCGACTGAATTCAAGAGCGTTGAAGCGGTAATATGCGGCCTGAGCCCCCGCTGTGCGCGGGTCCGGCTCGGTCAGCGCGTCAATCTGTGCTGGCGCCAAACTCTTTAAGCATGCCAGCTCGATTGACGAGAATGCGGGGCGCAGCTCAAGAAATTTTCAGCGCGAACATTTGCGGGCTCCGGCCTTGCCCTTGTCCTTCGTCATATAAATGATCGCCCTTGCAGCAGGCAATTGCTGCAGGCTTCATGAAGACTGCTGCAGGCTTCATGAAGACTGCTGCAGGCTCCATGAAGACGCGATCCTTTGCAGGTGCCGGCAATTCATTTGAGCACTTAAAGGGTGAGCACTCAAAGGGATTGAGGACATAGCTGTGCGCAGCGGCGAATAAGGGCGAAATTTGGCAGCCACATTACAGCACAATCCAAACGCGCTACCGAGGGCCCAATACCGCTGCCCAGATGCAGAGGCAGGAAGAATGCGCGCCGGTGTGGCCGAAAAGAGACATTTCGACAATTGATTCAATCGGATCATAGCGTGCTCCGTTGACAGCCGCGGCAGCCCTGTTTACGCTTTTTTTAAATTGCTTGCGGTCAGCGATAGCTGCCCCAATGGTCAAGAAACGGCAGGAGATGCGTTGCTTGGTTTCGCCATAAAAGCCTCTTTTTCCATCAAACTCTAACGAGCTGATCATGGCTGCGAGAGAGATGCTAACGATCATGATAGCCAAACTCACAGCCCGGTTTTGCGGCGGGAGGAGCTAGCGGCTTGCTGCCAGTGCGCTGACTCGCGCCATCCTTATTGTTTGTGCGCCCATACCGTTCTGCTTATGCGCACGAAGGGGCTGGCCGGAGTGTTGGCACTAAACCCAGGTTGGAATATGGCTCAGAAAAGCGGCATGCTGGCGGCGGTGCTGGTATTCCTTCCAGTTTGCGGCTGCGTTTCTGTCGGGCCCGACTTTGAGCCGCCTGACCCTATGCTGCCGAGCGTCTCTTTTTTCGGCAAGCCGGAGCCCGCCGCCGCCAGTGATGCTCAAAAGCCGGCAGAGAGCGGTTTCCCGCCGCCCGATCCCAAATGGTGGACGTCCTTTCACGACCCAATCCTGACCTCCCTCGCCGAACGTGCCGCCGCTGCAAATCTCGACATACGCAGCGCGACCATAAGGCTGGCTCAAAGCCGCTTCGAGCGCGGAGTGGCCGCCTCGGCGCAGCTCCCCTCAATCAATGGCGATGCATTCTACCA
>Ga0070738_10003090_pt1 | contig 22920 bp, 18 predicted proteins | sample Coa_R2_2_FD_66446 | JGI IMG/M metagenome (GOLD analysis project Ga0070738, IMG submission 66446) | Surface soil microbial communities from Centralia Pennsylvania, which are recovering from an underground coalmine fire - Coalmine... | ecosystem: Environmental > Terrestrial > Soil > Unclassified ... | reverse complement strand
CAGTTTTTTCTCGAAAAGAGCCAGAGCCTCAGCGTCCAGGCCGGCGAACAGCAACTCGTCGATTTCCTCTACGACCTCGGCTCGGGCAATTCGCAAATCCGCGTGCGCGATCTAAGCGTGCGGCCCGACCCGCCGCGCCAGCAACTCGTTGCCCAGGTCAAACTGGTGGCCAGCTACCAGAAGAAACCAACCGCCCGGCCCGCTGGACGTCCGGCCGCGCCCGCCCCCACCCGCGCCACGGCTTCTCAGGGCACTCCCCTTCCTCTTGCCGCGTCTGAAAGTCCCGAAAAAACATCCAAAAGACAGTGAAAACTATCCTGCTCGCTTTAATGCTGCCAGCTATCGCCGTTTGCGCACAGTCTCCGGCTAAAACTGGCAGCTTCACGCCATTGCCGGACGATCGCAATTCCGACGCCAACCGAAGCGCGGTGCTCGAGCAAGCCTTGCGAAGTGCGCTTGCGGGCAAAACTCCGAATGTCATTACGCAGCAAGGCCCTCTTACGGCCACAAATGTGATCGTGCCCGGAGCGTTGCCCGCGCCGGTTACACAGGCTGTTCCTGCACCCGTCCCAGTGCCTCTTCCTCCCGCGACCAATGTTATCGCCACACCTGCTCTGCCCGGCCCGGCGCTGCCCCTTCCCGCGTTCCCGGGCCCTGGAGTCGCCGGTCAACCCAGGCCGCCAGTGGATCTCACGGGCCCCGTTTCGCGTCCCGCCGGAACCACCAATGCGCCTGCAGAAGAAACATTACCCGCGGGAACTATCAACTTCCCGGCAACCGACCTGAACCAGGTCCTCCAGATTTATTCCGAACTCGTCGGGCGCACCGTGCTGCGGCCAACAACCCTCCCGGCGCCCACCATCACGCTCAAAACCCAAACACCGCTCACTCGCAAAGAAGCCATTCAGGCATTTGACGCGGTCCTGGCGCTCAACGGGATCGCCACAGTGAATGTGGGGGACAAATTCGTCAAAGTGATCGCAACGACGCAGGCCGGCAACGTTGGCGCCCCGTTCGATACCAATAAAAGCGATCAGCTGCCGGACATGGGTCAGTTTGTCACGCACGTAGTGCAGACGACGTATGTTAAGCCTACGGAGCTGGTCCCTGTATTGACTCCGTTTGTGAGCGCGGGCATGGCCAACGGCATTCTGCCCATCGACAGCAGCCAAATTGTGGTGCTGCGGGACTATTCCGAAAACGTCAAACGCATGTTAGAGATGATCAAGAAAATTGACGTGTCCGTGCCCTCTGAATTCATCTCGGAAGTTATCCCGATCAAATATGCGCTTGCGTCGGATATTGCGAGCGCTTTGAACAGTTTGAGCACGGGGGGCGGATCGACGACGGTTGGCGCCAGTTCAGCCGGGGGCCGCAGCGGCATGGGAATGGGCGGCCGTGGTATGGGAGGAATGGGAATGAATCGCTTGGGCAACTCAGGTGGAATGGGGTACCCGGGCAGCACGCCCGGCATGGGGACCAGTCCGTACGGAACCGCGATGCCACAAGCCACGACCCAACCGGGGACAGCCGGAAGTTTCACCGATCGCTTGAACCGGATTATCAACCGGGCCGCAACGGCGGGCGAAATCACGGTGCTCGGCCAGACCAAAATTATCGCCGACGAACGGACCAACTCGCTGCTCATCTACGCTTCGCGCGATGACATGAAAACCATCAAGGAGATTGTCGGCAAACTTGATGTCGTTCTGGCGCAGGTCCTCATCGAAGCCGTCGTGGTCGAAGTCTCTTTGAACAACTCTACAACTCTGGGCTTCAGCTACCTTGAAAATAAACCGCACGGATTCGGCAATTCCTTTATTGGCCAGGGGGGCATCAATAACGGAAACGTTCTGAGTCCCGGCAGTTTCAACGTCCTCAGCGGGGCGACCAACGCCGCGGGCAATTTGCCCAGCGGTTTCAGTTATCTCGCCAGCCTCGGGAATAATGACCTGGATGTTTCTGTAACCGCGCTGGCCGCCGAAGGCCGCGCCCGGATTCTGCAACGCCCCCGAATCCAGACATCTCACGCCGTTCCAGCCAGCATTTTCGTTGGTGAATCCCGGCCTTACCCCCAGGGTAGCTACTACGGTGGTGGCGCATTCGGCGGCTATTCCACGATCCAGCAACTTCAGATCGGTATCTCTCTCCAGGTTACTCCTTTGATTAACCCTGACGGCCTGGTGGTGATGGATATCGCGACCGAAATCGACAGCTTCAAAGGCAACGTCACCATTCAGGGTGTCGGTGATGTGCCCATTACCAGTTCCAAGAACGCGACGGCTAAAGTCGCCGTGCGCGACCATGACACGATTATGCTCGGCGGCTTGATCGAGACCGACAAAAACTCCAGCAACTCTGGAGTGCCCTTTTTGAAGGATATCCCGCTGCTCGGTTACCTTTTCCGCAGCTCGGAGCGAGACGAAACCCGGAGCGAACTGATCGTGCTGATTCGGCCCACGGTGTTGCCGACGCCTGAGGTGGCCGCCCTGGCGGCTCGTTCGGAGCGCTCCAAAATGCCGGGTGTTCGGCAGATGGAGGAGGAAATACAAAACGAAGAGAACGCGCGCATACGCAAAATGCACAAGGAACTGGGGAACTGACCGGTGCTGAGGCCCTGGGCCTGGCTCCAGAGAACCATGAAATCCCCGGAACCAATTTCTTTTCTTGGTTTGCGCGTTTCTCGAGCCTCGGGCGCGTTGCGCCTGGTCGTCGCCTTGTGGCTTTTGTCGTCGGCCGTGACCACTTTCGCGGGCGGAGTCGTCACCAGCGGGACGGAAGCTTCTCTTCGGGCAGCCCTGAACGGCGGCGGTTTGGTGACTTTTTCAAACGATTTCGTCATTGTCATCAGCCAGCAGATTGTCATCAACCAGGCGGCGACGACGATCGATTCAGCGGGGCACAACATCGTCATCGCTACCAGCAATAGCGTGCCGCTATTGAACGCCGCGACTAATCTTACCTTAAAAGGCATTACTCTCGTCGGTGGGAGCAGTTCGACTGCCGGAGGCGCGCTTTACGTGAACGCCGGGGTCACCGCGATCGCGAGTGGCTGCGTGTTTTCCGGCAATTCCGCGATTGGCACCAATGGATTGAGCGGGATGAACGGGAGCACCAATTCGAACGGGACGGGTGGCAACGGCACCGCTGGGTTTCAAGGCACCACGGGTACGGGCGGGGCCATTTTCAATGCGGGCACGCTGACGCTCCTCAACTGCTCACTCACAAACAACGCGGCGACTGGCGGGGCGGGGGGCGCCGGTGGAACCGGCGGCCCTGGCGGCGGAACTTTCAGTATAGGGGGCAACGGCGGAGATGGCGCGCCCGGTGGAGCTGGGCTTGGAGGGGCCGTTTATAACGCGGGCGACCTTACGATCATTAATTGCACGCTGTCGTCAAACTCAGCAACGGGTGGCGCAGGCGGCCAGGGAGGCGCCTCCGGAAGCGGGAGATATGCAGGTCTGACGGGCAACGGCGGGATGGGAGGAAACAGTTCAGGCGGCGCGATCTTCAATGCTGGAAATCTAACGGTGGTTGCATCGACCTTTGCGATGGATTCGGCGCTTGGCGGGACCAGCGCAACCGCCGGAATGCACAGCAATGGCACGGGAATGACCGGGATTACCGGGGGATCGGCTGCCGGAGGCGCTCTTTATAACAATTGGTGGTCCGTGGTGACCAACTCGACTTTCTACACGAACACGGTTACCGGAGGAAGCGGCGGAAACGGCGGGAACGGAGGCGGGACGTTCGCCGTTCCCGGCAATGGTGGCAACGGTGGCAACGGCACCGGAGGAGCGATTGCAAACGCCAACTCCATGACTCTCGTCAATTGTACGCTCTCGACAGGGGGCGCCTTTGGGGGCACCAACGGAATTGCCGGGACCGGCAACTCCACCGCGTCGGCCGGCCAACGTGGGGCGGCCCAGGCCGGGAACCTGGTTAATTCTGGTCCCAGCCTCGTGGTGATGAACTCGATACTTGCGGCCGCAGTATCTGGTGGGAACGCCGCCGGTGATTTCACGGACGGCGGCTACAATCTAAGTTCAGATACTGTCTCGTCGCTGGGTCCGTCCAGCTTCCAGGGGCTTAACCCCAAATTGGGCCCGCTCGCGGCCAATGGCGGGCCAACCTTAACGATGGCGTTATTGACCAACAGCCCCGCGATTGACAAAATCCCACCCGGCGCGGCGCCCTCAACCGATGAGCGCGGGTTTCCCAGGCCAATCAACGGCTCAGCCGACATTGGCGCATTCGAATTTGGGTCGGCCGTCACCGCCACAAATATTGTGCTCTCGATCGCTAAAACAACCAACGGCCTGGTTCAACTCAGCGGCGGCGGCACGCCCGGATTGAATTACGTGGTGCAAGCATCCACGAACCTCGCCACGTGGCAGAATATCTCGACTAATCCGGCTCCCGTCGTCATTACCCAGCCATTCACGAATCTGCCCGCGCTCTACTACCGGCTCAGCCGCTAACGCAAATATGCACCAGGTCGTCTCAAAGGCTCGACTAAGCCCGAACGTGACGCGCCTGGACGTGACGGCTCAGCGCATCGCCCAGGTTCGACAACCCGGCCAGTTTGTCATCGTGTATCTCGGCGAAAATGCCGAACGGATCCCCCTCACGATAGCGGACGCTAATCCGGAGGCCGGAACGATCGCCCTGGTAATTCAGTCCGTCGGGAAAAGCACTCGCGACCTGGTAGCCCTTGAACCGGGAGACAAAATTGCCGGAATTGCCGGGCCTTTGGGGCGCCCGACTGAGCTGATTGAGGGAGGGCGCGCCTTGTGCATTGGCGGGGGTGTCGGTACCGCGGTTGTGCACCCGATCGCGCAGGGCCTGTGCAGGCGGGGTGTGTCGGTGCTGAGCATCATCGGCGGCCGCTCCAGGGAATGGATCATTTTCGAGCCCGAACTAAGACGACTGGGCGAGGTAACGGTTTGCACCGATGATGGGAGTTACGGTGCGAAAGGTTTCGTGACCGATGCGGCCAGGGACGCCCTGGCGGGCGGCAGTTGGGATATCGTCTACGCCGTGGGCCCGGTCCCCATGATGCGCGCGGTCGTCAATTTGACCAAACCAGGCGGCGTGCGCACCATTGTTTCGCTCAACCCCGTGATGGTGGACGGTACTGGCATGTGCGGCGGCTGCCGGGTCGCCGTTGGAGGACAAACTTTTTTCGCCTGCGTGGACGGCCCTGAATTCGACGGACACGAGGTTGATTTCGATTTGTTGATGGACCGCCTGGGGACGTATCGCGAGTTCGAGCAACGCGCGATGGCGGCTTGTGAAGCCGGTTCATGCAAAATCGGATTGGGATCCCCGGCATCTGAACGATCACCACTCATGTGACTGAGAAGCTTTCAACCCGGCAACGCCTCCAAATCGATCGCCAAAAGATGTTGGAGCAGGATGCCTTGCTTCGAAGCGCCAATTTCGGAGAAGTCAATTTAGGGTTGCCGGAAAAAGTCGCTCTCCTGGAAGCCGAACGCTGCCTGCAATGCAGGGATCCCAAATGTGTGTCGGGCTGCCCCGTAATGGTCAATATTCCCCGGTTTATTCAACTGTTATCGGAAGGGAATCTCACCGAAGCAGCCCGTTCGTTGCTTGCCGACAATGCGTTGCCTTCCGTCACGGGGCGGGTGTGCCCGCAAGAAACACAATGCGAGGTCGAATGCATTCGTGGCCTCAAAGGCTTGCCCGTGGCTATTGGGTACCTGGAGCGGTATGTGGGCGACTGGGCCCGCGGCCATTCTGAGGACCGGGCTTTGGCGCCCGCACCGCCGACCGGAAAGAAAGTCGGCATCGTCGGCTCGGGTCCGGGCGGCCTGACCGCCGCCGGCGAACTGGCCCGGCTCGGCCATGCGGTTACCGTTTTTGAGGCGCTGCACAAACCGGGCGGCGTGCTGGTCTACGGAATTCCCGAATTTCGGCTCCCGAAAAAGATCGTGGAAGCCGAGGTCGGCCGCCTTGAAAAAGCCGGGGTGAAGATCGTTTGCAACACCGTGATTGGCCGCACCTGGACGTTGCAGGAATTGCGCTCGCAATTCGATGCTGTTTTCATTGCCAACGGTGCCGGTTTGCCTGTGTTCATGAATGTGCCGGGCGAGAATTTCAAAGGTGTTTATTCCGCAAACGAATACCTGACCCGCGTCAACCTTATGGCCGCTTACCAGTTTCCCAGGGCCGACACCCCGGTTTTGGATGGCAAGCGCATCGCCACGGTCGGCGGCGGCAACGTCGCCATGGATTCCGCGCGCACCGCCAAACGCATGGGCGCCGAACAGTCCATCATTCTGTACCGGCGCACCCGCAAAGAGATGCCCGCGCGCGCCGAGGAAATTCACCACGCCGAAGAGGAAGGGATCCATTTTGAATTCCTGGTCGCGCCGATCGAGATCCTGGGGAATGAAAGGAAATGGGTCACTGGGGTCAAATGTGTGCGGATGCAACTTTCCGAGCCGGACGCATCGGGCAGGGCGCGCCCCGTCGCCATTGCCGGTTCGGAGTTTGTGGTGCCCTGCGATGTCGTTGTCGTGGCGGTGGGCACCCGGGCAAATCCCCTGCTGACGGCCACCTGTCCGGAATTAAAGCTTAACAAGTGGGGCAACATTGTTGTCAACGAAAGCGGAATGACCAGCCTGCCGGGAGTTTTTGCCGGGGGCGACATCGTGCGCGGCGCCGCCACGGTGATTCTCGCAATGGGCGATGGCAAACGCGCCGCCCGTTCGATCGATCAATTCCTGCAGGCCGCCGCGCGCTGACACTCGCCGTTCACAGCACCTCCGCCCCGCTTTTCTCGTGCTTTGTCGGGGGAAGCGGTTAATTTTTACCGTCATGATTTCGAGGGTTAAATCGGAAGAGCTGTTTACAGCCGCGCTCCAGTACATCCCCGGTGGAGTCAACTCGCCCGTGCGGGCCTTTCGGGCGGTTGGCGGCAAGCCGTTCTTTGTGAACAAGGCCAGGGGCGCGCGGGTTTGGGACGTGGATGGAAACGAGTATATCGACTACGTGGGGACCTGGGGACCCGCGATTCTCGGCCACGCGCATCCCAAAATCATCAAAGCGGTCCAGGATGCAGCCGAGAACGGCACCAGCTTCGGAATTCCAAACCCCGCCGAAGTGGAGATGGCTAAGCTCATTTGCTCGCTCGTGCCTAGTGTCAAAAAGGTGCGTTTGTGCAACTCGGGGACCGAAGCGACAATGTCCGCCGTCCGGCTGGCCCGCGGTTTTACCCGGCGCGATAAGATCATCAAGTTCGACGGTTGCTATCACGGGCATGCCGATTCCCTCCTGGTGAAAGCCGGTTCGGGCGCGTTGACCTTCGGCAACCCCGACAGCGCAGGTGTGCCCGCCGCCTTTACTCAACACACGATTGTTTTGCCCTACAATGATGCCGACGCGGTGACCGCGGCTTTCAAGGCGAACCCGGGCCAAATCGCGGGCATTATCATTGAACCGGTACCCGGGAATGCCGGTCTTTACCTCCCGCAGCCGGGGTACCTCGAATTCCTGCGCAAAACCACTGAAGCCAACGGGGCATTGTTGATTTTTGACGAAGTCATGACCGGGTTCAGGCTTGCCAAAGGAGGGGCCCAGGAACGTTTCGGGATCACACCCGATTTGAGCTGTTTCGGAAAAGTCATTGGCGGGGGACTTCCCGTGGGCGCATTTGGCGGCCGGTCGGATGTGATGGAATGCCTCGCTCCCGTGGGACCCGTATACCAGGCCGGGACACTCAGCGGAAACCCAATTGCCATGGCCGCAGGAATCAGTGCGCTCCGCGAACTCACCGCAACCGACGCTTACAACCGCCTCGAAACGCTCGGGGCAACCCTCGAGACCGGCTTGAGAAAAGCCGCCGCCGCCGCCGGTGTTCCTGTCCAATTCAATCGTTGTGGATCCATGTTTTGCGCCTATTTTACAACCGACCCCGTCCGCAACCTCGCCGACGCAATGAAGAGCGACCGCGAGCGTTTCAAACTCTATTTTCATGGCATGCTCGAGCGGGGCATTTACCTGGCGCCTTCACAATTCGAAGCCGGTTTTTTATCCACGGCTCACACCGGGCAGGATATCGAAAACACGGTGCGCGCCGCCGAGGCCGTTCTGCGGTCGCTGAGCTAAACTGGAAAGCCATGCGCATTCTTGCTCTTGACCACGGCTCCAAACGCATTGGCGTGGCCGTCAGCGACGAACTCAAAATGATCGCTCAACCGCTTGAGTTCGTTCCGGCCGAGCCGTTCGTGGATTTCCTGAAGCGATTGACTGACTTGATTGCCGAGAAGCAGGTGGAAATGATCCTCGTGGGTATGCCTCGCAACATGGACGGAAGCTACGGGCCGGTTGCATTAAAGGTGGAGGAATTCGTGGCCACTTTGCGCCGCTCGTTGGCTGTGCCAATCAAAACGTGGGACGAACGGTTGACTTCCGCCCAGGCCAATCGGTACCTGATCCAGGGAAATGTTCGGCGCGAGAAACGACGGCTCAAGGTCGACCAAACGGCCGCCGCGATTCTCCTGCAGAGTTACCTGGACAGCCTGGCGGGGTAACCAGTGAAGAGCCTCCAGCAGCGTAGTGATCAAAAAGTCGCCGACCATTCCCAAGGGGCCCGGCTGGGCCCCCAAAAATTCAAACTGACCATCGCATATGACGGCACCGGGTACGAAGGCTGGCAAATCCAGAAAATAGGGACCGGTGTCCAGGAGAAAGTTGAACAGGCGCTGTCCAGGCTGTTTCCCAGCAAACCGCGCGTTCACAGTTCCAGCCGGACGGACACCGGCGTTCACGCCGTCGGCATGGTGGTCCACTTCGAAGTGCCGCGTGGCGAAAGTTCGATAACTCCCCCAAAGCTCCTGCTTGCCGTCAATGCATGGCTCCCCGAAGACGTGCGGGTCTTGCAGGTTTCGCGGGTTTCAACTGACTTTCATGCGCGGTTCGACGCCAAAGGAAAACAGTACCGCTACTTTGTTTGGAACCACCCCGCGATGAACCCCCTGCTTCGCCGAACGGCCTGGCATGTGCCTAGGGTACTGGACATCGACAGCATGCGCGCTGCGGCGCAGCACTTTGTGGGACGCCATGATTTTCGCGCGTTCACCTCCAACCCGGGCTATGACCGGGAATCGACCACGCGCCACTTGTCCCGCTGCGACGTAAAAAAATCCGGTTCGTTGCTCACTTTCATCATCGAAGGGGACGGGTTCCTGTACAAAATGTGCCGTGGCATAGCCGGCACACTGGTGCAGGTTGGCCTCGGCAAATTTCCTCCCGGGTCGATTAAAGACCTGCTGGCCAAGGCCGACCGGCGGCTTTCGGGCATGACCGCTCCGGCCCATGGCCTGGTTTTGTGGAAAGTGTTTTACCGCCGCAAATGATGCACGTCGTCCTGGTTGAACCCGAGATTGCCCCGAACACCGGCAATGTCGCCCGGTTGTGCGCTGCCACCGGAAGCGGTTTGCACCTGGTCGAGCCGCTCGGTTTTGAGTTGGGGGATGCGCAACTTAAGCGGGCGGGAATGGATTACTGGCAACAGGTGGATTGGCAACGCTGGCCGAGTTGGCCGGAATTCCATCGCGCGTTGCCTCCGGGCGCGAAAACCTGGTTCATTGAATCCAACGGGCCGAAGCTGTACACGGACGCGTGCTTTTCAGATGGAGACTACCTCGTTTTCGGGCGCGAGACTGCCGGTTTGCCCCCATCCATTCTAAATGAAAATCGTGACCGGTGGCTGCGAATTCCCATGTTCAATCCCAAGGCGCGCTCGCTCAACCTGTCCAACTGCGTTGCCCTTGTGCTGTTCGAAGCGCTTCGCCAGCAGGGCTTCCCCCGCGCGCTTTAAACAAAGCTCTACAGCTTCATTTCGGCCTCGCGCAGTATCGTAATGACCTTCTCCGGCTTATCCGCGGTGAGCAAAGCTTGCCTCAGTTTCGGGTCTCTCAGCAGGCGAATCAGCCGCGCAAGCACCGCCAGGTGCTGCGTGACAGTCGGCGCGACGACCAGGAAGAACAACCGGGCGGGCACCGAGTCGGGCGCTCCGTACATAATGCCTGTCGGGTGGCGGCCGAAAACCACCAGCGCGCTATCGACCAATCCCACCAGCGCGTTGCGGGAATGCGGCAGGGCGATGCCATCGCCGATGCCGGTGCTGTACAGTTGCTCCCGCTCGTGCAGGGCCCGAAGCAGGGTTTGGCGCGCCTCCGGTTGGTTCGCCAATTCGGGAATCTGCGTGACCAGCTCGTTGAGCACCGATTCACGGTCGGCGCTCCCGAGATTTAAATTGATCCGTGTCGGCGCAAGCAATTCGTGCAGCGCGAGCTGCCCTGAGCTTTTCATAAGCTGCTGATCATACCTTCCACTCGTCAGGGAATCAAAACAACTCGGCCATCAGCTATTTCGGCATTTGCCGGATGAACTCGTCCGCGCCCGCAATCGAGGCGTTCATCTCTTCAATCAACTTGCTCACGTCTGCCTGGATCTTCTCGGATTCACCCCCGAGTGCCGCGATCGCCTGCGCGTTGAGGCTATGTTTGAGCGCCAGCACGTAGTCGTGAAGCTTGTGCAGCACAGGATCCATGCTTCGCTCGGACCGCTTTAACGCGTTGAGCATTTGTTCGTAACGCAGCCGGGTGTCGGTGAGTTGCTGCCGGCTCGTTTCGCGCAGGCTGTCGGTCCCAATCTCCCGGTTCTCTTTTTCCCACTCGGCGAACAGGTCGCCGGCGACCGTTTCCACTTCCTGGATGCGCTTGTGCACAGCGGTCACTCGCGCCGCCGCATCATCGTAATCGGCTTGTAATCCGCGATACCGCTTTTCCAGCTCGCCTCCTTCGAACCCCGTGATTTCCTTCAGGTGCGTCAGGGCATCTTTGAATTGCTGTTGCGCCCCCTTTTCCTCGTCGCGCGCGGACTCCACCCGCTTTTTGAGAATATCCCGCTTGTACACGCCGAAGTTTTCGTAAGCCGAGTAAATCGCGTTTCTGCACCCGGTGAGGGAAAGCAGCATGCCGGCCAAAACGCAAACAAGCCTGGTTTTCATCATCCTTGCGAGGCTCGCATGCATCGGCCCCCGGGTCAACCGCCCGCGCCAAATTCAGGTCACACAAAAACGCAGGACGCAAAGAGAGGCGGAGCGACAACGACCCGGACGACGCGATCGGACAGTTGCTTTCACGATCCGCGCAGCGTTCGGCCTGAACCCGAAATGAACCCGAAGGGTGCACAGCCAGGTGCCAGCGATTTGAACAGGTCGTGGCCCCCTAAATTCCTTTCCCACGAAACACCATGCTCCTGAGAAGCACGCGTCAAGCGCCATATCCTGATGTCTCCCAGACTTGCCCGATCAGTGCTGAGGAGTTACTATTCTGGTTGTGACCCCCTCGTGCAAGCGTCGATTTGGTTCATGTTCACCAGTCCCCCGAATCGGCCATTCAATATGGAGGCTGAAGGGCAGATGAGCGTGGCAAAGGTGTGCTCAGATTCTACCCGCAGGAAAGTTCTACGAGTGAACATGCTGCACAACCAGTTGGAAGTGAGGCGGGGTTTGGCCTTGCCGTATTTCATCGCTCCTGGGTCCAGCGCGCCTGAATTTACTCGAGGACGGCATGACCAGACCGCAGTTCATCGCATTGCTTTTTGGCTACACGCTTGTGGATGTGGTGCACATCCTGGAAGCACTCTTTTGTGCGGTTGCTCAGTTGCCCAGCCCTGGTGTCTTCGTGAGTGTGCACCAAACCCGGAACAGACGATCAAAGGCGCGGGTGAGGAGATCCCAGTCGGGGTCCGTTTTGGCCCTTGCCATGAGGGAATCCAGAGTTTCAAGGCGCGTACTTAGGCGCGATGCATCTATTCCTAAGGTTTGGCCCCGTTGAAAACCGCTTGAGGGGGAGCAGGAGCGGGTGGCGCGTCCCATTCGGCCTTCGCTGGCCTCCTCGCTTGGGCGGACAGAGCGGCCATTTCGCGGGCAGTTGCGGCATTTATGCGAGCCATGGCAGCGACGTCGCCCGTCCGACTACCATCGTCAATCTCAGCTCAGTGCCGTCGCAGATGGCCTCCGTACTTAATCGGATTGTCGGTTGCTGATCGCCTAAGGTATCCTAAAGGCCGTTCGTGCAACCCTGGCAATCCCCGGGTTCTCGACAGGGAAACCGTTTCGTCAGCTTTGGGAAACAGGCTGCTTTTTCATTATGCCAAGCACGTTACGCAGCATTGCCGCGGCGGCTATTTCTGTGGTGCTCTGGTCCGCAACCGTCCGGGCGCAGGCGACCACAGTTGTCCCCCCGACGTTCGAGGAGTTGACAGCCAGGGCGGATTTGATTTTCGTTGGTACGGCAATTAACTCCCGTTCGGAATGGAGGACCAATGGAAGCGATCGGGCCATCTTCACGCTGGTCAGTTTCCAGATAGAGGACGTTATCAAAGGCAATAAAACGCCGCTCGTCACGCTTCAGTTTCTCGGCGGGACAATCGGTGACGTGAGTTTGGACGTATCCGGGACTCCTCATTTTACTGAAGGCGAACGAGTGATCCTATTCGTCGAAAAGAACGGCTTCCAGTTCTGTCCTCTAGTTGGCGTGTTCCACGGTAAATTTGCCACCAGGACGGATGAAAAGACAGGACGGGAAATCGTGGTAATGCATGACGGGCATCCCTTGAGGAATGTTTCTGAAATTGGCACCGGTGAAGGTGCCGAATTTATGCTGAAAACCCGGAAAAGTTCGGCCGGTAACGACCGGGAACCCATGACGCTGGAGACATTCAAATCGGCTATCCGGAACAACCTTGCCAAGTCTGCTCAAATCAAATGAACGATGGAGCGAGAGAAAGGGCCGGTAGTGCTCTGGCGGCCGTAGTAGTGGCTGCAATTCTCTGTTGGTGCCCGCCATTGCAAGCCTACGTTTTCCTCACCTCCCCGCCTACAGTATGGCCCGATGGCAACATTCCGATGGACTTGCAATTATCAGGACCATCGGGGGGCCTCATCGACGGCAGCACTTCCTGGAAGGCGGTGGCGGAGAACGCCCTTGCGACATGGAACCTCCACCTCAGCACAGTCAAGTTCACAGTTTACACAAAAAGTCCCGGACCATCTGCAGACGGGGACGGAATAAACCAAGTGTTTTTTGCGCCAAACGTCTACGGCCAAGCGTTCGGGAGTGGAGTTTTGGCAATAACGACAACCTGGCGGCTCGGGACACGGCGCACCGAAGCGGACACTATATTTAACAACTCGCTGCCCTGGAACTCTTACCGGGGCGACCTCAGACTATCCGAGACCTTGCAGACGCTGAACGATTTTCAACGCGTCGCCATACATGAGTTCGGCCACACCCTGGGACTCGGGCATCCGGATACTGCCGGCCAGAACGTTGTGGCAATAATGAACAGCCATGCTTCCGATCTGGATACTCTCGCCACCGACGACGTCGACGGCGTCACCGCCCTGTACCCCGGGCTGCCGCCGTGGATTGCGACACAGCCTCAAAGTCAAACCGTCACCGCCGGGAATGCGGTGGTATTCAGCGTTGTTGCTTACGGCGACCCGGCTCCGGCCTACCAGTGGTACCTAAACGGCAATCCTATCCAAAATGCCAACGACTCATCGTTCGGCATCCAAAACGTCCAGCCCAGCAGCGGGGGTAGCTACACCGTCCGTGTTTTTAATTCCTATGGCTCCACACTAAGCCAGGCAGCAGTCCTGAGGGTGATCGTACCGCCTTCCATCACTTCTCAGCCGCAAGGCAAGACGGTCGCAGCGGGAGCGAGCATTACCTTCTCCGTTGTTGCCTCGGGAACAGGCCCACTGAGTTACCAATGGTACAAGGACGGGTTCCCAGTAATTAACGCCGTTAGCGCGGTTTACACTGTTGCCAAGGCGCAACCAAGCGACACAGGGGTTTACAAGGTGACGGTTAGCAACCTCGCTGGAGATGTTGACAGTGCGATCGCGATGTTGACAGTCCAATACTCCCCTGTGATCAGTTCGCAACCTTCGAGCCAAACCCTAATTGTCGACGAAACAGCCACTTTCATGGTGGTAGCGGAAGGAAGTCCCCCGCCAAGTTATCAGTGGAATTTTAACGGCCACGCCATTGCTGGTGCAAATCAATCTAGCCTCACAATCGTCGGCGTTTCCACGAACAGCACGGGATATTATAATGTTTCCATTACCAACACCCTCGGTAAGACGAACAGCACTGTGGTGTCTTTAACGGTGCTCGACCCGTTTCCAGGCATCTACAACACGGGAATGAACGACAGTCGAGGATTGCTGCCGGACGGGCAGGTGGATCCGCACTACAAACTCACGGCCAACCCGGACAACGCAGCTTCCAGCGATGCAGTGGTGGAGGATTCGAGCCTGCCCCCAATCGCTACCGGAGATTGGATTCAAAACTCGGCTAAATCAAAATGGATTGGTCCATCGGTCGACACAATTGCAGCGCCCGCCGGAAATTACTCCTATGTTTTGACCCTGAACCTCACCGGCTACAATCCGGCGACAGCCATTCTGGCGGGTAGCTGGGGCACGGATGACGGAGGGTTGATTCTTCTGAACGGAGTGGACATGGGCTTTCACAGCGCAGGCTTTTCAGCTTTTTCGACCTTCTCATTGAACAACGGCTTTGTGCCTGGCACCAACTTTGTTGAGTTCAGAGTCAACAACGCTGCCAGCTATACCGGGCTACGCGTTGAGAACCTAAGAGGCACCGCGCAAAAGGGAGTTTCTCCCCCGTCAATTACCGCAGGCCCGAAAAGTCAGTCAGTAATTGTTGGTGACAACGTCACCTTTGCAGTTACGGCGACCGGAGCCGGTCCATTGAATTACCGCTGGTGGTGGATCACTGGCACGAACAATCCCACGACGGACGCGACTTGGACAAACTCGACTCTAACGTTGGTGAATGCGCAGGCGAGCAACGCAGGAAAATTCTATGCAGTTGTAAACAACTCGGGAGGTGTGACCCTCACCGCAATGGCAACTCTTACGGTTTCGCCCCCTCTCGCAGGTGTCACGATTGACAGTGTAACGCTAAATGGCGGCAAGTTCAGTTTGTCATTCAGCACGCAAACGGGACATTCGTACACCGTGCAATCCTCGCCGACGCTCAACCCGGCCAGTTGGTTAACCTTCACGAACATCACCGGGAATGGGTCGCCGGTACAGGTCACGGATTCCGGGTTCACAAACTCCTCCCGTTACTACCGGGTGGCGGCTCACTAATTCCGCGCTGCGCTGCGTTGTGGTATGGACCTACGGCAGGAGGCCGGCTCGGTAAAATCGGTTCCCACTCACCGGGCTCTGGTCAATTAGCATGAACGGGCCATTTCGCTTCCAGCGCGGGGGGCACCTGGATCCGCCCCGACGGGGTCGGCGCGATCTAAAGGATGGTTACTCTTTCATGGGGCCGAACATTGCTAACCGGGGTCGCTCTGGGCGTTGTCATCAGCCGAACGCCGCGAAGGATGCCACCGCCACAGATAACCCCTCCAAAGCCCTTCCCTCAGGTCGGTTTGGGCGAGTGGGAATGGTTTTCGTTGATGGAGCGAATCAGCCAAGGGTTGACGTTTGCCGACGCAATTCGAACACGATGCCATGGTCTGCTACGATGCCCAAACATGGCGCTGCAATGCCCCTAGGAGTCGTTTTGATATCAGGGTGAAGCTTCTTCACACCGAATCGCCCTGATTGCTTTTGATTGATTTGTTATTGTTTTCTAAACCTCGAACGTGAAAAGCAAGCAACGGACGTTAAGCGACAAAAAGAGCAAGGCGCTAAGGACCCGGAGAGCGATCATCGCACGGTAAAACCAGGCTAAAAGTGAGTTCCGACTCAGTAAAAAGAAGTGGTGGTAGGAGAAGGATTCGAACCTTCGAAGGCGTAAGCCAGCAGATTTACAGTCTGCCCTCGTTGACCGCTTGAGTATCCTACCACGGCAGTTGAGAGTTGAGGGTTGAGAAGTGAGAGAAATGGAGGCAGGCGCGGGAGGCCCGCCGTTCTCGGGTCTCAGACCCAAAACGTCAAACGCGAGGGCGGAATGTAGCCAGAGGCCGATGGCCTTGTCAACCCGCGCGCAGTGCCCTAGTTTAGACCAATGTTCGATTCGTTAAGCGGCAAACTCCAGAATGCGTTTCGCAATCTTCGGGGCCTGGGAAAAATCTCGGAGGCCAACGTCGGCGATTCGTTGCGGGAAGTCAGGCAGGCGTTGCTGGAGGCCGACGTCAATTTCAAAGTCGCGCGGGATTTCATCGAACGCATCAAGGCGAAGTCCATCGGGCAGGAAGTCATCCAGAGCATTCAACCCGGCCAGCAAATCATCAAGATTATTCACGACGAAATGGTCGAGTTGCTCGGTTCGGAGAATGCCGGCATCCAGGTGAGCGGAAACCCCAGCTGCGTTATGATGGTGGGCCTGCACGGATCGGGCAAGACCACTTCCAGCGCCAAGCTTGGCCGTTTGCTTCACAAGCAGGGCCGCACCCCGGTTCTGGTCGGCGCCGACGTTTACCGGCCCGCCGCCATGGACCAGTTGGACACCCTTGGCCGCCAAACTGATTTACCCGTTTACTTACACCGCGGCGAGAATGACGTGCTCAAAATCGCCCGCGAAGCCATCGAGTTCGCCCGCGCTAACAACCGCAACACGCTTATTTTCGACACCGCCGGCCGGCTGCAAATCGACGAACCGCTCGTCCAGGAACTTGTGCGATTGCGCGACCTGGTCAAGCCACAGGAAATCCTTCTGGTCCTGGACGCCGCGACTGGCCAGGAAGCAGTCAACGTAGCGACGCATTTCGACAAAGCGCTCAGCATCACAGGCTCCATTTTGACCAAACTGGACGGTGACACCCGCGGCGGCGCAGCCCTGAGCCTAAAGTCGGTCACGGGCAAGCCCATCAAATTCGCGGGCGTCGGTGAGAAGCTGGAAGATTTTGAGCCGTTCCACCCGGAGCGCATGGCTTCGCGGATCCTGGGAATGGGCGATGTCGTCAGCCTGGTTGAAAGAGCGGCCGAGGCGGTTGACCTCGACGAGGCCAAACGCCTCGAAGAGAAGATGCGCAAAGGCCAGTTCACCCTCGAAGATTTCCTGGAACAGCTCAAGCAGATGAAACGGCTGGGATCCCTCGAATCCATCATCAGCATGCTTCCAGGAGGTTCCGAGGTCCTCAAAAACAGCGACCTGCGCAAGCAGGAAAAGGAATTCAGCCATATGGAAGCGCTGATTTGCGCCATGACACTGCAGGAGCGGCGCAACCCGCATATTCTCAATGCGAAGAGGCGTCAGCGCATCGCCAAAGGCAGCGGTGTGGGCGTTGCCGAGTTAAACACGATGCTCAATAAGTTTAACCAAATGCAACAAATGATGAAGCAGATGGGCAAGCTTCAGAAAATGATGACGCGCATGGGCGGCGGCGCGGCGAAAATGCTCAAGAAGTAGGGGTGAGCCGCGTGCGCCTGAGTGGGACTCGGCGAGCCCGCTCATAGGGCAAGTCCACGGCGAGCGGAAGGCATCGCTCACGCAATGAGATTTCAGCAGGCACTCGTACGAAGCGGAACCCCGGGCTCCACAGACAGCGCTCCACAACAAAAACAAAAAACGCGCGGAACCTGGTCCGCGCGCTCATTTTGCGGTTGAAATTTGTTTTGGTTTAGAACGTGTTGGGCTTATCACGTCCTCCGTGATAGTTCATCCAGGCGATGTCGGCATCCCCGGCTTTGGGAGCCAGAAGGCCTGGCATGTCCGATCCATCGGTGAACTTGACGGCAAGGCCCCGGGGGCTGGACAGAGAGGCGCGCCATTTGTGGATTTCAGAGTGCCCATCAGCAAAGGCAAAACCGCAGGCGCCATTGTGGTAGGTTGCCGGCATGTCAATCCATGACCAGGCATGGGGATTGAACAATCCCGCATCATTAATGCTGTCCGGGTGTTCGTCAGTGTAAACCCAGGTGCCATCCGGACCAGGATACGTGAACTGGGAATACTTTTTGATATGACGATACGCCGCATCCCACGGTCCGTCCGTGGCATTTCCCTCACCGATACCGATATTACCCGAGACGCTACGGGCGCGTTTGGCCCAGCCCAAAGCACGTTGAGGGGACGACAGGTAAGTATCGGCGGGACATTTGAAGATATTGGCGTTCTTGCCGATGTAATTCGCCAGTCGGGTATATTTGTCGCTGATTAGGAAGGCCAGGTTCGTATTATCGGTGCTGCTAGTCCAGTCTTCCCAGCCCTCGCACCAGCCCGGCCCGATGGTTGGATCGAAAGCTCCGCCGCGGGCGTCGCCGCCGTGAAACGAAGGCACCAGCTTGTCCTGGGCGTCGTGGGCATACATCGACCAGGCCACCATTAACTGGCGCGTGTTGTTCATGCAGTAAACGCCCTGGGTCTTTTGTTTTGCTTTGCCCAGGGCGGGAAGGATCATTGCCGCGAGAATCGCGATAATGGCAATAACGACGAGGAGTTCAATAAGAGTGAAGCCGCTGCTTTGGTTCAGGCGGCAATCTGAGGGAGTGCTTGTTGCTGCCGCATCGAGTGGTTTCATATCTGTTTCCATGACCGGCCGGGCCCCGGGAAAAGGGTGGCTTATTATGAGCATCATGCTTTTTTCACAACTTTTTGTCAAATGGGGACATTCATGTAGGTTATCAGTAGAATTAACGACAAGCTGGGTAGACGGATTGGAGGGCGTCCGACCCGGAGAAGCTGCCCTTTTGCACCGCTCAACGTGTTAACGGATCTGATTCATCCGGCTTACCCTCGCTTGATCCGTCCACGGTTCCTGCTATCCTGCGGCATCCTCATGAGACATTTTAGCCTTTGGCCCGTGGTTCCATCGGGTGCCGTGCAGCTTTTCTTCGCCTTGCCGACTCCAGCGAGATGAAGAGTACGGACGTTAAACAATCGACTCTGCTCCGGCGCGCTTTCCGGATCTTTGTCAGTGTGACAATCGGGTTGGCACTCCTGGCTGGTGGGATTTGGGTTTTGACTCAAACTGTGGGGGACCGGGTCGCGCTTTACGCTGGAAAATCGCTCTACGAATGGAGCGAACAAATAAAAGGCCGGGACACAACCGCGAGCAACCATGCCAGCCTGGTGTTGAATCGCGAGATCATTCCCCGGCTGACCAAAACAATGTTCGAGGACACCCGCGATTCGAGTTTAAGAATGGCGCTCGTTGACAAACTAAATACGCTGCCGGGCGTTAATGTTTTCGCGCAGGTCGCGTATAGCCGCCGGGCAGAGGCTGCGGCAGGCTTTGGCGAATTTGGCCCGGCCGCCGAGGCCGCCGGTCCCGCTTTACTTCAAGCGCTCCAAGGCCGGGATCCCGCTGTGAGGGGGCCTGCGGCGGTGTCCTTGGGTAAAATCCATTGGAAACCGGATGTCGTCATTCCATTACTGATCAAAGGTCTCGAAGATGATGACCTCCGGGAACCGGCGGCAGAAGCACTGGGTGAGCTTGGGAGTCTTTCGAAGGCGGCGGTTCCAAAGCTCCTTTTATTGTTTAGGGTTCCAGACAAGGACCTGCACCACGCCGTTGCGGAAGCGCTTAAGAAGATAGACCCTGAGGCGGCGGCACAAGCCGGGGTGCGCGTCGAGGCTCGGCCCGCTGCTTTGCCGAACACAGGCGCTCGGTGAACCGGTTCTCCTCGGCGCGCTGTCAATCAGGGCCTCGACCTCGGTCATGCATCATCCCGTATGCAGGCAGATTCAAGCCGCTTGCATCCGTATCACCCCTCAGGTCGAATGCTATCCCGGGGTCCTGGGGTGCGCACCTTAAAGCCCACCAAGGGCTATGCCGGCTGGCAACCCCTGCGCCGGTCTTCAACCGGCAATTGCAGGGCAATGACCTCAGGAACGGCGCAGACTTTTACCTCAGCGCGGTCGAATGGTCGGCAAACCAGATGACGTCGTTTACGTCCCCGGAAAAGCCGTTGTATTGCGTTCGCTTGACAGGCTGGATGGTGGCTCCATGCCACTTGTGGATTTCCGAATGGCCATCGGCAAAAGTGAATCCGCAAGCGCCGTTGTGGTAGCTGGCCGGCAAGTCAACAAAGCGGGCGCGGTCAACCACGTCTGGAATCAGCCAGCCGTCGTTGATGCTGTCGGGATGTTCGTCCACCAGGACGAAAGTTTGTGCCGGACCCGGGCGGGTAAACTGGGTCGTCTTAAGAAACTGGCGGAAAGTTGGGTACCAGTCGTTGGCGCCGGTCGATCGGACGTTATTGCGATCGCCGACAAACCCATTCATCGAAAGGCTTCGCACGCGATTCAGCATCGAACCTCCCTCGTTCGCCGGGTAAAGGTCTGCTGGACAGTGGTAGACGCTGACGTTTTTGGCAGTGTATTGGCCAAGCGCGCCAAAAATCAGGTTGAAGACATTCGTATTATCGGTGTTATTAGACGTAAAATCCTCCCACCCACCGGCCCAACTGAGCGAGGAATAGGGAACCGGGTTTTTCCAATTGCCTGTAGCTCCCGCCCAGCCTTGAACCGCCCCGCCATCCCGGTTGGGAGGGGTCCAATCGTTGGCATCGGTACAATACATTGTCCAGGCCAAGGCCAATTGCTTGGTGTTATTCAAGCAGCCGATGCCTTGGGCCTTCTGCTTGGCCTTGGCAAGGGCAGGCAGGATCATAGCGGCTAAAATCGCGATGATAGCGATAACCACCAGGAGTTCGATCAGTGTGAAGCCCGCCGAGAATTTTTTTGCGGCTGGCCCTCGAGGACTGGGTTCGCGCGCAGCGAGAGGTTCACTGAAGTTGACGTCGCCTTTTGGGTGCAGGCGGCAATCTGAGGGAGTGCTTTTTGCTGCCATATCGATTTCTTTCATATCTGTCTGTTTCCATGACCGGCCGGGCCCCCGGGAATAGGGTGGGGTGACGTCAAACATCATGGCCTTTTGGCGATTTTTTGTCAACGGGTATATTCACCTACCCTATCAGTAAAATTAACGACAGTTGACCTGTGCAGCTGGACTTGACGATCAGGCGCCGGGGTGCCTCTTTTCGGCCCGGCGCGATGGCGACTTGGACTGCCGGCTTTAAATTGTTGAATTGCGGCGCCGGCAATGCCATTGCTGGACTATGTCAAGGTCAAGAGCCTGGTTCCTGGGAGTTTTCTCGATTGCGGCAGCGTGGACCCTTTCTGGTTGCCGCACCGATACCACAGGCGCCAGTAGCAGCTGGGTGAGCCGGTGGAAAGCCGCCAACCCGGTTTGGCGCGGGATTCATGTCATGGTGCAGAATTCGAAGCAGGCGGACGACCTGGCTGGCATTTTCCCCAGGCTCGCCAGCAACGGGGTCAACATTGTGATAGCCGAGGTCAACTACTCGTACGAATTTCAATCGCACCCGGAAGTGCGCGGCAGCGGGTTTGTTACCCGTGCCCAGGCCAGGCAGCTGACGGCCGCAGCGCATGCGTGTGGAATCCGCCTGGTTCCACAACTCAACTGCCTGGGGCACCAGTCCTGGAGCAAAACAACCCTGCCCCTGCTGGCGAAACACCCCGAATTTGACGAGACCCCGGGGCAGTATCCTGAAAACAAGGGGATATATTGCCGGAGCTGGTGTCCGCAAAACCCGGAGGTCAACCCATTTGTCTTTGGCCTGATTGACGACATGGTCGATGGTTTTGAGGCCGACGCATTTCATGTCGGGATGGACGAGGTGTTTCTCATCGCTTCAGAACATTGTCCGCGGTGCAAAGGTGGCGACCCGGCAAAACTTTTTGCTGAAGCCGCGAACTCTTTGCACCGGCACATCGTGACGGACAGGAAACTGGAGATGTTCATGTGGGGGGACCGGCTTCTGGATGCCGATGCGTTGAGGTTTTCGGAATGGGAAGCTTCGAAAAACGGCACGCAAAGGGCCGCGGACCTCATCGCGAAGGACATTATTGTGTGCGATTGGCACTACGAAAAGCGGGCTGAGTATCCGTCCGTGCCTTTTCTTGCCGGCAAAGGGTTCAAGGTTTGGCCTTCCGGCTGGCAGCCGCTGGAAGCAGCCCAGGCTTTTAGCAGCTATGCGGCCGCCCAAAAGAACCCGGCGGTCCTGGGATACCTATGCACGACTTGGGGCAAGGTCAAAATCAAAGAGGCCGCAGATTGGCCTTGCCTGGTGGAGCCACTGAAGGAGTGGCGCAGCGGCATTCGACAGAACGCCGCACATCGCAACCGCGATCTACTCACGGTCCGGAATTGAGATTGGGAGTATTTGCAATGCGAGCGGGCCGGGCTGGGAGTCGTTTGCGGCGGCCAATTACCAGGGGAAAATTCTCAAAGCATCAATTCTCACCGTTTCAATGACGATCGAAATTCCGCTTTTATCCTTGGCGTTTGACTATAAAGTTCTGTCTCGTTTCGTTTTGATGTCGAGCTTATGAAAGAAATTGTCCCGGCGCCTCCGCCGGTGGTGCGCAACGATGTTGAGGCTGTGCAAAAGCTATTCCAGCAGCACGTCGTGCCGAGCTACGGCCGGTTTGAGATCGTGCTCAGCCACGGCTCGGGTAGTTACGTCTATGACATCACCGGGAAACGGTACCTGGATCTCGGCGGCGGGATTGCGGTCAGCGCGCTTGGGCACGCCCATCCGGCCATTACTGAGGCGCTGGTGGAACAGTCTCGAAAACTGATTCACACCTCGAATTTTTATTTTCATGAACCCCAAGGCCGCCTTGCGCAGGCGTTGACCGGCCATATCGGGCAGGGCAAATGTTTTTTCTGCAATAGCGGAGGCGAGGCGAACGAGGGATTGTTCAAGCTCGCCCGCAAATTCGGCCACGATGAGGGCCGCTTTGAAGTCATCACCACAATTAATTCATTTCACGGGCGCACACTGGCCGGCATTTCAGCCACCGGCCAGGACAAAGTCAAAAAAGGCTTCGAACCCATGGTGCCCGGCTTTCGACAGGT
>Ga0070738_10003088_pt1 | contig 22926 bp, 22 predicted proteins | sample Coa_R2_2_FD_66446 | JGI IMG/M metagenome (GOLD analysis project Ga0070738, IMG submission 66446) | Surface soil microbial communities from Centralia Pennsylvania, which are recovering from an underground coalmine fire - Coalmine... | ecosystem: Environmental > Terrestrial > Soil > Unclassified ... | reverse complement strand
GCACCGCCGGATTTCGCCTTGAGATGCTCCATCCGTGGAGCGAGATCCCTCAGGCTAGGCGGCAACACGAGGGCCTCGGACCGGCCAGAAGTGCAGCCCGCGAAAGAGCGCCCGCCCCGCAAACTCGCGCCGGTCGCCCGGATCGATAAGAAATTCAGCCGGGAGATGATCGCGCGACGTCAGGTCGTCGGCGTGATCAAAAATACGCAGCGGCGGCCTCGTGATTTGCAGATAGCGATCCTGAACGGCCTGCCTGCGGCGCTCGTAATCGATCGCTGCCGGCATCATCACCGTCGTCCCCGGAGAAACCCAGGGCCGCCATGCAAACGGCACCAGAGTATCGGCGAAGAACGCCTCCGGAGAATGCTCGAGTTCAATCGTCTTCGCGTTGTGGCAGGTGGCCAAGTCCTGCGAACGGCCCAGAATGTAGGAAAAATACGGCGCCCGGAACGATTCGCGCAGCCGCTCGATGAATTCTCCATCGCTTGATTTCAGATAGAGCGTCAATTTCGGCTTGAGGAGAAATTCCCGGCGTTGGATATTCGTTTCGCATTGGACATTGACCGGATACGGCCAACCCCGCTTGGCCAGTGTCAGCTTCCCCGCACCGCGCTCAATCGGATAAATCGTTTCGAGATCGATCGCCTTGCCCGAATGCTCAAATACGTACGTAAATTCGAGATCGCGAGGCTCGAACCACTCGCCGAGCACGCCCGCCAGGTGCCCGTAAATTGTCGCGGGCGGGGGCATATCGAACGTCGGCAGCCGTCCGACCTGAACCCGTGGATAGCGGAATGAAGTCGTCTGGGCCGACGATTCCACCTTGAGGACTGTTAAGCCAGCCATGCCGCGGCGTTCTTATCCAAATCCTCGATGATCCTGCGAATCGCCTCCACCGGGTGTCCCAGAAATGCCCCCTTGAGCGGCGGCGCTTCCACGGCCGGCGCCGCTGCGGCGGCTGCGCCGGCCGAAAAACCTTCCGCGACTTCTTCGATTTTCTTCCCGTCTATCAGCTCCTTCAACGCCGGCCGCTGTTCGTCCAAATATCCTTGAGCCAATCCTAAATAGAACGGCGAGAGCAGATCGTCTTTGAATACCGAAGCCGTCTCCTTCAACGCATGAGCCTGAATTTTGGGCGTGCCTTCCTTGTTCGCTCCAACGGCTGTGCCGAACAGATGATTGCCGCCCTTGGCCACGGCCATAAACAGCAATTTGGGCGCAACATCGGTGTAATGCAAAGCCTGTTTTGCGCCTCCGGAAATGTGCGCCAGGCCTTCAAGAAGCTGCCGCAAGCGCGCTTTCCTGGCGCCGAGATCGAGCTCGAACGCCCTATTGTTGTCATAGGGGGTCAAGCCGCGCTCCTCGGCGAGCTTTACCCGGATCGCATCCAGATGCCGGTATCCCGTGCGATCGACATGATAGAAGCGCCCCATCATGCGCAGGTCGATCGAGAACATTCCCAGAAGAGTCGTGCGGTAGAACTCATGCACATGGGGCACCGGATCCCCCTCCCCGCGTGACATGGTGCCGTAATCGAACCCAAGTTCCTTTAGCGGGGCGATCGAGATCAATGTGCTGACCTTAAAAGGCGAGACACGCGTCAGCGTGACAAAGCTCTTGCCTTTCTTTTCCTGGCCAGTAAGTCCTTTCTCGGCCCACTGCTTCTCGACCTCCTTCGAACTCCCCGGCGCGCGCATATACCCAAACAGATCATCTTCGGCGAATTCGATGGGATTGGCATCGGTGTAAGCGATTTTGTCTTCCCGGAAAATCGGCGCGGGCGTCCAGCCGGGAACCGCTTGGAGCGATTCGCGCATCCAATAACGGAAAGCCTGCGCCGAAACATACGGCAGATATCCTTCCCGGCTCCGCACGTACTTCACGGTGCTCCGGTTGTCATAACGCCCCTCCTCCTTGGAGCCGAAATTGTTCAGGGCGGATGCCGGGCAATCGATCAAAAATGCTCCAGAAAGATGAGCCATTCGGTTTAGTCCTCGCTTTCTTCGATGTCTTCCAGTGGCGGTTCGGGTAGGGACTGAAGGCGTTCTCTCGGGATCTTCTCGATTAGCCTGAGAAGAATCAATTCGCGAACGAGACTTCCATCGCGAATCCAAGCATCATCCTCATTCGTGAGATCGAATGCCCGTAGAATCGTCTCCGTTGCGATCGGGGCTTCATCCGCCCGCTTCATGCGATCGCTGATCTCGGTGAGAGTACGCAGATAATCCTTGAATTTCGTGCTTTTAAAAATTCGGCCCAGATATTTTTCGGCTTTTTTAGACTCGGCGATCTGGTCCGCGAGCGTCTTGATCGCCTCGACTTGTCCTTCGGTCATATCCAGCACCTTTCTCGAAAAAAGACATGCAAGTTCGAAAACTCCAGGCTCCCGGCCGGCTTGCGGCGTGAAAAATCGGCGCAGGACATTGATCCCGCGGTCCGCCCCCGAGCGTAACTGGTTGCCCAACTCCTCATATAAAAAATTTCGCCTGCCTCGATCGGGCTTCTCCTCCTCAGTCGCGGCCTTGCCACGCTTGGGGATAATTTTCTCCCAGGCGCTGTCGCGAATAACCCGATAGGCCGAATATTGCTGGGCGCCCCGGAGGAACTCCAGGACTCCCCGCCGTATCCGGATCTCTTCATAATCCGGATCGCTGTTGAAATTGGTCGCATGGCAACCGACAAGATCGACCAGTGGCAACTGTTCTTCCGAAGCCTGCGATTGCCGGAAGACGGCCTCGGCGGTTTCTAACAGCCGCGTGGATGGCCACTTCAGGCTAGGCACCTGGTCAGGAGCCGCCTCAATGATTTTGACGACGCGTTTTGCAAAATCGGAAGTGAGCGAAAACATCCAATCATGCTGCGGAGTCCACCAGAACAGCGGTTTTCCATTCACCTTGAGGGTAGCCAGGGGATAGAATTGCGTAGCGTACTGGCAGGCCGAACAAACGGCAAGTCCCGGTTCTCCTCCCGAGCCGGCCGTCATCGTAACTGCGCCAGTTAATAACGGAATCGTGCTCCGGTCGGCCATGTGTTGCGCCGGCTTTCCGCAATATACGCATATGCGGCCTGGCAAGACAGCGGCTTCGAATGAGCGCAGTAAGACATCCCGTTGCTGTTTCTTCTTGTCCGCGCTTATGTTCGCGTTGCACCAGCAGCTATTCGGAAAATGAACCGTTAAATAACCGGTCCAGGAGCGATTCGAATAGATTTCCTCCAGCTCGTCCGCCTGTTTCGATAAATCCGATGGAGTAAATTCCGAACAAGCCTTGCCGATGCGATATTCCAGCACCGCCACGCCCGCATCAACGAACGGGTCGCCTACGAATTGTATCGATGCCGACACCAATCGCTTGACCTCAAAAAAGAAGCCCGAAAAATTACAGATTGCTGTACCGGATAAGTATCGGTTAATCCCGTCGACCTGTCAACGGCTTAATGCAAAAATTCCCCTTCCCCCACACCGTCTGCCGGCCGACGCCGGTCCATTCGCCTGCCTTTAAAAACGGAATAAACCGGGAAATCTCTCCCGCGTATTCGATTTCCCCTATAAAGCCACTTAAGGGATGCCGCTGCCCCGTTCGCGAACTTAGCCGGTCGTTCTCCACCCGCCGCAAGTCGCTCTTCACGATCCGTACCTTCTCCGTTTCCCGCCCAAAAGCCTCGAAATCGAGATCCAGCGGACCTCCCTGATAAAAGCCGCGCAAGTTTGAAATTCGATCCCGCAGCCGGCACAGCAGGACCGCAAATTCCGGCCGGTCCACCACTTCGCCCCGGAATTTCAACTCAGTGGGCGATAGAAACTGGATCGTTAAACCGCCGATTTTTTCGGAAAAATTCCCGTCGAGATCAAAGTGCAGCCCATCCGGCATCTCGCCTTGAAAACGGCGTCCATCGTACAGAATTTCGCCGCCAGGAAGATTTTCCACCGATCTCAGAAGCGCCCGCCCGCGCCAGGGACCAATCCCAGAGCGCGCCAGATCCCGGAACGACAGCACGAAATAAGGCAGCGCTTTCTCGGGAGATTCGAACAAAACCAGATCGAAATGAAATTCCTTGCCGCGATCGATTTTCAATCCATCCAAATGCAAAGCGCGGAACACGAAAGGCCTCGGCCACTCCGAAAATCCGCTGGGGCCGCCCGGAATCTGACGGCGAGGCTCGAAAATCGACGCATACGCGCACTCATCGGAGATTTCGCACTCCGCCGCGCTTCGGCACTCCGGCACGCATGCCAATTTACGGAAAATCGTGCCGAACGCCCCGCGCAGTACATTTCCCGCCTTCCCCGGCGGAAAGAATACCGGTTCATTCGCAATAAAGCGGAAACGGAACGGCCAAACGCAAAACTGAGCACCCGGATTCACAAATTACGCAATTATACTTCAGGTTTTGCGCGCGCAGGCTTCAGGATAGATACTTCATGACAAACGCAATATATTTCTTGGTCTCTTCCGTTCGGGCGAACCGCCGGATGCGCGACCAGCCCGAGCAGCTTCTGATGCTCCGTAACGCTCAGCGACAATTCGAGGTTGAGCGTGGTCCCCACATCCTGCGCGACCATACGAGGGCTCCTCATCCATCCTGGGGCACGCTTCGAAAGTGCCGGCCACCAGCACGGCGCTCGCGCCGACTTGCGCAGGAAGCCTCGAGCCGGATCGGGCGTGAGAATCGTTTCGCCGGGAGCACGTTTCCCGTGATCGCGTCTTTGATAATTTTGTTTTCGGCGCCTGAAGTCGCGCCGCAGCGGTCGCAAACGTTTGAAGTGAGCTTAACGAAATGACGCATATTGGCTTTTGCGGTCTCGGAATTATGGGATCCGGCATGGCGAAGCGCCTGCTGCGTGCCGGATTTGAAATTACGGTATACAATCGCGGCGCCGCGCGCGCGGAGGAGTTGGCAAGCCGGCGCGAGCGTTGCCGCTGCGCCCTCCGAAGCGGCGGCGAACGCCGATTTCGTGATCGCCATGGTCGCCGACGATCGCGCCTCCCGCGCAGTTTGGAGCGATGCGCTGAAAACGGTACGGCCGGGATCGATCCTGATCGATTCGAGCACGATTACTCCTGCTCGATGCGCCAGCTCACCGGCAGCCGTCCGCAGGCGAACAACGGAGAACTGTTGTTTCTGGTGGGCGGCGGCGCGGCGACGCTCGAAAAGGCGCGGACCGTTCTGGAGCCGATGTCGCGGGGGATTGTTCATCTGGGCGGCAACGGCGCGGGCGCAGCGATGAAGCTGATCAACAATTTTCTGTGCGGAGTGCAGGCCTCGTCGCTCGCCGAAGCGATCGCGTGGATCGAACGAAGCGGCCTGAATCGCGCGGCCGCGCTCTCGATCCTGACCGCGGGCGCGCCCGCGAGTCCGCTGGTCAAGCGCCTTTCCGAGCGCATGTGCGACCCTCCGCGCGAGATCAATTTCCGGCTGGATCTGATGATGAAGGATCTCGAGTATTCGACGCGCGAGGGCCGGAATCACGGCATCGAGCTTCCGACCGGTCTGGCCGCGCTCGCCAGATTTGAAGATGCCGCGGCGAAGGGATTCGGCGATCGCGATCTGTCCACGGTGATCGAGCCGTTGAGGGAATCGCGATGAACAAGATGACGCGAAGAGATGCGTTAAAGAGCGCGGCCGCGGCGGGAATGGCGCCGCTTGCGGGCCTGGCGCAATCAGGCGGGATTCGCGCGGCGGGACAAGCGGTCGAGGTCGCGCTCACGCCGGTGCGCGCCGATACGGTTCGCATCACGATCCAGCCGATTCAAAATGGTCGAGCCGCGGCCGGGCCGTCCGACGGAGCTTTGGTGAAAGAGGACTGGGGAAGGCCGGCGGCCCGATTTCGCACCCTGAGCACGAGGCGAAAGGTAAAGTGCGGCGATCTGACCGTGAGTTGCTCGAACGCGCCGTTGACGATTCGCATCGAGAGCGCCGGCCGGCTGATTCAGGAATTGAAGTGCGAGGAGGCAGGAGCCGAGATCGCGTTCGAGATCGGCGATGCTCCGGTATTCGGGCTGGGGCAGGGCGGGCCACAGTTTGACCGGCGGGGAAACGTGGACCGCATGAAAAGCGGGCAGGGCGGATATCAACTGCGCACGCACGGCGCCAAGGTTCCGGTGCCATTCCTGATCGGCGCATCGGGATGGGCGATGTTCGTGCATTCTCCGCTCGGCGCATTCGATCTCACCGGACAGCAGGGCCGCATTCAACCCGTGGATGCGGCGTCTGCCTTGCCGATCGATATTTTTGTCATCGGCGCGACGAATCCGGAAGCGGTGATGGCGTCCTACGCGGAGATCACCGGCCATCCGGAGATGCCGCCGCTGTGGGCTTTCGGATATCAGCAGTCGCATCGAACGCTGGGATCTCCGGAAGAAATTCTTCGGGAAGCGAAAATCTTTCGCGAAAAGCAGATGCCGTGCGAGGCGATGATTTATTTGGGAACCGATTTTTGTCCCAACGGATGGAACACGCATAACGGTGAATTTCATTGGAATCGGAAAGCCTTCCCCGATCCGCCGCGCGCGATCGAGCAGCTTCATGCCGATCATTTTCGCGTCGTGCTGCACATTGTCGTTGAAGGACGTCATTTCCAAGGAACGGTCAAAGACGCATGCACGGCGCCGCTGCCGCCCGGGCGCGACGCGGCGGGGCATTGGCCGCCGGATCGCGAGGTCAGTTGTTATTGGCCGGCGCACAAGCCGCTGTTCGATCTGGGCATCGACGGCTGGTGGCCGGATCAGGGCGACGGCTACGACGCTTCCTCGCGGCTGGCGCGAAACCGGATGTATTTCGAAGGCTCGCAAATGTATCGTCCCAATGAGCGCGTCTACGCTTTGCACCGCAATGGCGGCGCGGGAATGCAGAGATACGCGTCTTTTCTTTGGTCCGGCGATGTTCAATCGACCTGGGAAACTCTAAAGACGCACATCGCGGTGGGAATCAACGCCGGTTTGAGCGGGATGCCGTACTGGGGGACCGATATTGGAGGATTCGTTCCGACGCAGGAATATACGGGCGAGCTCTTCGCGCGCTGGTTTCAGTTCGCGGCGTTTAATCCCCTGTTTCGTTCGCACGGGCGCGATTGGCGGCTGCATCTGCCTTGGGGCTGGACGAACGGGCAGATCGGTTTCGAGGAAACGCCGGCTTACCATCCCGATCCGGCGGAGTTGAACAATCCGGCGATCGAGCCGATTTGCAAACGGTATCTTGAGCTTCGGTCGCAGATGATGCCGTATCTGTATTCGGCAATCCGGGAGACGTACGAGTCCGGGATGCCGGTGATACGCGCGCTGTGGCTGCACTATCCGGATGATCCGAACGCGGTGATCCGCGGCGATGAATATCTCTACGGCCGAGATATTCTGGTGGCGCCGGTCGCCGAAAAGGGCGCGAAATCGCGAGCGTTGTATCTGCCGCGCGGGATTTGGTACGACTTTTGGACGCAGGAGCGCGTCGAGGGCGGGCGAGAAATTTCGCGCGCGGTAAGTCTCGAAACCATCCCGCTTTATGTACGCGCGGGAGCGATTGTGCCGATGGGCCCGATCCGCCAGTATGTGGACGCGCCGGCGAATGATCCACTGGCGCTGGTGGTGCATCCCGGCGCGAATGGAGCGTTTTCGCTGTACGAAGACGACGGCAAAACGTTCAATTATCGCCGCGGGCAGTACATGAAATTGCGGATCGCCTGGGACGATGCGCGGAGCACGCTGCGGCTGCGGCTTGCTCAGGGCTCGCAAATGATCGGCGATATGAGCCGGAAAATGGTGCTAAAGCTCGCCGGCGAATCGATCGAGCGCGAGTTTCACTTTGACGGCAAGCCGCTGGACGTGAAAGCGCGGGGCTGAATCCGTCTGCCGGATGTCTGACAATCGGCAAACGCGGTTTTTTCGCTTGTTTTTTTGCCGATTACGCGCCTTTTTGCCCTTGTTCCGGGCATCCGGCAGTCGTAAAAGCTTCAGATCGATATCTTTCGGCGGCGCGCGAGATCAGCCGGCTTGCGGTGAATGACCTCTCGCTGAATCCGACGATCGAGACTTTCAAAATTTCCAAGGCGCTGGTGCAGGAAGACCAGATGTCGGACGATTTACCGTTTGGATCGCAGGGCGGCGTTTTGATCCCGTATCATTTCGCGCTGGACCGCGAGTACACGATCAGGTCCGGCTGCGGCGGCAGGAATACGACTATCTGGTGGGAATGGGCGAGCCGCACCAGATCGAATTTCGCCTGGACGGAGTGCTGCTCAAGCGATCGGGTTGGAATTTCGTTTGTGCGGCGCTTCTGGGAGCCGGAAGGCGTAATGCAGCTCCGCAGACCGGCTTCGCGCGGACGACGAATGAGTATTATCACGGCAACCCGGCGGTGAAGATCGTGATGATCGGCGGCCCGTATCATCCGGCCCCCAGCCCGGATTCGCCCACGCGCCGCAAGCTGTTCGTATGCACGCCCACGGCCCGGCCAGGATGGCCAGCCCAGGGCGCTGCGGGACCGGATGGCCCTGCATCGCGCGAATCCGGTGTGCGCGTCGTGCCATGCGCGGATGGACCCGCCAGGATTTTCGCTCGAAAACTTCGACGCGATTGGAAAATGGCGCGATGAAGCCGATGGCGCGGCGGTGGATGCGTCCGCTTCGCTGCCGGACGGGAGCCAGTTCACAGGCATTGAAGGATTACGTTCGCTGATCGCCGGCCATAAGGAAGATTTTGTGCGCCGGCCTCGTCAGGGAAAGCATGATCATCGCCAAAGTCAGTTGAAACTTCCTCATCTTCGTCGTCTCCTGTCACGAGATTGCCGTAAGAATTCCGGATTATGCGGCGCCGGGAAGCCGGATTTGGAATATGCAACCGGTCTGCGGCGCAGGAATCACCTCTATTTCGCCGCCGTGTTCGCGCACGGCCCATTGCGCGATTGACAGCCCCAACCCAGCGCCCCCCGTGTCGCGCGATCGCGATTCTTCCACGCGATAAAAACGGTCGAAAACCCGACGAGCGTGCTCCGGCGCGATCCCGGGTCCGCTATCGGCCACTTCCACACAAACCCAGCCCGCAGCTTCGCGGCGGATGAGCACGGAAATCGCGCCGCCGGCTGGCGAAAACTTCACCGCGTTATGCAGAACGTTCACGAGCGCCTGACGAAGAAAGATCCGATCGGCCGCCACGGTGGCGGTCTCATCGCCGTCGACGGTGAGTCGTTGATGCTTTTCTTCAATCAAAACCTCGAACAGCCCCGCGGCTTCGCGCGCTAGATCCATTGCAGGAAAAACGGTCGGATGCAGTTCGATCCGCCCGGCGTCGGCACGCGATATCGTCAGTAGGCTTTCAACCAGCGCGGTCAGACGATTCACTTCTTCGAGCATGCTCCCAATAGTGTCGCGATATTCTTCGCGGCTGCAATTTTTCTGAAGCGCAACCTCTCCTACGCTGCGAATCGAAGTGAGCGGCGTCCGCAGCTCGTGCGAAGCGTCGGAGGTGAATCGGCGGAGCTGCTCGAAGGATTGCTCGAGCCGGGCGAGAAGATTGTTGAAAACACCCGCAAGATGCGTGAGTTCGTCATCCACGTCCGGCACCGGCAACCGATCGTAAAGACGCTCGGATGTGATCTGCCCGGCGCGCCGCGCCATTTCCTGAAGTGGCGCCAGAGCGCGCTTCGCAAGCCAATAACCGGTGATCCCGGCGAGAAGTAGGGCGATCGGAACAGCCAGCAACGATGCCGCGCCCAACTCCTTCACGCGCGACCAGATGGGCAGTTCGCTATACGCCAGCCGGATCAGCAAGTCACGGCCCCCCAGGGTGTGACGGCGGCTCACCAGGCGCGCCGGGGTTCCGTCGGCCAGCCGCGCAGATCGCGGCGAATATCCGTTCTGTCCTTCGTTCGGCGCGGGCCCCCCGCCGAGCGACTGATTCCCCAGCCGCTGATTGCGGTAAAGCACGGTTCCATCCGGTGACAAAATCTCCATCAGACGTTCGAGAACCTGCCTAGACTCCGGATGATTGTGATAATCCTCGTGCATCGCGAGATGGCCGCTCGAATCGAAATACAACAGACCTTCCACGGTTTCGATATCCTGAATTGCGTAATGATCCAGTTGCCCGCGCAATTGATAAAACAGGAAAAGCGCACTAAAGCCCCAGAACAGCGCCAATACGCCAGCGAGCAGTCCCACGTACCACAAAGTCAGGCGCGTGCGGACATGCTTCCATCCTTGGCTCCGCAGCAGCTTCACTTCCTTCGTTATAGCCCGCCTTTAAGGCGTGCGCAATGAAGAATGCAATGAAGATAATCTGACTTTCCGAGTCAGAGAAATTTCAGGAAGACTTAAGGCGCAAATTCGAGGTTTCGATGCTAATAACGAGGCGTGCGATATTTATCCTGTTTTCTCCTGTTGATGGCCGCGACGATTTTGCCCCTGAGTGCAAGGGATAAAAAAGCGAAGGCTGACCCGAAAGACGCGATTCAGGTGGTCGGTCACATTCCGCTGACCGGCGGTCCGGTGACGCGATTCTTTACCACGCAGCACTACAGCAGCACCTATCTCTACGCCGAACATCAAACCGGCGGGAAGGTTACATTAATCGATGTGTCCAGGGCGTCGCAGCCGAAGCTGCTCGCCGAGGTAGCCTATGGCGCTTCGGCAGGGGAGGGCCTTTCGCTCGTCGCCGGTACTTCAGCGATGGTGACCAGCGAAGCCTCGCCTGCTCCCGCGGCTCCGCAAAGCATCAAGATCATGGACTTCTCGGATCCGGCTCACCCCCGCGTCGCGCGCGAGTTCAGCGGCGTGACGGCGATGAGCCGGGATGATCGACGCGGGTTGATTTTCGTCGCCAATGCCGATGGAATCTGGGTCCTACAGCAACACTTAGCTGAAGATCCGGAAGTTGAGAGGGCCTACGCTTACCAGGTGGTCTACGGTATGAGCATGCGGCCGCCGGAGTAGATTACTCCTTTTGCTCGCGGATTACAAATCCGACCCCGCGCATGGTGTGGACGAGCTTCGCCTCAAACGGATCGTCCACTTTGCGCCGCAGGCGCGCCACGTTTACGTCGATCACATTATCGAGCGGCGTGTGACGGCCCGCTTCCTTCCAGACATCTCGCGTCAGCATTTCTCGCGACACAACCTGATCGCGATGGCGCAGTAGGTATTCGAGCAGCTCGAATTCCCGCGCTGTCAAATCGAGAACCTGACCGCCGCGCGTGACCGACCGGCGGATCACATCTAGTTCGAGATCGGCAATACGAAGTTTTTCGGCAGTATCGTAGGTCGCGCGGCGCGAAAGGGCGCGGACGCGGGCGAGCAATTCGGGAAAGGCAAAGGGTTTCACGAGGTAATCGTCGGCGCCGGCGTCGAGGCCGCGCACGCGATCTTCAATCGCATCACGCGCGGTCAGCATGAGCACCGGCGTGTGGAATCCGTGGCGCCTCATCGTTGAGAGAACCTCCAGGCCGCTGCGCCGCGGCAGCATCACATCCAGAATCAGAAGATCGAACGATTCTGTCTGCGCGATGTAAAAGCCTTCTTCCCCGGTGTGTGCGAGGCTCACTTCGTACTGCTCCGCTTCGAGGCCCTCGCGCAATGCTTTGGCCAGCTTCAGTTCGTCTTCGATCACCAGAATTCGCACGTCTAACTTCAATTTATATGCCAACGCAACAAACACGCATCCTGAAGATTTGCTGAAGATTTTCTGACAATCGCGTCAGGAAAAGTTCAGCAACTCTTCAGTGGTGTTCCGCAGCCTTCCCGGTTATATCTGAACTTGGACAACGAAAGGAATCGAGTGCGTGCTCACCCCAGGTGCGGCGAAGAAAGTCATTATCCATTTGAACGAAGACACGAGCTTTCGAAGCGACTTTCTGAGCCGCGAGATTCTTACCTTACTGTTCAACCGAGGCGTCGCTGGAGCAACTGTTCTGCGCCCGGCAGCCGGCTTCGGCTCGCATCACCGAATGCACTCCCGGGAGGGCGGAATCGATACGGCGCAGCACATGCCGCTGCGCATCGAGTTCATCGACACACCGCAAAATGTGAACGCGTTGCTGCCGCTGTTGGAAGAGATGCTGACCGACGGTATGATCGAGGCGCACGACACCGTGGTGCTAAAAGTCGCTCCTGGAGCACTCGGATGAACCGGCGTGCCTTGCTCGCCATTGGCGTTTTCGGCGCCTTGGCACGGGCGCAAACTCCAGCGGCCATTTCGCTCGCGCAGGCGCAGGAGATCGCGGTCAAAAATCATCCCCGCATCGCTTCGGCCGCGCTACGCGCAGAGGCAAGCCGCTCGGTGGTCAAGGAGGCCCGTTCCGCATTCTATCCGACACTTTCTGGCAATGTGACGGGCGTTGGCGCGGAGCATGGTTCGACCCTTTCCGCCGGTGCGGTCATCACTTCGAGCATCTATAGCCGAGCCTCCAGTGGACTCTTCGCCACCCAGCTCATTACCGATTTCGGCCGCACGCGCAGCTTGGAGCAGAGCGCCAGACTGCGCAGCGAATCCGAGGATCAAAACGTGACGAACACGCGAGCCAAAGTCCTGTTGGATGTGAAGCAGGCCTATTACGATGCGCTGGCGGCCGAATCAGTGCTGCGAGCGGTTGGCGCCGCGCTCGATTTGCGCCGTCTTACGCTGCGGCAGGTGACTGCGTTAGCGCAAAGCGGGCTGCGTTCGACGGTCGACGTGAGCTTTGCTCAGGTGAACGTTTCGCAGGCCGAACTGGATTTCCTGCATGCGCAAAATGATGCGAAGGCCAGCCACGCGCGATTGTCGGCGGCGATGGGTTATGAGCGCGACCAGCCGTTTTCTCTCAGCGATGAATCGTTGCCTGCGGCGCCTGAAGCCGGCGTGGACGCGCTGATTGCCGAAGCGCTTCGCGAACGGCCTGATCTTGCGACGCTCCGGCTAAGTCACGAGTCGCTTGCGCGCTACGCCGAAGCAGAAAAGGATCTGCGCAATCCGACCATCAGCGCCGCTGCGGCCGCCGGCGTCGCACCGGTTCACGATCCGCGGATTCAAGAAACCTACAGCGCCGCTGGCGTGAACGTTAACATTCCGGTTCTGAACGGCGGGTTGTTCAGGGCGCGGCGTGAAGAAGCCGAATCGCACGCCGCGGCAGCGGACAAAGACGTGGAAGCGCTCTCCATTCAGATTGCGCGCGATGTGCGTGTCGCCTGGCTGGACGCAAACGACGCATTCCAGCGGCTGGGCGTAACGGCGCGCATGGTGGCCGAGGCTAAAGAGGCTCTGCGTCTCGCGCAGGCGCGCTATGACAACGCGCTCGGCAGCATTGTCGAATTAAGCCAGGCCCAGTTGAACGAAACCAACGCGGAAATCGGCGCGACGTCGGCCAAATACGACTACCTCATCCGCCACGCCGTGCTTGATTTCACCATCGGCCGCTCGCGTTGAGAAGCGAATATGTCACCGATCAAAGCTGCTTTGCTGGTGCTGGCCGTTACGTTTCTCTCATCGTGCACGCGTACCCCGGCGGAAGCCGCACAGCCAGCGGCCGAGATGCCGACGGTCGCCGTCGCAAAAGTCACGCGCGCCGATCTTTCAAATGACCTGGTGCTCACCGCCGAGTTCTTACCCTTCGAGGAAATCGACGTGATGGCGAAAGTTTCCGGCTACGTGCGCCAGATCAACGTCGATATCGGCGACCGGGTTCGCCAAGGCCAGGTGCTGGCGACTCTGGAGATCCCCGAAATGCAGGACGATCTCGCCCGCGCCGCGGCGGCAATCGAAGAAGCAACCGCGGATCTTGCGACAGCGCGCGACGACTTGAACCGGGCGCAATCCGCGCACGACATCGCGCATCTCTCCTACACGCGAATCCTGAAGGTTTCAAGCAGCGAACCGGGGCTGGTGCCGCAGCAGGAAGTGGACGAGGTTCATTCCCGTGATCTGGTGACCGAAGCGCAGGTATCGGCGGCAAAATCGCATATCACTGCCTGCGAGCAGCGGATTCACGTGTTGCAGGCCGAACAATCTCGTTTGAAAACCATGTATCAATACGCCGCGATCACTGCGCCGTTCGCCGGTGTGGTCACGAAGCGGTACGCCAACCTGGGTTCGCTGATTCAGGCTGGAACCAGCTCGCAAGCAATGCCAGTGGTGCGGCTTTCCGAAATCGGGTTGCTGCGATTGGCGCTGCCGGTGCCCGAATCGGCGGTGCCGCGTATTCACCTGGGCCAGCCGGTGGACGTGAAAGTTTCGGCACTGAATCAAACCTTTGCCGGCCGCGTGGCGCGTTTCGCCGATCAGCTCGATTTCTCGACACGCACGATGAAAACCGAAATCGATGTTCCCAATCCCGCGCTCACGCTGGTTCCAGGAATGTACGCCGAAGTGGACCTGATCACGGAGCAGCGCATCCATGCCCTGTCGGTGCCGGTCGAAGCCGTAGACGGATCGGCCGATGCCGCGCGCGTGTTCGTGGTCCGATCCGGCGCGATTGACGTCGTCCCAATTCACACGGGTATCGAGACGGCGCGCCTGGTCGAGGTTCGTACCGGCGATGTACGCGAGGGTGACGAAGTGGTCGTGGGGCCACGCGCCTCATTGAAGAATGGCACGAAGGTGCAACCGAAAGTGATCGCGCTCGGCGACGCGCCGAAATCCTGAGCTATGTCGCATTTCGCCATCAACACGCCATATTTCATCGTTGTTGTCTGCCTGATCATCGCCATTTTAGGCGGCGTCGCCGTCATGCAAATGCCAGTCGACATGTTCCCTGCGATGAATATTCCTGTGGTCGTGGTGGCGACGTTTTATTCCGGCATGCCGCCGGAGCAGATCGAAGGCGACATCACCTATCACCTGGAGCGCTTCTTCACGTTCGCCGCAGGCATCGATCACATCGAATCGCGATCCTTGAATGGTGTGAGTATCATTCGCGTCTACTTCCAATCGAACACCAACGCCGATATCGACGCGGCGACCATCGCCAATCTCGCGGTTTCCGATATGAAAGATCTCCCGCCGGGCACGTTACCGCCCGTTGTGCTCAAATCCGACGCGTCGAGCCTTCCCGTTTGTTTAGTAACGATGAACGGCGACGGAATGACGGACGGCAACTTAAAAGACATCGCGCAGAATTTTGTACGCAACCAACTTGCGAGCGTTCCCGGTGCATCGATTCCGCAGCCGTTCGGCGGACCATGGCGGCAGATCCAATTCTACGTTGATCCGGAAAAACTCGAAGCGCGCCAAATCAGCCCGATGGACGTGGTACGCAGCCTGGGCCAGGCGAACGTGATTCTTCCAGCCGGCGACGTGCAGATCGGCAATCTCGACTACAACATCTATTCGAACGCGCAGTTCAATTTGAAAGACGCGAATCAGTATCCGATCAAGATGAACGGCGAAAATCCGGTGCTGATGTCGGACGTGGGTCGACTCAAGGACGCGCATGCGCTGCAATACAACGTGGTTCATGTGAACGGACAGCGGTCGGTGTATCTTCCGGTGATGAAACAGGGCGGCGATTCGAATACGATCGCCGTGGTCGATGGCGTTCGCCAGACCGTCCAGCATCTAGTCGACGTTCCGCCAGCCATGAAAACGGACGTGGTCTTCGACCAATCCCGCTTTGTTCGAACGGCCATCGAAACCCTGCTGCATGAGGGAGGCACTGGCCTGTTTCTCACCGGCCTGATGATCCTGATGTTCCTCGGCAGCCTACGCGCGACTGTGGCGGTGTTTTTCTCGATTCCGCTCTCGGTCGCCGCGACGTTCTTCGTCTTGCAACTCGGCGGATCGTCGGTCAACAGCATGGTTCTCGGCGGACTGGCGCTGGCGCTTTCGCGCCTCATCGATAATTCCGTTGTCGTGCTGGAAAACATCTATCGGCATCTTGAATTGGGCGAGCCGCCGCGCGTCGCCGCGGAGAACGGCGGACGCGAAGTCGCGCTTCCCGTTCTGGCGTCAACCCTGACCACAGCGGTTGTCTTTTTTCCGGTGACACTGCTCGCCGGCGTCAGCAAGTTTTTTTTTTCGGCGATGGCTCTGGCCGTGGTTGTCTCGCTCTTCGCGTCGTATTTTGTGGCGATGACGGTAGTGCCATTGTTCTGTGCGCAATTCCTGACGCACGAACATCAGGAGCCGCACGGCCGGCGGAGTTTCAATGAAGTTTTCAACGCCGGGTTTCGCCGGATGCTCGGCGCTTACGATTGGCTGGTCCAAGAAACGCTGCGCACGCCTCGAACCGTGCTGATCTTGTTCTTCGCCGCCTTCGCGGTGAGCCTGATGCTGTACAACCGGCTCGGATTTTCTTATTTCCCCCAAACCGACGCCGGACAATTCGTCATCACTTTCAAAGCGCCGTCCGGAACCAAGCTCTCCGTCACCGAGCAGGAAGTGGCGCGCCTTGAGGAAGTCGTCAAAGAAATCGTGTCTCCGGACGATCTCGCGATCGTCGTGGATAACATCGGCGTCGATAATGGTTTCTCCGCCGTTTACACGACGAATGCCGCGATGCACACTGGATTCGTGCAAGTCGGCTTGAAACCGGGTCATCGCACCGGCAGCTACGAATACATCTCGCGGATCAAGCGAGAGCTCGCGCGCGAAATGCCGGAAATCACGCCCTTTTTCTCGACCGGAAGTTTAGTGGATGCAGTGGTGAGCATGGGTGCGCCGGCTCCGATCGATATTCAGATCGCCGGCGCCAGTCTCGACGCCGATAACAAAGTCGCGCAGGACATTGTCTTCGAACTGCGTTCATCTGCTGAGATCGCTGACGTCTTCATGCCTCAAGATCTCGATTACCCGTCGCTGCGCGTCGACGTTGATCGCATCCACGCCGCAAAACTCGGGCTCACGGAACGCGAAGTCCTTACCAACGTGATCACCTCGCTCACCTCCAACCAGATGATCGCGCCCAATCTGTGGATCGATCCGCGCAACGGCAACAACTATTTCCTCACCGTTCAATATCCCGAAAACCGCATCCGCTCCGTTCAGGACCTACGCGCGATTCCTCTCCACGCCGACCACATCACCGACCCGACGCGTCTCGACATGATCGCGAAAATCGAGCGAATCGCCGCCCCCACGGAGGTCGATCATTACCAGATCCGCCGCAAGCTCGACGTCTACGTTCGCCCGGCCACCGAAAATCTAGGAGCAGCCGCGGATTTCGTTCGCGAAATCATCGCGCGGCAAAGCATTCCTTCCACCGTCAACGTCGCCGTCCGCGGCAGCGTGGAAGCGATGAACGCATCGTTTCGCAGCTTCGCCTTCGGCCTGACGCTCTCCGTGGTCCTGCTTTATCTGATTCTGGTGGCGCAATTCCGGTCCGTTCTGGACCCGATCATCATTCTGCTGGCGCTTCCCCCGGGGATTTCCGGTGTGCTCATGACGCTCGTCCTCACCGGAACGACGCTAAATGTCATGTCGCTGATGGGCGTGGTGATGCTCGCCGGCATCGCCATGTCGAACAGCATTCTGATCGTAGAATTCGCACACCATCTGCGGCTGGAGGGGAAAAGCGCAGGTGAGGCCGTCGTCGAATCCTGCCGCGTCCGCTTGCGTCCGATTCTGATGACCTCGCTTGCGACAATCATTGGGCTCTTGCCAATGGCGATGAAGCTCGGTGAGGGCAGCGAAGCCTATGCGCCGCTCGCCCGCGCGCTGATCGGCGGTCTGCTTCTCTCGGTCGCGTTCACGGTTTTCCTGGTTCCCGCCGGTTTCTTTCTCGTTTACCGCCGGCACGCCTAACGTTAATCTGAAAGCGCGGGTCCTGAAGTTCTCAGCCGCAAGCTCGTGCTTGTTTCGGGCATGAATTGCAAAAGATTAGGTTGAGTGCAGTGCGACAAAAGCGGCATTTTACAATCAAGGATTGAGGAATTCCGTACAATTTGGCTCGCCTATGTCAATTGCCGAATGTAAATTCGCTGCCGACTTTAATGGTCGGGTTTAAGATGCTGATCAACGCCTGCTCGCTCCGCTTCCGATGCTCGAGGAAGTGGACGAACAGCGGCGGCGAGATGGTCGCCAGCTTTGCGTCTGAGCATCGGCTCGCTACGCTCGTCGGCCTCAAGACGGCCGGGAACGTATTGGGCGGGACGAATTTCAAATTGCGCGGCGGCTATCGTTTGCGCCTCCCTGTGTTCGGGTGGTACACGGCAAAGGGTGAGGTACTTGAGGGAGTCGGAATATCGCCAGATATGGAGATAAGCGTCGACCAAGTATCGCTGAGCGAGAAGGTCGATCACCAGATGATCGAACAACGAAAATCTTGGAGCAGTTGCGAACCGTCGCACGAGATTGAACTACGAGATCAATTTTCCGAGGGCTTCTCCGCCCGGTCGATGACGAAAATCTCCACCGGCGCTTTCTTTGGTTCCAGTCTCAGTCCGAGCTGCTCCTGAAGTGCCGTGAAGAGCGAAGGCCCTGAACCCTCGGCGGGCGCCGGAGGTGGCGGCACGCCTGACGGCGTCCACATCGCGATCTGACTTTCATCCGGCGTGTACTTCAGCGTGATATCGTATTTCCCTGTCAAACCGGTTTTATCGATCAACTTGCGGCCGACGGTTGTCGCTAGCACCAGGGCCATGTCGCCGACCGCTGCGCCAGTCCCGGTCAATTCTGATGCTCCCCGATGACGTTACCGCAAAACGGCGGCTGCCCCGGACCCGGCGGCTCCAGCTTCGATGGATCGCGCGCGGTGCAGGCGCCTTTTTTCGATTCGACCATCCCTTGACCCAGCTTGCCGTCCTTTCTCGCCAGCACCAGCGTGTAAACGGGAAGCTCTTTGGTTTCGCGATGGAAGGCGAGATGGAAACGATCGGCCAGAAGATTTTGGAGCATCTCCTTCCACTCGTTCGGCCCCACCGGCGAATCGGGCTTGGCCTCGATATTGTATCGCTCGGTCTCGATCCATCCCGGCCCGCCGGAAAGCTGGAAAATCCGAAGATCGTAGGCGGTCGCGATCAGCCGTTTTAGAGTCACGTTGTTGGCGCTGAATCCGCCGCCCGGCATGTGCCGAACGCCGAACATGAAGTGTGGGCCGGGAGCCGCGAGTTTAATCGAAGCGACCGCGAATTTGGCGCTGGCCCGCGGATTGAGCGTGGGCCGCCGGCGCATGAAGCATCCCCACTACAATCGGCATGGTTACAGCCGCCACCGCGACCCTCGCGAGAACGACTTTTCGCACGAAGGTCAGCCTGACGCCGATGTGGTTCGCCATGATTTCTTCCATTCGCTTCTTGAGATTTGAGCCAGAGACACCGGCCACACACGCCATCGGAGATTCCAAATACAACTCGCAAACCTTGAGAATGCCTTGGGCATATGTCCGAGGTTCATTGCCCAGTCGCAACACATCTTCGTCACACGCCCGCTCCCGCTCATGGAAGATCTGTTTGCCGATCCACCAAACCAATGGATGGAACCAGAAAGCGCTTTCGATACACATTTGGATTAAAGCGATCAGATTGTCCCAGTGTCGGACGTGGCAGAGTTCATGCGCAACGACAGACTTCCATTGCTCAGGCGACAGGTGATCGAGAATGCCATCCGGCAGCAATAGAACGGGTCGAAAAACACCAAAAATACCCGGCTCCAAGAATGATGGAGAAGAAACCGCTTGGATCGGAAGGTCGAGTTGTATCGGCGAACCGGCGCGGACATTAGCGTAAATGCACCGCCAGCGAATCGACCACGAAATCGAAATCGCCGCAAGTCCGCACGCCCACACCGTGAATAGAAATGCCATTAGCGGATTAGGAGTCTCCGGTACTGTAGCCGGCAGCGGCACCGAACCGGCCGCAATCACAAACGGCTGAGCGACCTGTCCCATCACGACGGACACGCCGGGAGCAATCGCCGGAGCCGTCCGCCATTTGACGCGATTGCCCACGGCTATCAGCAGCGCGAAAGGCGCCAGAAACTTCAGCGACGTAACCACCCAGACCCAATGCCGTATTCGCGCGGAGTTCTTCCGCAATGCCAGCGTCAGCAGCCCGGCGGCGCCGGCGAACAGGGTCGACTGCCACAAGTGGTTAGCAATCGGCGATAAAGATTCGGGAATCATTTCGCTTCGTCCATTCGCTCGTGCTCCAGAAGAATCTTCTCGGCTTCGCGCACGTCCTCGCGCGTAAAAGACCCGGATTTGATCAAATGCGCAATGATGGGGCGGCTGTGACCTCCAAAGAGGCTGAGCAATTCGTCCACGAGCCTGCGTTGCGCGGCATCCCTTGATACTGTGGCTTCGAAAATGAAGGCCGTGGCGATCTTTTTGACCCGGCGCAGCGCCTTCTTGGCCTCCAGGCGATAGACCATCGTCTGCACCGTCGTGTAGGCAGGCCGCTTCTTCGCCGGGAAAGATTCATGGATCTCGCGGATGGAGCACGGTCCGCGGCTCCAGAGCGCTTCCATAACGCGAAGCTCGAGTTTGCTTAATTTTGGAAGAGGCATGAAGGTTAACCACGCACGTCAATGACCTTACTACATGTGTAGTCCTTTTGCAAGCCCCGACCGCTTCAAGGCGATCCGCAGAAAATCCTCAGAGAACGTTTGCAGGCCCGAGACAACAACACGCTGCCGGCGCTGCGCCGCGGGCAGAATCTCACATTTGGGGAATGGTCGGATTTTTATCTGGAAAACTTTTCCAAGCCGCCGTTCCGCGCGCAGAAGACGCATCACGTAAACGAGCGCGCATTGAAGCACCTGGTGAAGGCAACGACAGTTCATCAGGAATTCCGAGTGCTCCGCCGCATGTTGAATGTGGCGGTGCGTAAGAAGTTCCTGTTTGCGAATCCATGCGCGGGCGTGGAGTTTCCGGCTAGAGTCGAGGGGTTGTTCCGGCCGCATTACGTAACGTGGTCGGAGCAGCAGAAGATCGCGTCGGCCGCGCCGGAGTACTTGCGCAACGTGGTCCGGATCGTGACTGAAACCGGGCTTCGGATCTATAAGGAATTGATTGCGATGAAAAAGGATCAGCTCGATCTGGAGAACCGAATGGTGTGGATTCCGGATTCGAAGACGCCGAACGGCATTGCGGAGGTCCCGTTGACGGAGATCGCCGCGGAAGCCTTTCGGAAGCAATTGGCTCTCGCGGGCATCGGCCCGTTCCTGTTTCCGAGCGGCGAAGATGCTGACGGTCATCAAAAGACGTTCAAAACCGTCTGGCATGCGACGCTACGGCGAGCAGGGTGTCGATACTTTCGTATATATGATCTTCGATCGACCTACGCGACCCGGCTCAGCGCCGGAGGCGTAGCTGACGAGTTCGTGACGCAACTGCTTCGGCAGCGGCGACGCGAAAGTGTTCAAGAAGTATTCGCAGATGAAGCTACAGATGAAACGAGAGGCGCTGGCCAAGCTCAACCGTCAGGCAAATGAAGGCGGATTGAGTTTTGGCACAGCACAGAGGCCGTCTGAGCCGGGTTTTGGCACAGTAGAGGCAAAGGAACAGCGAAATCGATGGAACGCCGATCAAACAATCCTTTTGGAATCAGCAGGAGGTTTGGTCGGGGCGGGGCGATTTGAACGCCCGACCCCCTGCGCCCAAGGCAGGTGCGCTACCAGGCTGCGCTACGCCCCGACATGTACTGCTCTCTTGATTCTAAAACACTTTGTAACCAAGCATCCGGCTTTTATCGCCTCTCCAGCCCAAAACTGAGCCATAACTGTACCAAAACCCCTTCCTACTGAACCACAACTGAGCCAAAACCCTTCCGCTCCTCGTTGGCGTGCCGGTTGATCTTCTCCAAAGCCTCGCGCTTCATCTGCAACTTCATCTGCGAGTATTTCTTGAAGACCTTCGCATCGCCTTGCCGGAGCATCTGGGTAACCCACTCGTCCGCGACGCCCCCAGCGCTGAGCCGAGTTGCGTACGTCGAACGGAGATCGTAGATCCGAAAGTAGGGAATCTTGGCGCGCTTCAGGGTCTTGTGCCAGACCGTCTTGAACGTGGTCTGGTGCCCTGATCCATTCTTATCGCTGGCGAACAGGTACGGTCCTGGACCAGCAACCTTTATCTGATCCCGGAACGCTGTCAGAGCCATCTCTGTCAGGGGGACTTCCGCTACCCCGTTCGGGGTCTTGGAATCCGGAATCCAAACGAAGGCGTTTTCCAGATCGACCTGATCCTTCTTCATTGGTGCGAGTTCCTTGTATACGCGCAACCCGGTCTCCGTGATGATCCGAACGACATTCCGGAAATAATCAGGAGCATGGAATTCGATCAACTGTTGCTCCGACCACGCGACGTAGTGCGGCCGAAACAGACCTCTGATCGAAACGGGGAACTCGACACCCGCGCAGGGATTGGCCGGAAGCAACTTCTTCCGAACGGCGACACTCAGTGTCCGCCGAAGCACCCGGAACTCCTGGTGCACCGTCGTTGGCTTCAACAGATTGAGCTCCTTGAAACCTGAACCAGTCTTGACCCTAGCGTGCTGCTTGAGCCGCCGACGAAGGTACTGCTCGATCTCGTCTGCGGTCAGGTCAGCCAGTCGCCACTTGCCGAAGGACTGTTGAAGATGACCTATCGCCCTCATGTTAGCTTCATGGGTCTTGGCTGCGCGGATCGGGGGCTTGGAGTAGTTCTCCAGAAAAAACGCCACCCAATCTTGAAATGACATCTGTTCGCCCCTGCGCACGACCTCCAGCGTGCGATCATCTCGGGCGCTGAGACGTTCACGCAGTTTTCGCTGCGCGGTATCCCAGTCTTCGGTTTGCGTTGATTCACGCCGGCGATGCCCACTCCGGTTGCGATACTCGATCCACCAGATATTGCTTCCCGTCCGCTTGAATACACGCCCATCATGCTTTACTGGCCTTGCCAATTCTCCACCTCCTATTTGAACTACGCGCGGAAGGAATCGGGGATGTCCGGATTTTTGTTGAAAACTGAGTTTTGAGAGCGACGGCTCTCCAGTTCAGAACCTGTGATAGGTTCTGAACAATTCGCGTAGAAGGAGAGCCGTCAGATGAAGAAAGCCTA
>Ga0070738_10003086_pt1 | contig 22940 bp, 16 predicted proteins | sample Coa_R2_2_FD_66446 | JGI IMG/M metagenome (GOLD analysis project Ga0070738, IMG submission 66446) | Surface soil microbial communities from Centralia Pennsylvania, which are recovering from an underground coalmine fire - Coalmine... | ecosystem: Environmental > Terrestrial > Soil > Unclassified ... | reverse complement strand
GTGTGTAAAAAGCCGGGCCGTTGACAAAGACGGCCAGCGTGTGGTCCTCATCGGGATTGCCAGGATCACCGAGAGGAGGACGCGCACGCTGGCCGACGAGCTGAGGATGGCACTGACGGAGCGGTTGCGCAAGAGCGAGGTCGGAGACGCGGAGTTTCTGAAAGCAGGGGTGCGCGTGCTGGCCCAGGCCCTGATGGAACTGGAGGTGGCGCAGCACCTGGGAGCCGAACGGTACGAGCGGGCGCCGACCCGGACCGGCCAGCGGAACGGGTATCGGGAGCGGGAGTGGGCCACGCGGGTGGGGACGATCGAGCGGCAAGTCCCCCGGGTGCGGGACAGCAGCTTCTTCCCAAGCCTACTGGAGCCCCGCAAGCGGGCGGAGCGGGCGCTGGTGGCGGGGGTGCAAGAAGCGTACGTGCAGGGCATCTCGACGCGGCGGGTGGACGAGTTGGTGCAGGCGCTGGGGATGGCGGGGATCAGCAAGAGCCCGGTCTCCCGGCTGTGCCAGGAACTGGATCAGGAGGTGGAGCGGTTCCGGGCGCGGCGGCTCAGCGGCCCGTATCCGTAGGTGTGGTTGGATGCTACGTTCGTGAAGGTCCGCGACGGCGGGCGGGTGGTGTCGCTGGCGATGGTGGTAGCCATTGGCGTCACCGCCAGCGGCGAGCGGGAAGTGCGGGGCCTGGATGTGGGGCCCAGCGAGGCCGGGGCGTTCTGGCTGCCGTTCTTGCGCAGCCTGGGGGCGCGGGGGCTGGGCGGGGTGCAGCTGGTGATCAGTGATGCACACGAGGGCCTCAAGGGCGCGCTTGGCGCGGTGCTCCAAGGCGCCGCCTGGCAGTGCTGCCGCGTGCACTTCGTCCGCAACGCGCGCGCGCTCGTGCCCAAGACGGCGGCCCAGATGGTGGCCGCCACGATCCGCACCGTGTTCGTCCAGCCGGACGCCGCGCCCGCGCGGGCCACCTGGCGGCGGGTGGCCGACGGGTTCCGGGAGCGGCTCCCGCGGCTGGCGGCCCTCTTGGACAGCGCGGAGGCCGATGTGTTGGCCTACCTGGCGTTTCCCCGCGAGCCTTGGCAGCAGAGCTGGTCCCACAACCCGCTGGAGCGGCTGAACAAGGAGATCAAGCGGCGCACCGACGTGGTGGGCATCTTCCCCAACAGCACGGTGGTGATGCGTTTGGTCGGCGCGGTGCTGGCCGAGCAGCACGACGAGTGGCAGGGGCTGCCGCCGCTACTTCAGCGCGGAGTCGCTGGCGAAGCTCTACCCGCCGGCTGGGGAGCCACTCCCCGAGCTGCCCACCGCCCGCTAACGGTACCACCGAGGATCGCCCGCTAGGCATATACACACTTGCCGGGACTCATACCCGAGCCGGCGCGTGCGGCATGGCCTAGGCTCCCTGCCAGCCGTGGCCCGGGGGGTGTTGCCCCCGCACGCGCCCGGTGGCTCGCTATCGCGGGATAGGGCCGTGCCCTCCTGGCGCGTGTAACGTGGATGCGGGCGACCCACCCAGGGCTCGAGTCTGTGTCGAAGGCAAGTTGTGAGTGCCGCCAGCGCGATCTATCTCGGCGTCGATATTGGGAAGGCTGCGCACTATGCGGTCGCCGTCGACCGGGCGGGGACTGCGATCTACCGCACGGCGGTGGCCAACGACCAGGCGGCGTTGCGCACCCTGGTGAGCTGGGCGCAGGAGCAGGCGGCGGCCGTGGTGGCCGATCAACCCGGTGGGGCGGCGCTGCTGCTGCAATTGTGCTGGGGCGCGGCTGTACCCATTGGCTATCTGCATGGCCTCGCGATGGCCCGCGCACGGGACTTCTACGCGGGCGCGGGCAAGACCGACCCCAAAGACGCGTTCGTGCTCGCCGCTGTCGCGCGCGCCCCTCCGGGGCGGATCGTCTGGCTGCAGGAGACGGCCGACGCCCGCGCCCAGCTGGAGTTGTTGTGCGGCTACGACGCCGATCTGCGCGCCGACGCCAATCGGCTGGGCAATCGCCTGCGGGCCTTGCTCGCCACGCACTGGCCCGCGTTGGAGCGCACGCTCGACGAGCGGCTGGATAGCCTCGGCTTCCGGGCCGTGCTGCAGAAGTACCCGAGCGCGCCGGCGCTGCGCCGGGCGGGGGCGGCCCGCGTGCGCCGCGTCCTGGCCGCGCAGCAGGTCCGTCACGCTGACACCTGGGCGACGCGCGTGGTCCAGGCCGCGGCGACGCAGACGGTCGACGTTCCCGGCAGCGCCGTCGCCGCGCGGGTGATTGCGGAGTTGGCGGAGCAGCTCGCCCGCGTGCTGACCCGCCGCCGGGCATTGGAGCAGGAGATCGAACAGGCTTTTTTCGCCCTCCCCGAGGCGGCGATCCGCCAGAGCCTGCCGGGCATCGGCCCCCGCCTCGGGGCGCGCATCGCCGTGGAGATCGGTGACATCGCCCGCTTCCCGACCGCGGCCCAGCTCGCCGCGTACGCGGGCCTGGGCCCCACGCCCCGCCAATCCGGGACCTCGCTGCGGGGGAACGTCGCCAGTCGGCACGGCAATCATCGGCTCAAGAACGCGCTGTTCTTGGCCGCGTTCGCGAGCTTGCGGCATCCGCCCTCCCGGGCCTACTACGATCGCAAACGGGCGGAAGGCAAGGGGCACAACCAGGCCGTGCTCTGCCTGGCCCGCCGCCGCGTCGATGTGCTCCATGCGATGCTCAAGCACGCGTCCCTATTCCTTCCAGGACCGTACTCCGGCCGTCCCGATCCCGGCTTGACAAGGAAGATAGGGTCGCCCGCCGCCCGCGCCCGGCCCGGGGCACCCCCCCGCCGGCCCAGCCCGCCGCGGAGCACCGGGGAGTATCGTACGGGGCACACGATGCGGCCTTCCGCGCCCGACTAGCACGCGCAAACCCGCGCCCGGCCTACAGCGGTTTGCAGCGAGATTGAGCGGTCAGCTGACATCGGGGCGGCGGCAGTGGCGCTCGCAGTATTCCGCGCCACAGGCCGCGGGCGGCCACGAGAGCCGCCCCTACGACACGCTGGCCGCTCACCTGGCGCGCAAACGGCTCTAGCGTTTACCCACCCGGTCAAGGAGCATCGTTTGACCGTTCCTCGGCTAAACTGGCGCACCTGCCGGCGGGTCCGCGGACGCGATCGAGCACGCCGCTACCATGAGCCGCAAGAACCCGGCGGACACCCCGTGCCGGCGGACCGGTCCGTGTCGGAGCGCCCCGTTTGCGCGCCCACGGGCGGTCCCCGGGTAGAATACGGCGACTGCACGCGCGAGAGGACGACGACCGTGCCGAGCCCGGCCCCGGCGAGGCGCATCCCGCTCCTCGGGCTCGGCGCGGCGCTCCTGCTCGGCGCCGCCGTGCGGCTGGGCTACGTGCTCGCCGCGGCCTTTCCGCTCCACGACGGCGGGCTGTTCTACGTCATGACGCGCGACCTGCAGCGGAACGGCTACGCGCTGCCCGCGACCACCACCTACAACGCCGCCGCCCTGCCCTTCGCCTACCCGCCGCTCGGCTTCTACGTGGCGGGCCTCGCCGCGACCCTCATGCCCTGGTCGCTGCTCGCCGTGTTCCGGGGCTGGCCGCTGCTCTGCTGCCTGCTGCTGATTCCCGCCTTCTTTGCGCTGGCGAGTCGGCTGCTAGGCCCGCGCGCGGCCGCGTGCGCCGTCGTGGCGTTCGCGCTGCTGCCGCGCAGCTTCGAGTGGCTGCTGATGGGCGGCGGCGTCACGCGCGCGCCGGGGCTGCTGTTCGCCGTGCTGGCGCTCTGGCAGGCCCACCGCCTCTACGCCGAGGTCGGCCAGGCCCAGACGACCCAGAGTACGCCGGGGGAAGCCGCACTACCGCAAACCGACGATGCTACTGGCGCCCGGCGTCCCGCGGCGCCCGACTCCGCTGCTGCGCGGCGTCCCGTGGCGACCCACTTTGCTGCTGCGCGGCTTCTCGTAGGGGCGGGTCTCGTGCCCGCCCGCGGCCGTCGAGGCCGCAGCTCCGGCGCCGCGCCGCTCGCGCTGACGACGCTGTTCGCCGCCGCGACCGTGCTGAGCCACCCCGAGATCGCCTGGTTCCTCGCCTACAGCGCCGCGCTGTTCTGGCTCGCCTGGGGCCGCACGCGGCACGGGACCGCCGCCTCGGTACTGGTGGCGCTCGGGGTGGCGCTGCTCACGGCGCCCTGGTGGGCCACCGTGCTCGCGCGCCACGGCCCCGGGCCGCTGCTCGCGGCCGGCAGCAGCGGCTGGACGCTGCTCGGCCTGGCCAGCCTGCTCAAGCTGACGATCAGCGACGAGCCGGCGTTCCCGCTGCTCGGCGCGCTCGCGCTCGTGGGCGCGCTCGTCTGCCTGCGCGAGCGCCGCTGGCTGCTGCCCGTCTGGCTGGCCACCGTGTTCCTGCTCGGGCCGCGCAGCGCGCTCACCATCGGCAGCGTGCCGCTCGGCCTCCTGGCGGGCGTCGGCATGGCTCAGGGGCTCGTGCCGCTGGCCCTCGGGGCGGGCCGTGACCGGGCGCTCGGGGCGGAGCGCGGGCGGTCGGCATCACCTGGCGGCGGGTGCGCGCCTGCCGCCGCGACGACCGAGCCGCGCCCGCCCGCTGCCGCTGGGCCGAAGGCGGTCCGATCGGCCGCGCTCTGCGCGGCCGACCGCCGCTGGCGCCCGCTCCTACTGGGCGGCGCGGTCGTCTTTCTCCTGACCTACGCAACAGCGGGCGCCGCGCTGGGCCTGACCGGCCCGCTCGGCGCGCTTGGCGCCGACGAGCGCGCAGCGATGGCCTGGATCGCGCAGGGCACGCCGCCCACCAGCCGCTTCGCCGTGGTGACGGGCGACCGCTGGGCCGGCGACCGCTCGTCCGAGTGGTTCCCCGCGCTCACCGACCGCGTCAGCGTGGCGACGGTGCAGGGGTATGAATGGCTGGGCGGCGGCGCCTTCCGCGCACAGACGACGCGCTACGACGCGCTCCAGGCCTGCGCGCGCCAGACGGCCGACTGTCTGGAGGCCTGGCGCGCGGCGAGCGGCACGCCGTTCAGCCACGTCTACGTGGCGAAGCGGCCGGTCGTGCAGTTCGTCCCCGGCGCGGCGGACGACGACTGCTGCGCGGTCCTGCGCGCGAGCCTGGCCGCGGACCCGCGCTACCAGCGCGTCTACGACGGCCCCGGCGCGGCGGTCTTCGTCCGCGGCGACTGAGCGCCGCCGGCACGGACGCTCCCGCTGGGCGCCGCGCTTCGCGGCGCCCGCCGGCCGGCGATCACCCGTCGGCGGGGCGGGACACGCTGGCTGCCACCGCCGCGGCCTGGATTGGCAGGCTATCCTCCCGACGGTCGCGCGAGAGGAGCGCGGCCCCCATCGCGGCGCCGCAGAGCAGCGCGCAGAGCAGGGCAAGGCGAGCGAAGCCGCCCAGGATGGCCGCCTCGGCGAGCGTGCGCCCCGCGCCATCGCCAGCGGCGATGAACTGCGCCGCGGCGACCCGCAGCGCGGCCAGGTCGAGCGGCGCCAGGGCGGCCTGGGGCGGCGCGATCACCGCGTCGACGTGGGCAGCGAACGCGGCGCCGAGGAGCGCCACGCCGGCCGCCGTCCCGACGTTGCGCGCCATGCCGAGGGTGCCGGCCGCCAGCCCCGCTTTCTCGACCGGCACGGCGTTCATCACGGCGAGCGACGTGCAGGCCGCGACCAGCGGGATCCCCACGCCGCGCAGCACCAGCGCGGGCAGCAGCCCGGCGGTGTAGCTGCTCGCGGCGCCACTCCAGGTCACGTAGACACAGACGTAGAGGAAGCTCAGGCCGAGCGCACAGATGCCGCTCGCCGCCACGAGTCGCAGCCGCGTGCCCGCCCGCTGGCCGAGCACGCCCGCGACCGGGGTGAGCGCCGCGATCAGGGCCGTCGACGGCAGAAACGCCAGGCCGCCCGCCAGGGGCGAGAAGCCCCAGTAGTTCTGCATGAACAGGCTCCAGTACGGCTGCGAGCCGAACAGGGCCGCGGCGAAGAGAAAGAAGCTGAGGCAGGCCATCACGAACGGCCGCCGGCGCAGGAGCGCGAGATCGACCAGCGGCCAGGCCACGTGCTGCTCCACCCAGACGAAGGCGACCAGGGCAGCGCCGCTCAGCAGCGCGCTGGCGAGCGCGACCGGCTGGCTGCCCCGCTCGGTCAGGTGGGTGAGCGCGAACAGCAGCCCGAACAGGCCGGCGGACAGCAAAGCCAGCCCGAGCCAGTCCACTGCCGCCACGGTCTCGTCCCGCGCTTCCGGCACCGCCAACGTTGTCAAGCCGATAGCCAGGATGCCCAGCGGCACGTTGACGAAGAAGACCCAGCGCCAGCTGTCGAGCTGTACGAGCAGCCCCCCGAGCACCGGCCCGGCCACCAGTCCGATCCCCGAGACGCTGCTGTAGATGCCGATCGCCAGGCCGCGCTGCGCCGGCGGGAAGGCGCGGGTGACGATGGCGAGCGTGCTGGGCGTCATGATCGCCGCGCCCACCCCTTGCGCCACGCGGCAGGCGATCAGCAGGGCGATCGACGGCGCCAGACCACAGGCGAGCGAGGCGACGGTGAACAGCGCCAGCCCAGCCAGATATACTCGGCGCTGGCCCCACAGGTCGGCCAAGCGCCCGGCGCCCATCGGCAGGACGCCGATCATCAGCGCGTACCCCGCGATGGTCCACGAGGTCAGGCTGGCAGGCGCCTGGAGATCCTGCCCAATGGCGGGCAGGGCCACGTTGACGATGAACAGGTCGACGTACAGCATCATCAAGCCGAAGCAGGCGGCGGTTAGCGTGAGCCACTTGGACGGCGGCGCGAGGCGCGCTGCGCTCGGGCGCGAGGGGCGCGGGGTAGCCGGATCGCCGGCGGGTCGTCGCATGATACCTCCTCGGCGGACGGCCGCGGCGGCGTGCGGCCCCCCCGAGCGAGTATACGCCGCCATTCGTCAGCAATCAAATAGTTTTGATAGTGATGGTGTGAGATGCAGCCGCGGTCCGTCGCGGTCCATGCTGCAGTGACCTACCATTCGTCGTTGCCTTAGGAGGCCGACCGACGCGCCGGCTTGGAGGATAGACATCCCGCGACTTGCCGTCACGCATCATGAGCCAACGCGGTATACTGCTGATGATGGGCAGGGGTAGGACACGATGGCAGCTGGGGCAAGGGACAAGACGGCGCCGGGCGAGCTAGCCCTCGTCCAGCAGCTCGTCAATACGAGCTACGGCCAGGATCAGCGCGCGCACCGCGAGCTGACGACGCCTGACGAGCTGCAGCGCTGGCTGGTCGGCCGGGGCCTCCTGGGCGCGGGCGCCCCGGTCACGGCGGGCGACCTGCGCCGCACCGTCGCCCTGCGCGAGGCGCTGCGGGCGCTGCTCCAGGCGCACACGTACGGCGAGGCGCCCCCGGCGGAGGCGGTGGCGACCCTCAACCTGGTGGGGACGCACGCGCCGTTGGTCGCGCGCTTTGGCGAGGACGGCGCCGCGGACCTGGCGCCCGACATCGGCGGCGTGGATGGCGCGCTCGCCCGCCTGCTGGGTATCGTCGTGCGGGCGATGCTCGACGGGTCCTGGCCGCGGCTGAAAGCCTGCGCCCACGCCCGCTGCGCCAGCGCCTTCTACGACACGTCGAAGAACGCGTCGGGCAAGTGGTGCGCCATGGCGAAGTGCGGCAACCGTCTGAACGCCCGCGCCTACCGGCGTCGCAAGCGGCCGGAGCCAGCCCGGAGCGACGGCTGAGTGGTGTGGAGATGGCGAAGCGGCCGCCCCAAACTCTGGGGCGGCCGCTTCGGCGATCGCTAGGGGCGGGAGGCTAGAGGACGCCGGCGGGCTGCTTGTTCGCGATGTTGAGGACGCCGTGGAGGGGCGCCACGCCGGGGATCTCCCACTCCGTCCACATCTGGTCGACCATGCGCTGGATGTAGTCGATGTCCTCGTCGATCAGGTGGGCGAAGCGGCCCTGGCGCATCAGGTACTCGCGCACCGGCACGCGGTCCTTGTTGCGGGCGTCGTAGGTGTAGATCACCTCGCCCTCGATGATCTCGTAGACCGGGAAGATGCCGCACTTCACGCCCAGCTCGCCTAGCTCGTGCGAGTAGCGCGGGTGGTAGTCCCAGCCCTTCGGGCACGGGTCGAAGGTGTGGATGAACGTCGGGCCGCCGATCTCCAGCGCCTTGCGCACCTTGTTCATGTAGTCGAGCGCCGGGAAGGTAGCACAGGCGGTGGCGACGTACTTGCAGGTCGGGTGGCCCACCGCCATCATGGGAGCGATGTTCTTCTTCCAGCGCTTCTGCATGATGCGGTGGACCTTGCCCGGCGGGGTGAACGTCGTCTGCGCGCCGTAGGTGGTCAGGCCCGTCGCCTGGATGTCGGTGTTGGCGGCCGACTCGTTGTCGTACAGGATGATCAGCAGGTCGAGGTCGGTCTGCAGCGCGCCCGAGATGCCCGATAGGCCCATGTCGCCGCCGCCGATGTCGCCGCAGAACGAGATGACGTTGATCTTCTCGTCCTTGATCTTCCCCTTGCGCTTGAGCGCCCGCAGGCCAGCCGCCATGCCGACCGCCGACGAGCCGCCCGCGCCCAGCTGCGTGTGCATCCAGGGGATAATCCAGGGGGTGGTCATGTAGCTCGTGTTGGCCACGTACATGCAGCCGGTCGAGCCGGAGGCCACCGTGCGCGGGCCGGCCGCCTTGGCGAAGTCGCGCATCACCAGCGCCGACTCGCAGCCCTGGCAGGTGCGATGGCCCGAGGTGTACATTTCCTCGAGCGGCGTCTGCCGGATGGTCTTGATCTTGTCGTAGCCTGGCACGTCCGTCGTCGCCATCGCTTTACTCCTCTCCGCCACAACGACTTGCCGCCTGTTGAGCGGTCAGCTAGGCGCGGCCGCTGCGGCCTGACGGCCGCGGGCGGGCATGAGACCCGCCCCTACGAAACCTGCGCCGTGCTGCCTCTGTGTAAGACGCCCTATTCGCGGACGCCGATCCAGGTCACGTAGCCGTCCAGGTGATCGGCGGTCGCCGCCTGCTCGGTCAGCTCGAACATCTTGATCGCGTCGGCGATCGCGACGTCGCGACCACCCAGGCCCGTAATGAAGTTTACGATAGCCGGGCGGTCCTTGGCCGGGTAGAGGCACGAGCGAATCTCGTGCAGCAGCGCGCCGCCGTCGTCGGCCGAGCCGTGGGCGAAGTCGCGGTCGATGACGCCCACCGCTTTGAAGCGGCGCAGGCTCTCACGCAGCTCGACCGTCGGGAACGGCCGGAACCACCGCAGGTTCACGTACCCGACCTTGTGGCCCTGCTCGCGCAGACGGCGCACGGCGGTGCGGCCGGGGCTCGCCACGGTGCCGATGCCAATCAGCACCACCTCGGCGTCGTCAGTCATGAACTCGTCGAAGTAGGGGTTGGCGTAGCGCTCGCCGAAGATGGCGTTGAACTCCTGGTAGGCTTCCTTGATCACGCCGCGGGCGCGGCGGGCGGCCTCCCAGTTCTGGCGCCGAATCTCCATCACCCAGTCCTCGTTGGCCTGCGGCGCGATGGAGATCGGGTTGTCGGGGTGCAGCACGCGGTCGCCCAGATCGTAGGGCGGCAGGTAGCGCTTGACGGCCTCCGGCGTGGGGATCTTCACGACGTGCTGCGAGTGCGTCAGGAACGCGCCGTCCATCGCGAGCGCGATCGGCATGCGGACGCGCGCGTCCTCGGCGATACGGTAGCCGATCAGCACGTGCTCCAGCGCCTCCTGCGGCGTGGTGACCCAGAAGATCAGCCAGCCCATGTCGCGCAGCGCCAGCGCGTCGTTGTGCTCCACGCCGAACGCGCCGGGGTCGTCGAGCGCGCGGTTGCCGACCAGGAACAGCACCGGCAGGCGGTCGGTGGCGGCGACCACCAGCGCCTCGAAGCCGTACATCCAGCCGGTGCCGCTGCTGCCCGCGAACGCGCGCGCGCCCACCGAGGCGGCGTGCTTCACGATCTCGAACTGCGAGTGCTCGCTGTCGGCGATGATGTACTCGGCGTCCAGCTCGCCGTTCGCAATCAACCGGGAGAGGTAGTCCATCACCTCGGTGTAGGGGCGGATCGGGTAGGCGGCGATCACGTCCACGTCGGCCAGTCGCACGCCGTGCGAGACGGCCTGGCAGCCGGTCAGCAGGTCCTCGGTCCGGTAAACCGATTGGGGCTGCGTGGCGGTCATGCCTTCACCTCCAGCTTGTCCTGCTTCTTGACCACCGTCTTCTGGCCCTCCGGCACGTGCTCGCCCTCGGTCACCGCCATGCCGGTGCCGGTGACGAACGGGTAGATCACGCGACGGGTGCCCTTCTTCTCCTCGGCCCAGGCGATGTAGGCGTCCTTGTCCTTCTTGTACTGCTCCCACGGGCTCTTGTGGTCGTCGAAGCGCAGCTCGTCCACCATGACGATGCACTCCTTGACCGGGCACACCTGGGCGCAGCGGCCGCAGCCGACGCAGTAGTCGTAGTTCACGTCGTACAGGCCGTCGGGCGTCGGGTCGAAGCACTCGTCGGGGCAGTCGTACCAGCAGAGCTGACACTTGGTGCAGAGGTCGAAGCGCACGACCGGGCGCTCGGTGCGCGTGGTGAAGCGCTGGAACTGCTCGTTGCGCGACTGGCCGCGCGGCCCGATCTCGAAGTGGCGCGGCACGGCGCGCACCGCCGCGCCCTCCATGAACTCGTTGAACTTCGGCAGCACGGGGATGGGGTACGGCCAGCGGATGCCCTCGTTCGGCGTCACGGTGTGGATCTTGCCGCGCACCTCGTCGTGCGCGGCGCGCGCGGCCTTAGCCCGCGCGGGGTCCTTGGTCTTCTCGGTCAGATAGCTCTCGACCGCCTCGATGCTCAGCAGGTCGGGGTCGGCGCCGGCGATCGCGCCCAGCACGCGCTCGCGTGTCAGGTCGTCCTTGTCCACCCACAGGCCGGCCAGGCTCGCGTCGCCGCTAATGAGCGCCAGCTTGTACTCGTAGGGCCGGCGCTCGATCCACTTCAGCAGCTCTTGCGGCTCGCGGCGCGAGACGACGATCATCGTGGCGCCCGCGATGATCTTCTCGTTGATCGGGCGGACGCCGTACCAGCCCCACGGCTCGACGCCCTTGCACATCGTGTCGTCGAGCACGACGGAGATGTTCGCCTCGTCGATGTCGAGCTTGGCGCCGCACTCCGCCTCCAGCTCCTCCTCGCTCAGATCGGGCGTGACGAAGGCGAAGTACTTGCAGGGGATGCCGTTGCGCTCGGGTGAGTCGCTGTAGCGGCCGTTGGAGAAGCCGACCTTGCCCATGCGGCTCGCGATCATGACGATGTCCCCGCCGATCTGCTTGGCGAGGTTCTTCTGAAAGATCCCGCGGTAGTTGATCTCTACCCGCTTGATCATGCGCGACCTCCCACTCGCTGTGGCCCGCACGGCGCCCGGCGGGCCGTCACCTATCCAGTTCGCCGGGCGCGGCCCGGGAGCCGCGCACCCCGCCGGCGGCAAATTGGACAGGTGGTCCGACCAATCACCGAATGGTAGCGCGGCCTGAGAGTCCTGTCAAGCTGCCGGTGGCGCGCACCGTGGGGGATGGAGGCGGACCGATGACTACATAGCACGGCAAGTTTCGGGCGCAAGTTGACCGTTTCTTAACTTTCGATCGGGCTTCGTTCAGGAACACGCCTATTGACGCCAAATCCGGCCGTTCCTATACTGAAATCGCTGGGTCGCTCTCGGTCGGCGCGATATTGGTGCGCCGCCGGACACAAGCCGACGGCCCAGGAGAGGAGGTGACCGGCCGGGGGCGCACCGCCGCGGACGAGGGTTGGCCCAGGGGGCCGAGGTTTCTCATCGCACTCCTTAATTATCTGTCTGCCCTCGCACTCCAGTGGCCTGGTCGCCGGACGCGCCCGCCCCCCATCCAGATGGCACGCAGAGTCGCACGCACGGAAACGCCACCGCGAACACGCCACACTTGAAGGAGTGAGCTAGATGTTGCACCTCATGATGCTCCGGGAGAGCCTCCGGGCTCGCCTGGCTGCCCACGAGGAAGGGCAGGGGATGGTCGAGTACGGCCTGATCATCGCGGCCGTCGCCATCGCCGTTATCATCGCCATCTTCGCCCTCGGCCCCAAGATCGCGTCCATGTTCTCGTCGGCGGGCGCCAGCCTCTCCAGCGACCGCAACAAGAAGGCCAACTTCGCCGCCGTGAACGCGCGCGAGGTGCTGGCTCGCGTCGTGTCGCTGCCGATCGAGACCTGGAACTACCTCAGCCAGGGCCCGGCCGTCCGCCACATTGGCCCGATGGCGCAGGACTTCCACAAGGCGTTCGGCGTCGGCGAAGACGACACGCACATCAACATGGTGGATGCGAACGGCGTCGCACTGGCGGCGATCCAGGGCCTGTACCAGCTCGTCCAGGAGCAGGAGATGCAGCTGACGGTCCTCGAGGCCCGGCTGGCCGCGCTCGAGGCGCGCGAGCGCGAGCTTACCCTCGCGTAGCGCTCCGCCGTTCTTGGCTGCGCAAGCACGAGGCGGCCGTTCCCAAGGGAACGGCCGCCTCGTCGTTTCGGCCCGCCCTGGTGCGTGCCCGTCCAGCATGCAAAGCCCGGGCGCCGCGCGCCGCCGGCGCCCTCGCCATCTCATTCGGCGTGGCGCCGAATGAGCACGTATAGGGGGCGCGGACCGGCCGCGATCAGATCGCCGGTGGAGGATGGGCGGGCTGCGCCGAGGCCGGCCTCGCGCCGCCTGGCCCGCTGGCTGGTACTGCTGGCGTTTGGCGTGGTCGTCCTGATCTGGCTCGCCGACGAATCCAGCATGCTCGTGCTGCTCGTCGTGAGCCCCGGCATCGATTTCCGCCATAGTTGGAATGGCGCGAGCCTCGTCGCGGCGGGTCATAGCCCCTACGACTGGCTCGCGGAAAATCGCCGCCCCGAAGTCGGAGACTTTCAATATCCTCCGCTCTTAGCGCTCCTTCTCGTCCCGCTGACATGGTTTCTGGACTTCCCGACCGCCCGGCTCGTCTGGTTCGGGTTCGGCGTGTTCTGCATCCTCGCGGGGCTGATAGCGACCTGGAGAACTACCGGCCTCGGGCTACACGGTACAGGGCGCCGCGCCCTCGCGCTATGCCTGCCGCTGTTGCCCGCCAGCACGTGGGCGCTCGGCAATGGCCAGTTGAGCCCCGAGCTGTTCCTGCTGATCGCGTGGATCTACGCCGCCGTGGCCGGACGCCGTGCGGCCGTCGCCGGCCTGCTCGCCGCGGTAGGGGCCTACCTGAAGTCGTTCCCCGGGCTGCTACTCGGGTATTTTCTGCTCCGCCGGCAGTGGCGCGGCTTCGTGGCGGCAGCGAGCGGCGGGCTACTCCTGGTCGCGCTGTCCCTCCTGGTCCTGGGCTGGGAGCCCCATTGGACCTACCTGACCCGCGTCGTCCCCGCGCAGCGGATCTGGATCGGCGGTCCGTTCAACGTGTCGCTGGCGGGCTTCGTCGCGCGGCTATTTTCGAACAACGGCTACACCACCCCGCTGATCGACGCCGATACGGTAGCGCCGGCGCTGCTCGCGCTCAGTCTGGCGCTGCTCGTCGGCGCGAGCGCCTACGCCGTCTGGCGGGCAGGGGCCGCGAGCGAGCGCATCGCTTACGCCCTCTGCGTCGTCGTCATGCTCCTCGCCTCCCCGATCAACGGACGCTACAACCTGCTAATCGCGGCGCTGCCGCTTGCCGTGGCCGCGGCGGCCGTCCCCGCGAGCCGACCCGGGCTGTGGGCCTGGCTGGTCGCCGCCGCCGTGCTAATTGGCTTGCCTACCGAGTTCTACGATCTCTGGCCCGTGCGCTATGTTCTAGGAACCGCGTTCCCAGTGGAGAGCCTGAGCGCGCTGCCCTGGCGCACCGGCTGGGGCATCTTACTCGCCTCCGGCTCGCTCTTCGGCTTGCTCTTGCTCGCGGCCCTGCTGTTCCGGCTCTGCCTGGCGCAGCGGGACCCACGTCCCTAGCCCGCGCCTACAGCGGCTTGCGGCCAGACTGAGCGATCGGCTGGCCGGGTGGCGGCCAGGAGAGCCGCCCCTACCGGACGCTGGCCGCTCACCTTGTGCGCAAGGCCGCTCTAGGAGCGTCTCTCCACGGCCTTGCCGCAGCTCGCGGGAACGTCGCTGCCGTGGCCCGTGCTCCGAGGGCGCCCCCGCTCGTCAATGGCCGGACGCGCACCCGGCCACTGGGCCAGCGGCCCGCTCGCGTCGGGCGTAGACGATGGCGTCCGCGTCGCAGTAGACGCTCTGCCAGGCGCTGTCGCGGGCTAGAGCTTCGACAAGATCGGGCTGGCGCTGGCGGCTGACGAGGAGCGCGTCGACCGCGTAGTCTCGCAGCACCGCTTCCCAGCCCGGACGGGCCTCGCTAACCCGCGCGTAGTCGCGAAACACGGCGGACGGATATACGCTGTAGCGCTCGTCCACGAAGATGAGAGCGGTTGGCGCGAGCCGCCATGCCAGGTAGCCGCCCCAATCGAGATCGTTGAACAGCCGTCGGCCGCCCGGCAGAGTCGCCAGGTACTCCGCCGCCGCGCGGGGCTGCGCGGGATCGGCCAGCGACGCTCCCTCCCCCAGCACCATGCCGCGCACCGCGGGCAGGCTCAGCGCGGCGGCCAGCAGGCAGCCCACGACGAGCGTCGGATGCAACAGGCGGCGGACGCGAGGATCCGGCGGGCCGGCGGGCTGCTCGCGCGCGGCCACCGCCCGCGGGTAGGCAAGCAGCAGCCACCGCGCGCAGCCCCAGGCGAGCGGCGGGGCCGCGACGAGCCCCCACCAGGTGGTGCTCCGGATCGTGGTGAGCGCGAGCACGCCGAACAACAGCAGGCGCACACCATCCGCCGGCGGGGGCGGGCCAGTGCGTATCAGCACGACCACCAGGAGCAGCACGCCCGCGAAGAAGTACTGCCCCGCGCGTTCGTCCAGGCTGGTCGGCAGCCACTCGGCAGCCTTGGCCGCGCCCTCCTGGCCGCCCGCGTGCACGGTCAGAAAGTCCCCGAGCCACGGGACGACGCCCGGGCCGTAGGGGTTCACCAGGACGGCGGCCGCGCACAGCCCAACCAGCACGATCAGCCGCCGACTGATCGTGTCCGCCAGCACCCGGGCCGGGGTAGCCTGCAGCTCCCAGGCACGGCCGACGAGCGCGCTGCCCAGCAGCGCGAGGCCCAGCGGAAACGAGCCATGGACGTTTACCCAGACGACCATCGCCAGCGGCAGCGCGACGAGCGTCCAGCGCTGCCCCCGCCACACCGTCGTGCCAGCCAGGAAGACCATGAACAGCGGCAGGGCGAGCAACTGCGGGCGGACGGCCGCGCCGGGAAACGTCAGGACGATAGCGCCCGCGCAGACAGTCCCCGCGACCGGGCTGATCGCGCCCGCCCGGCGGCACAGGTAGTAGAGCAGGCCCACGACGAGGGCGAACAGGGCGCCGCGCAGGATGAATCCGCCCGCCAGCCCCCACCGGTCGTGCAGCGCGCTCAAGATCAGCTGAGCGAGCCACTGCTGCTCGACGTAGGGCTGGCGGGTCGGCGTAAAGGCGAGGGGGTTGCTCGTCGGCAACTGCCGGGTTTGTTGCAGCTCCGTCCCCAGCTTGACGGTCCACCAATAATCGGTCTGATCGACAGGAAAGGCGTTGACCACGGCGAACGCCGTGCACATGACGACGACGAGCCAGAGCCGATCGAGACTAGGCGCCGAGCGGCGCTCGCCCCCCAGCGTCAGCGCCGGCGGGCGTAGCCCGTTTCCGCCTGGGTGGGGGCCGCCGCTCTCGGCTGCCTTGGCGCCCGGCCGTGCGCTTCGCTCCATCCCCGCCCGCTCCCCGTTGCGTACGCTCGCCGTGTAGTCTGCTCGGATGCGACGCAAGGCGCAAGTCTCGCGCGCCGCCGGCGTGAGTGACGTGAGTGAGTAGCGGAGGCCTCGGCCACGGCCCGTCGGACTTGGAGACGGCTCGCCCTCTTGACAACCCGGCACGAGAGGCGCATGCTAGCGCCAGCCGGCGGCAAAGGAGCCCTGGCCCCGCCTGGAGCGGTTGTCGTGGCGCTTGAGCCACCCCGGCCCCGGGCGGTAGGGGACGAGCTCCGGCCCTACGATGTGGGCGCTGTGCAGTGGCTCAATTGCGAGGAAAACCGTGGTAGAGCCGCTGCTCCCACCGCGCAGGATTGCTCGCAGGATTGTGCTCGGCGCGGTCAGCGCGAGCGCGAGCGGCGTGGCCCGAACTCTGCAGGGGGCCAGGTACCCGCGGCGGGCGGACGCGGGGTGATGGCTCACGCGCTCGCAGCGACTCGGCGGCGGACACGCGTGTTAACGCACGACGGGACGTTTCGGCTGGAAACGCCCCGAGGGTGACTAGTGCCCGCGGCGCATGCCGCGGAGTGGGGAGGCGTTATGGCAACGTCGTCTCGGCCTTCGGCGCAAGTCTCCACGGCGGGTGCCGCCACACGCTGGATCCAGCTCGTGGCGGGCATCGTCGGCATGGTAGCCGTCGCCAACCTCCAGTACGGCTGGACGCTGTTCGTCAACCCGATCGACGACGCGCACCACTGGGGCAAAGCGGCGATCCAGGTAGCCTTCACTATCTTCGTCCTGGCCGAGACGTGGCTCGTGCCCGTCGAGGCTTATCTCGTGGATCGCTTCGGGCCGCGCCTCATCGTGGCCGTAGGCGGCGTGCTGGTCGCCGTGGCTTGGAGCATCAACGCGATGGCCAATTCCCTGGCCTTGCTCTACGTTGGTGGCGCCATCGGCGGGATCGGCGCTGGCATCGTCTACGGCACGACGGTAGGCAACGCGCTGAAGTGGTTCCAGGACCGGCGCGGGCTGGCCGCGGGCCTGACGGCGGCGGGCTTCGGTGCCGGCTCGGCGCTCACCGTCGTGCCCATCGCGAACATGATCAAGGCGAGCGGCTATCAGTCGGCGTTCCTGTGGTTCGGTCTGGGCCAGGGGCTCGTCGTCCTGCTGGCCGCCTGCTTCTTGCGCGTGCCGCGGCCCGGCGAGGCGGCGCAGGCCCCGTCGGTCCACGTGCATCAGTCGAAGCGGGACTTCACCCCCGTTCAGGCGGTGAAGACGCCGGTATTCTGGCTCCTGTATGCCATGTTCACGCTGGTGGCCATGGGCGGCCTCATGGCGACCGCGCAGCTGGCGGTGATCGCCACGGACTATAAGGTCGCCGACATCCCCGTCTCAATGCTCGGGCTGACGATGGCCGCGCTGCCGTTCGCGCTGTCGCTCGACCGCATCCTGAATGGCGTGACGCGCCCGTTCTTCGGCTGGGTCTCCGACCACATCGGCCGCGAGAACACCATGTTTCTCGCCTTCGGCGTCGAGGGCATCGCCATCCTGGCGCTGGTCGCCTTCGCGCAGGTGCCGCTGCTGTTCGTGCTGCTGACGGGGCTCGCGTTCTTCGCGTGGGGCGAGATCTACAGCCTGTTCCCCGCCACCTCGGCCGACCTGTTCGGGCGGCAGTACGCGACGACGAATTACGGGCTGCTCTACACGGCCAAGGGTACAGCCTCGCTGCTCGTGCCGATCGGCAGCATCATCACCGGGGTCACCGGCAGTTGGCTGGCAATTTTCGTCGTGGCGGCCATCTTCAACTTCGCGGCCGCGTTGCTCGCGCTGTTCGTCCTGAAGCCGGTGGTGGCACACGGCCTGGAGCCGGCCGCCGCGGCCCCGGCGGTACCCATCGGCATCAGCCCGGCGAAGTAGTCACCAGTACTGCTCGCCGGCAGGCTTCCGGGCCGCCACGCCGAGCAATGGCGGGAGTCAGACGGGAATCGCCAGCAGTAGCTCGGCGAGCGCGCCGGGCAGCGTCACCATCGCGTCGTGACTGGTGGGCAGCGCATGGTAGCGCCAGCCGGCGCCCGGCTGCTGCGCCTGCGCCGCGAAGCGGTCGAAGGCGGGGTTCGGGTACTGGAGGCAGCGGATGTAGGTGCGGGGCAGCGCCGTAGCTGCCGGGTTGGCGGCGCGCACCGGATCGGTCATCGTCTTGAACGGGTGCGGGCCGAGCCGGGCGGTCAGCCAGGCGACCTCCGCCGGGTCGGTCACGCCGTATACCTCGCGGACGAACTGCTCCCAGGGCACCGGCTGCAGGCTGGGCAGGCGCCAGCCCTCGCCCTCCGCCCGGACGCGCGCCGTCATGGCCGGTCGGCGCTCGGGCGGGCCGAGGTCGAGCATTGACTGGCCGTCCTCCGGCACGAAGGCGTCGAGGTAGACCAGGTGGGCGAGGCGTGCTGGCGCCTGGTGGGCCACGCCAGCGATCACCATGCCGCCGTAGCTGTGGCCGACCAGCACGACCTCGGCCAGGTCCTCGTACTCCAGCACGCTCACCACGTCCTGCACGTGGGTTGCCAGACCCACCTCGGCGTGGCCCAGGTGGGCGCGCTCGCCCAGGCCGGTGAGCGTGGGCGTGTAGACCTCGTGGCCGGCGGCGCGCAGGAGCGGCGTGAGCTTGCGCCAGCACCAGCCGCCGTGCCAGGCGCCGTGAACGAGCACGAAGGTAGCCATCGGCGTTCTCCCTTGGCGAACGAGGTCGATTCTAGCACGTGGCTCGGCGGCCGTGGCCCCTTTGCTACACTACCGGTGCCCGCCGACTGGGCGGGGCCGGGCGCGGCTGACTGGCAGCCCGCAGCGAGGGGGTGAAGGGGAGGAAGCGATGCAGGCGAAGGCCGCGATATCGCACGCGCGCGACTGGCGCGTGGCGCTGGACGAAGTCCTCGCCGCGACCGACCTGGGGGGCGGCCCCTGTGACCTGGCGCTGCTCTTCGCGAGCGCCCACTATAGCGCCCACTACGACGCGCTGGTGCCGGCGGCACACGCCGAGAGCGACGCCCAGGCCCTGGCAGGGTGCAGCGGCCAGGGCGTCATCGGGCCCGAGCGCGAGATCGAGGACGAGCCGGCGATGTCGCTGCTGCGGCTGGCGATGCCCGGCGCCTCCGTCCGCGTCACGCACGTCACCCAAGCGCAGCTGGAGCACCAGGGCGTGGCGCGGCTCGCCGGCGTGTCGCTGGAGGACGTGAACGCCTGGCTCGTGCTGGCCGATCCGTTCCGCCTGGACGTGGACGCGCTGATCCAGGCGCTGGAGCAAGCGTATCCCGGCGTTCCGCTGATCGGCGGCCTCGCCTCGAGCCGCCCGAGCGACCGGCGGACCTACGTGTTTGCCGACGACACGGTATACGACGAGGGCGCGGTCGCGGTGGCGCTCGGCGGCAACGTGGTCGTGCGCACGGTCGTGTCGCAGGGCGCCACGCCCATCGGCCAGCCCTGGACGATCACTGCCGCGCACGAGAACGTGCTGGAGACGATCGGCGGCCGGCCCGCCTACCAGGTGCTGGTGGAGACGGTGCAGGCGCTGCCGCCGGACGTGCAGCAGCGGGCGGTGCAGAACCTGCTCGTCGGCCTGGCCATCGACGAGTACAAGGACGAGTTCCACCGCGGCGACTACCTCATCCGCAACCTGATGGGCGCCGACCCGCAGAGCGGCGCCCTGGCGATCGGCGCCTACCCCCGCGTCGGGCAGACGATCCAGTTCCAGATGCGCGACGCGGCCGCCGCCGACGAGGACTTGCGCGAGCTATTAGCCAGCGCGCACCATGACCTGGCGGGCACGCGGCCGGTGGCGGCGATGCTCTGCAGCTGCAACGGGCGGGGCGTCGGGCTGTTCGGCGTGCCCGACCACGACGCGCGAGGCCTGGCCCGCGAGTTCGGGCCGGTACCGCTGGCCGGCTTCTTCTGCAACGGCGAGATCGGCCCCGTCGGCGGCAAGGCGTTCCTCCATGGGTTCACGGCGAGCGTGGCGCTGCTCCTGCCCCGCGAGTAGCCGCGCTGTACGGAGGGGGAGCCATGCACCGCGATGGCCGGTCCCGCTGGAGCCTCGGACTCCTCGTTCTGCTGGTAGCGCTTATAGTCGCGGCCTGCGGGGCGCCCGCCGCGACCCCCGCGCCGGACGGCACGGCGAGCGGTCGCGCCGCCGGCGCGCCGGGGGCGGCCAGCGCCCCGGCGCCCGCCGCCAGCACGTCCGCGCCGGTGCCAGCCCGCGTGCGCGTGGCCTACGTTACCATCGCCAGCAACATCCTGCCCATGTGGCTCGCTCAGGACGCGGGCATCTTCGAGAAGTACGGGCTCGACGTAGACCTTCTCTACGTCGCCGGGGCGGCGAAGGTGTCCGAGGCGCTGCTGGGCGGCGACGTCGAGGTGGGTGCCACGGTGCCGGCGAGCGCGATCGGCCCGGACCTCGAGGGCGCCGAGCTGGTGATGGTGGCGGCCTGGGCGAACAAGATGGCGTTCTCGCTGTTCGTACAGCCCGCTATCCAGTCGGTCGACCAGCTACGGGACAAGCGGCTGAGCGTCACGCGACGCGGCTCCGCCAGCGAGATCTGGGCCGGTGGGATCCTGGAGCGCTTCGGGCTGGAGCCCGAGCGGGACTATCACTTCGTGGCGGCCGGCGGCCAGCCGGAGCAGCTCGCGGCCCTGCAAGCCGGCGGCACGGACGGCGCGATCATCGGGCCGCCGACGAACGTGCGAGCGCGGCAAATGGGCCTGCGCGAGCTGCTGAGCTACCAGGAGTACTTCCTGCCGATGGCCGACGTGGGCCTGGTGACCAGCCGCGCCTACCTGCGCGAGCATCCCGACGTGGTCGAGCGGCTGCTGCGCGCGGCGGCCGAGGCGGTGGCGCTGGAGTTCCAGCAGCCCGAGCGGGCGCTGGCCGCGCTCGCCAAGTGGACCGAGACGGACGACCGCGAGCTGCTGGAGGAGACGCTGCGCTTTCAGGACAGCCGCACCGACCGCACGATGATCCCCGCGCCCGAGGGCATGCGCGCGGCCGTGGACGAGCTGGCGCGCAACAACCCGAAGGCAGCCACCGCCAACCCCGCCGACTTCTTCGACCTGACCCTCATCCAGCGCCTCAACGACAGCGGGTTCATCAAGAGCCTCTATCCCTGAGGGCCATCGCCTGCCGTTGACGCAGCAGGCGCGGCGGCACCCCGTGCGCCTGACCTCCCGCCGGCGCCCGCGGCCCGGACCGGCTCCGGGCCGCGGGCGCTGCCGCTCGGGTAGGTGAAGCGCTGCCGAGGGTCAGGCGGCAGGACGGCGCGCGAGCGCGAGGACGCGCGCCACGGCGTCGGGCGGCAGCGGGCCGCGGGCCTCCCAGCGCAGCGCGTCCTCGACGTGCGCCACGCTGGAGGGGCCGATTAGCAGGCACGAGATGCCGGCTTTGGCCAGCGCGAAGCGCAAGGCGAGTTCCAGCGGGCTCTCCAGGCCCAGCTCGGCGGCCAGGACGCGGAGCCCCGCGGCCTGGGCCACGTCGCGGTCGTACTCCGTGCCCTGCGCCAACGCCGACCCGGCGCCGGCAGTGGGGTGGCGCTCGGGCGTGGCGATGGCCGCGCCGCCGGCCAGGATGCGGATGGCGAATACGCCCAGCCCGGCCGCGGCGGCGCGGTCGAGCAGCCCGGCGAAGTCCTGCGCCACGCCGTCGGGGCTGCCCGGGTACCCGGCGCTGGGGTTGAGCGCGTTGTAGTAGCACTGGCACGTATCGAAGATGCCCGCGGTGGCCACCCGCTGCAGCGCTGGCGTATCGCCGAGGGCCGAGAAGCCGACGAAGCGACACAGCCCCGCCGCCCGGAGCGCCTGCATGCCCTCCCCGACCGCGCCGAGCACGGCCTCGACCGGTAGCCCGCGCGGTCCGGCGTCGAGCAGCGTGGGATTGTGCAGCGTGCAGACGTCTACCTGCTCGCGGCCCAGGCGGCGCAGTCCCTCCTCCAGCTTGCGCCGCAGCGCGCCGGCCGCATCCGGCACCTCCTCGGGCACGAGACGCACTTTGGTGCCGACCAACACATCGGCGCCCAGCTCGCGCAGCACGCGCCCCAGGTTCTCCTCCGAGCGCCCCTCGCCGTACTGCGCGGCCGTGTCGAAGTAGGTGATGCCGCCCGCCAGCGCGCGGGCGACGGCGGCCCGCTGCTCGGCGGGCGCGCCCCGCACCATCAGCCCGCCGGTGTTGCCACAGCCGAAGCCAATCGCCGACACCTCTAGCCCCGTGCGTCCGAGCGTGCGGTACTCCACGGCGCCCTCCCTTGTCGTCCTCACCGGGTCGTGAGCCACTCTAGCACCGATAGGAGCGGCGGCACTAGGCCGTCGCGGCTGACGGGTCTAGTCTCGGCCACACTACATATTGCAGGAGCAGTGCGTATGCTACACTTCGGTGCTACGATAGGGGCTATCCCCAGCCAGGGGGTTCGTAGGGCAGCGCCGCGGGGGCGGCAAGGAGTGAGGCGATGGCGACGACACCGGCGACCACGACCCAGTTTAACGTGGGCGGTATCTTGCTCAACCAGCCGTTCAAGATCCGGCGCCTCGGCCACTTCGGGTTCAACTCCGACAGGATCGATGAGTCGCTGCGCTTCTACACCGACCTGCTGGGGTTCCGCATCTCCGACATCCTCGACTTCGGCAAAGTCGTGCCGGACCCTGCCGCGCTGGCCGGCCTCGGCGATACGCGCGGCTACTTCACCCGCTACGGCGGCGATCACCACGCGTTCGTGCTCTTCCCGCGGCCGGTAATGGAGAAGCTGGCGGTGCTGCGCGGCGGTCACCCGCCGCGGCCCGGGGTGACGACGAACCAGATCACCTGGCAGGTCGGCAGCCTGGGCGAGGTCAGCCGCGCGACCCAATGGTTCGCCGAGCACGACGTGCGGATCACGCGCACCGGACGCGACATGCCCGGCTCGAACTGGCACGTCTACCCGCTCGATCCCGACGGCAACACGGTTGAGCTGTACTACGGCATCGAGCAGATCGGCTGGGACGGTTACAGCAAGCCGCGCGTGATGTACGACCGCCGCTTCGACCAGGCGCCCACGCTGCCGCAGCCCTCGGAGCTGGACGAGGTCCAGCAGGCCATCGCGCGGGGCATCGACCTCCACTCGGGCTACCGCTACGTCGAGAAGTTGCCGGCCACCTACGACGTGGACGGGGTGCTGCTGCCGCGGCCGTTCAAGATCACCAAGATCGGCCCGGTTAGCCTGTTCGTGCAGGACCTGGAG
>Ga0070738_10003072_pt1 | contig 23028 bp, 22 predicted proteins | sample Coa_R2_2_FD_66446 | JGI IMG/M metagenome (GOLD analysis project Ga0070738, IMG submission 66446) | Surface soil microbial communities from Centralia Pennsylvania, which are recovering from an underground coalmine fire - Coalmine... | ecosystem: Environmental > Terrestrial > Soil > Unclassified ... | reverse complement strand
CCTTCACCGCGTCGCCGATATCCAGAACCGGCTCCTTCGACTCCGGATTCCAGCCCCAGTCGTCGCATCCGCCCAACTCAGCCGGCACGATCAGCGTCATCCCCGGCCGCAGGTCTTCGAATTTTGTCAGAATCCCGCTGTCATCGACTCCGCGCCAGCACAGGACGGGGAGCATTGGGCCCTTTCTGCTGCTGGCGTCCCCGGGCATTCCCTCAATGTCGGCGATGTCGCCGGCGGACTCCTGTGCCAGCCACCGTTTCACCGCGTGCAGCGGAACGGCAAGGGCCTCGGCTGCTGACGGGGGGCAGAGCGCCGCCATCTCGATCTGAAACCGCTCGCGCTCCTCGGTTTCAGCCGCCGGGCCATCCGCCGCGGTCTCGGTCTCTGACTTCGGAACCAAGCCGAAATCCGCGCGCCAGACCAGTTGCACATCCGCGGGTCCGGTTTCCGGTCCGTGCAGATAGACCGAAGGTTCCGGGCTGACTTCCGGCTCCGGGGAAGTTTGGCTCAGAAGATCCATGTGCGCGGGCATCAGCACCGGCGCCGCCGTTGCTTCACCAGCAATTCCCGATCGGGAGTCGCCTCCAGAGCTTTGCGGAGAGCCTGCACGCCCATCTCGACGTGCTGCTCCTTGATCTTTCGCTTCCGCGGTTTCTTCTTGCCTTCGGCGGGAACTTCCTCCACCCGCGTCTCGGTGATGAGATGATCGGATAGCCACTCCCAGGTGGCCGGCATCGCACTGCCGTACAGAACGTCGTCATACTTTTTCGACGTCTGATCCTTCTGCGCGACAATCGCCGCGTGTGTGGCGCCGGCCGCTTCAGCGTGCTCGCCGTCCCGATCCAGACGGCCGAACCGTTGTTCCAGCGCATCGATGCTGGCGAGTTCCGTGACCAGGCCGTCGAAATCGAGATTGGCGCCGACTTCAATACATTGAGTGGCCACAACGAACACCGGCCGCTCCGGCTCTTGCTCCCGGTCCATCCCGATGCGGTCTTTCCATTTCTTCCAGATCCGGTCGCGGTCAAAAGGGCGCGACCGCCCGTCAAAAGGATCGCGTTGCCGTTTTGGTCCCTGGACAGGGCATTATGTGTCTTGCGCGCGGTGGCGACACGGTTTGCGATCACGCCGATTACCTTCGCGCCGCGGTCGTCGCGCAGAGCGCGCGCTTCCCGCGCGAGCGATTCCGCAAGCGCCGTGAAGCCGCCCCTGGCAGACTCCTCTCCTTCCTTCGGTTCCACGGCAACGAGACGTGTCCGCTTGCTGGCCCGCCACCGGCGCTTGAGGACTGTGTGCTCCAGGTCGGCATCACTCTCGCGCAGCGCATCACCGCCGGGCGTCGCCGACACCTCGACCGCCGTAAACGGCAGTTCGATTTTCGAATCCGGATCCGCCCAGCCCCGATAGTTCCGGACAATCTTGAGCGTTTTGGCAAAGGCCTGGCTGGTGTGGGCTTCGTCCAGCAGGATGGGCGAATCGTAGGCAGCCAGCCCCGCCCGAATTGGCCGTGCATATTCGTTCGCTCCGTAGGCGCGAAACAACAGGCTCGACCCGACCTGATCGACCGTCGAACAGACCACCACCGGCTGCAGCGGCGAATCCGCCCACGAGCTCTCCCGCGGTATGCCGCCGCGGAGCGTCGCCGTTTCGAGCGGGGTCTTCCCTCCAAGCTCGCGCAGCGCGCGCGCCAACCCTCCCAACTCGGTATCGGCTTCCACCTCGTCCGCGAGCTTCTTCCGAATGCGTTCGGCTCGTTCTGCGGCCTCATCCACGATGACCCGCCGGTCTACCACAAAAAAGACGCGGCGCGCGGCCTTCGGCGCCCGCATGGCCAATGCGTAAACGGCGATGTCGATCAGCGCCGTCTTGCCCGAGGCCGTCGGCAGCCCGATTCGCCGCGGCCACTCGCCGTGCAGGACCTCCTCCGCAAGCGCTTTCTGCCACGGAAAAGGCTCACGCTCCCAAAGCGCCTGAAAGAACTGCTCGAAGGTCATTTCGGACCTCCGTTTTCCGGCAGCGCCCGGAACAACCCGTACCCGTAGAACCGCCCGGCGCCGGCAATCACGGGTCCCGCGACGGGGCGCTCAAAGCGAGCTCGAACGTGGCAATGGTATCGCTGCGGTTTGCCCGGACACGCCGGCGCGGGTGGAAAAGCGGGTGCCTTCGGAACACCGAAGTGCCAGGGATTGTAGTGAAGGTCGATTTCGCAAGGCTCCGGCAGCCCGAAGCGGGCGAAGGCCTGGCGCACGGTCTCTTCTGCTTCGGCGCCGTACAGATCCTTCGGGTATCGGTCGAAGACGAACGGTGTGACGGTCGACCATAGGATGCCGGACCTGGTCCACGTCTCCGGAAGCAACGTCCGCCGCTCCTCCTCCGCGTCGGCAATCTCGACGTTCCAGGAGCCCCACGGCATCTTAAGCTCATGAACGGACTCCACCGCGCGCCAGCACACTTCGCGCTGTTCGCGCGTGAAATCGGATGGCAGAACAACCGCAACTCCCAGTAGCTCGCCGCCCGAGTATCGAGAGCCGACGTTTGCCAGGGGGATAAACGCCAAATGCGGAGACTCGCTGCGTAGCGGGGCATCCGGCGTGCTCCCCGGCGCGTGGCCGCTGATATACTCCGGCACGGGCTGTGGCGCGTTTTTCATGACCGCTCCGCGAAGCGCTGCGGTCACTGAGAGCGTGGAACGTAGGCCTGTGCTCGGCCCTTTACTCTCTTTCGTCTTGACTTGCTTCAAAACGATCAACCGTTCGAACATCCCTCGAATGGGCCCCTCGCGGCTGGTCGCCGGTTCGGCGCAGAGGGTCGTTCGTCCCGCTCCCGGCCGGTGAATCTTCGCGCCGCTCTGCTCGAAGCGACGGTGGCGTTCCACCAGCTCATGGATGCGTCCGGAATATGGGATTCGGACGCGCACCCCTCGCGACGCGCCGGGGCGCCATTTTGTCAAGCGGCCGGGCTTAACCGTTTCGGCGAGTTCGACCGAGACCAGACTCGAGGAATGGCCCAGGGAGCTTGTCCGCAGCAGGATCCGGTCCAGTTTCGTCCGCACATCATTAGGTGGCGAGGCGTCCCAGATGAAGTAGACATCAGGGTCGCTCAGCGAAGCGGAGGGAAAGGTGCGCCCCTTGCGGGGCCGGTCTTCGGGGAGGGTCTCAGCATCGTTGACCGAAACGAACGCCTGTACCAGCCGCCGGGTAGTGTGGGGGTCAAACAGAATCGCCGGAGGGTCCTGTTGTTCGAGCCATTCGAGCGCGGGCCGCAGTTCGTCCTCGGCTCCTCCGTCCCCCATGCCGCCGTCAACGCGGAGAATAAGCGCGATGGATGAGGCAGCCACTCCGGTTCGGCCTTCGCGTCTCCGTCGTCGAAAGAGGCGGAGTAAACCCGCCCCATGAGGTATGTGACGCGCAGCGCGAGCATGGCTATTCTCCCGCACTGGCCGCCATGGAGCGCTTACGGCTCTCGACCACCAACTTGCTGAGGTCGGGCGAGGGCTGAAGAATGACCGGCTCTTCGGGCCAGGGCAAACCGAGCGACTTCGCTTCTGCTGCGGCCTCGGCCAGTAGCGCAGCCGTGCCGGTGGCGTCGAGCGAAAAATCCGAGGTTTCACCCCTGCCGATGAATTGCATGATGCCCGGCTTGCCGTCGAGGAGGCAGCGCGAGCGCAAATCGAACCCGTCTTCGTCCAGGAAGCAGATCGCCGCGAGGCCGAGGCCGCCAATACCGTCCGTGCAGCCAGGTCGGCTTCCGGCTTGGAAAGGCCGTCCACCGGAAAGCGCAGGCGCCTCAACGCGGCAAGAGAAAGCACCGTTTGCTGCTCCGCATACGCCATCGTGACCCCACCGTGATTCAGCTTGCCTTCTTTGTTCTTGAATGACGGCGTGATGTTGCCGTGGTTGATTTCGGACGGCTTGATCCTGACGGGTTCGTTCTTGTTCTTGTCCGCGCGGTCGGCGTCGAATGTCCAATCCCTTCCTTTACGGTAAATCTCGACATTGTTTTCGATCTGCAATGGGTCGATGCGGCTGGATGTCCGCTTCCCGTCGCTCGTGATCTGGTAGCCGACGATTTCAGAGACGAGCGCCCGCTGCACTTTCGCTCCCAATCCGCCGCGGGGACCGGTGGAGTCCCAGAAGCCGAAAACCAGGGCCGTCGGGCACAGTTGGAACACAGCGGTAGCGTTCGAGGGTTTTGCGGAATTCAGCCTCTCACCCGGACCGGCCGTTCGGAACGGCTGCCCCTGATACAGCGAATCGCGGAAAATCGCGTCGCACATTCGGTGCGGTACTTCCAAGGCCGTCAGGCGACCAATTTCAGCCAGCAGCGAGTCGGCTCCCTCGCTGCCAAAGTCGACGGCCAGCATGGGCATCTTCAACCGCCCCGCATCGTAGGCTCGCAGCAGGGCCAATTCCATTCGGTTGCTTTGGGACTGCACGGAAGAGGCGGTAGATGTCCGCTGCGTCTTTATCGGTTTCGCGTCCCCGGTCGGACCATGCAACCAGTTTGAGGAGCATCAGCCCAGGGATTGACGCCACGCGCACGGTCAGGCCTTCTTCGATCTGAATTGGAATAGACGAAGCCAACGCCTCTTCGAATCCCGCTACGTTCATTGCAATGTAACGGCTTGGCGGCCATTCGATGGCACCGTCGGCGGCTGTGACACCGCGGAACGGGATGAGGTCAATGGAGAATCCGGCACCGCGCGGCTAAGACGGAGGCTCTCATCTGAGAGTCGCTCCAAACTGCCGGCGATCTTCCCCTCGATCCCGACTAATTCTTTACGTCCATGTAGTTCATTTCTGATGGCAGTTCGGATGAAAGAGCTGGGGCAGGCATAACCTCTTACCTTCGCCGCTGCTTCAATTTCGCGCTGATCCTCGGTGCTCACTCTTACCGCGATGCGGGCGCCTCTGATCCGTGCTGCGTATTTCTCCATGAAAAGGCCCTCTATATACGAAGGGATTGGCAGAGGCCTTTCGGGACGCTGGTGCGGAGATTTTTTTTCACGAAGATAGCCGCGTCGCTTGCGAAGCTGGACAATAGCAACAGGCCCGAGAACTGTCAACAGAGTGAATTCCCCCGTGCTCCATCCGCCTCCGCCGACTGCGTCCTGTGTGTGCCAGGTCCAACGAGCGTCGATGCCATTTGCCGTGAGCCCCCGAGCAAAGGCTGTTAGCTCAGATTGGAATTCAGCATCACCCACGACTTCACCAGGCGCAGGCAAGATTCTAAACCGCAATTCTGGCTCAGGTTCGATTAATTCGGAGCGCGTGGAAGGATACTAGCAGCTTTCCCCGGTTGCGGTGCTCCGATTCGCCACTGCCTTCTAACGCCAGCCTGCCCACCCTTGCCCTCGCAAACGGCATGAACTATCGTACAGTGTTGAAGATGAACCTCAAAGTGACCGTGCTGCTCGTATCGATAGCCTCGCCCCTTGGGCTATTTGCGCAAAATCGCTGCCCCGTCGTGGGCGACACGATTACGGTCACCGGGCAGGTGTCCATTCGGGAAGTGAACGGACAAAGGAGATATCGTTACTGAAAGGCCCTGGGCCGGACCTGCCCGCATTCAATTTTTCCTGCTTGTTGTCACCGATGCTCGAAGTGAAGGCCGTAGAGCTGCAAGCCAGATAGACGGATCGCTTTGAAACCGGGCCTCTGACGTCAACGCGCCCTTCAAATCATCGGGACCTCGGAGCCGGAGCCAGTCGGCAAAGTAGACCCGGGCAGATCGCGTCCGATATGTTCGTGGACAGATGACCGCTTCTCCCACATATCCCTGGGCCGTTGCAACCTGTGATGCGATGACCTATATCTTGTTCGGAGTTGCGATTTTCAACCCTCTATGCAGGCGAATGACCAGAGGCGGCGATGGCTCCATAGATCGTGGCAGCGCCCTGGCCGTGTCTTGCTCCACATTGTCTTGCCGCTGGGCGTCGGAAGCCTTATCTACATCCTCTGGCGCACTCCGACGCTTCGGGTATTCAAGTGGTCCGATGCCTTGGGGATCGCGTCCGGTGTTTTCCGGCTTCGGCACGTTTTTGCTCCGTATGGGAAGATCCTCCCCGCATGGGCTTTGTTCAACTTGCCTGCTGCACTGTGGATGTATGCTATGGCCGCCTGGTTTGAACTGGTTTTGTTGGGAAGTGACCGCCGGTATCGGTGGATTTGGCTGTCCATAGCCCTCTGTTTGGGCGTTGGTAGCGAACTGGGCCAGCTGTGCCGCGTTGTTCCAGGAACATTTGATAAAAAAGATGTTGCTTTTTATCTTGCGGGGTGGATTGCGGCGATAATCTGCACACCGAAAAAGGAAATCTCATGCTGAAAGTCCTGGAGCCCAATTTTCTCTGCCTGGTCGGGCTTGTGGTAATGATGCTGTTGGCTGGTGGGAGCGGTGACTCCGGAACGAGCGTGACTCCTACATCGCCGGCGCCTACGGGGGGAATGCCCGGATCTCAGAGCATGCCCGATACGGATGAACTGCGCCAAAAGGCGGAACAGGCGAAACAGGAGATCGCCGGAATTGACGCGAAGATGAAATCTGGACAATAATCGGCGGCGCTTGTCATGCGACGTACCACGGGCACCATGATTGAGTTCCGGTACACCTGTGGCATTCCTGCTCTAAACTATGGTGACGACGTTTCATCCGGAGCTGACGGAGGATTCACGGGTGCACCGGCGATTCCTGGAGAAACTTTAGCGGATTTGCGAAATTGTTGGCCCCGATTTTTGTCGCGCCGATCGCGCCGCTTTTTCATCAATTTTTTGGGAATTGTTCGTGAGTTTTTCGTGCGAAACTGAGCGAAATTGAGTTCTCCACAGTTGAACCTGCCGACAAGCAGCCGTGAATGCGATCAGCGGGCGCCGCGGAATTTGCGGCGTGGTTTTAAAAAAATCCCCATAGTAGAGGGTTCCGGAGCGGGGTCGTATTCGCTGAGTTATGGGAAAGATTGGAGCCATCCGCCAGGATCGAACCGGCGACGTGCCGATGACAAAACTAAAGTTCCACTGATTATTTTTCTCGTCCCTGCGGCCCTCAGACCATCAGATATAAGAAGGCGCGAGCGCGATTCATGGACTCAAGATCCGCCGGACAATGACCTCGTGTGGTGTACCTTGGCCCCGCGAACCGTGAACAACGCGATCAGCCCTGAAATAAAGGTCAGGCCCCCGGCTACGTGGATGGACCATGCCAAACTAAGGGCGCCGGCAACCAAACCCGCGATTGCTGCTCCGACGGCGTATCCCAAATCGCGCCAGGAGCGATAAACGCTAAGACACCGCGCGCGCCACACCGGACGTGCGACATCGCTGACGGCGGCGAGAAGTGAAGGATAAACCATGGCCGTTCCTAATCCCAGCAGGATTGCGCCACTCACTCCAGAGGCCCAGACATTGAATTTCGCGCCGAAAGCAATCACCGGGTGAGCGAGTGCCTGTAACCACATGCCCCAGACGATCAGGCCCTTTCGTCCCCATCGGTCCGACAGCGGGCCGGTCACAAGTTGACCGAGGGCCCAGACGAATGGATAGACTGCCTTGATAACTCCGATGTCAGCTACTGCCAAGCCGTGGGCCGCAAAGAACAACGGAAAAATTCCCCAAGCCATTCCGTCGTTCAAGTTGTTGACGAGCCCCGCCTGACAAACTCCGAAGAGGGTACGGTTACGCCAACTGGTTATAACAAAAATGTTCCAAAACGTCGGCGGTTCAGAATCATCGGGCAAAGCAAGAACGTGGGAGCGAGCGAATCGTGCTTCATGTTGGGCGTACCGGAAGGTCTCACGTACAAAAAGGGCGCTGAGCAGAAATCCGGCGATAGCGTAACCGATGCCCAAATAGAACGGTTTGGGCCGTAGCCCGGCAGAAGCCGCGATATATCCTGTTAAAAGCGCTGTTAGCCCAACCGCCCCGTAACCGGCGAATTCGTTTAATCCCATGGCCAGACCGCGTCGCGCCGGTCCTGCCAAATCGATCTTCATCAGCACTGTCATCGACCATGCGAAGCCTTGGTTGATGCCGAGAAGGACGTTTGCGATAACGATCCAGGACCATGTCGGAGCCCAAATGATGAGAAACGGAACCGGCATCCCACACAGCCAGCCAAATACGAGCACCGGCTTGCGCCCCCACCGATCTGCGATTGGTCCGGAAACCAGGTCCACCAACGCTTTCATCAGGCCGAAGCTCACGATAAAAGCCGTTATGGCGGACGTCGATGCGAGCCGAAATCCTTCACTGCCAAGGAGCGGGACGATCGTTCTTTCGAGGCCGACCATCCCGCCAACAAAGGCGTTGATCAGCACGAGGAGCGAGAACTGTCCGAGGTTCTGGCGTATTCCAAGCTTTGGCGTATCGTCGGCCGAACCGTCGGGGCGCGTCATTCGGTCCGGCCCTGGTTTCGAGCTCGCACGGCCGCTGCGTTCGGCGGTGGGGCAGGAATGCTCTCCAACATGAATGCAACGAATTGTTCAATGGCATCGATCTGGAATGCGCGGTTAAACCGCCGCTCGAAGCCAATCGTCGAAACAGCCTTTCCGCTGAGCGCTCGACCACAAACCGAGCCTGCATACGCGCCGGGAAAAATCTCAACATAGTCGGGAAACTCCTTCAACCTCTGAATGGTTCCGAACAGTTGTCTGGCGCCGATCTCCGGTTGTGTGGCCAATTCGGTCCGTCCGACATCGCCGACCATCAGCGTGTGCCCGGTTAGCAGGAACCATGGTTCCGGTCCACGGGTCCTATCGGTTACAAGCAATGAAATATGCTCCGGCGTGTGCCCTGGAGTGTGGAGCACCTGCATTTTGAGGTTCCCGAGGTTTAGCATTTCGCCGTCTTGCACTCGGCAGAATGGGTACCGCGTGTCGGCGCTTTCGTGCAGCACGTATTCGGCGCCTGAAATCTCCGCGAGTCGCCGCCCTCCCGAGACGTGGTCGGTGTGCAGATGCGTGTCGATCACGTATCGAATTTTGAGGTTGCTTTCCAGTGCCACACGAAGGTACAGGTCGGGATCATCGATGGGGTCACACACGGCGCCCTCAGATCGGCCGCCTCAACCAAAAACGTAAGAAGCGGCTACCGCGGGATGCTGGTGAAGCAACTGACGTAAAATCATTTGAACCTCAATTCGTTAAGCTAAAAGAAGGGCCAGTAGTTACGGGAAAGCCGCGCAGCTTCCACTCGGGAAATCCCCCTTGCAATAGAAAAGCCTTAAAGCCGCGAGCGCGGAGACGCATGACCGCTTCGTCGGCGAAAACGCAAAACGGGCCACGGCAGTAAGCGACGATGGTGCGCGACTTCGGCAATTCTCGCAAACGTGAATTCAATTCGTCGATTGGGACGGAGCGGGCGCCAGCAATGTGACCGGCGTTGTATTCGGACGCGGGCCGAACATCCAGGATGATGACTTTCCGATCCTCCAGCCGACGCCGGAGTTCGTCTTGTGAGATGGCCTGAAGAGCCGCACGGTCGCTCATGAACGCTTGCACCAACGATTCCACCTCTGCCAGACGCAGTTCGCCGGCAGTGCGCAACGCGGTCCACAGCCGCAGAATGTGATCGTCCGCGAGGCGGTAATGGATGTAGTTCCCGTGCCGGGATGTCTCGACCAGCCGGGCCTGCCGGAGCACCTGAAGATGCTGTGAGGTATTGGCAACCGATTGATCGGTCTCTTCCGCAAGAGACTCGACGGTTCGCGGGCCCTGCGCTAGCAGATCGATTAATTCAAGACGCCGCCCGCTCGCCATCGCTTTAGCAAGCCGGGCGAACTGATCGTAGAGCTCAGTCTTGAAGTGCCGCTTCCGGGATGCAGTCATACATCTATTCAATCGAATGCTTTAATAGATGTCAACTCCTGGTCCGGTCAGCCCGCCGACGTAGATATCGCCAGCCACGCTTACCGCAAGTGCGCTAATGCCGACGTCGAAGTTCGGATAAGGCTCCGAGGCGTTCAGAGCTCATTACATAACTCGCCCACTTCAACGAAATGCCGTCCGGGGCGAACTGCGCGACGAAGCCGGCGGGTGCGAAACTGTTCCACGGCGGCACGATTGTGGAAGATTGCATGGTTCCCGGCGTCGTTGGGAGATCGAGTGAGCTGGTGGATCCCGCCACATCGATATTGCGCCCCACATCGCTTACAAAGTAAGCCAGATGGTCCTTCGGGAGCCAGTCGCGGAGGCTCGGCGGCAGCAGCAGGTCCTCATCCGGGTAGTACGGACGGTAGCTTTCGCCCATAAAACATTATGGGCTACTTCTGTTTTAGAAGCCAGAGAAAAAGCTGCGGGCTTGACGATTTCTCGGACAGGCTCCTAGTCTTAAACTAGCGAATACGGCAATGCCGATTGTGAGGGACAGTCCGGATAGCGTGAACGACCACTACGTGGAACAGATCGTGGGCCGATGCCAAGGCGGCGATCGACAAGGCGAGTGAAATGGGCGTGACCGATCCGGACCGCGTGGGCGTATGCAGATAAGATCAAGGCGCCGCTGCTGCTGATCCACGGCGAGGCGGACGATAATTCGGGCACGTTCCCGATTCAATCGGAGCGCATGTACGAAGCGGTGCGCGGCAACGGCGGAGTCGTGCAGCTGGTCTTTCTGCCGGATGAGGCGCACGGTTATCGCGGCCTGGAGACGATCGAGCATTAGGCAGCGGGACCAAGGGGCCGCGCGGGGAGCGCCCCTCGTAATGTCCCAATAGTTGCAAGTCAGTTGCTGTTTTTGGTTGACACGGAAATTGGCCCGCGGTAACATAGACCGAAGAGGGTCAAGTGATTCATTCTTTATCCACTTGCGACACAGTCGCAAGAAATGGCGCGGCTTCAGAAACAGCCTCATTTTGTTTTCAGTTGCGACTGGTTCGCAACTGGAGCGGGGGCCGGTAGCCGTCCATGCTGGAACGCCGTTCCCTGATCGAAGAGCTCAACGCAAAAGGAGTCCGCCTGACGGCGCAGCGCCGGGCTTTAATTGAAGTCATTCAGGAGGCCAAGGAGCATCTGGACGCGGCCTCACTGCTGGCGCTGGCGCGCCAACGCGAGCCGGGCATTGATCGCGCGACGGTCTATCGCACGATCGAGCTTCTGAAGAAGCTGCGGCTGATTGACGAACTGGACCTGATGCATCTGGAAGGCGAGAAGCACTATTACGAAGTAAAGACCAGGCGCGAGCACCTTCACCTGGCATGCTTTCGTTGCGGGCGCATTGAAGAGTTCTCAACAGCCTTATTCGAACAATTGAAGGACGAGATCGCAAGGCAGGCTGGATTTGCGATCCGGATTGCGAGGCTGGAAGTCGGAGGAAATTGCCGCGCATGCGCCGCGGCGGAGGAGGCTGGAGCAAATCGAAAACCAGAAAAGGCACTGGCTGTAGCCGGCCATTGAAAACAGGGACAGGTCTCCGCGGCTGACTTTTGGCGAAGGCTCCGCGAAGACCTGCGAATCGGCAGCCAAGAGGGCTGGCGACCCCTTTATTATACGGGAGCCCGCCTCGGTACGTGTTCCGCCAGTTTCGGCGGACGCACGATTCTTTCCCGCAACTGCCAACACCAAAATTCACCCTGGCCAATTCCGGCCGGCAACCGGCCGGCGCGGCCCGGGATCTGTTCCGGAGAAGAAGATGAGGAGAAGAACGAAGATCGATCGCAAGCACAAGAATGTCGGCGACAGCCAGGGCGCCTGGCCGATCGCGTACCGGTGGGCGGCGATGGGGACGTTGATCGCTTACTCGGCGGTAGGGAGTAAGACGATCAACGTTGCCCGGGCGCAAGACTTTCGCGGCGCTTGGCCGCGCGCCGGCGCGCTCTATCAGACACAGGGGGCATTGCCGGTACACCGTTTCGAGATCGGCGCCGGGCCTCTAAGCGACGTAGTCGCGGCCTTCGAACAAGTGACGGGCATCAAAATTTCGTTCGCAAACAGCGAGATTCGAACCGTGCACTCGCCTGGAGTGTCCGGAGTTTATACGTCGGACCAGGCGCTTCAGAAACTGCTGGAAGGCACCGGCGTCGCCTTTCGGTTCACGTCTCCGGTAACGGTCTCGATCGATCTCAAGGTGGTTGCGCAATCGATCGAAGTGACAGCCGGTGGGGAAGGGCTGGTTGTTTCGTCGCCGAAATTCTCGGAGCCGCTCCGCGATACACCACAAACGATCACGGCCGTCTCACAGAAAAAGATGGAAGAGCAGGGCGCGACCACTCTGCGGGACGTGCTTCGCAATGTCGCGGGAATCAGCCTCGCCGCGGGCGAGGGCGGCGCACAGGGTGACAACCTGACCGTGCGCGGATTCACCGCGCGCAACGACCTGTTCATTGACGGCATGCGCGATTTCGGAAGTTATTACCGCGATCCGTTTAATACGCAGGAGGTAGAAGTGCTGCAAGGCCCTTCGTCGGTGACCTTCGGCCGCGGCCTCGACCGGCGGGGTGGTAAACCAGACTACCAAGACGGCGGGTCTCGATAAGTTCATAGCAGGCGATCTGGATTTCGGCACGGATCTGACGCGGCGGCTTACTTTGGATATTAACCGCCCGTTGCCCTCCTTGGGTGAAGGCGCGGCATTCCGCTTGAACCTGATGGGCGATGAGGGCAACGTCGCCGGACGCGATGTGGCTGAAAACCGGCGTTTTGGTGCGGCGCCGTCGCTTGCGCTCGGGCTGGGCACGCCGACGCGCTGGAATTTCGGCTACTTCCATCAGACCGCCGATGATATCCCGGATTACGGCATTCCGTGGCTCTTCAATGGACCGGCGCCGGTTCCGCACGACAACTATTACGGCTTCAAGAATGGGAATTATCTTCGCACTTACGACGACATAGTTACGACGAAAGTGGAACACGACGTTAATAGCTACATCACGATTCGCGACCAGGCGCGCTTCGCGAATTACGCGCGCGATGTCCTGATCACCGAACCGCAGATTCCCGCCGGCGTTACGCCGGCCACGCCGCTCAACACGATCGCGATTACGCGGCACGAGATTGGCGTGAACAGCGTGGAGTCGTTTCTCGATGAGCAGTTGGACGTGACGGCTCACATCGAGACTGGCTCTATCAAGCATACGCTGGTGAGCGGAATCGAAGTGGGCCGGGAGACGTCGAACCCGGAGCGGCCCACGTGGTCGAATGTACCTGGAACCAGCCTGCTGAATCCCGATCCCAACCAGCAGCTCACTGGAACGGCCGTGATTACATCGAACGTCCATACCACTTCTATTACCGCGGCGGCCTATGCGCTTGACACGATGAAGCTCGGCAAGAAGTGGAGCATCACGGGTGGCTTTCGCTGGGACCGGTTCGATACGAATTACAGGCAGTCGGTTGCTCCGGCTTCCGCATTCCATCGCGTGGATGAGATGCCGAGTTGGCGCGCGGCAGTCGCTTATAAGCCAATAGCGGCTGCAACCATCTATGTGGACGCGGGGACATCGTTCAATCCGTCGGCGGAATCGCTTTCGCTGAGCGCATCGACCGTGAACCTGCCGCCCGAAAAGAATCGTACTTACGAGGCAGGCAGTAAGTGGGACTTGCCGCATGGGCGGTTGTCGCTGAATGCCGCGATCTTCCGGACGGAGAAGCTTAACGCGCGGGAGCCGGATCCGAACAATCCGCTGTTGAACGTTCTCGCGGGCAACCAACGCGTGAATGGCGCGCAATTTGACGCCAGGCTGCGAATCGCCAGCCGCTGGGATTTGCAAGCGGGGTATGCCTATCTGAACGGAAAAGTGGTCAGTTCGAATTACTATCCGGCTTCCATCGGCGCGGCGCTGGCCAATGTCCCTAACAACACGTTGAATTTTTGGAGCACGCACCGGCTGCCGAAGCGATGGGAGACCGGCATCGGCGGCAATTTCGTGTCCAGCCGGACAGCGAGTTCTACCGCGCCGCTCGATCCCACAACCGGACTGGTGAAGGAGGTACCCGGTTATTGGGTATTTAACGCGATGGTGAAGCATCCGCTGATGGAACACGTGGACTTACAAGCGAACCTGTATAACATCGCCAACCGTTATTACTATGACCTCCCGTATCCGGCCCACATTATTCTGGGGCCTTCGCGCTCGGCCACAATCGGACTGAAATTCAAATTCTAAATCGCGAGGACAAAAAGAGATGCTTTTAGCCATTCCCGACGTACTTACGGCCGAACAGGTTTTGCGCGCGCGGCAGATTTTCGAGAATGCCGAATGGGTGGACGGCCGCGTGACGGCCGGCCACCAATCGGTTCGCGCCAAGAACAATATGCAACTCCCGGAGGGATCGCCCGCGGCGCGCGAAGTGGGCGCTGTGGTCCTCGCCGCGCTGGAACAGAATCCGCTGTTCATCTCCGCGGCGCTGCCCGCGCGCGTGTTTCCCCCGCTCTTTAACCGGTATCAGGGGGGCCAACTGTTCGGCACCCATGTCGACAATGCGATCCGGCAGGTCACCGGCACTACCCACCGCATCCGGACGGATCTTTCGGCCACGCTCTTCTTCACCGGACCAGAGGAATACGATGGCGGCGAACTGGTGGTCGAAGATACCTACGGAACGCACCAAGTCAAGCTGCCTGCCGGCCACATGATTCTTTACCCGGCTACCAGCCTGCATCATGTGCGGCCGGTGACGCGGGGCGCGCGGATCGCATCGTTTTTCTGGATCCAAAGCATGATTCGCGATGACGGCCAGCGGACGCTGCTGTTCGACCTTGACGTGGCGATCCAGCGGATCAATAGCGAGCGCGCGGACCATCCGGTCTCGGTGCAGCTTACGGGGGTCTATCACAATCTGTTGCGGCGATGGGCGGATGTGTAATCCGGCGGACGAAACATGCGAAAAGCTCTGTTTTGGGTTTACCTGACTGCCGGGGTGTGCTGCCGGCGCTGTCATCCTGATCATGGCGGTCACTGGAGTCGTGCTGGCATATAAGCGGCAGATTACGGAATGGGCAGACGGCGATTTCCGAGTGGCGACTCCGGCTCCGGCCGTTCCGCGGCTGCCGATGGAAACCGTGATCGCCAATGTGCTCGCGCAAGGACGCGGCAAGCCGGTCGCCGTTACTCTGCGCGCCGGACCCACACCGCGCCATTGCCCACAGCCAGCGTACGAGGTTCCGCGGCGACGGCGATCCGCTGATCGACTAAATTGAAACGCAGGCGGAGCCATCATAACAGGTGACGGCTCGGTCTGGCTCTCCAATCCGCAACTTGGAAATATGTGGCGGCTGGACCCGAAGCGAATCGCCGTCACCCTGGCCGTGTAAAGGACCCAGACATGCGCCGCCTCCCGATTCTCTTACTGCTAGCCCTCGCGACCATCACCCTGGCGCACCTGCTGCCGGGTCAACTTACCTCTACTCCGCCCGCGCGGAAGATGCACCCGCGACCGCCGCAGCTTGGTGTTTCCACGCAACACTTTCGGCCCATTTCAATAATGCCAGGCCCCTCGATCGGAGTGACCCTCCAACAGAATGGAGGTCTTGGAATCCAGGCTTCGGGCAATCAAGGCAGTCCGGTTATTGCAGGTCCAGTTGTTGGCTTTATGGGAGTAGCTCCAGGGGCTATAAGTGGATTATATTGCTCGATCCGATGATGGCAGGCCATCGCGATGCGTGCCCGTATTGTGTTGGATGTGCCGAGGGATTGAGCAACGGTGCTGTGGGTAAGAAATTACATATCACCAGGGCTACGGTTTGCAAATGGCGGGGACGCTTTCAAGTAGGTCGGCTGGGAGGGTTGCTGGACGAATCGCGGCTGGGCGCGTCAACCTTCATTCATCGTATACTTCATACTTCGTGGGAGTGCGCCGCCCGAGCAAATGTGAAGTTCATTTTCGCCCTGTTATTCTGCGTCGGGTACCTGGGGGCGCAGACCGCCACGCTGCGGGGCGTCGTTACGGACCAAACCGGCGCGGTCATTCCCAAGGCCCAAGTTTCAGTCAAGGGCTCCAGTGGGCTGGCGCGAACAGTCGCCGCTGGCGAAGATGGGGCCTATCTGTTCACCAATCTGCCACCCCGCAGTGCCGCATCGGGGCGAGCAAGGCTGAGATCCTCGTCTACGACTCCAAGTGAGGCAAAATGGGCGATCTGAGCCTCACACAATCCTCAGATTGCCTTTCTATACTTCATGGAGTGCGGTATCGACTGAGCCTGAAGTTTATATTTTGCGCTGTATCCTCCGTCTGGTGCTTGAGCGCCCAGACAGCTACCTTGCAGGGAATCGTCACGGACCAGAGCGGCGCGGTGATTCCCAAGGCGCAGGTTTCAGTTAAGGGCTCCAGTGGGCCTGCCCGGACCGTCGTAGCGGGCGAAGATGGGACCTATCGTTTCACCAATCTGCCGCCCGGCGATTATTCCGTCGACGCGATTGCGCCTGACCTCAAGCTGCCGCAGCCGCGTTGGATCTCCCTGCGGGCGGGGACCCAGGCGCTGAATCTTCAGCTTCAGGTCGCATCCAAGTCCGAACAGGTTACGGTCCAAGAAAATGGCGGACCGACTGTGAGCACGGACCCCGCGAACAACGCGGGGGCTCTCGTGCTCCGAGGCGACGATCTCCAGGCCCTATCCGACGACCCGGATGATCTTGCCGCCGATTTGCAGGCCCTCGCCGGACCCTCAGCAGGGCCGAACGGCGGGCAGCTTTTTGTTGACGGCTTTACGGCGGGCGAGCTGCCACCCAAGGAATCCATCCGCGAGATTCGCATCAATGCCAATCCTTTCTCGCCCGAGTACGACACGCTCGGCTACGGCCGGATCGAGATTTTCACCAAGCCCGGCACGGATAAGTTCCACGGCACGGCCTTTTACAACTTCGGGGACGATTTCTGGAACTCTCGAAACCCGTATGCGGCCGAAAAGGCGCCCTTCCTATTGGGGGAGGCTGGCGCCAATCTCACCGGTCCGCTCAGCAAGCGCGCCTCATTCACTTTCGACTTCCAGCGGCATTCGATCGACAACGGCGCGATCATCAACGGATCCACTCTCGATCCGCGAACTTTCGCCATCATCGATCCGTATACGCAGGTTTTTCGGGTGCCGCAGCGGCGGATCATCGTAACGCCGCGCATCGATTACCAATTGAATCCTAAGAACACGCTGACGGTTCGCTACACCTACACGCGCGCCGATATCGCCGACGCCGGAATCGGGAGCTTCAATCTCGTATCGCAGGGCTACGACATCGGAACGCGGAGCCAATTGCTCCAGGCGACCGAGACCATGGTGATGGGCGAGGCAGCTATCAACGAAACGAGATTTCAGGATTTTCGCGTCGACAACGAGATGACGCCCAACACGCCCGGTCCGGCAATTCAGGTCCTCGGCTCTTTCGTCGGAGGAGGCGCGGTCATCGGCAATTCCTCAGACATCCAAAATACTTACGAACTTCACAACTATACATCGATCGCTCATGGGCGACATTCGTGGCGGTTCGGCGCAAGACTGCGCGGCGCGACAGACGCGAACGTCGCGCGCCAGAACTTTGCCGGCACCTTCACCTTCGGCGGCGGGCTGGCGCCAGAACTGAGCAGCAACTATCAACCTGTATTGGATGCTAGCGGCCAGCCTGTGCTGGTGAACATTAGCTCGATTGAAAGCTACCAGCGGACGCTCCTATTCCGGAACATGGGGTTGCCCGCGGCTCAGATTCGGGCCCTCGGCGGCGGGGCCTCGCAATTTAGCATCTCCACCGGGATTCCCTCCGTTTTTGCAGGCCAATTCGATCTGGGAGCATTTGCTGGCGATGACTGGCATGTGCGACCCAACTTCACCTTAAGCCTTGGACTGCGGTACGAGACGCAAACGAACATCCATAACTGGAGCGATTTTGCTCCCCGCATCGGGTTAGCCTGGGCGCCAGCCGGGGGCGGGGCCAATGCACATCCCAAAACCGTACTCCGGGCGGGCTTCGGCACGTTCTACGACCGGTTCGCTCTGGCCAACACGATTACAGCCCTGCACTATAACGGAATAGCACAGCAGCAGTATGTCATAACCGACCCTGATTTCTTCCCGAATGTGCCATCCACCTCCGAACTCCCGGCTCTCGGCGCAGTGCCATCGGCGAGCATTATCCAGGAAGTCAGTTCCGGGCTGCGCGCTCCCTACTTGATGCAATCTGCCGTAGGCATCGAGCGGCAACTCCCTGCTAACACAACGCTCGCTGTGACGTACACGAACTCGCACGGGCTTCATCTTCTCCGCTCCCAAGACATCAATGCTCCTCTCCCGGGCACGTTCAATCCTCAGGTTCCCGGGAGTGGGGTGTTTCCTTATGATCGAACTGGACCGATTTTCCTGATGGAGTCTTCCGGGCTTTACAACCAAAACCAGTTGATCGTCAACGTGAACTCGAAAGTCAGCGCGAATATTTCCTTGTTCGGCTCCTACGTCCGCAACTACGCGATGAGCAACACGGACGGCTTAAACACCTTCCCGGCGAATCCTTACAGCATGGCCGGAGAGTACGGCCCTGCGCTGACAGACATCCGCAACCGCTTCTCATTCGGCGGATCAATCAAAACGAAGTGGAACTTCCAATTCAGTCCGCTGCTCACGCTGATGTCAGGCCAGCCCTTCGACATCACAGTCGGTCACGACCTTTATGGAGACACGCTCTTCAACGGCAGGCCCGGTATCGCCACAGATCCCAATAAACCCGGCGTCATTCAAACGACCTATGGTCTGCTCGGTCCGAATCCCACCGCTGGCGAACAAATTCTTCCGAGGAATTACGGACGCGGACCCGGAATCATCATGCTAAACCTTCGTGTCGGAAGGACCTTCAGTTTTGGGCCATCGCGCGAAGGCAGGATGGCTTCCAGCGGTGGAGGTGGCGCTCCGAGAGGCGTCACCACCGGACCGTTTTCGACGAGCGGGGGAGGTCAATCGAGCACGTCTGGTAGTCGGCGCTACACACTCTCAATCTCCATGGCGGTCAGAAACATTCTGAATCACAACAATCCCGGACCGATCATCGGCAACATTGCCTCGCCGCTCTTTGGTCAGGCGAACCAGCCCTACGGAGTCGGGGTCCTGGGTGGCACTGGATTTTCAGAGTCTGCGGACAATCGCAGACTGGAACTGCAAACAAGGTTTACCTTCTAGGCTAAACTAGAACAGCTTAGTTGTACGATCCAGCGGTCTGGAGAAACATAAGGTCCAAAACGGGCCTGGCAACCTGAATAGGATCCTGTAGAAGCCGATGAACGTTTTAAACTTGGTGCGGAGAGGGGGACTTGAACCCCCACGGTGTTACCCGCTAGCACCTCAAGCTAGTGCGTCTGCCAATTCCGCCATCTCCGCAAAAGCTACTTTTTCTGCTGCGCCGGCGCGGGTTTACCCTGCTCCGGATTCACCACGGGCGCCTGAACTTCCTCCGTCCCGACCGGCTTCCCATCCACACTCTTTTGCACCTGAAGCGGGATTGTCGCCGGCGTTTGTCCCTGCGGCGCTGCGCTCTTCTGCACTTGCCCCGGCGCCGGACGCGAGGCCTTTTCAAGCAGGCCCGGCGCCGCTTTCCCGGCGCGCGTCGCCATAATCGAAAGCGTCAGCGATGTCAGCATAAACGCCGCCGCCGCGACGGTGGTGGCCTTAGATAACATCGTCGCCGAACCGCGCGGTCCAAAAACCGTCTGCGATCCCATGCCGCCGAAGGCGCCCGCCAGATCCGCCGCCTTGCCGCTTTGCAGCAGCACGACAACAATCAGAAACAGGCAAAGAATGACGTGAATGGTAGTAATCAGAATGATCATACTGCGGATTTCTATTTCATCCTACCACGCCTTATTTGTACGCCGCGATGCCCGTTACGCGCTCGCCGATGATCAGCGTGTGGATGTGGTCGGTGCCTTCATAGGTCTTCACCGTCTCCAGGTTGCAGAGGTGCCGCATGATCGGATAATCGTCCATGATGCCGTTGCCGCCCAGCAGATCCCGGGAAAGACGCGCGCACTCCAGCGCCATTCTTACGTTGTTCCGCTTGAGCATTGAAATGTGCGCGGGCTCCAGCTTGCCCGCGTCCTTCATCCGTCCGACGTGCAAGGCGAGCAACTGCGCCTTGGTGATTTCCGTAATCATGTCCGCCAGTTTTTCCTGTACGAGCTGGTGAGACGCGATTGGCTTATCATCGAACTGCTTGCGCAGCACGCTGTAGGATCGCGCGGTTTCATAGCAATCCATCGCCGCTCCAATGACGCCCCAGCCGATCCCGTAGCGCGCCTGGCTGAGGCAGGCGAGCGGCGCCTTCAGGCCTTTTCCATTCGGCAGCAGCGCCGTTTCCGGAACGCGGCAATCATGGAAGGAAAGGCTGGAGGTGACCGAAGCGCGCATCGACATTTTTCCGTGCAGCTCCGACGCGGTAAAGCCGGGGGTTCCGCGCTCCACCAGGAAGCCGCGGATGCCGTCCTCGGCGCGGGCCCAGACCACGGCGACGTCGGCCATCGATCCGTTGGTGATCCACGTTTTTTCTCCGTTGATCACCCAGCAGGAGCCTTGCCTGGCCGCGCGCGTCAGCATGCCCGCGGGATTCGATCCGAAACCGGGCTCGGTTAAGCCGAAACAGCCGGTCGCTTCGCCGGATTTCAGCCTGGGCAGCCAGCGCTGTTTCTGCTCCTCGGTCCCGTAAGTGTAGATCGGATACATCACCAGCGCGCCCTGAACGCTGGCAAAGCTGCGGATTCCGGAATCGCCGCGCTCCAGCTCCTGCATCACCAATCCGTATTCGACGTTGCTCATTCCCGCGCATCCGTAGCCTTCCAGATTGGCGCCGAAGAAACCGAGCCGGCCCATTTCCGGGATCAACTCGCGCGGGAAGCGGCCTTCGCGGAAGGCGTCGCGGATCACGGGCTGAACACGCTCGTCAACGAACTGGCGCGTCATTTGCCGCACCATTAGTTCCTGCTCGGAAAATTGGGAATCGATCAGAAGATAATCTACACCTGGGAAGCGGGCCATCGAAACCAGAATACAGGAGTCGGCAGCCGGGTATCCCGGCTACTTCTTATGGATCGTGATATTGCCGTTGTAGGTCGTGAATCGAATCTCCGGGCCGCCGCCGTTGATCGATCCGTACAGCGTCTTATCCACGCGAACCCGATAGCGGCCGCCGTTCTTGCGCTGATCGTCCACCTGCGGCGGATGGGATCCGTCCAGCTTCACGTCGAAATCCGTGAAAATTTCGCCATTATCGGTGCGCATTCGCAGATTGGCCTTGGTATCGGAGGGGAGCGTTACGTCGATCGCCCCGTTCATCGTCGAAAAGCTCATCGTTTTGTTGGGCGTGACCCGATCAAGCGAGACCGTCACTCGCCCGTTCATCGAATTCGCCACCACCGAGCCGGATACGTTGGTCAACGTTACGGCGCCATTCATGTTCTCGGCTTCGATTTCGCCCGAGACGTTCTCCACCTCGATCTTGCCGCCGCTCATCGTGGTCAGCCGCAGCGAGGTCTGCACCGGAACCTGGATGGTCAGATTGACCGAATGCATGATTCCGGCCTGCACTGTCATGACGTTGTTGTCCTCGGTCACCTCCAGGCCTGAGTTATCCGAGCCCAGGCGGTGCATTCCCGGCGGCGGCTCCTGGCGCGTCCGGACGGTGCGCTTCGGGGCGCCTCCCTGGGATTCGATGATGACCTCATTGCCGTTGTAACCGCGAACCGTGATCCCGCCGTTGATCAGCTTTACGACCAGCGTCTTCGGCTTGGAAGGATCGCGGAACGGCACGGTGACGCGATCCCCCGTATCCTGCGCGAATGCGGCCCCCACCAGCACCAGCGCGGTTGTCCATGTCCTCAGTCTCATTCTCATTTCTCCCTGTTTCGTACAAAAACCTGTCCATTCAGCGTTTCAAAACTCAACTCCGGTCCTCCGCCGCCGATCCTCACTCCGCTCATCCGATTCCTTCGCCAGACGATCATGTTGCCGCGATGCTCCGGCTGCTCCGCCGCGACCGGCAGGGCCGAAGTCGGGAAATCCGTAAAAATGTCGCCGCGCATCGTCCTGAATTTCACGTCCGCGTTCAGCCCCGGACGAAACGCGACGTCGAGCGTTCCATTCACGGATTTAAACGATGTTGCCGCCGCCGGATTCTTTGCGAACGTCACCTTCACCGGACCGTTCACGGTGGAAATACTTCCCGAGCCTTCGATGTCATTCATCTCGATTCCCCCGTTTACATTGCGAATCCGGAAATCGCCGGAGGTTCCAGTTACGCGAATCTCGGAGCGATTGACGGCGCGCAGATCGAGCTTCGTGTCGCGCGGGACCCGGATCTTGAAGTTGTAGGTGAACCGATAAAGGTCGGTTCCATCGTTGTGAACCGAGTGATCACCACAGTGGCAGCGGAACGGGCCGTCAACCATCAATTCGAGCAGTCCTCCCTCGCGCCGCTCGGCGAGCGAAATTTCCTTCTTGGCCAACGCCAGCCGGTCCGCCGACCACGCCCTCAGGATTTTTTCGACGTCAACTTCCACCGCTCCGCCGAGCGCGGCGGTCACCTCAATCGATCCGGCAACGTGATCGACCACCAGCTCATGGACGCCCGCGTAGGATCGATGCTCGCTCGAGCGATCCTCGACATCCTGAGCGAGCACCACGGGCGCGATGGCAAGCAGCGGCACAAGCCGCCAGGCATTGCGCACGCCGCTCATTGCAGCCTCCCCAGAGCCCACTTGGCGTGCTGCCGCACGGCGGAATCGATCTTCTCATCGCCGGCCAGCTTGGCCAGCTCCGGCGCGGCCTCCTCATCCTTCAAATCCACCATCAGGTCGATCAGCGCGATCTGCACCAGCGGATTATCCTGTTTGCGGATCGATTGCACCACGGCGGCGCGCGTCACCGGGCTCGATCCGAAGCGGTGCAGCGCATCCACGGCCGCCAGCCGCACGTTTACGTTCTGATCCTGATTCATGGTGGTCAGCAGCGCCGATAAAACTTCGGTATCCGAAGGCGGCGCCTGATAGGCATAGGTCACGCCGCGCAGGCGTTCGCCCGCCGATTGCTGCTGCAACAACGATAAAGCCACCATTTGACGCATACTGCTTACCTCCCCGCG
>Ga0070738_10003071_pt1 | contig 23031 bp, 33 predicted proteins | sample Coa_R2_2_FD_66446 | JGI IMG/M metagenome (GOLD analysis project Ga0070738, IMG submission 66446) | Surface soil microbial communities from Centralia Pennsylvania, which are recovering from an underground coalmine fire - Coalmine... | ecosystem: Environmental > Terrestrial > Soil > Unclassified ... | reverse complement strand
CTTTCGCAATGGCATGCGAGTTGCTCGATAGGTCTCCAATTTTCGAATGGCCGGCTACAGTGTTGGCCAGGAGCGAGGAGCGGACATGCAAGCGTCAGCACAACACGAGGGGACAAATCCGGTGAACGCCGCCAAGCTCGAAGCGGTGTTGCAGCAGGTGGCAGAACACAAGGGTTGCGGCACGCATGGCGGCAGCGGCAAGGCGAGCTGCGGATCGGCCGCGGGCCAAGGCGACCTTCCGGCCGAGATCTGGGAGAAGGTCAAGAACCATCCCTGCTACAGCGAGGAAGCGCATCACCATTATGCGCGCATGCACGTGGCTGTCGCGCCAGCATGCAACATTCAGTGCAATTACTGCAACCGCAAATATGATTGCGCCAATGAATCTCGGCCGGGCGTGGTGAGCGAAAAGCTCACTCCCGAGCAGGCATCCAAGAAGGTGCTCGCTGTCGCTTCCACCATTCCGCAGATGACCGTGCTTGGCATCGCAGGTCCTGGAGATCCGCTCGCCAATCCCGAGAAGACTTTCAAGACGTTCGAGCTGATTGCGAAGACGGCACCGGACATCAAGCTTTGCCTCTCCACCAATGGTCTCGCGCTGCCTGATCATGTCGATACCATCGCGGGCTTCAATGTCGATCACGTCACGATCACCATCAACATGGTTGATCCCGAGATCGGAGCGAAGATCTATCCTTGGGTGTTCTGGAAACACAAGCGCTACACAGGCGTAGAAGCCGCGAAGCTTCTTACGGACCGCCAGCTGCAAGGCCTTGAAATGCTGACAGAGCGCGGCATCCTCTGCAAGGTCAATTCGGTGATGATTCCGGGAATCAACGACAGGCATCTGGTGGACGTGAACAAGGCGGTCAAGTCACGCGGCGCGTTCCTTCATAATATCATGCCTCTCATCTCTTCGCCCGAGCATGGCACCGTGTTTGGTCTCACCGGCCAGCGCGGTCCTACGGCGCAGGAACTGAAGGCGCTGCAGGATGCCTGCGAAGGTGAGATGAACATGATGCGCCATTGCCGGCAGTGCCGCGCGGATGCGGTCGGACTTCTTGGCGAGGATCGCAGCGCTGAGTTCACGACCGACAAGATCATGGCGATGGAGGTGAACTACGACCTTGAATCGCGCAAAGCCTATCAGGAAAAGGTCGAGGAGGAACGCATCGCGAAAGTTGCGGCGAAACAAGAGGAGCTCGCAACCCTTGCAGGCGAACAGAGCGATATCAAGCTGCTCGTTGCTGTTGCGACCAAAGGCTCCGGCCTCATCAACGAGCACTTTGGCCATGCCAAGGAATTCCAGGTTTGGGAGCTTTCCACATCTGGCGCGAAGTTCGTCGGGCACCGCCGTGTCGATCTCTATTGCCAGGGCGGTTATGGCGAGGAAGACAGTCTTGAGACGATCATCCGTGCGATCAATGATTGCCACGCCATATTTGTCGCAAAGATCGGCGGCTGCCCCAAGAGCGATCTGATCAAGGCCGGTATCGAACCTGTCGATCAGTTCGCCCATGAGTTCATCGAGAAATCAGCCATCACCTGGTTCAAGGAATATCTTGGCAAGATCAAGCGGGGCGAAATCGAGCATGTGCAGCGCGGCGATGCTGCGATCCGCCAGGGAGCATTGATTTCCGCAGCCTGATTGTGGCGAGCACAGTAAATCATCCAAGCTGGCACGGGCGGAGCATGTTTCATTGAGACATGCTTCGTTCTGGGAAATTGCCAAGCCCGTGAAGGAGCGCCTTATGGCTTTGAAGATTATTGCTTCACAATGCACGAGCTGCTCAGCCTGCGAAGCCGAATGTCCTAATCTTGCCATCTCTGAGAAAGGTGGAACCTTTGTCATCGACCCCAAGAAATGCACCGAGTGCATTGGGCATTATGATACGCCGCAGTGCGCGGCGGTTTGCCCGGTGGATGACACCTGCGTGATCGATCATTCATATCCGCGTTATCAAGCGGCGGAGTAGGAGGCAGCTCATGGATCTCAACATCACACCGGCGGCGGAGAAATTCATTCGTTTAATGCTCCGTGCCGATGGCGGCCCAGGAAGCGGGTTCAGGCTCGCTGTCAGCCCAGGCGGCTGTTCGGGGCTCATGGCCGACATTAGCGTTTTGCCTTCCCCCGAGCCGGGAGATGCCATCATCGAGCGCAACGGTGTGAAGCTTTTTTTGCCAGCGGAAAGCCGGATCCTTCTTGATGGCGTGACGATCGATTTCGCTGATACGGCATCGCAAACGGGGCTTGTCTTTCACGATCCGAAAGCAACCTGTTGCAGCCAGGGCGGCGAGAAGTCGACCCAATAAGCTGGGGAAGGCGCATGACCGGCACTGCCCGGCAAGACCATCCGCAATCTTCTTCGATGGAGGACGCACTCTTCGCCGATGCCCTCTTAGGAGGCGGCTTACCGGCCGAAGCCGAATGGCATTTGTGGGAGGCGGGGCTTTCCTATCATTTGGATGGCGTGGCCGAAAGCCATCTGCGAAAAGCAGAAGCTTTGGCTCCTGGGCACGCTGCTGTCTTGATCGGTCTCTATCGGTTTTATTTCTATAAGGGGCGCCTGCGCGAGGCGCTTGAAATCGCGAGGGTCTGCCTTGAGAAGGCGGCCCGGGAAAACAACCTTCCATCAAACTGGCGCGATGTAACGGCTGGAGATGCTCCTTTCAGCCGTTATGAGGAGATCGGACCGCGTTTCTTTCTTTTCACGCTCAAGGGCTACGCCTATCTCCACATGCGCCTCGGCAATCTCGAAGAGGGTCACGATGCGGTACGGAAATTGTTAGACCTTGATCCCAGCGACAAGATCGGAGCCAAGGTTCTGCTCGATGTCCTCGAGAGAATGGGGAAGGACGATGACGGATGACATCGATGAGGCCAAGGACTGGCAGGGCAATGACGTTGACTGCGCCTCGTGCCCGCATCAGCCAATGCTTGCATCCGGACTTTGCCGGTTGAAACATGCCTGTGTCAATGACCGTTATGCAAGGCGGATCGACCGGTTTTTCAATTGGAATCCGCATCTCGCGGATAGCTATGTCAAACATCCTCATTTCGAGGTGCGTGCGATCGCGGCAAAACACGCCAGCCTCTTTCTGCTTCCGCCGCTCCTTGATGATCCCGAAGAGACGGTCCGCTGGAATGCCGCGCGGCGCTTGCCCAAACGTTACAGCCTGAGACTGCGGAATGATCCGCATCGCGAGGTCAGAATCCGCATTGTCCCTCTCCTGGATGACGCTGAACTCATCCCGATGATGGGGGACCCTGATTACTATGTACGTCTTGTCATCGCCCGGAGGGTTGCGCCGCCCCTCTTAGCCCGCATGATCCGCGACGAGGAAGCCGAAGTGAGGCGCGCCGTAGCGCGCCGCATTCAGCCAGAATGGCTTTTGCTGATGGCAGACGATCCGGATGCGGCGGTCAGATTGGAAGTCGCGCAACGGCTTACGCCGTATCTGCTGTCGCGCCTGAAGCACGATCCAGATTGGCGGGTGCGTTATGAGGCCGCGAGCCGGATCCCGGCTGCCATGCTTCAGGAGTTGATGGACGACACGGACTCTTTGGTGAGGGAAATGGTGCAATCGCGCTTGTTAGGAGAGCAGGATCTGCGGAGGGATATGCCCGTATGAGCAATATTGTTCGCGATAGTGATGTCGTCGAAATTACCGAGCCGCCCTATTTCAGCTTCGGCGAGAAGGTGAAGGCAAAGCGGGTCATCCGAAATGATGGAACCTATGCCGGCAAGGAAATCGGAGAGATTTTGGCGAAAAAGGGCGAGATTGGTTACGTCGTGAGCATCGGGACCTTCTTGCAGCAGTTCTATATCTATGGAGTGGAATTCACGGAAAGCGGCAACCGCGTGGGGATGAAACGCAAAGAGCTTGAGCCGGTCAACCCCCGTGACGATGAGGATCTGCCTTTGCCGGGAGGGGCACCGTGATTGAGCCGAGGTTTCCCATCTATCAGTGGGGCCAGCGTGTGCGTGCCCTGACCGATCTCTACAATGATGGCTCATATCCTGACAAGCCGGTGGATGCACTTCTGGTCAAGAGTGGCGATGGCGGTGAGATTGTCCAGGTTGGGACACATACGGAGTCAAATACGCCAGTCTATCTTGTTGAATTTGGCGAGCGCCTTGTCGTCGGCTGCTTTGAGGAAGAGATCGCGCCGCTCTCTGAGGCATAGCCTCAAACTCGCTGCTCCAACATGCGCCCCGCCGATTTACTCGGAATGTCCACAACCTGTCTGAAGATCGTGCGCCGGCGGAATGACGCGATGCCAGCAACAGTTCCGGAAAAGACAGCAGGGCGCCTCCCGCATCCGAACGATCTGGATCGCAAACGTATCGAGCGCGCGCTCAAGGCCCGCAAGCGATACAAATATGTTGTGCCTAGCGTGCGAGGCGTTGCCGGCGGCTATCTCATCGAGAGCCCCTGCTGTTCACGCAACATCGATGCTGACGGCGGGATTATCGATATAGCTCTCCTTCAATATGACGGAGATCTTGGCATGTGGCAGCTCTATCGAAAGGACCACGGATCCCAGCGTTGGGATCTTCATAGCAGACATATCCGGTTGCCCGAGCTGCTGGATTTACTCAATACAGATCCAGAGCGGATGTTTTGGCAGTGAACTTGCATTGTTTAATACCGGCAGAAATAACAGGGCAGGGCTATGTCACTCAGTGCCGATGATTTGACTCAGATCGATGCGATACTCGTGGCTGCCGCTGCTGATGTTCATCCTCTTGCTGAACTGCGCCGCCGCTTCCCGCATCTTTCCTGGACGCGCTGTGATGCGTCGGATGTAACGGAAACGCCTTTCCGCGTCTATGAGCGCTTTGATATCCATCTTTTGGACAGTGCCGATCATTGCGCTCAGATCACTTCGGATCCGGCGCGTGCGACAGGCATTATTTTGGCACGGCGGAGTGCGGCTCGATGATTGAAGTGGTGACCGAGCGGGAGACAAGTGTTGAAGAAGTGCTGGCCGCCGGAGAAACGGATGCGTCATTTATTCCGCTCTCCGATCCAGATATCACGACGGCGGAGCTTGAGGCGGTCGATCAGGTTTTGCGGTCGCCGAGGCTTTCGAGCGGACCTGTCGCCGAGGCTTTCGAGGCGGCGTTTGCGGAATATGCTGGCCGCAAATATGCGGTAGCGGTGCCCAGCGGCACGATGGGCCTTTTGATTACGCTTGCTGCTTATGGAATCGGTCCCGGAACGGAGGTGATCGCCTCGCCCCATTCCTTCCGGGAAACAGCCCATGCGATCAGCCTCGCGGGCGCGCAGCCGGTGTTCGCCGACATCGACTATTGGGCCGGGACAATCGTTCCAGAAAAAGCCGAGGCAAAGATCGGCCCCAGCACGCGTGCCATTGTGGCATGTAACAATAATGGGCATCCCGCCGCGTGGGGACCTCTCCGCGCCTTGGCGAAGGCGCACAATCTCATTCTGATCGAGGACTCGACCGAGGCGATCGGCTCCAAATATCAGGGCGCGCGGGTCGGAACCTTTGGTGACGCGTCCGTTTTCGATTTCTCACAGCCCTTTCCGCTCACATGCGGTGAAGGCGGCATGGTGGTGACGGATGACGTGGATATCGCGGTGGCTTTGCGGCGCCATCGCTCGCACCGGCTGAATGAGCGCTCTTCGGTCGTGGCCGGCGTGACACCGCCTTATCAGGCAGGAATGAGTGATCTTTCCGCGGCGCTCGGACTGGCTCAGCTGAAGCGGATCGAGGAGATTCTCGAGCGCCGCCGCCTCACCGAACATCTCTATTACAAGCATGTCCAATCCTTCGAAGGCATCAAGGATCCCTTCATCGGGCCAGACGTGACAGAAGTGAACTGGTTTCTCTATGTTGTTCATCTCGGAACACGATTTTCGCGTTCTAGCCGTGACGCGATTCTCGAGGATTTGCGCGTCGAACAGGTCGAGGCCGCGGCATATAGCAGCCCCCTGCATTTGCAGCGGCACTATTTTGAATTGGGTTACCGGCGCGGCGATTTTCTCGTGACGGAAAAGGTCGCGGACCGGGCGGTGGCGCTGCCTTTTCATACCCATCTCACCGAGGATCAGATTTCCTTTATCGTCGCAACGATGAAGGATGCCTCGATTAACGTTGGGGCTGGATCCGCGATTTATCTGTGAAACCAATGTGATCGCGGCGAGCAGTGTGAACTGTGGAATTAATGGCAGGATATGAGGAGAGGATTTGAATGCCGGTCATCACGATTATGCCGTCGGGAAAGACAACGGAAGCGGTGGAAGGAACAACGCTCCTTGCGGCGATTCTCGCGGCGGAAGAGGATTTGAACCATAAGTGCGAGGGCAATGCGCAATGCGGCACCTGCCATATTTTCGTTCACGAGGGGCGGAAGGGGCTGTCGAAAATCGCCCGTGAGGAAAACGAGAAGCTCGACACCATTGTTGGTGTTGGGTCGAAGTCACGCCTTGCCTGCCAGGCCAAGGTGCTGGGTACGGAAAATATCAAGGTCGAGCTTTTAGGCTTCGCCTCAGGTCTTTAGAGCTTCAAGGAGAGGTCAGATGGGAGACAGCGAAGTCACGGGTGCCGAAGCCAGTGTCTTGATCCACGCGCGCTTCGCGCCGAATGGTACGGTTGTCGAAATCAGCGAGCGTCCGCCAGCCCTGACCCCCCAGGATTGGTTCAATTTCCTGAGTAATAAAGTCGGCGGTACCAAATATCAGGCGCTCGCCGGGGGCCGAGGCCTATTTCGCCTGACGCGGGAAGAAACAGATAATCTTAAAGCAGAAGCTGCCGCATAGGCCAGTCCGCAAGTGCGCAGTGTCAAAGAACCACTGCGGCGCTGATTGCGTGTAGCGCAGACCGGCGCCGCGGCCATCACCAAAATCAAGGCTGCCCTATTTCAGGAAGTGCGAGGAAAATAGCGCTCGCTTTTCCGGTGTGCCGAGGCCGTGTTCTATTGGCCATTTGTTCTGGAAAAAAATAGTTTCTCACGCTGCGCGTCATTTCTTTTCCGCGGATATACCATCGCCCGGCGCCATCTGGAAAAATGACTGCGGGCCCGTCGCTGCGGTGAACGGTGTTGTCATCAAGCCAAAGCCGCGTGCCGGCATAAAAATAACAGCCTGCCTTGTGCGGCATGTCATCCTGGTTGCGTTCGTCAACGGCGATCATTCCATTCATGATCTTTCTCCGAATCGTTGAAAATTGTGCCGGCATCCGCATTCCAACACCGCGGCTTCTGATTGCATCCGGCGTTTTCATGGACTTAGAGATGTGCGCGCACCTCAGCTGGCTCGCGCCCCGAAGCACCGAGGCTCGCAAGGTTATAGCCTTCCTCTTGCAAGACACGCCGCACCGCTGGCCGGGCCAGCATGCGATGGTAATGCGCTAAGAGGTTCCCGGGCATCGGAATGTTGATTTTATCGCCCAGAACTCGACATAGAAGAGAATTGGATCGGCAACGGAGAACTCGCCCGCCGCATAAGGCTTTTCAATCGTATCGTTTAGGATCGTAAAGCCTTTCTCAACGATATCACGGCCGAGCTGGCGCACAGCCTCATGCTCATCCGGATTTCGGGCAAATGTGTTTGCCGCAAAAATGCGGGCAAAGCCTTGGCCATGAATGGTGCCCGCGGCATAGGCCATGATCTCAAGAGCCCGCGCTTCGCCTTCGGGTGTTTCCGGCCATAATTTGGCGCGGGGATGGGTCCGCGCGAGCCAATAGGCAATCGCGGGCACTTCAGTGAGTGTGGTGCCGTCCTTGCGTACCAGCACGGGGATCGTGGATTTTGGATTGATTGCGACAAAGTCTGGCTTGAAGTGATCACCCGCTGGCAGGTTGACGATATAGACCTCAAAAAGTTCGCCGAGTTCCTCAAGAATAATGTGAATGCCGGTCGAGCAAGATCCGGGGGTCATGTAAAATTTCATCAATGTGCCAGTCCCTGCTGTCCTTGGCGGATGCGCGTCCGCGCTCTTTGTTCCGGCACGCTTCATGCAAATGTTGTGTCAGCGCGGCAAAAAGGCGTGATCGCAAGAACGCAAGGCCTTGTTGCGTTCCAGACAAAGACAATTTCAACGGAGCAGACGGCAGGCATGTCATTCGATCTCAAAAAGGAATGGCCCCTTTCCGAGGTGAGCGAACTCCTCGGCTCCGTGCAAGACGGCCGGTCCTGGCGTCTTGAAGTTACGAGCGATGGAATCGCGCAATTGAACGATCTCACAGTTCTTCGCGAGGCCGCACTGCATTGCTTTTTGAGATCTGGGAACAAGGCACGGATTTCGCGGGACCAGAGGCTGCGAGCGATAAGACTTTATGCGAGAAGCTTGAACAGATCTTGCGGGACAATTATCCAACGCTCAAGGGACCGAAAACAGTAAGTTCGCTCTAAGCAAAACCTGGCGAGGCATGAAGAAATCCGCCAGGTCCTGCTTGGTATTGCAATCGAAGGCAAGCCCGGCACGGGGAGAGGGGATGTCGCTGAAGAATGTTGAGGTCTATGTCATATGCAGAGCGAGCAGCATTGAGCCAGGCAGTGCTAAGGCGTTCAGTCTCTTTCGGGTAAATGAAGCGGGAGAGGGCAGGCCCTTCCCGATCGTGGTTGTGCGGAAAAACGCCAGAGAGTATTTCGGCTATGTGAATGCCTGCCCGCACGAGGGTATCTGGCTCAATATCAGGTCGGGAGATTTTTTCGACACAGAACGAAAGTTCCTGAGATGCAGCAGGCATGGAGCAAAGTTCGAAATCGAGACGGGACTGTGCGTCGATGGGCCATGCAAAGATGCCGCCCTGGAGCCCATTCCCCTTGTTGTCATTCAAGGTGATGTCTGTCTCTGCGGCGTGGAACTTGTCGAGGACGACACCGTTCCAGACCCCTTCGCCGAGCAAGATGACACCATGGAGATCATGATTCATCCTGATTAATGCAAGACAAAGGCTTCAAGCTTTGGCAAGATGCGCCTCGCCGTTCTTCGTGGATCATGCGGGTGAATAAAGTAGCGAGGGCCGCTAACTCTCAATGACAGGCTCTTGTTCCGGGAGACCTTCATGATGAAGGAAATGCTGGGAAGCCCCCGGTTTTTCGTGTCTTACACTGGCGTCAAATTGCCTTTCACTCTCGTCAATCCGATTGCGGAGGAGTCGCTTTCGAACCGGAACACCTATATCCGCGCCTATTTCAACGAGGCGGGTGCGCTTGCCTCCTTCGAAAAAGTCGTTTATGGCGCGGTCGAACTTGCCCATCGCTACGAGTATTATGATAACGGCACACTTAAGCTTGCTGAGATTTCCATGCCGGAAGAGGAACCGCTCTTCATGCGCTTTGATGAAGCCGGCGTGCGGCTTACTGAGCCATGACGTGCATTCTACCTGCTCGCGAAGGAGAAGGCGGTGACGGTTGCCAAGCTTATTGAAGAACTCACGCAGATGCCAGCCGATGCGGTGGCCTTGATGGACAGCGGCGGCGGCTTGTCGGCTGTGGCCGCGCTTGATTTTGTTGCCGGACAAGGACCTGCGGCTCCCGCCGAAGTAATCCTCATCCCGAATATGGACGAATAGTGAGCGTTCGCACATTCGCACAGGAGATATACATGAGAATAACCGGAGCGAATAATGGCTGACGCTGAGGCCGAAATTTCAATGTTCGAGAGAATCGGAGGTTCGGTCATTATCGACCGTCTGGTCGAAGCTTTCTATGAAAGAATGGATCGATTGCCGGAAGCCCGGGGGATTCGCGCCATGCATGCCGATGATCTCGGGCCAACCAAGACTCTGCTCAAACGCTATCTTTGTGAATGGATGGGCGGGCCAAAGCTCTATTCCGCCGAAAAGGGCCATCCGCGTCTGCGCCAGAGGCATCTTCCTTTTCGTATCGGCGAGCAGGAACGCGATGCATGGCTGCTTTGCATGAGGGGAGCGCTTGAAGAATCCGTCGAGGACGTTACCGCCAGGCGCGAAATTTATGCAACGCTCGCAAAGCTTGCCGACTGGATGCGTAACCAGGCAGGCAATCCGCACGATATGCGTATGCCGCGCCCTTGAGCCAAGCCACGCAGCCTTCAATTTTTATTAGAGAGGAACTCCAAAGAAATCCTCGTCCGCGCCGCCCCATGCCTTGTGGAGAGCGAGTGCATTCCGCCATCTTGCCAGTTCTGCTTCATCGGCGTTGCGATGAGTAATCTTGCCGCTGGGATTATCTGCCAAAAGATAGGTTTTCCCATGCCGGATGAATCGGTTGAGATCCTTTATATCCGTTGGACGCACGACGCATCGGGGTGCTTCATCGATGAGAATGGTTGTTGGAAGCATTGCAGACCTCTTCCCGGCATGCTGCGCTCTCAGAAACCGTCTTCCTTCCGGCCCCAGGGATGCGAGCCGGGCACAAGCGGCGCCTTGATGCCTGCCTTCTCGATATCGCCAAGGGTTTTATAGAATGTGCCTTCGTGAACCAGCGTGCCGCTCTTTGTCATGATTGCGACATAACGGGCTATGGGATCCGTTTCACAAAGATAGCCGCCGCCAGGATCAAGCGTATTGCGCGCATTTCCATCCCAATCCACAAAGAAGCCTTCCACGGCTGGCATACATATCTCCGTTGAATTCATTTTGCCTTGTATCCGCTATCCAAGCGGGCAGCTCCGATGAGAATGCCGGTGCGCGTATCAGAGCAAATTCCTTGCCGCTTGGAGTCTTGGGCAGCGGCCGCCCGGTTTGTCGCAATTGCAACAATCTCAATTGAGCATTGAAGCGGCCGTTACATTCCGACAGCCTGCGCGAGAGGGAGATAAGAGAAATCAATCCTGGCACGCATCTCTCATAGCGGCCAATCATCTCATTGGCAGTCTGGGAGACAAATCATGGCTGAGCTGACACAACGCACCGCATCACTCGGGGACTTAAGGGATATCTGGGGTCTGCTGCGGCAAGTCGCGGCGGACATACCTGTTGATCTTCAGAGCGAGGCAGCACAGGAAAACATACTGAGCGAACTGATGGCGTGCTGCACCTCGGGGCTGTCGCCGGTTGCGGTCGATGAAAACAAGGTAATCGCAGGAGCGCTGCTTGCGCGGCGTGACGATTTCGAATGGGGCCTCAGGAACAGTGATGCGATTCACATCTCCTACGCGGCAATTGCGCCGGGCCATCGCGATCAGGGCGTGTTTGCCTCGCTCGTCAGCGAAATCCAGAGACGTAAAGCTTCCGTGTTCGCCAGCGTGAAAAGCGGCAACCGATTGGGACTCGCGGATGAGCTTAAAAAGCTTGGCTTCGAGCATGAATGCACGGCGGCAAGCGGCTGGGGCGATCTCTACAAATGGACGCCGCGGTTAAGCAACTGACGTCTGACCGCCGCCCGCTGGGGCTGGAGTGGCCGCCCCCATGCCCGTGTTCTCCGCTCAGGCGGGCGCGGATCATGGTGTGAGTGTGAGGTGCCAGAGCCAACTCCAGCCGCCAGGGGGGTGCTATATGTCTTCGCGCGATCTCGCGGCAGCCAGCGCGCTTTCAACGATTGCCCGGCAATTCAAAAGGCGTTGATATTCGGCCTTGCTGATCTCAATTATCTCGTGCGCTGATTGCGGCGGGCCCAATGGTTCCGCCGCGGCTTCGGCTGCTTCGAATAGGGCTTTCTCAAGCTGGTAGATGCGCTCGCCCGCCCGCTCAAGATAGGGAAGCGGATTTTCCCGGACGTTGGCCTCGTGCAGAGCGTCCAGGCTCAGGAGTTTCGTGAAGCGGCGGACAATCTGCCGTTTCTTCTTGCCGAAATCATGCTCGATGACGGTCGTGGTCTTGCGCCAATCACATCGTACTTGTCAGTCTTTTGCATGACGGAATGATAGCGCGGATGACATCAATCCGGCGGGGGACCCATATCATCATCCTTGGCGGTTTTTTTCTTTTTCTTGTCCATCTTTTGCTGCGCGTAGGCTCCCGCATTCTTCAAGAGAACAGGCGGCTGGCCTTCGACATATTGAGAGATCCAGAACAAAGTCCGCTCAAGGGCGCAGGAGGCCGCCTCCTCGTTATAGCTGTCCTTTTCATCACAATTGAAATCATGTCCCGCCGCATAAGTGTAAACGCTCACGTCCGGCCGGTTCGCCCGGAACTGGATCACGTCTTCGGCGGGAATGAACGGATCATTTTCAGCGAAATGGATGAGGGTCGGGATCTTCCGCTTCTCGCGATACTCATCGGCGATTCCCTCGCCATAGTAACCAATCGCGCAGGCAAGCCCCCTCACGCGGTTGGCTGAAAGATAAGCGAGGTACCCACCCCAGGAATAGCCGACGATGGCGACCTTTCCCGTATCCTTGACCGCCTCGATGGCCGCTTGAATGTCGGAAAGCGGACCATCGGTGCCGACCTGTTTTGCATATTCAAGCCCCTCGGCCATTTGGGATTCATCATAGCCGAGCTCGACGCCGCTCCTGGCCCGTTCGAAAAGCGCGGGCGCGATCGCGACATAGCCCTTGGCGGCGAAATCGTCGGCCATCTTCCGCACATAGGCGTTGATTCCGAAGACGTCTTGAAGGACCACGACAGCGCCCTTCGGCGTGTCTGAAGGGTCGACGCGATAGGCGGAAAATTTGTGCCCATCGGCTGCGGTGAGCTCGATCATGATGCCTCAGATCCTTTGTAGAAGAGCGGACAAAGCGGAGATGCTGCTTTGTCTCGGATACTGAGGCACGCAAACGGGGTGCCAGCGGCACGCTACGCTATTCGGCCGTTCTGGCAGGCTGCGCACCAGTTGTGGCAAGCTGCGCATCAAAGGAGGAAGCGCAAGCCAAGGCCTAAATGGGAACACCTCTCCAGGCAAAAAAGATCCGGGTCAGAATCAGGAAGCCAAAGAAGAGTATGAACGTGAGAAGGAAGGACTTGGCCTGCTCGCTGGACCGGCCGGGGAAGGCATTTTTGAAGATTTCCCAGATTTTCTGCCACCAGGGCAGTTTTGGCGGCGGCCGTTGAAGATGGAAATGCGACATGGACGCTCTCCTCACACCCCGGTCCATCAAATTCAATCACGGGCCGCCGGTCCAAATCAAGCGTCAAATGACGGCGCGGTGACGGTCTGGCCGAAAGTTCCTGGAGCATGGCAGTTCCTCTTAATTAGGGGAGCCAAATTGACCTATTGAGGAGCGGAGAGGCGCGGCTATCACGTCGAAGGATAGAAGGATAATAGAATAATCGGAAGTATATGCTTTTTGTCTACTTGACAATTCTATCACGTCAATTATCTTATCGTTATTTTTCTTAACTTGAGTGCATTACTTCTTGCAATCCTCGGCCCGGTTCAGAGATCGAATAAGTCTTGTTTCGATGCCGTGCTCGTTAGTCAGCACCCGCCACAACGGAAAGCGAATGATCTCGCGCTGATCACGGGCTTTCCCGTTCTCCCGAACTAGGCATAGGTGTCGGTTTGCGCGATGCATGACGAATGGCATGAATAATAATCTCGTCATCGGCCGCTTCGTAGAAAATAAAGTAGGTGTAGGGAGAAGCGGCCACGCGGCGCAACCGGCCTGTGCTTGTAGGCCGTCCAGCATGGGGATACCGCAACAACAAATTGATAATGGCCTGAATGCGTGCCTGCACATGACGGGCACCCTGCGGAGAACGCTGCTCGATATAGGTCAGAATCTCATCGAGTTCGGCCGCGCCGCGGAGAGTATAGCGCAGCCTCACAAGCCATGCTTCGCCCAAATGGCGCGCACCTGTTCGTCCGTGGCAAACTCGCCTCTCTCAGCTTGGGCAAGGGATGCTGCAAACGAGGATTCTTCCTCGGCAGTCAGTTGAATCACAGGCTGATCCTCACCGGCAAATTGCAAGAGCATCCGCGCCAGCTCGTCCTGCACTTCAGGGGGCAGGGCGCAAGCGGCTTCAAAGGCTCGTTCCAATAGCTTTGTCATGGTTGAACGATAGTCTTTCCTCAGGCCGCTTGGAAGATGTTTCGAGTGCGATTGCCGCAGTCTTTTGCACGCTTTTGAAGTTGGCTAAAACCTCGGGATGTCCGGGAACTTCAGCTGGCCGCCATGCACATGCATCCGCCCAAGCTCCGCGCAGCGGTGCAGCTCGGGAAACACTTTCCCTGGATTTAGAAGCTGCTTTTCGTCGAAGGCGCATTTGACCTTGATCTGCTGGGCAAGATCGGTCTCGCTGAACATCTCCGGCATGAGATCGCGCTTCTCGATGCCAATGCCATGCTCGCCGCTGAGCACTCCGCCATGCCGGACGCAGAGCCGCAGAATATCCGCGCCGAATTCCTCCGCCCGGTCAAGCTCGCCGGGCTTGTTCGCGTCATAGAGAATGAGCGGATGCAGATTGCCGTCGCCCGCGTGAAAAACATTGGCGACCCGCAAGCCGTGCCGCCCGGATAAGTCGCGCATGCCCGCAAGAACGGCGGGCAGCTCCTTGCGCGGGATCGTGCCATCCATGCAGAAATAATCAGGCGACAGACGCCCGACCGCCGGAAAGGCCGCCTTGCGCCCGGCCCAGAAGGTGAGCCGCTCGGCGTCGGACGCCGAAATCCGGCACTGCGTGGCTCCCTTCGCCTTTGCGATCGCCTCGACCTTACCAACGAGGTAATCGACCTCGGCCGGAGGACCATCGAGCTCGATGATCAGAAGGGCCTCCGCCTCGCGCGGATAGCCCGCATGGACAAAATCTTCCGCCGCATGGATCGCGGGCCTGTCCATCATTTCCATGCCGCCGGGAATGATGCCCGCCGCGATAATACCGGCGACGCAAGCCCCCGCGGCTTCGCTGGAGTCAAAAGCAATCAGGAGCGCGCGGGCGGACTCCGGCGCGCGGAGTATGCGGACCGTGACTTCAGTCACGACGCCCAGCATCCCCTCGGACCCGACAACGAGCCCAAGGAGATCGTAACCCGCCTGGTCGAGATGGCTCCCGCCCAGCCGGACGATCTCGCCCGTCATCAGGACCAGTTCGCAGCCCAGCACATTGTTGGTGGTGAGGCCATATTTCAGGCAATGAACGCCACCCGAATTCTCCGCCACATTGCCGCCGATCGAGCAGGCGATTTGCGAGGAAGGGTCGGGGGCGTAATAAAAGCCGCGATGCTCGACTGCCTTGGTAATGGCAAGATTGGTGACGCCAGGCTCGACGACGGCATAGCGGCTGGCGAAGTCGATCTCTTTCACGCGGTTGAATTTCATCATCGAGAGAAGAACGCCGTCTTCGAGCGGCAGAGCCCCGCCTGAGAGCGATGTTCCAGCGCCGCGCGCGACAACCTTCACATCGTTTTCGTAGCAATAGGCGAGAACCTTTTGGACCTCGGCGGTGGTTTCAGGCAGGACCACCGCCATGGGCAGGGCGCGGTAGGCGGTCAGGCCATCACTCTCATAGGCGCGCCGTTCGATCTCCTGCTCGATGACGCCTTCGCCGGGAACGATGCTCCGCAAGGCGGCGATGATTTTTCCGCGCCGCGCGAGAATGGAGTCGTCGATGTCCAAAGCTTTCATATTTAGCGCCTTTGCTGCGAAGGGCCCCGCCCGGCCAGAGCACTTGATATACTACAAACTTCTTTCGAGGTTGCTTTCGCGCCTCGCTTGCGTTCCGGCGCCGGGCGCCCTATAAGCGCCCCCATTCCACACGCGGTTTGCGCGGCTCTGCTTCAAGGGCTGCTCCCGGTGGCCTCTCAAAACCTTCGGGCGCGGGAGGTCCATATCGATCCGCGGCGGCTTCAACCGGAGAAAGAAACCCATGGCTTTGCCTGAATTCACGATGCGCGGTCTCCTCGAATCCGGGGCTCATTTCGGGCACCAGTCGCACCGCTGGAACCCGAAGATGGCGCCCTATATTTTTGGCGTCCGCAACAATATCCATATCATTGATCTTGCACAGACGGTTCCTCTGCTGCATCAGGCCCTGAAGGCCATTTCGGACACGGTCGCCAAGGGCGGGCGCGTGCTTTTCGTCGGCACCAAGCGGCAAGCCCAGGAAGCGATTGCCGACGCCGCGAAACGCTCGGCGCAATATTACATCAATTCCCGCTGGCTCGGCGGCATGCTCACCAACTGGAAGACGATCTCGGCTTCGATCCAGCGCTTGCGCAAATTGGACGAGACCTTGAGCGCGGGCGCGATTGGCATGACCAAGAAAGAGCGGCTCATGATCTCGCGCGAGCGTGATAAGCTGGAGAAGGCGCTTGGCGGCATCAAGGATATGGGGGGCATTCCCGATCTGATCTTCATTATCGACACGAACAAGGAGCAATTGGCGATCAAGGAGGCGCAGCGGCTGCATATTCCGGTAGCGGCGATCCTCGATACAAACTGCGATCCCGACGGAATCACTTATCCGATTCCGGGCAATGACGATGCGGGCCGGGCGATTTCCCTTTATTGTGATCTTGCGGCGCGTGCGGCAATTGACGGCATTTCGCGCGGGCAGGGGGCGGCTGGCATCGACCTTGGTGAATCGGAACGCCCGGCCGCAGAAGAATTGGCTGCCAGCGAGAGCGCCGCGGGCGAGAGCCATGAGGCGCCAGAGGAGGTCTTCGAACTCCTGACCGCGCCCCGCGGCGCTCCGGACGATCTTGCCAAATTGCCGGGCGTCGGACCGCAGATTGTCAAGAAACTCAACGATGCCGGCATCTACCATTACTGGCAGATCGCTGCCATGACGCCAAAGGACGCTGAAAAGATCGATCATGACCTCAAGCTCGGCGGCCGGATTGCACGCGACGGCTGGATCGATCTTGCACGGGGCCTCGTCGCGGCTTGACCGCGCCGCGCATCGGCTTGAAATGAACCGGTGCATTGAACCGGCGCATCGAGTGAGGCGCATTGAGTGATTTGCAGGCCTCCGGGTCTCAGCGGCTGTCGCCAGCTGCCCGGAAGGGCCCTCTTGAAAATGAAGGACAACCAATATGGCGAACGTCACCGCGGCGATGGTGAAGGACCTTCGCGAGAAGACCGGCGCTGGCATGATGGATTGCAAGACCGCCCTCGGCGAAACTGACGGCGATATCGAGGCGGCGATCGACTGGCTGCGCAAGAAAGGGCTTTCCAAGGCGGCCAAGAAATCCGGAAGGGTCGCAGCCGAGGGGCTTGTCGCGGTATTTGTCCGCGATCGCGATGGAGTAGCCGTCGAGGTCAACTCGGAGACGGATTTCGTTGCGAGGAATACGGATTTCCAGACGCTGGCCAGAAACATCGCTCGCATTGCTGCCGAGACCGGAACGGCCGATGTTGAAGCCTTGAAAGCGGCGGCCTATCCGGGCGGCGGAACACTCGGCGAAGCGATCGCCAACGCCATCGCCACAATCGGCGAGAATATGACGCTGCGGCGTGCCGTTTTCCTCCACGTTGATGAGGGCGTCATCGGCCAATATGTCCATAATGCGGTTTCCGAGGGTCTCGGAAAAATCGGCGTGCTTGTCGCCCTTGAGTCGAAGGGGGATCCCGAGGTGCTGGCGCCCCTCGGGCGCCTGCTCGCTCTCCATGTTGCGGCGGCAAACCCGCTTGCCATTGATTCCGCAGGCCTTGATCCTTCGATCATCGAGCGCGAAAAAGCCGTTCTTGCCGGCAAGAATGCGGGCAAGCCTGCCCATGTGCTCGACAAGATCATCGAGTCGGGCCTGAAGACATATTACAAGGAGGTCTGCCTTCTTGATCAGCCCTCGATCCATGCCGAGCATGCGGGCAAAACTATCGGGCAGGCCGTTAAGGAAGCAGAGAAGGCCGCCGGAGCGCCGGTCACGGTGAAGGCTTTTGTGCGTTTTGCCCTTGGCGAAGGGATCGAAAAGCAGGAAAGTGACTTCGCGGCGGAGGTCGCGGCAGCCGGAGGTCAAGTCTGAGGCCTCCACCCTCCGGAAAGGATGGGGCGAAGGGCGGCTGGGCGAAGCCGGAGTTTCAGGCATTTGCGAAATGCCGCTGCTTGGTGCATTTTGCCTATCGTTTATATTTGACTTGCTGCGGGTTTCGCGGGACTTTCGAACCCGGGTGCCGTATTGGCTCCATTTGCTTCTCGAGGAGAATTTTAATGCTTGTTCGCCGTGCTCTTTCGCTTGTCAGCGTCTCTGCGGCGTCGGTCTTGTTCGGGTTCATGCCATTGGGGCGGGCCAGTGCCCAGGATATCCGCCACGAGTGCAGCGAGAAATATCAGGCGGCCAAGGCGGCAGGCACGCTGGAGGGCCAGACCTGGCCGCAGTTTTATAGCAAGTGTACGGCAGAAGCCAGGGAAAGTGCGGCCGCGGGAGCGGCAGCATCGGCGCCGCAGCCTGCCGACATACGCCACCTTTGCAGCGAGAAATATCAGGCGGCCAAAGCGGCAGGCACATTGAACGGTCTGAACTGGCCGCAATTCTATAGCCAATGCACGGCTGAGGCGAAAGCAAAGCCCCCGGCTGCGGCCGCGCCTCCAGAGGAGGCCGCGGTCACGCCTCCTGCGGCACCCGCGCCCGCTCCTGTAGCCGTGCCGGAAACACCGGCTCCTGCCCCCGCCCCCGCAGCGGAAGCACCGGCTCCGCCGCCCGCGGTTGAAGCGCAGGCGCCGGCCCCATCCGTGGCACCGCCGCCACCGGCCCCGGCAGCTCCCGCTCCGGCCAATCCCCTGAAGACCCCGGCAGCGCCAAAGGCGGTCACGCCTCCGCCCAGCACCGCCGTCTTTCCGGCTGCGATTTCGCCCAAATATGCCCATGAAAAGCCCGCGAAGGCACGCCAGAAAACCTGCTTGGATCAGTACAATGCCAACAAGGCAACCAATGCCAATGGGGGCCTCAAATGGATCCAGAAGGGCGGCGGTTATTGGAGCGAGTGCAATAAGCGCCTGAAAGGGTGAAATCGCCTCGTGGCGGGGCCTGGCAAGCGCACCGCAGAGATGACGCCTCTGGTTGAGGCCATTGGGGTTCAGCTTTCGAGCTGGACCCGTGATGGTCTAGATAAAGTATGCGTAAGCCGCGCCGGCTGAGCCGATCACGCCAAGCCCCAGAGCCGCATACCAGGGCCAGCGTTGGCTGCGCACGATAATGGCGATTGTCGCGATCGCGATCGCGACATGAAGAAGAGTCACTGCAATCGTCAAAACATGGTGGCGATGTTCGTGGCCTTCGCTCTCGCGCAGTTTTTCCTCGGTTTGCCGCTCGAGCGCCTGGCCCTTGGCGAAAAGCTCCCTTTCATCAGCGCCATAGCGCTCCGCCTGAGTCTTGAAATCCGCCGCCGCCGGCCCGGCATTTTCAGCGGCGATGGCGTAAAGATTCTTTTTGATGCTTTTTGCCTGATAGAAATTCCATGTATCGATGGCCTGGTTCTGCAAAAGAACCGCGCTGTTCTTGCCGCCCAGTGCCGCAGCCGTTTCGAGCGTCTCGAGGCTCCCGACGGCCGCGGCGATGACGGCAAGGATCGCGATCGTGACCGATACCCGCGTCAAAAAAGGGTCGCCGAGGAAAGCGGCGTGCTCGGCATGTTCGGCATGCTTGAAGTGCTCGGCTGGAGATTCGGACATGGGCTAACTCCCCGCTGAAGATGTGCGTTTGCGACTCTTGGCCCGCCGGGACCCATGAAGGGTCACGCAAAGGCCAAATTCCCCTTGCATCGTCTCGCGCGCTTCGCAAGCGGGCTGTTCGTCCCCTCTTCATGCGGTGCCAATGTCTTGGAAAATCCAGGCCTTTCAATAGACAGAGGAAGCCAGAAAATTTATAAGAGCCCAGCCGTGGCCGGCCGAGATCGAAATCATGATGGCCGTAAGTCAATCCTGCATGATCTCGAATTTCGCCCTGCCCCATGATTTTGTTGAGAAAGTTAGCATTTTCAAGAAGATCATATTCTAGCCGCACAAGGGACTTGGCGAGACATCATGAAAGACACCAGCTTTGAAGATGCCAGCATTGCGGAGCGTTTGTCTCAATCGGCGCATTTGCGCCGAACCATGGTCGACTGCCAGGTCCGGACCTTCGACGTGACCGATCAGCGTGTACTGGCAAGAATGCTTGAGGTTCCGCGCGAGCAATTCCTGCCTCCGGAACTGGCGCCGTTTGCATATTCCGACATCGCGCTTCAAGTGAAGCCCGGCAATGAGCGGCGCAGTCTCTTGCCGCCACTCGTGCTGGCACGGCTCATTCAGGCCGCGAGCGTAACACCGGCCGATACGGTTCTGGATGTCGCACCGGCGACCGGCTATTCGTCCGCTCTTCTCGCGGGCCTCGCGGAACGGGTTGTCGCGCTCGAATCGGAGCGCGCCATGTACGACGAATTGCGGTCCAATCTTGATTCTTTCGGATTAACCACTTTGCCGGCTGTCCTTGGTCCGCTTACGGAGGGGGCTGCCGAGGAAGCGCCTTTCGACCTTATCTTCATTAATGGCGCGGTGGAGGCCAATCTCGGCGGGCTCTTTGCGCAATTGAAGGAAGGCGGCCGCCTCATCGCCCTCCAAAGCGTTCCGGGCGATCAGGCTGGACGCGCCAGCAAAGCCGTCCGCTACGACAGGATCGAGGGCGCAATGGGCTCCCGGGTTCTCTTTGATGCAGCCGCCCCGGTCCTCGACGCATTCAGGCGCAGCGAGCAATTTACATTCTTTTGAGGTGTCAATGCCGTGTGAAACGGAGGCACTCGCGGAACCGCCGCATTTTTGCGGCGGTCTGCGGATTTCTGGTGCGCTGGCTGGGATGCCGGGCACGGACGCTTCTGTGTGTTGAACCTCCGCCACCGGATCGAAATTGCCCCGGCTGGGGGGGAGGGCCGCACTATGAGGCGGCCGCGCGGAACCTGGCGAATGCTGCAGAAAGGAATGGATGTCCACCGATGCGCATTGCCGCTTTGGTTTGTTCCCATGCCCTGAGGCAGCCGGTTCTCACGTCGGCCACGGCTCTCTCGATCGTCATGGCGTCCCCGCTTTTTGTTTCGGCGGGACGCGCCGAAACCATGTCAGGTGCCTTGGCACGCGCCTATGCAGGCAACCCGGATCTCAACCAGCAGCGTGCCGGAGTGCGCGCCACCGACGAAAATCTGCCCCGTGCAAGCGCTCTCGGCCGGCCGACTCTGAATGCCGCGGGCCAGTATGGGTATAACTATCTCGACTTCTCTGCAGCTGGCGCTGTCTTTGGGGGTTCGTCAAATTCGGCAAGCCCTCTTTTTCCTACATCATCGTCCCACCTGGTATCAGGCACCGACACCGGAACGCTCGGAGTGAGCGCGACCCAGAACATCTTCAATGGCAACCGTACTCAGAATAGCGTGAGGCAGGCCGAGTCGAACATCCTTGGAGCGCGGGAGAACTTGCGCAACACGGAGCAGAATGTCCTTTTGAATGGCGCGACGGCCTACATGAATGTTTTGCGCGATACGGCGATCCTCGATCTGCGCAAGAACAACATCATCGTCCTCGAAGAGCAGCTGCGCCAGACCCGCGACCGGTTCATTGTGGGCGAGGTGACGCGCACGGACGTCGCTCAGGCCGAGTCGAGCCTTGCTACGGGCCGCTCCGACTACTTCACCGCACAGGCCAATCTGCAGACCAGTATAGCCAATTACCGCCAGGTCATCGGGGTCCAGCCGGGCCGGCTTGAACCGGCAAGAACAATTGAGGATCTGCTGCCGCGGTCACTGTCCGATGCGGTAGATCTTGCGCTTGCCGAGCACCCAGGTGTCCAAGCGGCGCTGCACGCGGTGGATGCAGCCGCGTTGCAGGTCAAGCTGGCTGAAGGCGAACTTGCTCCAAGCGTCAACCTCATTGGAAGCGCTCAACAGAATTATAATTATGGCGGATTTCCCGGGATACGGCTCTTCAACGGATTCGTCGGCGGCCAGGTCACCGTGCCAATCTATGAAGGCGGCGAGGTTTACGCGCGTGTGCGCCAAGCCAAGGAGAGCCTGGGTCAAGCAAGGCTGCAGGCCGATTTGCAGCGCGACATGGTCCGCGCCGGCGTGGTTTCCGCCTGGGGACAGCTCGATAGCGCCCGTGCCGTCATCCAATCCTCGCGGGCAGCGGTCAAGTCAGCTGAAATCGCCCTCGACGGGATCAGGCAGGAGGCGGAGGTTGGCCAGCGCACCACTTTCGATATTTTGTACCAGCAGCAGGTTCTGCTGAACGCCAGGGTCGCCCTTGTGACCGCGCAACGCGACCGGGTCGTTGCGTCCTATGCAGTCATGGCGGCCATTGGGCGCCTCACCGCTGCCAATCTTAACCTTAACGTCATCGAGTATGATCCGGCGATCCATTTCGATCAGGTCAAGGACAAATGGATCGGCCTGCGGACCCCGGACGGGCGCTAGGGGCTTGGCTCCGGTCAGCCTGGCTCAAGCGGCGCGGGCCAAGCTCCTTGTCAATATCAGCCGATCCTGTTCAGTTTGAGTGGCGATGGCGGAACCTGGTCATGGTATCTGCTTGGAGTTCTGATGGATAAGCGTTACCGTCACCTTCGGCAGCAGGCTGGCATCACCCTGATTCGCAGGCTGTTGTTCCTTCGGCTCCATCGCAAGGAAATGTTGAAAGGGACTGTGAGGAGAATGCAGGGTTGAATACTCCGGCAAGGCTTCACGGCCACAAGCGCGGCGGACGCTTTTGGCGGATGGGTTGCGCCTAGGATGCCGCTCCGGCAAATTCGGCGGTTCTGCCTCAAAAGGGCAAGAACGAAGGCTCGATATCCAGTTTTTTGATGCACGATCACGGAAGATCGGCGCGTCCATTTTGAAGGCACAAAAGGCATGAACGCAGCCAATCCCCAATTGAAAGACGGTCAGCAACAAAGGGCTCATGAGCCCTCAATGGAAGAAATCCTCGCCTCCATCCGGAGAATCATCGCGGACGACCAGGCACTCGCCGCAAGCGAGAGTGAGCCGCGCGGGCAATTTCAGCAAACGGATGTGAATGGAGAGGGCGCAGACCGAGCTTCGCGCCGTCCCGTACTGATCTCAAATACCACGGATGCCTCGGCCCGCGCGGCGTTCAATACGCTGCTTGCCAGCCGCTTTGTCCAGCATAGCGATGTCATTATTGGCCTTACCCGTGAGATGCTGCGTCCCATGCTCAAGGCCTGGCTTGACGAAAATCTCCCGCTCATTGTTGAGCGTCTTGTCGCCGCCGAGAT
>Ga0070738_10003070_pt1 | contig 23035 bp, 21 predicted proteins | sample Coa_R2_2_FD_66446 | JGI IMG/M metagenome (GOLD analysis project Ga0070738, IMG submission 66446) | Surface soil microbial communities from Centralia Pennsylvania, which are recovering from an underground coalmine fire - Coalmine... | ecosystem: Environmental > Terrestrial > Soil > Unclassified ... | reverse complement strand
ATTATATTGAGCGGCAAAGCGGATGAGATGCTCTACGAGCACCACATACTCGCAGGCGAAAATCTGCCCTTCGATCAATTAAAGCAGCGAGCGTTTATTAATCCAGCAGCTCGCGCAGCCGGCGATTCGCCGGATTTTTCAAAGCTCATCCGGCAAGGGCGGCCGGGATTTCCGCCAAATTAGTTCGGCGTCACATCCAGGGTCGCATGTAAATCGGCGGTGGAATCCTGACCCGCCCATACATCGAATGTTCCCGGCTCGACTGCACGAATTTTGGTTTGCGGACTCCAGAAACTCAATTCATCGGGGCCAAGCGGGAATGTCAAGGTCTGGCTTTGCCCCGGTGCAAGCGTGACGCGGCGAAATCCTTTTAGCTCACGGACGGGCCGCGAAGCCGAGCCGGCGCGCTGATGGATGTAAATCTGCACGACGGCATCGCCCGCAGTATTGCTCGTATTCGCGACATCCACAGAAACCTTTGCGGTCTCATTGGCCTTGATTTGCGAAGTCACGCGCAAATTGCTCACCGAGAATTTCGCATAGCTCAGGCCGTAACCGAAGGGATAAAGCGGTTTGGAATTTAAGTCCCAGTAACGGGAAGTGAAATTTGGGGCATCATCGGGATCGTGGGTGCGGTTGTGGTTGTAATAGAGCGGCTCCTGGCCAGCGTCGCGGGGCCAAGTGACCGGCAGCTTGCCGCCGGGATTGACGTCGCCGAAGAGCACATCAGCTACGGCGTCGCCGCCTTCAGTACCGGGAAACCATGCTTCGAGAATCGCAGGAATGTGTTCGCTGGCCCAGCGGATGTCGAGCGGGCGACCATTGACCAACACGAGCACGATCGGTTTGCCCACGCTGGCGATAAGCTCCAGCATCGGCTGTTGAATTCCCGGCAACGCGAGGGACGATCGCGACGAAGCTTCGCCGCTCATATTGGCGGCTTCGCCCATCACTGCGATTACGATATCCGCACTTTTGGCCGCTTTCTCTGCGCGCGCGAGCCAGTCTCTCACTTCCGCGGCAGTCGGCTCCGGGATCTGCTTTTTACCTTGAATTATGTCAAGCATGGCGGGATATTCGCGGCGCAACGGTGGCCCGCTGATCACATTGACTTCAGCATTTGCGGCCAGCTTGTTTCGTATGCCCGCCGCAATCGTCACCGGATGGCTCTTGCTGGGATCGCCAAAGAGCGTTTCCGGCGACCAGCCACCTTCTAAATCATCAGCAGAATCGGCGAGCGGGCCTATCAATGCAATTTTTCTCACGCTTTTGGGCAGCGGCAAGATATTGTTGTCGTCTTTGAGCAACACCATTGAGCGCGCGGCCAGCTTGCGTTCCAGATCGCGGGTGGATTGCCGGTTCAACACGGCATCCATCTTGGTTTCATCGGAATAGGGATGCTCGAACAGGCCGAGCCTGATTTTGGCTTCGAGAATCGGCCGAACCGCGTCATCCAGTTGCGCCTGCGTGATTTTCCCCTCACTTAGCAATTTGGGCAGATAAGTGATGGTCGTATTGCTCGCCATATCCATGTTCAATCCAGCATGGAAGGCCCGGTAGGCAGCATCTTCTTTGTCCGCGGCAAAGCCGTGAGTGACGAGATTGCCGACGGCGAGGGCATCGGAGACTACAAAGCCCTTGAAGCCCCATTCGTCGCGCAAAACATCATGCAGCAGCCAGCGGTTGCCGGCGGCAGGAACGTCGTTCAAGTCCATATAAGCGCTCATCAGACTGCCGACTCCGGCGTCCACGGCAGCATGAAAGGGAGGGAAATAGACGTTGCGCAGAAGTTCTTCAGGAATGTAAGACGAATCATAATCGCGTCCGCCCTCCGCTGCGCCGTACCCCGCAAAGTGTTTGGCACAGGCAAGAATCGTAGTCGGACTGAGCTGGTCGCCCTGAAATCCGCGGACTTGGGCCCACGCCATGGCCGCGCCGAGGTAGGGATCTTCGCCTGCGCCCTCGACTATGCGTCCCCAGCGGGCATCGCGGGCGATGTCGAGCATAGGGGTGAAGGTCCACTGAATTTCTGCGGCACGAGCGTCTTCCGCTGCGGCGTGTTGTGCCTGTTCTTCGACTGACGGATCCCAAGATGATGCCATCGCAAGGGGAACCGGGAAAATGATGCGATAGCCGTGAATAACGTCGAAGGCCATAAGCAAGGGGATGTGCAGCCGCGATTCATCCACCGCGATGTGCTGGAGGCGATTCAGTTCGTGCACATCGACCTGCCAGAGAACGGAACCGACTTTGCCTGCGCGAATCGCGGCATCGGGCTTGTCGTCGGCAAAACCCTTAATGATGCGGCCGGAAGCTTGATTGAGCTGGCCCGCTTTCTCTTCGATGGTCATTTGCTTCAGCAGGGCATCAGCGCGGTCGCGAACTTGCTCATCGTTGGGCTGGGCTGACTGCGCATGGAGGAGAGAAATAGCCAGGAAAAAGAGGGTCGCACAATTTCGATACGGAGAGACTCGCATTTAAAGAGGAAAACATCTTTGGGAGCCGTTTGCAACGACTAAATGGACAATTGCCGCTGGGCTCACGAAGGACACAAAGGCTCACGAAGAAAAATCCGGCGCCTCCCTTTGCGATCTTTACTTGCCGCCCTATTCCACTATGAAATCCGCGGTGCGCGCAGGTGTGGAATGGCCGGCGGAATCCGAAGCCTTCAATTCCAGCCGATAGATTCCGGGACCGAGTTGCGCGACGGGCAATTTCATCCCCACCGGAACCATTAAGTTTCCGGTTTTGAACGACGATGTATCGGTATTGACGCCGGCATTTACTTTGATAGTGTTAGTTTTCGTATTGGTGATGCGGAGCATGAAGGAAAGTTTCGGCGGATCGGGCGACAACAAAGCCGGCGCGTAGAGTTCCACATACATGGTCGCGTTGTCAGTGGTTTTAAAACGGTTCTCGGGAGTGGGAGTAAATGCCATGCCACGAGATATAAGCGGCGTTTTGTTTTCCAACAATTGCGAATCGAGCCCCTCGGAGAGCTGATCGGCCGGAGTCATGTGGTCGCAGAGGGCGACCGCGCTCATGCTGAATTGCTGCGCATTGTAAGGATCGACGACGAGCGGCTGTTCGAGCTTGCCAAAGCTTTCGTTGCCCGAACTAAAGACGACCCGAAGATTGTACTGTCCTGAGGCGATTTCGAACTGGTTTGCGTAGTGGTAGGGCTGTTTCTGAAATTCTTCGACGTCTTTCTTCTCGTCGAAATCAAAATTAACCGTATCGCTGAAGCGGGCGCCGGCCGTGCCATCCGGTTTGTAGGCGATACCCAGAATATTGACGGCAGCGTGCTGCTTCCCTTTGACTTTTTCGAACTTCATGGCGGTCGAGGGAATTTCCACGGCCAAGTTGACCCGGGCCGTGTTGGGCGCGATATAGAAGAAGGGAGCCTGCATGAAGGCCGTGACATTGCCGGGTAATTCGCCGGCAGCGTGCGATTCCAGCGTTTTCTCAATCGCATTCCCCGCCAATAAATCCTGCGGCTTGATGTTGCAATATCCGCTGCGAGCTCGCACGGAGCCGTGATCGACTTTCACGCGGAGGGTGTGGCAACTACCTTCGGGAGATTCGCTGGGATGATAACCGAGCAGATAGTACTGGTTCTGGTCTTTGGCGATGCGGTCAAGGCCGCCGAGGAGATCGTTGGTGTTAAGAATGACGAATCCGCCCGTGCCTTCGGCGAGGGCATAGAGGACCTGTTGATTATCTGCCACGTTTGGAGGGAAGGATGGCACGATTTGCCGCGGCTGATTGTACTCTGAATAGGCAGGGTTATTCGGATACAAACCGGGCGCCGAGGGACCGCCCCTTGTACCTGTAACTGGCCCTCCACCATGAGTTCCTCCGCCCGGAGGTGCACCGCCGCCAACGTGCCCACCGCCGCCGGGAGGCCCTCCGCCGCCAACGTGTCCACCACCGCCCCCTCCACCACCTCCTGAGCCGCCACGTTGTCCGAAGCCCGTGAGTATTAGATTCTGTTTCAATGGGCCGCGATGAGTGAGAGCCGCTGGAGTGATGTGCACTCTGGTGTTTTGCAGAGGCAATCGCCGTAATCGGCTTTGCGGACCGCGCGAACCAGCATCCACGGTAGGAGCTACCAATCCTCTTACGTCTATGGGATACACCGCGACATTCGCGCGATTGCAAGCGTCAATAGTCGCCGTAAGTTCAGACTCGTATTCCGGTGTTAAGGGAAAACCTTGCGTGAGCATGACTAGAGTCTTGCGACCCGGCACACCTGCCAGACCTTTGGCGAGATCTCGCAATGACATCATGACGCTGCGGATGCCAAATTCGCTTTCCATCCGATTGAGAGAATCGCTTAACTGCGGCATGCCAACAGCTCCAGTAAGAGATGCAACCTGCACTGTAGGATCTGGATTCGGGGAAACGTGCGTTCCTTGTATGCCCGCAACAACTTTTTTGAGGCGGTCAGCGTCCGCCGTGAAGTTCTGAGTAATGTGAATCGAACCGCCAAACTCCGCAATTGCGATTAAGCGGTTCGGGCCGGCATTGGCATCAAGAAACTTGGCGGCGGCATCGCGGGCCTTGGCTTGCCCCGCAAAATCCATGGTGGAGTTGTCGAAAAAGAGCACCATGTAATGAGGCTTTGCCGGGCCAACTGTGCCATCTTCCTCATAAGAAAAGCTGCTGATGGCCTGTTCTTTGTTGTCTTCCCACACCTTGAAATCTTTGGCGGTCAAGCCGCGCATGTAATTGCCTTTTTTGTCGGTGACGACGGTATCGACGAGGACTTCGCGGGTTTCGACTTTGATGGTCGGTACAGCGGGAGGATTTTCCGTAACGGGCTGCTGACCAAAGGCCAAGGCCATTCCGCTAAGTATTATCACTGAACCAAGCATGCGTCCGAACATCGTAAACTCCTTACGAACAAAACTTGGATTTCTTTGGCGCTAAACTCTACGGGATTTCCACCGCGCCGTTTTCCGCTGACATTTCTCCCGTGGCATCGCGGACCACCACGCGCACTAGATAATTCCCCGGCTTGGCATCAAAACTGGTTTTCATCGTTATTCCGTTGTTCAAATGGCTGGCCAAAGTTTCATCCTTGAGCCGCAGGGTAACTACTTTTTGCTCCCCCTGAATGTAGGTTCCATTGCCATCGAACAAGACAGAAACCACCGTAAGTTCTTCGCCGTTTCGCCCTTCGACTTTGCGGAAATGCAATGGACGAACATCCAGATGCGCCAGGACTGTAAGTTTCGCGGTGGCATCGCTGGTCTTAAAAAACTGCGTGTGCAGGTCCAATGGTACTTCGTGCATCTCCTCTTGGGAGAAAATAGCGTCCTGAAGCGCCTCTTTGGCCTCTTGTTCAGGATTTGCCAAACGTTTGGGCGCGTAATACCCGCGGCGAGCCTGCCAAGTCAATTTTTGCGATGGCTTGATTATGACCTTCAAAGTGTGGAAGCTGCCGTCAGGCTTTAGATTCTGCGGCGAAAAACCTAGTAAATAAAAATACTCGGGCGCTGCGGCGGCTCGCTTGAAGCCCTCGTCCAAGTCATTGCTGTTATGAAAAAATACTCCGCCTGTGGCATCGGCAAGTGAAGCTAGAATGTCGGTATTTGCGAGGGCTTGCTGGCTGTCAAACGTCGAAAGATAGGCAGCGGGCGGTGGAAGAGTCGAGCCTGAAACGCCGTTGACCACCCCCTGCGGAGTATCGGGCGGACCTGGTTTATCGGCGTCTCCACCTGGAACAAGGGCATAGAGACCGCGTGCATCTAAGCTGCTGATGATGATTTGAGATCGCAAAGCCTTGTCCACGATATCGTTAAATTCATATTCCAGATCGGGAATGATAAAACCGGGGGAGATGAGAACGACTGCGCGTTCGCCGGGTGTCTTGGCCAATTCCTGCACAACGTTTTTAAGTGTCCATAGAGTGAGGCGGCTCTCAGCCTGGCCCCGCTCCAAAACCATGTGTGCTGCATTAAGGGCGAGGGTATTGGAGGCAGAGATCGCGCCGTTGACCACCCCACCAATCGAAGAAAAAGATCCATTGCAACTCAATACTTCGTACGCTGCAATTTGCAGGGCCTGGGTATCCTGCTTGTTTACGATCAAATCCGCCATGTAGTAGCTGATATCAGGGCATTCGGTCACGCCCGATCCCGAAATCGGATTTGGCTTCAGCCGGAGTAACGTCTCGTGCAATTTGGCCCGATCATCGGTGTAATCCAACATGGTTCGGCCGGAGGTGCTGAAAACAGCAGCCCGGTCGGTGGGGCGCAAGGTTGCAAATTGCCGTTCTGCGGCATCACGAACACGCGCCAAATCGCCAAATTTCAGGTGAATATCGTCAAATAAATAAGCGACAAAACGCTCGGGAGCTGCTGCCGGTGCCGCACCGGCTCCGCCAGGCCCTGATGTTTGTTCTGAAGTTTTCTGCTCTTTTGCAGCCTGTGCTCCAGGTTGTTCGACGGAGAAATGCGTAATAACCTGCGGTTTGCCTTTGTCGAAAATTTGAAAATCGTCTTTGGTTAGATTGCCTACGGCACGTCCTTGTGCATCGCGCGCAACCACCCGCACCATGACTTCCTTCACATTCACCTTGAAGATGGGAACGGGTTCCTGTGAACTCATTTCTGGGGCATTCGCATTGACCGTGGTTTGGGGGGGTTGAGACGCAGATTGCGCCGATAAAGGAACGCGCAAGACGAACAGCACGCAAATTCCGAGGAATAAAGACGTGCGAGCACAACGCTGATAAAAGGTATGTTTACCTTTGCACACTGCGGGTCTCCCCGCTGGCCCAAGGGGGATCGTGGTCAGCGTTTTGCGAAAGCCTATGCACCGTGGATCGGCTGGGCATTCACATCGCGATGATCATACCGCTTTGCTTGCCACAATGCCAGAGATAGGGCGCTAATCGTCGGCCAAAAAAATCTTAACTGCCGCCTAGCGTTTTCGCCGCATCTTCGAACATCTTCTGGTCTTCGGCGTGGTGCGCTGCATAATCCGGGTCGCTCGGGTCATAGGCCGATATCCAGTGCCGCATGGTTAATTCAAACACCTGCGCTCCCAATCCCATGGCGAACGGAATCGCCTCCACCATGGATGTGCGATTGCCTTGCCAGTTGTACATAGCAGTCTGTAAAACAAAGGGGACTTTGCCTTTGTTCTCGATAAAATTCCTGCACCAGTTGCCGGTGCAAGGACGCCCGTCGCCATAATCCTGCACATCCCTGCCAGATAAGGCCTGATTGCCGATGGCAATGCCATCCTTAACAGCATGATCGGCCGTTGCTGCGGCATTATCCAGATTCGGAGGATTTCCAAATGCGCTGATGCCGATTCCAATCTGCTTTGGCGAGTTGAGCGATTTCTCGTAATCGAGCATGTCATACAAATATTTCTGCCAGGTACTTTCCGAGAAACCGTATTTCTTCAATGCGAACATACATGCAGGGAAGGTTTCCCCTCCCGCTCCCATACCAAAACGGATGTATGACACCGAGGCATTGTTTTTGAATTTATCCACCATGGCTGCCATGAATGATTGATAGCTGCTCATGAAGTCGTGGTTCCAGAACACAGGAGTATGCCCAAAGCTGGGACAAGTCACTGATGGAACTTTGTCGAACACATATTGCGGCGTCGCTTCGGCATTCGCACCATATCCTGTTGCCCATACGATGAAACTGACCATTTTCCCCGCCGCAACCCACGGCGCCATTTGGTCTTCTACTGACGACCAGTCGTAGCGGGGATTCGCGCCAGGGCCGCGATCCACCTTGCTCCAAATCACATAGATTGCGCCTCCGCAGACCACAGGATTGTGCATGAGATATTTTTCCGCTTTGCCATTCTGGGGCGCGCCCGGGAACATTAAAACAAACAGCCCATGCGGGCCGTTGGGGACCGGCAGGCTGGAAATTGGTGCGCTACACTTTGGATAAGCGGGCGCCGAATCTTGTGATTTCTTCTGCGCGAACGCGGCAGCCGTAAGAAATGAAATAGTTAGAAGAAGGCAAATAAACTTTCCCGTCATGGTGAAATACTCCCCGAACAGATTCAGTTGAGATTTTGTATTTCGATGCAAAACGGAGCGGCTCCGTCAAGTGTACTTTAGCAGCTACCCGAAATCAGTCCCATTTTCAGGAAAACTATCCCCAACATCTGCGGAATCAACCGAGTGCAATTTCTGGAAATCTTTTCAGCCCTCGCAAAATTCTCCACCCTGGCGTTCCTTAGAAACATTCGTGAAATTCATTGCCGTAGAGGGCTAGCCATAAAACGAACTCCTGCTTTCTTTTGTGCTAGTATGTCTCGGCTGTAGAGCGCTGGACGCACAACCGCGAATCCGCAGGCTGCATCGGAATGACGACGAAGCGCACCCGGAATTTATGGTGATTGTGAAATGAAGGATACCCTCGGAGTTTTGCTGGCGGGAGGAGCCGGCGAGCGTCTCTTCCCGCTGACGCGCGATCGCGCCAAACCTGCCGTCACCTTCGGCGGCATCTATCGCATCATTGACATCACGCTTTCCAACTGCATCAACTCCGACCTGCGGCGCGTGTATATCCTCACGCAATACAAAGCTCTCTCTCTGAATCGCCACATTCGCGAAGGTTGGAATATTTTGGGGCGCGAGGTCGGCGAATTCGTCGAAGTCCTTCCACCGATGAAGCGTGTGAGTGAAGAGTGGTATCAGGGCACGGCCGACGCGGTATATCAAAATATTTATTCGATTGGGTCGGAGGAGCCGAAGTACGTGCTCATTCTTTCCGGCGACCACATCTACAAAATGAACTATGGCCTGATGCAAAAACAACATCAGGAGTCGGGCGCGGATGTGACACTGGCGACCATCCAGATTGATCCCGAAGAAGTATCTCGTTTCGGCGTGGTGGATGCGGACGCCGATCATCGCATCAACGGTTTTGAGGAGAAGCCCAAGCAGACTTCGCTGCGCTCTCCTTACAATCCTGATAAAGTTTCGGCGTCCATGGGCATCTATCTATTCAATACGGATGTGCTGATTCCCGCGCTGCTCAAGGATGCCGAGGACCCGAACTCCAGCCACGATTTCGGGAAGGACATTCTTCCCCGCATGGTGAAGGATTACCGCGTCTATTCTTTCGACTTCGTGGATGAGAACAAAAAAGAAGCGCAGTACTGGCGAGATGTGGGAACGCTTGAAGCCTATTACGAAGCGAACATGGATATTGTTGCAGTTTCGCCGGTGTTCAATTTGTATGACGAGCATTGGCCGATTCGAACTCATCAGCGGCAATATCCGCCGGCGAAATTTGTATTCGCGGAAAGCGGACGCACCGGGACCGCGCTCGATTCCATCGTTTCGGCAGGCACCATTATTTCCGGCAGCACGGTGCGCAACAGCGTAGTCTCGCCGGATGTGCGCGTGAATTCCTACAGCGAGATAGACTCGAGCATTTTGTTTTCCCACGTTAATATCGGACGCCATTGCCGCATCCGCCGCGCCATCATTGATCGCGACGTGCACATTCCCGAAGGCACAACCATCGGTTACGACCCCGAGGCCGACCGCCAAAGATATTTCGTCACAGAAAGTGGAATCACGGTGGTGACGCGGGATTACTCATTGTTTGAGAATCCAGTGAGTGTGGATTATTTCACCAGCGAATAAGGCTGCCTAACACCCTCTGCAAAATTTCTTAGGTATTCTCGCAATTCATCTCGCACACGCCGGAAGGAGGCCAGCTTTTCTTCTTCGGTCCCTGTGCAGGCCGCGGGATCTTCGAAGCTGCGATGCAATTTTGTCGTGCCTTGCGGAAAAACGGGACAGACCTCATTAGCGTGATCGCAAACGGTGAGCACGTAATCAAAATGCTTTCCGGCAAATTCATCCACATGCTTGGAGCGATGACTGGATAAATCAACTCCAACTTCCCGCATCGTTGCAATTGCTTCCGGCCGCACTTGACTCGGCTTGGTTCCGGCGCTGAATACCTCAAACCGGTCACCAGCATCATGCCGCAACAAGCCTTCCGCCATTTGGCTGCGCGCGGAATTGCCAGTACATAAAATCAGGACGCGAGCTTTCTTCATGTAGTTCCCCGTAGTGGCTCTTTACCCAGCCAACGAAAGAATACCGTGGCAACACAAGCTGCAAACAGCTGAACAATAATGAAGGCGGGAGCATCCACCGGACGAATTCCGGCGAAAGTATTGCTGGCAGCGCGAGCCAGTGTCACCGCAGGATTCGCAAATGAAGTGGACGCGGTGAACCAGTAGGCGGCGGTAATATAAGCTCCCACAGCGTAGGGCGCGGTATGCGAACGAAAACGCGAACACCCCCAGATAACCGCCAGCAATCCGAAGGTAGCGACGAATTCGCTCCACAATTGGGGAGCGCCGTGACGGACGTGAGTCGAAGCGAAGAAAAGCGGCAAGCCAAACATGAGGTGAGCCGCAGCGACTCCCAAGAAGGCTCCGACAATTTGGGCTGATACGTACGCAAAAAACTCTGACCACGGGAGGCGGCCTTCCATAGCAACATTGAGACTTACCGCGGGATTGAAATGCGCGCCGGAAATCGGGCCTAGGGCCAGAATCAGGGCGACAAGAACCGCTCCAGTGGCGAGTGAATTAGCAAGCAAAGCGATCGCGATATTGCCGCCGGCGAGGCGTTCGCCCATGATGCCGGAGCCTACGACCGCGGCCAGCAGGAAAGCTGTACCCAGAGTTTCAGCTACAACACGTCGGCCCACAGCAAGCCTCTTTGATCTTTTCAGTTTCTTTGATTCCGGAATCTGTCATGCGCACTCCTTCATTCATTTGCAAAGTTGGATGATTTTGCTCTGCGGCACCGCCTGATTGCGGGTACAACATTCGGCATACAAGAAGCCCAGCAGCTCCTGCAAAGCATCTGTGTTGGCGGTGTAGCGCAAAAAAGTGCTCTCACGCTGTGCGTGGACCAAGTCTTCGGTCTTTAATTTGTCGAGATGGTGCGACAGAGTGGAGTTGGGGATATCGAGTTCATCCTGAATTTCACCGACAACCAAACCTTGCGGATGGGCTGACAATAACAACTGCATAATGCGCAGGCGCGGCACCGTTCCCATGGCGGAAAACATATCGGCGAATTTGGCAATGCGCTCGTTTGAAAGTGTGGCCGTCTTCATATTTCTATATTTGCAGAACTATCGAATCTTGTCAAAATTGTGACTCAGCATGATAAGTGACGGAATGATTCGGCCTTTCATTGCACCTTTCGTGGCGCTAAGATCATCAAAACGGTGCGTCTCGAAATGATTTCATTGCGTTTTCATGCAGTTCCGCCATCATTCGAGTAGAATTTGTCCACTTTCCCAGGGAGGATTCATGAGCAAAGCTAAGGGTTATGCCGCCGCAGTAAAAGATGCGCCGCTGGCGCCGTTTTCGTTTGAGCGCCGCGAGCCGCGCGAGCACGACGTTGCCATTGATATTAAATTTTGCGGTATTTGCCACTCCGATATTCACCAGACGCGCGATGAATGGAATGAGTTTTTGCCCGAGCCGTCGATCTTCCCCATGGTCCCGGGACACGAGATCGCCGGCATCGTCACCGCAGCCGGCAACAAAGTCACGAAGTACAAAGTTGGCGATAAGGTTGGCATCGGCTGCTTTGTGGATTCCTGCCGCACCTGCCCCGAATGCAAGCGCGGGTTGGAGCAATATTGCGCGGTCGGCATGAATCAGACCTACAACAGCCACGAAAAAGACGGTTCGCCCACTTACGGCGGGTATTCCGACAAAATTGTTGTGGATGAAAATTACGTGCTGCGTATTCCGGAGAATCTGCCGCTGGATGCCAGCGCGCCGCTGCTGTGCGCCGGAATTACGCTGTACTCCCCGCTGCGGCATTGGAACGCAGGGCCGGGAAAGAAAGTGGCGATTGTGGGCCTCGGCGGACTCGGTCACATGGGCGTGAAGATTGCACATGCGATGGGTGCGGAAGTAACCGTTCTCAGCCAGTCGTTAAAGAAAGAAGCGGATGGGAAGAGATTGGGCGCGGACCATTTCTACGCGACCTCCGACCCTAAGACTTTTGAAAAACTGCAAAGGTATTTCGATTTGATCATCTGCACAGTTTCCGCCGACATCAACTGGGAGCCGTATTTGTTCTCGCTCAAAGTAGATGGAGCGATGGTGCTGGTGGGCGCTCCGGAAAAGCGCGTGCCGCTGGGAGCGTTTCCGCTGATTGCAGGACGCAAAAGCCTGGCTGGATCGGGCATTGGCGGCATTAAAGAAACGCAGGAGATGCTGGATTTCTGCGGCAAGCACAACATCACCAGCGATATCGAACTGACTCCGATTCAAAAGGTCAATGAGGCCTATGATCGGGTGTTGAAGAGCGATGTCCGCTACCGGTTTGTGATTGATATGGCGTCGCTGAAAAATGCATAACAGCTTGTGTGAATCGCTCGGAATGACGAGTTAGTTCGAGCAAAATCGGATGAATCAGTGGTTTGTCTTTTAAGAGTAGCGGGCGTATATTTGTACTTGAGAACTGTTGTGTAGTACCGAGCATTTGGCGAAACACACCAGTGGGCGCAAGCCCACTTTTTGTTTCGGCAATAATCGGACGGCGCAAAACAACGGCAAGTTATTGGATACATGGCATTTGACATCGAAAAGGTGCGCGAAATTGTGGAGCGTGTAGCGCGCTCCAGTGGTCTCGAAGTGGTGGAAGTTGAGTTGCGCGGCGGGGGCAAAGCGCGCATGTTGCGGCTGGTCATTGACAAGCCCGGTGGGGTGACGCATGACGATTGCGCAAACCTCAGCCGGGAGGTGGGAACGATCCTCGATGTAGAGGATGTAATTCCAGGAGCGGAGTACACGCTGGAAGTTTCCTCGCCAGGTTTAGACCGCAAGCTGACGAAGGCAGCGGATTTTGAACGATTTGCCGGCAGCCGGGTAAAGTTGACGACGCGAAATCCGATTGTTGGTGAGCGGCATTTTGAGGGCAAGCTCGAAGGGTTCGCTGAGGGGAAGCTGATGCTCGATTTAAGTTCAGCGAAAGGGAAGTCGAAAGCGAAGATCGAAGGCACCCCGCGGAAGCTTGAGATTGAATTGGTTAACGTCGAAAAGGCGAACCTGGTTCCAGAATTTTAAAGTTTGAAGTGATACGGATTGATTATGGCAAGTGAGCTCTACAACACGATTGACGCGTTGAGCAGGGAAAAAGGCATTGATCCGCAAATTGTAGTGGCTGCGGTGGAAGACGCCATTGTGGTGGCGACGCGCAAATACTACAAGACGCAGGAAAATCTCCGCGCCGAACTGGACAAGAACACGGGCAAGATTCGCGCGTATGCAGTGAAGACTGTCGTGGAGACGCCGGAACAGGTGGAAGATCCGGTGCAGCAGATGAGTTTGGAAGAAGCCCGCAAGCTGAATCCGGAGATCGAAGTTGGTGGTGAGTTGCACTTCCCCAAAGAGACTGAGGGGATTCTGGGACGCATTGCGGCGCAACTGGCCAAGCAGGTGATCTTCCAGAAGGTGCGCGAGGCTGAGCGCGACACCGTCTATAACGACTACATCGGGCGCGTGGGCGAAATCGTGAACGCGACGATAAAGCGGATCGAAGGGCCGGATGTGATTCTGGACCTCGGCAAAGCAGAAGCGAAGATGGGTCGCAAAGAGCAGTCGCGATTGGAATCTTTCGCGATTGGCGAACGTGTGCGTGTAGTGATTTCGCGCGTGGACCGGGCCTCGAAGGGGCCGGCTGTGATTGTTTCCCGAGCCGCGCCGGAGCTGGTACAGAACCTCTTCCAGACGGAAGTGCCGGAAATTTATGACGGAACCGTCGTCATCCGCGCAATCGCGCGTGAGGCTGGAGAACGCACCAAGATCGCCGTCATGTCGAAAGACAAAGACGTGGATGCGGTCGGCGCATGCGTGGGCATGAAAGGCATGCGAGTGCAATCGATCATCCGCGAGTTGCGCGGCGAGAAGATTGACATCATCGAATATCACGAAGACGCGACGACCTTCGCCGAGAAAGCTTTGCAACCGGCAAAGGTGAGCCGCGTAACCGTGGTAGATGCGCAGGACAAACATCTTGAAGTCGTAGTGGATGACAGCCAGCTTTCGCTGGCCATCGGCAAGAAGGGCCAGAACGTCCGCCTCGCGGCGAAGCTGCTCGGCTGGAAGATTGACATTAAGAGCGAGGAAGAGAAACGGCAGGAAGTCGAGCAACAGATGTCGGCGATGGTGGTGCCGACCTCAACCCCGCTGGAGAGTGTTCCTGGCTTGGGTGAAGGCGTCGTAGAGAGGCTCACTGCGGCAGGTGTAACGACTGTCGAGGCGCTGGCTGATATGACGCCGGAACAACTTGAGGCCATTGAGGGCATCGGGCCTAAAACGGTGGAAAAAATCAGTCTGGCAGTGAATAATTACTTTGCCAGTTTGGAAAGTGGCGAAGCAGCGGCTGAAATTGAAGGAGAAGCCGTTGCGGCTGAAGCCACAGCAGAAACTGTGGGCGAAGGCCCAGTGGAACCATCAGAAACAAATGAAGCGGTGGTTGAGGCCGATGCAGCGCCTGAGACCGCTGAGAGTGAACCGCAGCCGGGAACTTAAATTGGGACACCACGCGATTATTTGGGGTTGCCATGAAGAAATAGCGGAATAGCGCAGAGAAGAGAAAGGGCGGATGAGCAAGATTCGAATCAACGATCTGGCTAGAGAGCTGGAAGTCAAGAGCAAATCAATTCTTGACGCGCTGACGGAAGTCGGCATCACGGAAAAGAAGACCCATTCCAGTTCTTTGGAAGAACACGAAGCAGACAAAGTCCGCCGCTATCTGGGCGGATCGGGAGAAGGAACCAGCTCCGCCAAAACTTCGCGTCCATCGCGTCCGGAAGGCGATGGCATTAAGACCAAAATTGATCTCTCGAACATTTCCAAACCTGGCGACGTCCTGAAAGCAATTATCAGCAAACAGCAGCCTGCTGCTCCAGCGCGTCCGGTCGCGGTGAATCCACCTGCGGAAACAAAACCGGCCGCCCCGGCAGCAAAAGCGCCCATTGCTTCCCCCGCAGCACCACCTGCTCCGCCACGCATGGTTGTTCCCATCCACACGGAGCGGCCAACATTCACGGTACCGCAGCCTGCTCCTCCGGTGAAGCGTGTAGAAACACCTACAGCGAGCGCGCCTCCAACGACGCCTTTGGCATCAGCCCCAACGGCGCCTGCAACAACAGCGACGCCAACCAATCCGGCGGCTCCGAGGCCGGGAGTTCCAATCGCGCAGCGGCCCATCGTGCAGCAACCGAGGATGATCGTCCCGCAGACAGGACCTCGACCGGTCTACAAAGCTCCGAATGCTCCAGTTGGTGCGGCACCCACCGGGGGAATGCGCCCTGCGCCGGGAAGACCAATCCCTGGACAACCAATTTTTCAGCGGCCACGGCCAACGGGAGCAGCACCAGGAACAGCGCGTCCTCCATTGCGTCCGGGCGAACGCCGACCGATGCATCCTACGCGGCAGTCTCCAACGGGTTCGCGTCCACTTGGGGTGGGGCCGGCATTACCGCCTCCGGGAGCGACGCCGCGTCCGGGAAGCAGACCGGGAGCGCCTTCACGGCGACCGGGTCAACGCTATGTTCCCCGCGGAGTAAAAGAAGGCCCGATGAAGGGCTATGTGCCGCCTCCACGGCCGTCGCTTTCGAATGAGCCGATGCCGATTACGCGGACAATCACGATCAATGAAGGCATCAGCGTAAAAGATTTAGCCGAGAAGCTGGAAATCCGCGCAAAAGATCTAATCGCGCGATTGCTGCTGCGTGGCGTTTTTGCGACCATCAACCAGACCCTCGACACTGAGTTGGCCAGCGAGATGGCGCGATTCTTTGGAGCGGAGACGAATGTCATCAGCTTCGAAGAGCAGACGGCGAAAGACATTGCTTCAAGCGAAGGAGCCGAAGAGGGCACGACGAGTGAGGTCCTCCCACGGCCGCCGGTTGTCACCATTATGGGTCACGTGGATCACGGCAAAACCACACTGCTCGACTCGATTCGCTCGACCGATGTTGCCGGAGGCGAAGCTGGCGGCATTACGCAGCATATCGGCGCTTACAAAGTTACGATCCACGACAAGAACTCCCCGGCATATGGGCGGCAGATTGTGTTTCTCGATACTCCGGGCCACGAAGCCTTCACGCGCATGCGTTCGCGCGGAGCGAAAGCAACTGACATCGTTGTGCTGGTTGTCGCTGCGGATGATGGCGTGATGCCACAAACGCTCGAAGCCATTGATCACGCCCATGCAGCCGAAGTCCCGATCATTGTCGCGGTCAACAAGATTGATAAACCCGGCGCCATGGCAGATCGCGTGAAGAAGCAGCTTGCCGATCGCGGATTGATGCCGGAAGATTGGGGCGGAACCACGGTTTTCGTGGATGTTTCCGCGAAACAGAAAACGAACCTGAATCTGCTGTTGGAGATGATCTGCCTTACCGCAGACTTGCAGGAGCTTAAAGCTTCACCGGATCGTCCGGCCTCGGGCGTGGTGCTGGAAGCAAAGCTCGACCGAGGACGAGGTCCAGTCGCAACAATTCTCGTGCAGAACGGTACGCTGCGAACTGGCGACAACTATGTGGTCGGTAACGTTTACGGCAAGATTCGCGCCATGTTCGACGACCGCGGACATGCGGTGGAAGAAGCGCCGCCGTCTACTCCGGTGGAAATTCTGGGTATGGAAGGTCTGGCGCAGGCAGGCGATCAGTTTGTGGTAGTGGCAGACCGCGACAAGGCACGGGGCATTTCGGAATACCGTGAGCAAAAAGCGCGGGAAGCCACGCTGGCCAAGAGTTCCCGAGTTTCTCTGGAAGGCCTCGCAGACCAGATGAAGACTGCGGGCGTGAAGGAACTCAACATCATTTTGAAAGCGGATGTCGGCGGTTCGGTCGAGGTACTCGGCGACTTGCTCACCAAGCTTTCCAACGAAAAAGTTGGCTTAAAGCTTCTGCGTTCGGGCGTAGGCGCGATCACAGAGGGCGACGTCCTGCTGGCTTCGGCTTCGAATGCGATCATCATCGGATTCAACGTCCGTCCAGAACGCAAAGCGCAGGAATTGGCCGAGCAGGAAAAAGTGGACATCCGGCTGCACTCGATCATTTACGAGTTGCAGGATGAGATCAAACGGGCCATGACCGGCCTTCTGGAACCGACATTCAAGGAAATTTACCAGGGACGCGCGCTGGTCAAGGAAACGTTCCGTATTCCAAAAGTTGGCACCATTGCTGGATGCTCGGTAACGGATGGCTTGATCAAGCGTGATTCCGAGATCCGGCTTCTCCGTGACAACACGGTAGTTTTCACTGGCAAAGTCGGCTCGCTGCGGCGCTTTAAAGACGACGCCAGCCAGGTGAGCAATGGCATGGAGTGCGGCATCTCGATCGCGAATTACGGCGACATCAAAGCCGGCGATGTGATTGAAGCATTTGTAACGCAAAAGGTCGCCGCGGAAGCGCTGGCGTAGCGAAACGCCAGCTTCACTTGTGATCGCGTTTCTAACACTCGAAATCCACATCGAAGCGGCACAATCGTTAAAAGACCGTCGGCAGGTGGTGCGCAGCCTTAAAGATAAGCTGCGCGCCAGCTTCAACATTGCGGTTGCGGAACTCGACGCCGCCGAATTGTGGAACCGTGCAACGATCGGTGTAGTTAGCATTTCCACATCGCGCGATTATCTCGACGGCTTGATGAAAAATGTAGAGAATGCTGCTACGAGAATCGCCAATAATAGCGGCGCTGAGATCGCCGACTCGTTCGTTGAGTTTATTTAGCGGCAAATTCAGCCTCGCTAGCTCGCAAAATCCTTTACAAACATTCGTCTTGAAATTCTGATATCCTCAAACGTTTTACCCGAGGTAAAAAGTGGAGAAGCGGGGTCAAAAATATCATCGGGAACGGCTGGCGGAAGCGCTCCGCGAAGAGATTGAAACCATCATTGAAGGCGAATTGGCCGATCCCCGCATTGGTTTGGCCAGTGTCAACAGCGTCGCGCTTGCAGATGACTCCCGGTCGGCGCGAATTTTTGTCGTGGTCGAGGGAGACGAAGCGGAAGCCGACCTGACATTGCAAGGTTTGTTGGCGGCAGTGGGATACGTAAGGCGCGAAATTGCCGAGCGCTTGCACTTACGCCGTCCTCCGGAGCTGTTTTTCCAGGTGGACCGCTCGGGGCAGGCTACCGCGCGAGTCGAAGAATTGCTCAAACGAACCAAGAAAAAGTAATTCAACATGCTGGCAGAAATTCTGAAACAAATCGAGCAGCGTGACCGTTTTCTGGTCACATCCCATGCGCGTCCAGATGGCGATGCCGTCGGATCGGCGCTTGCTTGCTGCCAGATTCTGCGTCAACTGGGCAAACGCGCCGAGGTGGTGCTGCACGATGGCGTGCCCCGTGTTTACCGCACCCTGCCCTTCGCGAATGAAGTGGCGCAAGCGGAAAACATTGGAAGCGGATATGAAGCTGCCATTCTGCTGGAGTGTGACAGCGTGCAGCGCACGCGACTGCGCGGACTGGAAAAATACTTCCTTATCAGCATTGATCATCACTTGAGCGGACGCGCATTCGCCGACATTAATTGGATTGATCCCAGCGCAGTCGCAACCGCAGAATTGATTTATCGTCTGGCGCTCGAAGCCGGGGTGAAAATCACACCGGAGATCGCCACCTGCCTATATACAGCAGTTCTCACCGATACCGGATCCTTCATGTTTAAAGGAACAAATGCGCAGACATTTGCACTCGCGCAGGAACTGGTGCAGGCAGGCGCTGATCCGGCACATTGCGCCCGGAATATTTACTTTGCGCATTCGACCGCGAAGATGCGATTGCTGGGCGCGGCCCTGGCCAATCTTCAGCGAGAAGGCCCTTTAGCATGGATTTGGGTCACGCAGGCACAAATGAAGGAGTTTGGCGCGCGCGAAGAAGATTGCGAAGGCCTGGTGAACTATGTGCTTTCGATTCAGGAAGTCGAAGTCGCGGCTTTTTTCCGTGAGCTTCCTGACGGGCGTTTTCGCGTGAGTTTGCGAAGCAAGGGTCAGCTAAATGTCGCGAAAGTTGCGGAGCAATTCGGTGGGGGCGGACACGAGTGCGCCAGCGGATGCTCAGTGGATGGTCCCCTTTCTGTCGCGACTTCGCAGATTCTAGCCAGACTTCGCGGTCACGTCTCCGTACAATAGTCTTCCATGGATATCTCGCTTCTGCGGCAGGCGTTTTCTTTTCTCGGGGCCATGATGATTCTTGTTGCTTACATCGGCCATCAACTGAAATGGATGGATTCTGACAAGGCTGCCTACAACATCCTGAACATCATCGGCTCGGCAATTCTCGCTTATATTGCATTTCGCCCCTTTCAGCTCGGGTTCGTTGTACTGGAGGGCACATGGGTTCTCGTAAGTATCTATGCGCTCACACGAGGCCGAGTTGAACGCTAAACCGGGGGCCACAAGTACATTCGCCCGCGAAGTAGTTTTGCTGCTGGGATTTTGCGGATTTCTTTTTTTTTACGGTTTGGGGAACTTCGGTTTAGTGGGCGCTGATGAACCTCGATATGCTCAAGTTGCGCGGGAGATGCTGGCGCGGCGTGATTGGATCACACCCACGCTTGGCGGACAGCCCTGGCTCGAAAAACCTGCTCTCTATTACTGGGAGGCGATGCTCAGTTTCCGACTCTTTGGGGTAAGTGATTGGGCAGCGCGTATTCCCTCTGCGCTTGACGCATCGTTATTGATATTTGCAATTTATTTTTTCTTGCGGCGATTCCGCCCCGGATTCGCGTTCGATGGCTCTCTTATCGCTGCTTCGTGCGCGGCGGTTATTGGATTCGCACGCGCCGCTTCAACGGACATGCCGCTAGCGGCGATGTTCAGCTTGGCCATGTTGGTATGGTATGCGTGGCATGAAAACGGAAACAAATTTCACCTCGCCGCTTTTTATCTCCTAATCGCTCTTGGGGCGCTGGCGAAAGGCCCGATTGCGCCGTTTTTGGCGGCGGTCATCATTCTCATTTTTGCTCTCGCCAAGGGCGACTTCGGCCTGATCCGGCGGACACTATGGATTCCGGGAATCCTGGTTTTTCTCGCCATCGCTCTGCCGTGGTACGTTGCCGTACAAATCAGGAATCCCGATTTCTTTCGCGTTTTTATCCTTGAGCATAATTTCGCGCGATTTGGCACGAATCTCTATCGTCACAAGCAGCCTTTTTGGTTTTATGTCCCGGCGGCTTTGTTGAGCCTCTTACCATGGACTATATTTTCTTTGTGCGCAGTTTTTGAGGCTGCAGCCATCTGGATCAAAGAAAGGCGCACCTTGCTGCAAGCTGAAGGCGCGTGGAATGTGTTTTTGTTGATCTGGTTCGTGGTGCCGATCGCGTTTTTTTCGATTTCGCAATCGAAGTTGCCAGGATACATTCTGCCAGCCATTCCTGCGGGCACGTTATTGCTGGCTGATTATGTCCAGCGCAAAATCCAGAATGACGATCCGTTTTGCAACGCACCTCTGCTCGCTCTTCACTCTGTATTGGCTGCCCTGCCCGTGGCCCCGGCATTCATGTTGGGATTCATCATCCAACAGCATCAAATGCCGTGGAATAAAGTAACTGCAGTTTCATTTGGCATCGTGGCTGCGTTGGCCATTGCGATCATGTTGACACTTCGCGGCAAGCTCGGACTGCGCGGTCTGCGCATAACCTTGCTGCCTGTTGTGCTGGCGATTGCTGTCGTGCTCAGAATTGCATCTTCTTCCCTCGACAATTCCCTATCAGCTCGTCCTCTCGATAATGCTGTCGGTCATAAGTCATTGCCGCTTGCCATCTTTCATATCGCGCGGGAAGTTGAATATGGGCTGTCTTTTTATCGCAATGCACGGATTGATCGCTATGAAAATGGCCAGATTCCATCCACGGAGCACATGCTCGTCGCACCGACAGGGTCGCTCGATCAAATCCAAAGTCAGATGCCCGGTCGTCGGATACTTTATGTGGGCAATTTTGCTCCGCGCAACCTCGATTATTTCTGGGTCGCCGCTGTTAATTCACCCAAATAATTCTCTGTTACCCGCTGATGTTCGGACATTTGCTCTCCCACGTTTGCTGCATCTACACTCGCCTTTGCGGGTAATGCACAAAAAAGTTCTCATAGGCTGGAGCCCCAAGTTTGGAAATTCTTGATCTCAGGCATTTTGGATCAGAAGACTTACGTCCTTTGCTGGACGAAGAAGTGGAATTTTGGGCTCAGCATCTTGCGTGGGATTATCACGGCTCCGCCGAGATGATCCAGCGTTACGTGGACACCAAAGTACTCCCCGGCTACGCCGCCGTCGAACGCGGACGGATTCTTGGCTATTCGTTTTTTGTTTATGAAGGCAGCAAAGGCGTGATTGGTGACTTATTTGTGGCCGATGGCGGGCGCATCACAAATCCGCATGAAGTTGAGAATCAGTTGCTGACGCACGTCATTGAAACCCTGCAACAATCACCCGGCATTCACCGCATCGAATCGCAGTTGCTAATGCATGAGACGGGAATCGTCTCTCCGACCTTTATGGCGCAAGGGTTTTCGCGCCATGGGCGGCTGTTCATGATTTTATCTTTGGATAAGAACGCGCCTTCAAGACGCAGACTGCATGAAGATGTCGAGATTCGCCGCTGGACGGAAGCCGATTATCAACCTGCCGCGGCTTTGATCACGACGGCTTATCGTGGACATGTAGATGCCGAGATCAACGATCAGTACCGCACGCTCGCGGGTTCGCTGCGCTTTTTGAACAACATCGTGCGTTTTCCCGGCTGTGGAACTTTCGATCCGGAATCGTCTTTTGTGGCAGTCCAGAAAAACACGCGCAGCCTTGCCGGTATCATTCTTTGTTCACACGTGCGCCAGGATGTAGGCCATGTAACGCAAGTTTGCGTACTTCCTGAATTTCGCTCGCAAGGCATTGGCGAAGCACTGTTGGCAGCTACTTCCGGCAGCCTTCGCGAACAGAAATGTTCGCTGCTCTCGCTTACCGTCACAGCAGCCAATGACCGCGCAGTAGAACTCTACCGACAGCTCGGATTCGAAGAAAAACGCGCGTTCGATGCTTTTGTATGGGAAGGATGAATTAGCGCCGCAGCAGCCACATAGCCCAGCCTGCAACTACGACTCCGCCGACAAACATGCCAAAGCAATAGAGCCCGTAGCGAAATTGATCGCGGGCGGTGTTCCGCTGGGTTATCCCAAAAACTACGGAAGCAAACAAGGCAAAAAGCAGCGCCGCGCTAAAGTGAGTCAGTGTCAGCGTGGGCATTATGATTTCTTTCCAATCGCAATGTGATATGCATCAGCAACGCTGATGAAGTTCAGCAAACCAGCGACGATGAGGAATTTGGTCCCGTAGTCAGCGGTGGCGTGCGAGATAAGCCCCTGCCCCCAATCGTTGGCACGGGTGACGATGTAAAGGCCGCCGGCTCCCAGATCGCCCACAAAACCCAGCATGTCGAGAATATCGCCGCCGTTAGGCTTATAAACATGTCCCTGCATGGCGAGGCCCAGCAAATACATGGGGACGATGGAAGCCATGAGTAAGAGGCCGCGTATCCAGCGTTTTTGGATAAGGTGACCCGCACCGGGGATCAACCAGCCGACCGCTGGTGCAAGTACAGACATGGTTGAGGGAACTGGTGCAGATATTTTTTTATCTACCGCTGCGTTTGCCATCAAATCGTCACAATCTCACGTTGAATTTTTCCAGTTACTTCGGCCGAGCCGGCGCGTACCAACATGTTGATTTCACTGCGCACGCCAAATTCTGGCAAATATACTCCGGGTTCGATTGAAAATATAGAATTCGGCAGAATCTGCCGCTCGTCATGGATTTCCAAATCATCCATGTTAGCGCCGTTGGCATGGATTTCGGTGCTAATGGAGTGCCCAGTGCGGTGAATGAAATACTCGCCAAATCCGGCTTTCTTAATGTGATCACGCGCCGCGCGATCCACCTGCCAGCCTGACATATTCTTGCCTGCGCCAATTCCCTGCTCGACCG
>Ga0070738_10003069_pt1 | contig 23044 bp, 26 predicted proteins | sample Coa_R2_2_FD_66446 | JGI IMG/M metagenome (GOLD analysis project Ga0070738, IMG submission 66446) | Surface soil microbial communities from Centralia Pennsylvania, which are recovering from an underground coalmine fire - Coalmine... | ecosystem: Environmental > Terrestrial > Soil > Unclassified ... | reverse complement strand
AATGGCGCCTAGCGACGAGGTCGTGCTGCACACGATCGAGCTGCGCCATCCGCTCTTCGTCGACGACGATGGCAATCCGGATTCGATCTGGGTCGTGCTCAACGAGACTGACATCGTAGCGACCGTCGAAGCGGGCGCGCCGGTCAAAGGCGGGACGGCCGTCACTTTCAGAGCTTTCAGCTTCCAATTCTCGCCGCCTGGAGTCGACACCACGCCCAGCATCGAGTTCGAGGTCACGATCGACAATGTCGACAGTTCGATCGTCGAGAACCTCGATCTAGCGGTGACGGACAGCAACAAGATCGTCATGTGCTATCGGCCTTACCTGGATAGCGATCTCAGCGAGCCGCAAATGCTTCCGCCGCCGACCTTCGTGCTCTCCGAGGTGAAGGTGGACGTCTTCCAGGTCCGCGCTCGAGCGCGAATCGACATCGACCTGCGCGGCGCTTTCCCGCGGCGCCTGTTCACCGCGGCCGAGTTCCCGGGGCTGATCAACCAGTGACGAAATCGATGCCTCACTGGACCGAGCAATATCTCGGACTGCCCTACGAACCGGCCGGCTGCTGGCTGTTGTTCGAGCGAGTACAGCGCGAGCGCTTCGGGCGGGCGGTGTCGATCGGCGCGCTGCCGGAAGATCGGCGTGAGCGGATACAGGCCTTCAGGTCGGGCGCCGGCACGCTGCGCTGGGTGGAGACGAGGGCGCCGATCGAGGGCGATGCGGTGCTGATGACGAGCTCGCGCCATCCGCATCATGTCGGCGTGTACGTGGCGATCGGGCGCGGCCGAGTGCTGCACAGCATCGAAGGCCAGGGCAGTCAGTGCACGCCGATCGACAACATCGCCGCCATCCGCTGGCGAATCCTTGGCTACTACCGGCCGGAGGCCGAATGCGCGCCGTGAAACAGCCCATCGTCCTATATCTGCCGAATCCGTTCGATCCGACGAAGCGAGAGCTGCACCGCCTCAAGCGGCCAATGACGGTGCGCCGGTTCGTGCGTGGCCGACTGCGCAATCGCACGACGGTGCGCGTGATCAACGGCCGAAGGGTGCGCGAATTCGTGAAGCCGACGGTCTGCTTCCACAACGGCCGTGCGCTGATGCGCAAGGACTGGAGCACGACGCGCATCACGCCCGGCGACGTGGTGATGTTCCAGGCCATCCCGCGCGGCGGTGGCGGCGGTGGTGGCGGCGGCGGCTCAAATCCGCTGGGATTCGTGTTGATGGTGGCGGTGATCGCCGCCAGCGCCTGGCTGGGCCCCGAGCTGGGCGCTCTACTGGGACCGGAAGGTGCAGGGCTGTTCGGCGCGGCTACCGCGAAGGCTCTCGGCTCAGCGATCGTGGGCCTTGCTTTCAGCGCGCTCGCTTACGGCGTCATGTCGCTGTTCGTGCAGCCGCCGCCAGCGCCGACGGCGTCATCGTTCGGCTACGGTGGCACGCCGCAATCGAGTCCGACCTACGACCTGCAAGCCCAGGGCAACGTTTCGCGGCTCGGCCAGCCGGTGCCGGAAGCCTTCGGCCGCAACCAGATCTTCCCGAGCTATGTCTCGGCGCCCTACAGCCGCTACGTCAACAATGTCGAGGAAATCCACGGCCATCTTGGCGTCGGCGTCGGCGAATACGACTTCGAAGAGCTGCGCATCGGCGCCACGCCGATCTCGAGCTTCGGCGATTCCATCACCTACGAGAAGATCGAGCCCAACGCCTATCCGAACACCGATATCGCCGATCCGCGCTGGATCACCTGCACCGACCTGGCGCAGACGGTGCTGCCCGGCTCGACGGCAACGCCAGTGGCCTCACCCTGGATCGGTCCCTTCGCGGTCAATCCGCCGGGCACGAAGGTCGATCGCTGCGAGATCGACCTGGTCGCGCCGCGCGGCCTCTACTTCGCCAACGACACCGGCGGCCTCGATGCGCGCAGCGCCACGGTGCAGATCCAGGTGCAGGAGATCGACGATGACGGAGCTGCACTCGGCGACTGGGCCGACGTCGACGGCTCTCCGGTCACCAAGTCGGCCGCGGACAACGAGCAGCTGCGCTGGACTGACGGCTATGTATTCGCGGGCCTCAGCCGCTGGCAGATCAGGATGCGTCGCACCGACGCGGAGGACACCACCGCGCGCGCCGGCGACGAGATCGACTGGCTTGGCCTGCGCGGGCGCCTCGCCGACAACCGCCGTTTCGGCGACATGACCTGCATCGGCTTCAAGATGAAGGCCACCGGCAGCCTGAACGGTACGACCAGCCGCCAGCTGAACGTCATCTGTACACGGAAGCTGCCGACATGGGACCCGGCCCTGATTGGCGGCGCCGGCGGCATGGGAACGGCAACGGCAGCGACCAGGAGTCCATGCGATGCCTTCGCCTACATCGCGCGGGCGACCAACGGTGCGGGTCTCAGCGACGACAAGATCGATCTTGCCGGGCTGTACGCCAACAAGGCCGACTTCGCCACGCTCGGCTGGACCTTCGATTACGTGTTCGACCAGACCGGCACGACGGCCGCCGCGCTCGATGCGATCTGCTTCGCCGTCGTCGCCCAGCGCGTGCTGCAAGGCAGCAAGGTCCGCATGGTGCGCGACCTGCCCACCGAAGCGCCGGTGATGATGTTCCAGCCGCGCAACATCGCCGATGGCAGTGTCGAGATCGAGTACAAGATGGTCGACGATCTGACCGCCGATGCCTTTATCGGCACATACATGAGCCAGGTCTCGTGGAAGCCGGTCGACGTCACCGTGGCCTTCGACGATAGCCCGCAAAGGCTGCCCACGCGCTTCGTCGTCAAGGGCGCCGGCGGTCGCGACCAGGTGCGCGCTGTGCTGTGGAACATGGCGCGCAGCAACAAATATCGACGCCGCGCCGTCTCCTGGGGCACCGAGATGGAGGGCCTGATCCTCCAGTACGGCGAGCCGGTTTCATTCGCCCACGACATGCCGAAATGGGGCCAGTCGGCCGAGATCGTCTCGTTCGACGAAGTGAGCCGCACGGCCAGCCTTACCGAGCCGCTCACCTTCACGCCCGGCGCGACGCACTATATCGCCGTCCGCGACACCAACGGCGAGCTCACCGGCCCGTTCGTCGCCACGGCCGTCGACGGTGATCCGAACAGCGTCGTCATTGGGGCCGGCGCGCTGCCCGAGATCGTGACCGATGGCGATCGCCAGCGCACGCTGATCCAGTTCGGGCCCGGCACGACCTATGCCAAGCGCCTCAAGGTGCTTCAGGTGAAACCCTCGTCGGACAGCGAAGCCAAGATCATGGCCTGCGACGACGACTCCAGGATGTACGACCCGCTGCCCGATGAGCCCGATCCCGGCATCGGCACACCGGCGCCGGACGTCGACTACACGATCACCGGCAACCTCACGAACGCCAATCTGCGCACGATCGCCAATGCCAATGGCTTCGTCGGCCTGAGCTCGCAGGCGGTGACAATCCGCTTGCCGGCCGGGCTCAAGATCAATTCGGCGTCGGCCGGCCTGGCGGCTGCGGTGCGCGGCACCTGGCCGACCGGCTACGACAAGCTCACTTTCGTGATCGAGGCCGGCGCTTCGGTGCTCGGCGCTGGCGCTCCCGGCGGCAGCGGGAACGGCGGCAATGGCAGCACGGGCGGCGACGCGATCGACAGCAGCACCGGCAAGATGGCGATCGAGAACGACGGCGCCATCAAGTCGGGCGGCGGCGGTGGTGGTGGCGGCGGCAACAGCACGATCGAAGCCACCGAAGTGGGCGGCGGCGGTGGCGGTGGCGGCCAGGGCGACACAGGGGGCGCCGGCGGCAACGGCGCCACGACTTCCTCTCACGACGACGATCCGGGCACAGACGGCGGCAACGGTAGCAACGGTTCGCCAGCCGCGGCCGGCAACGGAGCGGCCGGCGGCTCGCGCGTCGATCTCGTCGGCGGCGCGGGCGGCAATGGCGGCGCGTTCGGTGCGCCAGGTGCCAACGGCAGCACCGGCAACGGCGACAGCAACGGACCTGCAGGCAACGGCGGGCCGGCCGGCAAGGCGATTCGCGGCATCGCCAACGTCACGATCACCGGCTCGGGCACGATCACGGGGCCCACGGCATGAATATGGAGAAGACCATGCGAGTTCAGCGACATGCCGTGCCGATGACGGTGCTCGACCTTCGCTGCATCGTTGCGCTCGAGGAAGTTCGTGGCCTGTCGATCAATGCCCAGCGCATCCATGATGGCCTGAAAGTCGTCGCGCAGCGCAGGGACCCCATCACGGTCCGGCAGCGCCATGCGCTCTACGCCATTTGCTGGCGCTTCCGCCGGCAGATCCCGATGCGCCTGCAGGTGAAAGTGACGCTGGCTCTGGCCGAAGCGAAGGCGGCGGCCGAAGAAATCCGCATGGATCAACCTGTCGAGCGACAGACCGTCCGAGGCTGGCGCGTCGTCGACGGCGGCAAGGCCGCGGGGCCGGCGATGGTCAATCCGCTCGACGATCTTTTTCCGGAGACGGTGCCCGGATGAGCAGCCCGATCGAGCTGTCGGCGATCGCTCCCAAGGGCGGCTTCAGGGTGATCTATGCAGATCCGGCCTGGAAGTACAAAACGCGCGGCAAGCAGACCGCCGGCGCAAGCCGACTTCCCGATCGGCACTATGTCACGATGCCTTCCGATCAGATCTGCGCCTTGCCGATCGCCGACCTGGCCGCGCGCTCGAGCTGGCTCTTCATGTGGACCACCTGGCCGCACCTCGAGGAGGCGTTGGCGGTCATGAAGGCGTGGGGTTTCAAGTACTCGAGCGTCGGCTTCACCTGGGTGAAGCTGAAGCGTACGCACCAGGGCGAGCTCATCACCAGGCGCAGCGTGCACATGACCACAGGCTATACGACGCGCAAGAACACCGAGCCGTGCCTTCTCGGCCGACGTGGCAGTCCAAGGCGGCTGCGTGCCGATATCCAGGAAGCGATCTTCGCGCCGGTGCGCGAGCACAGCCGCAAGCCCGACGAAGCGGCCGAGCGAATCGTCCGCTATGCGCCTGGTCCGCGGGTCGAGCTCTTCGCCGCGAACATCGGCCCGGCTTCATCGGCTGGGGCGACGAGCTCGGGAAATTTGGAGAAGCGCAATGATGGACTGGCGCGAAATCAAGCTCACGCCGGCAGGGCGACGTCTTAAGAAAGCTATGAGGACTTCGGTGGACCTCCGGCAGGCTTGCCGTTCCATTCTTTCGGCAGCCGCGCTTTTGAGAGAAGGCGGCCAAAAACCGCCGACAGGACGAGCTCGTCGCTGGGCGGACCGGGCGATCGGAAGAGCACGTAGTCCGGCTCGCCGGCGGCGTTGGCGATGAAGACGGAGATTCGCGCCGACAGGATTGCGCGCAGTGCACGAGGTTCTTTGTTGATCGGATACTCAGGATCATCGGCAACCTTCAGGCATAGCGCGTCAACGTCCTCGTCGAGGCTGAAGTCCATGATGGTCGTGCGCACGTCAGTCGTGAGCGCAGGGTTCCACTTTCTCAGGTATATGAAGATGGCGTCGCCAGCGCGCGTGGCATCGATCGGATATCCCAAGACGTTATTCCCCCGAGGCTCTCACTGGCCGGCGGGGGTTTGCGGCGTTGGCGCGCCGCGCACCGCGCAGGGAAGCTGCGCACGACCACAGCGGCCAACCATGGCCATCCCGCCACCCCTGCAGGGGCGGGCGAATCCGAGAGCAACATGCGTCGAGAGTCGAGTCTTATTCCAGCCCGTCCAGCGCGCCCGCCGGCGCCCTGGATCGGCGGGAAGCGTAACCTTGCCGATACCATCATCGCCGAGATCGAGCGGCTGCCCCACGACCTCTATGCCGAGCCGTTCGTCGGCATGGCCGGCGTCTTCCTGCGCCGGCCCTTCAAGGCCCAGGGCGAGGTCATCAACGACATCAACCGCGAGGTGGCGACGCTCTTTCGCGTGCTGCAACGGCACTACGTCGCCTTCATGGACATGCTGCGCTGGCAGCTCACCAGCCGGGCCGAATTCGAGCGGCTGAAGGCTTGCTCGGCCGACACGCTCACCGATCTCGAGCGCGCGGCGCGATTTCTCTACCTGCAGCGAACGACGTTCGGTGGCCGGGTGCGCGGGCAGACGTTCGGCGTCACCTACGGCCCAGGCCGCTTCGACGTCACCAAGCTGGTGCCATTGCTCGAGGCGGTGCACGAGCGCCTCGCCGGTGTCGTGATCGAGTGCTTGCCTTGGGATGCGTTCATCGATCGCTACGATCGGCCTGGCACGCTGCTCTACTGCGACCCGCCCTATTGGGGCAGCGAGGACGATTACGGCAAGCAGCTCTGGTCGCCCGACGACTTCGCGCGCCTCGCCGATCGGCTGCGGCGGGTTAAGGGCAATTTCCTGGTGAGCCTCAACGACGTGCCGGCCGTGCGCGAAGCGTTCAAGGGCTGCAGGCTCAAGCCGGTGAAGACGACATACTCGATCGCCAAGAACAGCGGCACGCCACAGGCTGCCAAGGAGCTGCTGATCAGCGGACCGTGATCCCGGTACTTTTTGAGCGCCGATACTATGCGGCATCGACTCTCTGGCTCCGTTGCGCTATCCGATCGGCCGACAGGACCGCGTGGGAACCACGGCGACCGCTCCAGCGATCGCCGCATCAGGGACTCCTGCGTTGGGACGCATCACACGCTATCCGCCAAAGCCGAAGCCCAGGTTCGATCACGAGGTGCGGGTCGGGCATCGCGGCCAGTGGAACGCCCGACAGGGCGACCTATGGACAGAGGTGCAGCGCATCGCCGGACCTGCTGGGTTCAAGAAGCGCACGCCCTTCTGGGCCTTCACGATCGTTGCCTTCGATACCCAGGAGAAGGCGGCTGAGCTCGAGCGCTGGCTGCAGGTCAGCCGCTTTCGCGACGAGCCCGATCGGCGGACGTCAGAGCCGGACAGGTACGAGCTCGCCGCCCAGATGCAGTACGCCGTGCTGTGGGGTCTATCGACCGGACTCATTGGCCAGGTCGTGAAGGTCTATCGGGCTGAGCGGCGGCAATGCAGCACCCATGGCCATCCCAACTGGCTCGCCTCGGATGTCATCTTGGCCGCGGCGCCGGCGATCGGCAGGGACAAGGCCCGTAGGATGGTCGACCACATGCTGGCTTGGGCGATCGAGCATGACGGTCAGGCCTTCTGGGAGGGTTTGGAGGGCCATCGCCAAATCAATTGGCGCTATGCCTAACCGGCAGCTGGACGGCGCTTCAGGAGTCAATTATGGCGGCTTAAACGGCCAATGAGCCGGCCATTTAGGTAAGGAAAACACATGGACAATGACGACATAACGATCGTAGTGGCTGCCATCCTTACTACCCCTAAACCGGGGACTCGAGCTGACCGATTGGTCGATCGCTTCGAGGAAGTACTCGATGAACTGGCCAAGCGGGGCGGCGCTCACGAGATGCTCCGCAAGGTGACGCCGCCCGCCGGAAGCATCTACGACCGCAAATGATCAGGTGTGCAACTTCCAGTGACGGATTTGGCAAAATCCAATGTCGCGCTTCACGTGTCTCAGGCTGTCTCACCAGGGGGGTGGGGGTGTTCCGTGAGACTCGAAGCAGAAAGCCTTATGCCATCGGCATCGGAGGTGTCTCACAGGCGTGAGATTCCGGGCCTTGCTGTCTCACGCCCAGCCGCCGGCATGCGGCAACACGTGGCCGGTGATGAAGCCGGCGCCCTCGGAGCAGAGGAAGCAGACCGTGGCGCCCAGCTCCGCCGACTTGCCGAGCCGGCCGAGCGGGATCTGCGCCGTCATCTTGCGCATCGCCTCCTGGTTGGCGAGCAGGGCGGGCGGGAAGTAGTCAGGGTTCTCGACATAGTTCGAGCCGACCGCATTCACCGTGATGCCGTCCTTGCCCAGCTCCTTGGCGAGCGAGGAGACGAGCCCGTTGGCGGCGGCACGCGCCGAGACGTAGGGCGCGTAATTGGCGATGCCGCGGAACGGCGCGGCCGACGAGACGAATACGATGCGGCCGGACTTGCGCCGCCGCATCGCCGGCGCCACGAGCTGGACCAGGCGAAAGGGCTGCACCGCCATGACCTCGAGCGCGGTCCGGTAGTCCTCCAGCCGCGCCTCGCCGAGTGGCGCGCGCAGGGCGGGGAAGGCGTCGTTGTTGACCAGAGCGTCGATATGGCCGTGCCGCTTGAGCGCCTGCTCGACCATGGCGGCGGGCTCGCCGGCGGCAAGCGCGTGGGCGCCGGGGAAGCGGCTTTCGAACTTGTGGCGGGCCGAAGCCGCCTCGAAAGCCGGGTCGTGCGCCAGCACCGTGGCGCCCTGGGCCAGGGCTACTACGGTCGTGCCGTGGCCCGCGAATTTCTCGACATTGGTGACCAGAATCACCCGGTCTTTCAGCAGCATAGGCTTTCCTTTAGGTTGGCGGCCCCATGACGGAACCGGCCGACAAGGCATCCTTCGGCTATCGCGACGTGCCCGCAAGCGAGAAAGCGGGGATGGTGCGCCGCGTCTTCGAAAGCGTGGCGCCGCGCTACGACCTGATGAACGACCTGATGTCGGGCGGCGTGCACCGGCTATGGAAGAACACCCTGATCGACGTGGTGAACCCGCGCCGAGGCGAGCGCTTCCTCGACGTGGCGGGCGGCACCGGCGACATCGCCTTCCGCATCGCCCGACGGCAGGGCGCCGAGGCCGACGTCACGGTGTGCGACATCAATGCCGCCATGCTCGCCATCGGCCGCGACCGTGCGCTCGATCGCGGCCTCGTCAAAGGCATCACCTGGACGGCCGGCGATGCCGAGCACTTGCCGTTCCCCGACCGCAGCTTCGACGGCTACACCATCGCGTTCGGCCTCCGGAACGTCACCGACATCGACCAGGCACTGCGCGATGCCTGGCGCGTGCTGCGCCCCGGCGGCCGCTTCTTCTGTCTGGAGTTCAGCAAGGTCACGTCGGCGCCGATGGCGCGAGCCTACGACGCCTATTCCGAGCGCGCGCTTCCCATGCTCGGCCGGATCGTGGCGCGCGATGCCGAGTCCTATAAGTACCTGCACGAGAGCATCCGGCGTTTCCCGCCGCAGCGCGAGCTAGCCAAGCGCATGCCGGCCGCCGGCTTCGGCAATGTCGGCTGGCGCAACATGACGATGGGCGTCGTCGCCCTGCACACCGGCTGGCGCCTCTGACCATGTTTCGCGCGCTGCGCAACTCCTGGCGGCTGCTCGGGCTCGCTCTCAGCTTCGCGCGGCACGATGCGCTGTTCCCGCTCGAGATCCTGGGCATTGCACCCGCGCTGATCGCCTGGGCGCGGCTGTTCCGCTCGCGCCGCGACAAGCGCCGGCCGGGCGAGCGCCTGGCGGCGGCGCTGCAGGAGATGGGGCCGAGCTTCATCAAGCTCGGGCAGGCCCTGTCGACCCGCGCCGACCTGCTGAGCGAGGAGGTCGCGGCCGATCTCGCGCGCCTGCAGGACCATCTGCCGCCGTTCGATGGGGCCGAGGCGCGCCGCACCATCGAGCAGCAGCTCGGCCGACCGCTCGCCACGCTGTTCTCGAGCTTCGACGATGCGCCCGTCGCTGCCGCCTCGATCGCCCAGGTGCATTTCGCGACCACGACCGACGGCCGCGCCGTCGCCGTCAAGGTGCTGCGGCCGGGCATCGAGCAGGCCTTCGCCCGCGACCTCGATCTCTTCTACTGGATGGCCGAGCTGGTCGAGCGCACGCAGCCGCGCTTTCGTCGGCTGAAGCCGATCGAGTCGGTGCGCGCCTTCGCCGAGATCGTGCGCATCGAGATGGACCTGCGCCTGGAGGCGGCCGCGGCCGAGGAGCTGGGCGAGAATTTCCGCGACGATCCGACCTATCGCGCGCCCGCCATCGACTGGGATCGCACCGCCCAGCGCGTGCTCACCCTGGAGCGCGTCGACGGCACGCCGATCGGCGACCGCGAGGCGATCGTGGCGGCCGGGCACGACGCCGACGTGGTGATGAAGAAGTGCGCCGAGGCGTTCTTCTACCAGGTCTTCCGCGACGGCTTCTTCCATGCCGACATGCATGGCGGCAACGCCTTCGTCGACCGCGAGGGCAGGATCGTGCCGGTCGATTTCGGCATCATGGGCCGGGTCGACGAGGATACGCGCGGCTATCTCGCCGAGCTGCTGGTTGCCTTCCTGCGCCGCGACTATCGCGCCGTGGCCGAGGTGCAGTTCCGCGCGGGCTACGTGCCGGCGCACCAGTCGCTCGAGATGTTCGCCCAGGCCTGCCGGTCGATCGGCGAGCCGATCTTCGGCAAGCCCTCGCACGAGATCTCGATCGCCCGCCTGCTGGCGCACCTGCTGCGCGTCACCGAGCAGTTCGAGATGACGGTGCAGCCGCAGCTCCTGCTGCTGCAGAAGACCATGCTGATGGCCGAGGGCATGGGCACGCGGCTCAATCCGATGGTCAACATCTGGGAGCTGGCGCGGCCGCTGATCGAGGAGTGGATGCAGACGCATTTCGGTCCGCGCGCTACGCTCGGCCGGGCGGTCGAGGACCTGGGGCGGGGCCTGCGCCGGCTGCCCCGCCTGATCGACAATCTGCACGCCGTGGCCGAACGCGAGCGCCGGTCGGCGGAGCGCGAGGCGGCGGTGCCGCCGCCGTTACCGGTGCGCCCCGGTCCGCGGCTCGGCTTCGCCGAGATCGTTGCTATCCTCGCTTTCCTCGAGGCGGCGGCCGCGCTGCTCATCGCCTGGCTGCATTGACGCCGGCGGCTGTGATAGTCTGCGCTCCATGCTGAAGGGCAAGCGCATCCTGCTGATCGTCGCGGGTGGCATCGCGGCGTTCAAGTCGCTCGAGCTCATCCGCCGCCTGCGCGAGCGCGGCGCCTCGGTGCGCTGCGTGCTGACCGAAGCGGGCGCCAAGTTCGTCACGCCGCTGTCGCTGCAGGCGCTGTCGGAGGATAAGGTCTACGCCGACATGTTCTCGCTCACCGACGAGAGCGAGATGGGGCACATCCAGTTGTCGCGCGACGCAGACCTGCTGGTCGTGGCGCCCGCGACCGCCAATATTCTGGCGCGCATGGCGTCCGGGCTGGCCGACGATCTCGCCTCGACCGTGCTGCTCGCGACCGACAAGCGCGTGCTGGCGGCGCCGGCGATGAACGTGCGCATGTGGACGCATGCCGCCACGCAAGCCAACGTCGACCTCCTGAAGAAACGCGGCATCCATTTCATCGGGCCCAATGACGGCGCGATGGCGTGCAACGAGCATGGCCCCGGCCGCATGTCGGAGCCGGAAGAGATCGTCGCCGCCGTCGAGTCGATGCTGACGACCGAGCGTCCGCTGATGGGCAAGCGCGCGCTCGTGACGTCGGGGCCGACGCGCGAGGCGCTCGATCCGGTGCGCTACATCTCCAACCATTCGTCGGGCAAGCAGGGTCACGCGATCGCCGCCGCCCTGGCGCGGCTCGGCGCCGACGTCACCCTGGTCAGCGGGCCGGTCGCGCTCGCCGATCCGCCGGGCGTGAGCATGGTGAAGGTCGACTCTGCCGACGAGATGCTGGCGGCCTGCCTGGAGGCCGGCCGGGTCGATGTCGCGGTCTGCGCCGCCGCCGTCGCCGACTGGAAGGCGGCCAAGCCGGCCAAGGCCAAGATCAAGAAGAAGCCGGGTGCGGCGCCGCCGTCGCTCGAGCTCGCCCCCAATCCCGACATTCTGGCGACTCTCGCCAAGCCCGGCGCCAAGCGGCCGACCCTCGTGGTGGGCTTTGCCGCCGAGACCGAGGACCTCGTCGCCAACGCGATTGACAAGCGCACGCGCAAGGGCTGCGACTGGATCGTCGCCAACGACGTCTCGCCCGCAACCGGCACGTTCGGCGGCGAGCGCAATACCGTGCATCTGATTTCGGCCGAGGGCGTCCACAAATGGCCGACGCTCACCAAGGACGAGGTCGCCATGCGGCTGGCCGGCGCCATCGCCCTGCATCTCGGCCCGCCGCGCCGGGTCAAGGCGGCGGAATAGCAACCGGCATGTCGGCGCCCGAGACCGTCGAGATCGAAGTCGTGCGCCTGCCCCATGGGCGCGACCTTGCCCTGCCGGACTATGCGACCGCGGCGGCAGCCGGCGCCGACCTGCTGGCCGCCATCGAGCAGGATATCGAGCTCAAGCCCCTGGAGCGGCGCATCGTGCCGACCGGCATCTCGATCGCGCTGCCGGTCGGGTTCGAGGCCCAGGTCCGCCCACGTTCCGGGCTGGCTGCCAAGAACGGCGTCACCGTGGCCAATGCCCCGGGCACGATCGACGCCGATTACCGCGGCGAAGTGGGGGTAATCCTCGTCAATCTGGGCCAGGAGCCCTTCAGGATCACCCGCGGCATGCGAATTGCACAGATGGTCGTGGCGCGGCATGCCCGGGCGGTCTGGCGGGAAGTCAGCGAGCTCGGCCAAACGGCACGCGGCGCCGGCGGGTTCGGGTCGACCGGCGTGACGGCGGGGACGGCGCGAAAAGGCTAGGCCAAAGGGGAGCTGCGAGGGGACGCAATGCCTCGGCTCAGCAAGAAGACGATGTTCGCCATCGAGGCTGTGCTCGATGTGGCGTTCCATGTCGGCGAACGGCCGGTGCGCAGCGGCGACATCACCGAACGGCAGCGCATTCCCCGGCGCTATCTCGAGCAGGTCCTGCAGCATCTGGTGCGGGCCGGCATCCTTGCCGGCAAGCGCGGTCCGCGCGGCGGCTATCGCCTGGGCCGCGACCGAAGCGAGATCACCCTGGGCGAGGTGGTGCGCGTGGTGCGCCGTCTCGAGGCCGAGACCGAACCCACCGACCCGTCGGTCGGCTCGCCGCTCGCCCACGAGGTGCTGTGGCCGATGTGGGATAGGCTGCGCGACGAGATGATGGGCCGCCTCGATACGATCACCTTCGAGGATCTCTGCCAGCACGCGCGTGCCCGCGGGCTCGCGGCAAAAGGCGCCGTTCGCGGGATCGCGCGTCAAGTCGCCTGAGCTTTTGCGCTATGCTCCGTCCGTTCAGATGGAGGAGCAAACGATGGCCAAGGCCAGGACGAAAGCCAAACCGAACCCGCAGAACAAGAAGCTCTACGACGCGGGCATGAAGATGCGCAAAGCCGTGCTCGGTGCCGCCTATGTCGACAGCTCGATGGCGAGCGCCGACGACTTCATGATGTCGTTCCAGGATATCACCACCGAATATTGCTGGGGCTATGCCTGGACGCGGCCGGGCCTGTCGAAAAAGACGCGCTCGATGCTCAATCTCGCGATGCTGGCGGCGCTGAACCGCAGCCCCGAACTCAAGCTGCACATCAACGGCGCGCTGAACAACGGCCTCACCAAGGACGAGATCAAGGAGATCTTCCTGCAGGTCGCGATCTATTGCGGCATCCCGGCGAGCCTCGACGCCTTCAAGACGGCGCGCGACGTCTTCAAGGAGCGCGGTGTCTGAGATCTCCCTGCGCAGCGCCCGGGCCGGCGAAGCGGCAAGCCTCACCGCGCTCTGCCTGCGCTCCAAGGCGCACTGGGGCTACGACGCAGAGTTCATGCGGCTCTGCGTCCCCGCCCTCACGGTGAGCGAGCGCAGCATCGCCGAGGGCCGCGTGCTGGTGGCGGTCGACGAGGCGGGCAAGGTCGTCGGCACGGCGAGCGTTCTGCCGGACGGCGACGATGCCGAGCTCGGCCTGATGTTCGTCGAGCCCGGCGTCATCGGCGGCGGGATCGGCCGGCAGTTGTTCGGCGCGGCCGTGAAGCTTGCCCGCCAGCTCGGCTATCGTCGGATGACCATCCTGGCCGACGTGAACGCCGCGCCGTTCTACGAGCGCATGGGCGCGCGCTTCGTGCGCCAAGCGCCGTCCGACGCCATTCCCGGCCGCACCCTGCCGTTCTACGAGGTCGAGCTGTGAGCAAGCCCTTCAGCCTCGACCGGACGTTCTTGAACTTGCGTCCCGACGGCAGCGTGACGCCGATCAAGGTCGGCCCGCGCTTCTGGGCGACCATCCATCGGCGCACCGACCTCGATGACGGCCGGCTCGTCACCATGAGCCGCCAGGCCGAAGACTGGTCGCACTGGGAGAGGCATCCGGCGGGCGACGAGGTCCTGATCCTGCTGTCGGGCGAGCTGCAGATCGTCCTGGAGAGCGCCGGCCGCACGCGGCGCGTCGCCATGAGGGCAGGCCAGAGCCTGGTCGTGCCGAAGGGCGTCTGGCACCGGGCCGTGGTCAAAAAGACCGGAAACATGGTGTTCATCACGCCCGGCGCGGGTACCGAGCATCGGCCCGTAAGCCTTTGACAGCAGAGGGTTCCGCCCCTATATAAGCGCCACCTCAGGGCTCCTGGCGCCGCCGCCCGGCGGTGATCGACGGGGTCCACTCAAGACGACACAGCGCTGTTCTCAAGGTTTCGGCCGCCCGGGTCGACGAAGCGCGTTCGTCATTTCCAACGACTGAAGACACATGAATCTCGAAGACCTCAAGAAGAAGAAGCCGCCCGAACTGATGGCGTTCGCCGAAGAACAGGGCGTCGAGGGCGCCGCGCAAATGCGCCGCCAGGAATTGCTCTTTTCCATCCTGCAGAAGCTCGCCGCCGCCGACCAGGTGATCACCGGATCCGGCACCATCGAAGTGATCCCCGACGGCTTCGGTTACCTGCGCTCGATGGAGGCCAACTACCTGCCCGGCGCCGACGACATCTATGTCAGTCCCCAGCAGATCCGGAAGTTCGGCCTGCGCACCGGTGACACGGTGGAAGGCGAGATCCGCGCGCCCAAGGACGGCGAGCGCTACTTCGCCATGGTCGAGATCAAGAAGATCAATTTCGAGGATCCCGACGCGCTGCGTCACCGCATCGGCTTCGACTCGCTGACCCCGCTCTATCCCGACGAGAAGCTCAAGCTCGAGATGGAGGGCGCGGGCGTCATGGCGCCGACGATCTCGGAAGAGCAGAGCTCCGCGCGCGCCACGTCGTCGGGCCGCGTCTCGACCGGCCGCCGCACCACCGGCACGCTCACCAAGAAGGCGTCGACCTCCACGCCGCAGCAGCAGCTCGACATTTCGACGCGCGTGATCGATCTGATCGCGCCGATCGGCAAGGGTCAGCGCGCCCTGATCGTCTCGCCGCCGCGCACCGGCAAGACGGTGCTGATGCAGAACATCGCGCACGCCATCACCGCCAACAATCCCGAGGTCTTTCTCATGGTGCTGCTCGTCGACGAGCGGCCGGAGGAAGTGACCGACATGCAGCGCACGGTGAAGGGCGAGGTCGTGAGCTCGACCTTCGACGAGCCGGCGTCGCGGCACGTCGCGGTCGCCGAGATGGTGATCGAGAAGGCCAAGCGCCTGGTCGAGCACAAGCGTGACGTCGTGATCCTGCTGGATTCGATCACCCGTCTCGGCCGCGCCTACAACACCGTGGTGCCGTCGTCGGGCAAGGTCCTGACCGGCGGTGTCGATGCCAACGCCCTGCAGCGGCCGAAGCGCTTCTTCGGCGCGGCGCGCAACATCGAAGAGGGCGGCTCGCTCACCATCATCGCGACCGCGCTGATCGACACCGGATCGCGCATGGACGAAGTCATCTTCGAAGAGTTCAAGGGCACCGGTAACTCGGAAATCATCCTGGACCGCAAGGTCGCCGACAAGCGCACCTTCCCCGCCATCGACATCACCAAGTCGGGCACCCGCAAGGAAGAGCTGCTGGTCGATCGCGCCACGCTCTCCAAGATGTGGGTGCTGCGCCGCATCCTGATGCCGATGGGCGCCGTCGACGCCATCGAGTTCCTGCTCGACAAGCTGCGCACGGCGAAGACCAACCAGGATTTCTTCAGCTCGATGAATCAGTAGGGCGCCCGATTTGGAGCGGTGACGCGCCGGCTAGGCGGCCAGCACCGCCTTGCGCTGATCCTCGGTCACGTCGACCTTCCTGCCGAACCAGTTCTCGAAGCCGACGCGGCCCTGGTGCAGCAACATGCCGAGCCCATCGACGCAGGCATTGCCGCGCGCGCGGGCGCGGGCCAGCAGATCCGTCTCGAGCGGGATGTAGACGATATCGTCGACCACGGCGTTTTTCGGCAGCTTCGCCAGATCGATCTCGAGCGGCGGCTTGCCGGTCATGCCAAGAGACGTATTGTTGACCAGCAAGGTCGCGCCATCGAGTGCGGCGGCGCGGTCGTCCCAATTGCCGACGACGATCTTGCGGCCATCGGACGGCGTGAAGGCGGCCGCGAGCTTCTGCGCGTTCTCGCGCGTGCGGTTGATCAGGCGCAGCTCAGGCACGCCGGCATCCATCAACGTGCAAACGATGGAGCGTGCGGCACCGCCCGCGCCCAGCACGACGACCGGCCCGCCCTCGGGCTTCCATTGGGGTACGCTCAGCTGCAGATGGGCGAGGAAACCGAGCCCGTCGCTGTTGCGGCCCTCGAGCGAGCCGTCGGCCTGCTTGATAACGGTATTGACCGCGCCGATGCGCTTGGCGGCGGGGTCGATGCGATCGAGCAGCGGCATGATGTCGATCTTGTGCGGCAGGGTGAGATTGCAGCCGCGCGCATTGGGCGTCTTGCACAGGAACGCGACCAGCTCCTTCAGCGCCTCCGGTTTTGGCTCGACGGGCAGGCGGCCGTAGTGACCCGCGATGCCGTGCTTCTTCAGCCAATAGCCGTGCAGCGCCGGCGAGCGCGACAGCTCGACCGGCCAGCCGACGATGGCGGCGAACGGCCGGCCGTCGGCTTCCTTCAGGAGTTTCTCGTAGGGCGTGGTCATGCGGTGTGTTCCAGGCCGATGCCATGCACGGCAAGGAATGACAAGAGGGGCAGCAACGGCAGGCCGAGGATGGTGAAATAGTCGCCGTCGATCCGGGCGAAGAGATGGACGCCGAGCGTCTCGAGCTGGTAGGCGCCGACCGACGCCAGCACGCCCTCGCCGGTGCGCGCGAGATAGGCATCGAGGAAGGGCTCGGTGAAGTCCCGCATGGTGAGGCGCCCGCGCTCGGTGCAGTGCCACAATCGCGCATTGGCCTTGGCGACGACGACCGACGAGAAGAGCTCGTGCGTCTGGCCGCGCAGGGCGAGCAGCTGCTGCCGGGCAGCCTCCATGCTTGGCGGCTTGTCGAACATCCGGCCGCTGCAGGCGAGTGTGGAGTCTGCGCCGACCACCATCGCCTCCGGATGGCGCGCCGAGACGCGCAGCGCCTTCATCTCCGCAAGCTTCTCGGCGATGTCCTGCGGCGTGGCGCGTTCGCCGAGCAGGCTGCGCTTGATCTCGTCCTCGTCGACGCCGGACGGTTCGACCGTGAAGACGAGGCCGGCCTGCTCGAGCATGCGGCGCCGCGACGGACTTGCAGACGCGAGGATGAGACGAGGGGCCGGCATGTCGGAGGAGAACTCTTACGCGGGTTCGAGGCGATACAATCCACCATTCCCGCTCTGCGTGACAAGGTAGAGCAAACCGTCCGGCCCCTGGCGTACGTCGCGGATATAGGGAAGATGGTCCTCGAGCAGCCGCTCTTCGCCGCGATACTTCTCGCCGTCGAGCTCGATGCGATGCAGGGCGTGCTCGGCCGACAAGCCGCCGGTGAACAGCGAGCCCTTCCAGCCGGGAAATTTGTCGCCAGTATAGAAGGCGAGGCCGCACGGCGAGATCGACGGCACCCAGGTGCGCAGCGCGTCCTCCATGCCGTCGCGATGGCGCTCGTTGGTGATGATGCTGCCGTCGTAGTTGGTGCCGTAGGTGACGACCGGCCAGCCGTAGTTGGCGCCGGCCTTCAGGATGTTGAGCTCGTCGCCGCCCTTGGGGCCGTGCTCGACTTCCCAGATCTTGCCGGTCTCGGGATGCATCGCCAGCCCCTGCGGATTGCGATGCCCCCAGGAAAAGATCTCGGGCCGCGCGTTCTGCCGGCCGACGAACGGGTTGTCGGCGGGGACCGAGCCGTCTTCCTTCAATCGCACGATCTTGCCGGCGAGATCGCCGAGATCCTGCGCCTGCTGCATCTGGAAGCGATCGCCGCAGCTCACATACATCAGGCCGGCGCGATCGAAGACGATCCGCGAGCCGAGATTGAGGCTGCCCGGCCGCCGCGGCAGCGCCTCGAAAATGCGCGTCGTGTTCTTGAGCCCGGCGTCGGTCAACTCGGCGCGCGCCACCGCGGTCGCGGCACCGCCTTGGCCGGAGTCGACATAGGACAGGTAGAGAACGCGATTGCGCGCGAAGTCCGGATGCAGGCAGACATCGAGCAGCCCGGCCTGGCCCGCGGCGTATACTTCCGGCACGCCCGCCAGTGCGCGCGGCTCGAGGCGGCCGTCGGCAAAGACCCTGAGCCGACCGGGTCTTTCGGTGATCAGCATCCGACCATCCGGCAAGAAGGCGATGCTCCAGGGCTGCACCAGCCCCGACGCCAGCGTCACCAGCCGGTAGGCCGCTTTGGCGCTCCTGAGCGGGGCCGCGGCCTTGTTCTGGGCCAGCGCCGGCGCGGGCAGGGCCGAGGCGCTGGCAGTCAGGATGAATCGACGCCGGTTCATGCAAACTCCCGGAGCTGGCGAGGCTGGCGCGGAAAGGGCCGGTCACTATACTCGTCGCCTTCAACGCTCGGGGCGACCAAAGGGGGGACGAGAATGCCGAAATCCATCTTGATTCATGAAAATGGCGGCCCGGAAAAGATGCAGCTGGCCGACGTCGAGGTCGGCTCGCCCGGCCCCGGCCAGGTGAGGATCAGGCACACCGCCATCGGCCTCAATTTCATCGACATCTACACCCGCTCCGGCCTCTACCAGACGCCGTTGCCCAACGCCGTCGGCCGCGAGGCGGCGGGCGTGATCGTCGAGGTGGGCCCCAAGACCAAGGGCTTCAAGAAGGGCGACCGTGTCGCCTATTGCGGCGTGCTGGGCGCCTATTGCCAGGAGCGCGTCATGGGCACCGAGCAGCTCGTGCACGTGCCCAAGGGCGTGAGCGACGAGGAGGCGGCCGCCATCATGCTGAAGGGCATGACGACCGAATACCTGGTCGACCACACGCCCAAGGATTGGCTGCGCAAGGGCGACATCATCCTGTTCCACGCCGCCGCAGGCGGCGTTGGCCTGTTGTTCGGCCAGTGGGCCAAGGCGCGCGGCTACAAGGTGATCGGCACGGTGTCGTCGCCCGAGAAGGCGGCGCTCGCCAGGAAGAATGGCTACAAGTGGGTGATCGACTACACCAAGGAGAACATCGTCGAGCGGGTGAAGCAGATCACCAAGGGCCGTGGCGTGCCGGTCGTCGTCGATGGCGTCGGCAAGGACACTTGGGCCGCCTCGCTCGATTGCCTGCAGCCGCGCGGCCTGATGGTCTCGTTCGGCAACGCCTCGGGCCCGGTGCCGCCGCAGAATCTCGCCATCCTCAATGCCAAGGGCTCGCTCTACGTCACGCGGCCCAGCCTCGGCGCCTACACCTCGACCCGCAAGGAGCTCGAGGCGGCGGCCAAGGCGGTGTTCAAGATGGTGAAGAGCGGCAAGGTGAAGATCGCCATCGACCAGCGCTATCCGCTGGCCGAGGCCGCCCAGGCGCACATCGATCTCGAGAGCCGCAAGACGACAGGCCAGACCATCCTCATCCCCTGAGTGACGGTGCCCTGAAGGATGGTCATCGTCGGGCTGACCGGCTCCATCGGCATGGGCAAGTCGACCGCCGCGAAGATGCTGCGGCAGATGGGTGTGCCTGTGTACGACGCCGATGCCGCCGTTCACGAGCTGCAGAAGCCCGGCGGGGCGGCGCTGCCGGCGATCGAGGCGGCGTTCCCCGGCGTGGTCAGGAACGGCGTGCTCGACCGCCAGGCGCTGGGCGCGCGCGTGTTCGGCAACAAGGAGGCGTTGCGCAAGCTCGAGGCGATCGTGCATCCGCTGGTCGGCCAGAAGCAGCGCGCGTTCCTCAAGAGCGCCTCGCGCCGCGGCGTGCCGCTGGTCGTGCTCGACATCCCGCTCCTGTTCGAGGGCAAGGGCGAGCGGCGCATGGATGCGGTGATGGTGGTGAGCGCGCCCGCCTTCCTGCAGCGCCGCCGCGTGCTGGCGCGGCCCGGCATGAGCGAGGAGAAATTTGCCGGCATCCTGCGCCAGCAGGTGCCCGACCGGACCAAGCGGGCCCGCGCGACCATCGTCATCCCGACCGGCCTCGGCCTCGCTCCGACCCGTCAGGCGCTCGAGCGCGCGGTCGCCCGCCTGAAGCGCTTGCCGCCGCGCTCCTGGCCGCTTCATCCCTGGCGGGAGAAATTCACAGCCCGGCTCGCGCAGGCCCATCGCAAGTAGCGCCGGAAACAGGCTACAAGCGAGGCATGCGGGAAATCGTCCTCGACACGGAGACCACCGGCCTCGATCCGCTGGCCGGCCATCGCGTTGTCGAGATCGGCTGCATCGAGCTGGTCAACATGGTCGCCACCGGCCGCTCGCTGCAGCTCTATCTCAATCCCGAGATGCCGATGCCCGCAGGCGCTCAGGACATCCACGGCCTGACCGACGAGTTCCTGGCCGACAAGCCCCTGTTCGCCGACAAGGTCGAGGAGCTGCTGGAATTCATCGGCGATGCGCAGCTCGTCATCCACAACGCACAGTTCGACCTGGGCTTCCTCAATGCCGAGCTGGAGCGGCTGAAGCGGCCCAAGCTCGCCAACACCTATGTCGACACCGTCTCGGTCGCGCGCCGCAAATTCCCGGGCCAGCGTGCCAGCCTCGACGCGCTGTGCGAGCGCTTCGCCATCGACAACTCCAACCGCACCAAGCACGGCGCACTGCTCGATGCCGAGCTGCTGGCCGAGGTCTATCTCGAGCTGAGCGGCGGCCGCCAGCGCGACCTCGGCCTCGCCGCCGAAGTCGCCGTCCGTGCCTTGGGCGCCATCGCGGCGATGCCCGCCGGCCCCGCCCGGCCGGTGCGGACCTTCGCGCCGAGCGCCGCCGAGCTCGCCGCCCATGCCGAGTTCCTGAAGAAGCTGAAGGACCCGCTCTGGCTCAAGCCGTAGGCGGGCAAGCGCCACTTTTTCAAGGAAGTCACCGGCCTGCTAGACAAGCTCGAACCGCATCGCGCTTTCCTGGCGAAGACGGTCGACGAAGGAGGATCGATCAACCTGATCGTGAACCTGTACGGCGACTCTTCCCGTAGCCGCGTTGTTCAGGCGTGCCCAACCGGGCCCGACGGCATGGCGCCGCTGGCCTGCTGCTGGGCGAGCTGGTTGCGGTAGAGCGCCACGAAATCGACGGGGGCTATGTTGAGCGGCGGGAAGCCCGCCTCGCGCGTGGCGTTGGCGACGATCGAGCGCGCGAACGGGAAGAGCAGCCGCGGCGTCTCGATGAACAGCAGCGGGCCCATCGCCTCCTGCGGCACGTCGGGCGCCAGCGAGACGGTGCCGGCATAGACCAGCTCGAGCATGAACAGCGGCTCTTTCTCCTGCGTCTGCGCGCTAGCCTCGATGGCCAGGGTGACCTCGAAGGTCTTGGGGTCGAACTGGCGGGTGTTGACGGCGACGTTCAGCGTGAGCTGCGGCTGCTTCTGCTCGATCAGGCTCTGCGGCGCCCGCGGATTCTCGAAGCTCAGATCCTTGATGTACTGGCCGTGCATGGTGAGCGGGACGGCCTTGGCCTGGCCCGGGGTGGGGCCGGCATTGGGGGGCTGGGGGATGTCGGTCATGCTTTCTTTCACTGAACAGGCGCGCGGGCGGTACCACGCAGGGCTGCACTGCACAAGGCGCTGGTCAGGTGCGTCGCGGCGGCGATTGCAAAAAACCGCCCCATGGCGAAAATATTTGCCATGGATCGACCCTCTCTCCGGCCGCTGGTGGGCGTTTCTGCCTGCTTCAGGGAAAATGGCCGCGGCGGCTGGCACCACGCCGTGGGCGACAAGTACATCCAGGCCGTCATCCGCGCCATCGGCGCCCTTCCCGTGGTGATTCCGGCGATGGGCCCGGAGCTCGGCGACAATGCCATGACCGAGGCGCTCGACCGGCTGCTCGAGACCCTGGACGGCGTGCTGCTGACCGGCAGTCCGTCCAACGTCGAGCCGCACCATTATGAGGGCGAGCCGTCACGCCCCGGCACGGCGCACGACGCGGCGCGCGATGCCACCACCCTGCCGCTCATCCGGCACACGATCGACCATGGCGTGCCGCTGATCGCGATCTGTCGCGGGGCGCAGGAGGTGAACGTGGCGCTGGGCGGCACCCTGCATCAGCTCGTGCACGAGGTCGCGGGACGGCGCGACCATCGCTCGCCCAAGGCCGCGACCGCCGACGAGAACTATGCCGTCGCCCATCCGGTCGAGGTGGTCGAAGGCGGCCTGCTGGACAAACTGGTCGGCCAGCGCCGGCTGATGGTGAATTCGCTGCACGCCCAGGGCGTCGATCGTCTGGCCGAGCGCGCCAGGGTCGAGGCGATAGCCGACGACGGCCAGGTCGAGGCGTTCAGCGTGCCCGATGCGGCGGCCTTCACGCTTGCCCTGCAGTGGCATCCCGAGCATCGTGCGCTCGAGAATCCGGTGTCGATGAAATTGTTCGAGGCTTTCGCCGAGGCCGCCCGCAACTGTGCAGCGCGCCGGCTCGGCGCACCGCTGCTGCGCGCCGCCGAATAGGAGGAGCGTCATGGACGGCGCATCCACGCGCAACAACGCCCGCCGCGACTTCTACGAGCGCATCGGCGGGCTCTCAATGGCGCCGCTCTGGGAATCGCTGCACCAGCTGGTGCCGCCCAGCCCGGCGCCGAAATACGTGCCCGCCGCCTGGGACTACGACAAGGTGCGGCCGTTCCTGATGGAATCCGGCACCTTGATCACCGCCAAGGAGGCGGTGCGCCGGGTGCTGATCCTCGAGAACCCGGCGATGCCCGGCAGCTCGTGCATCACGCCGACGCTCTATGCCGGCCTGCAGCTCATCCTGCCGGGCGAAGTGGCGCCGTCTCATCGCCACACCCAGTCGGCGCTGCGTTTCATCGTCGAGGGCGAGGGCGCCTACACCGCCGTCGACGGCGAGCGCACGATCATGCGCGAGGGCGACTTCGTCATCACGCCGACCTGGACGTGGCACGACCACGGCAACCATTCGTCGAAGCCCATGGTGTGGCTCGACGGGCTCGACATCCCGATGATCGCCATGTTCAACGCGGGCTTCGCCGAGAACGGCGCCGAGGACGAGCAGGCG
>Ga0070738_10003068_pt1 | contig 23058 bp, 18 predicted proteins | sample Coa_R2_2_FD_66446 | JGI IMG/M metagenome (GOLD analysis project Ga0070738, IMG submission 66446) | Surface soil microbial communities from Centralia Pennsylvania, which are recovering from an underground coalmine fire - Coalmine... | ecosystem: Environmental > Terrestrial > Soil > Unclassified ... | reverse complement strand
CTCCGTCGCGACCTGGGGCAAGGCCATCGATCCAGGTGATGGCTTCCCGATGGGCTCGGATTGGTAAGCTGATAGGATGCCGGTGATCGACCGCGCTTCAATGGATGGAGGAGGTTCAGCGAGTCATTCGCGGTTCCTCCTCCATCCATCATTCTTCCGGATGCTTTTTTGGATCCTTCCGAATTCAGATTTGGACGTTTCTTCTCCAACACGCCTTCGCTCGTTAACCTGTTTTGAGGTATCATCCATGACTCCGACGAGTCGCTTTTTTCTGTCCTTGCCGCTGATTGTTCTGATTGTGGCGGGATGCAGCTCCCGAAAAGCTTCATGCACCGTTCAGGGGAAAGTGAATTACAAGGGACAGCCGGTAACCGGCGGTACCATATCGTTCATCGCTACGCAAAGCAGTTCGGATGGTGACGTGAATCAAACTTACGGCACAAATATCCACAAGGACGGAACTTACGAGATGCCAGGCAACCTTCCGGCAGGAGAATATGTGGTGACCGTTGACACGGAATCACTCAATAAGAAGAAGGAGGTAAAAGGCAACCCCAAATTGCAGAAGATGGAGGATGCCTATCGGGAAAAGATGGGGAAAATGGGGAAAAGTTCAGGTATTACCAGCGAAGAATTTGGCGTCTACGTTCCGATTCCGGCGAAGTACCGAGATAAAGACAAATCCGATGTGAAAGTGAAGCTATCAAACGGGAAGAACATGAAGGATATTGAGTTGAAGGATTGAGCCGCCGATTCGCGCGTGGACACATCTAGCTTAGCCGCAATCCAAAGGAGAGCGAGAAGTGTTTGCGCTCCCCTTGGGTTGCGGCTATCTTCGCGCTATACTTGCAGGAAGGCGGCTGATTCCGCCGGTTTACGGGCGTGCTTGTGACGACACAGCCGCAGTAGAGGTCTGCTGATGTTGTTCTTGCTTTCCCGGACGCTTCGCAGCTATTCCGTTCGAATTATGCCAATCCTCTCTTTGATGTGTGTTGTCCGTGATATCGTGCGAAAACGATCTCGCCTGATAGTGGTCCTCGCGCTACTCATTCTAGCCGGGGTTGGCTTTGGTCTGTACAGTTATGCGTCTCATCGTCTGCAAGCGGCCCAAAAGGCCGTGAAAGAAGGGCGATTGACTGACGCTCAAGGCGACTTGGACTTTTGCCTGCTAATCTGGCCGCGCAGCATCCCCGTCCACCTTTTGGCGGCCCGAGCCGCGCGGCTGCAGGGCGACTTTAAGGAAGCGGAATCCCATTTGAGCCGCTGCCTGAAGCTCAACCATGGCGCCTCGGAAGCAATTCAGCTAGAGTATTTCCTCATCCGAGTCCAGGTGGGCGATGCCGAAAAGGTTGCCGACAAACTAATGCTGTACGTGGATAAGGGCGATCCCGAATCGCCCATCATCCTGGAGACCTTGGCGCGTGCCTACATGCAGAATCTCCGCTACGGTCCGGCTCTTTCCTACTTGTACCGCTGGCAGGAGATTGAACCGGGCTCACCTGAACCTTACCGTTGGCGCGGCTGGATTCTGGAGCGCATGAGAGATCGCGACGGGGCAATTGCCGAGTACAAAAAGGCGCTGGAAAGGGATCCCGAAAATCTCTTGGTTCGATTTCGCCTGGCGGAGATCTATCTGGAACGCAACGACCCACTCTCCGCCTTGCCAATACTCGAGGAGTTACGGAAACAATACCCGGATCGCCCGGACGTTCAGGCGCGGCTCGGACAGTGTCGATTTATGCAAGGGGACATAGATGAGGCACGCCGCCTCTTGGAAGACTCCGTGAAGAAATTGCCCAAGGATTCGGCGACCCTCATTTACCTGGCAAAGATCGATATCCAAGCAACGCCGCCGCTTCTAACAGAAGCCGAGGGATTACTGCGTCGCGCGCTGGACCTGGATCCGACCGACGTGGAAATCCAGCATTTGTTGATCCGCTGCTTGGAATCCCAAGGCCGCTCGAAAGAAGCCCAGGCCATGCAGAAACAGGAGGAATCCGATCGAGCCTGGCTCAAAAGAGTCGTCGATACGTTGAAGCAAGATTCGGAGAAACCCGTCACCGATCCTGCCGCCCTCGCCGATGTCGGCCTGCTTTTTCTCCGCACGAACGCAGAGAATAATCAGCATTTAGCCGTCTATTGGCTTAACCGGGCCTTGGAGTCCGATCCGGACTATCAACCCGCGCTGCGGGCGCTTGTTGAACATTACGAGAAGACCGGCCAGGAGTCGAAAGCCGCCGTATATCGCCGGCGATTAAAGTTGGAGAAAACGGCCGCGACTCCCTGAACTCAGGAAGACGAACACGAGCGAGCCTCAACAGCGGCCTGAGTTGCCGCGCGAAGGTTATCGGCAAGAGCAATAGGGCGATGAAGACACAGACTAAGAGCATTGGATGGACGGTCCTCGCGGTTGTGGTTCTCTGGATAACGGCCTCCGCTGCTTACTATCGCTTCGGCCCCTTTGCCAGACACCAAGAGCCGTCCGTTGCTTCTAACTCTCAACCCTCTGCCGTCACGCCGCACCAAATCAAAGAGTATTGTGCCTTGTGCCATGCCTATCCCCCGCCGGATTCTTTTCCACGCTCGGCCTGGAAGGAAGAAGTAGAGAAAGCGTACAAACTCATCGCGCAAGCGCAACTGGACCCGAGGGGTCGGCGCGTGCCGCCGCCCCCGCCGATGGAACAAGTCATCCGCTACTATGAAGAACAAGCACCGGTGGAGTTGCCGCTTGCCACCATCACGCAGGACAGTTCTCCCTGTCCAGTGCAATTTCAACAAATTCACTATCCGGTCCCTCCCCAGGGACCAGAACCGGCTATTTCCAATGTGAACCTCGTTCATCTCTTCGACGATCGCCGCCTGGATGTGTTGGCATGCGACATGCGCGTAGGCCGGGTGATGGCGCTTCGCCCCTACGTGTCTGCTCCAACCTGGCAGATTTTAGGTTCCGTGCCGAACCCTTGCCATACCGAGGTGGTCGATCTCGACGGCGATGGCGTCAAAGACATTCTCGTTGCCGGTCTGGGCAGTATGGAGCCGCAAGATCACTCAAGAGGAACCGTAATCTGGTTACGCGGCCAGCGCGACGGCGGGTTCACGGCCATACCACTTCTGAAAGGCGTGGGCCGTGTCGCCGATGTCCAGGCCGCCGACTTTCGAGGTATCGGACGGCTCGACTTGGTGGTCGCCGAATTCGGTTGGTTTCAGACCGGCCGCATCCTTTATCTGGAAAACCAGACAACCGATTGGTCTCATCCGGCGTTCGTTCCGCGTGAACTCGACGAGCGCCACGGAGGCATTCATGTGCCGGTTGCCGACCTTGACGGCGACGGCCGGCCCGACTTCGTCGCGCTTTTGAGTCAGGAACACGAAACCATCGTCGCCTTTCTCAATCGGGGCGGAGGCAAGTTTCGCAAGGAAACCATTTATGCCGCCCCGCATCCCGGTTACGGCTCCAGCGGAATCCAACTCGTCGATCTCAATGGCGATGGCCGGCCGGATGTGCTCTTTAGCAATGGCGACACAATGGATCCTCCTTATCTTTTGAAGCCTTTCCACGGTATTCAATGGCTGGAGAATCAAGGCAAGTTCCCTTTCCTTCATCATCCGATCGCGCCAATGTACGGTGTCCATCGAGCGCTAGCGGCGGACTTTCGAGGCAACGGAAAGTTTGACATCGTGGCCGTCAGTTACCTTCCGCCCGATCGTTTTCCTCAGCGAAAGCAACTGAATTTGGACGCGGTGATCTACCTGGAGCAGACATCTTCCGGACAATTCGCGCGCCATTCTCTGGAAACGATCACGTGCGATCATGCGACATGCGCTGTAGGCGACATTTTTGGCACTGGCCGACTCGATCTTGTCACCGGCGATTTCCTTTATCGAGCCTCCGATCGGGCGATCACTATTTGGAAAAACCTGGGTCCGGATAAAGCTCAGCCGTCCCCCTCCCGAAGCGCGGGCGTGCCTTCCGCCGGCTCTGCGAGTGGGACGCCCGCGTCCCGGAAATAGAGCGGGTGAGAAAACCGCCGAGGCAGCTGATGGCTTCACATCCGGTGCGATGGTTCTTGAAGAGACCTCTCTGGTCGATCCTGATTGGCTTGGCCTTGAGCGTTGCCGGGGTCAATCTCTGGGCTTGGTACAACTACCGTGAAGCGGGCCGCTTGCTGGATCGATGCCGATTTTCCCAGGCCTACGGACACTACACACAAGCGCTGTGGGTCTGGAGGTGGAGCGCAAGCCTCCATTTTCACGCCGCGAGAGCGGCCCGGCGAGCGGGTCGATACCCAGAAGCCGAACACCATCTTGCGGAATACCAGCGACTCCAAGGCGAGACTGCCGAAACCGCGCTTCCCCTGGCGCTGGAGCGGCTGCTGCTCCAGGCTCAATCCGGCGACATTACCCAGGTAGAAGAACCCTTGTGGCAATACGTCGAGAAGAATAGGCCAGAGACGCCGTTGGTCCTGGAAGCCCTGGCGCGCGGATACATTCGCGTCTTCCGTCTGCGGGCTGCCATGAATTGTCTGAACAAGATCCTGGAGCGCGAGCCGGATAACGCCGAGGCGCTTACGATGGCGGGAAAGACGATTGAGAAAGGTTATGGCGAGGTAGCGGACGCTATAAAGTCGTATCGCCGCGCCCTGGAGATTGACCCGGAGCGCGACGACGCTCGCCTGAGCGTGGCACAACTCCTTCTCCACGATCACGCCGAGGTAGCCCGCAAGCATTTTGAATATGTCCTCGCTCGCCAGCCCGACAATAGGGAAGCGATGTTGGGATTAGGGCAAGCTCACCTGATGCTCGGCGAAACGGGGAAGGCCCGCGCGCTTCTAGAAGAGGTGCTCGCACGGGAACCGGACAATTCCCGGGCGCTTACCGAACTGGGTCAGATTGCCCGCTTGGAAGGGAAGATGACCGAGGCGGAGTCGCTGTTTCGCAAAGCGGTCGCCGCGGACCCTGCCAATCGCTACGCTCACGAACGCCTCTATCGATGCCTGGCCCAGCAACCCGATAAGCAGGAAGAAGCGGCCGAAGAGATCGCCGTCAAGGAACGCGTCGAAGCAGACCTTGCCCGGCTAGGCGCGATCGTCAGCAAGGAAATGTCCCGTACGCCGAATGATCCCAAGTTGCACTATGAAATCGGCTCGTTTTACTTGCGCTACGGCAAGCCGGCGATCGGCATTCGTTGGCTTTACAGCGCTCTTAAACTCGACCCAAACCATCAACCGAGCCATCAAGAGCTCTACAAGTATTTTCAGCGAACCGGCGATTGGGAAAAAGCGGAGCGGCATCGTTCGCAAATTCGCTGAGAGTCGATTTACCCAGGAGGAGCAAACCATGTCCGACAATCCATCGAAATCAGATCCCCCGCGCTTCGATCGCCGCGACGTTCTCCTTTCAGCACTAGCCGGCGGCGCCCTCGCGCTGGGAGCAAGCGAAAAAGCGTCGGCTGGTCCCGACCCGCGCCGCGCTGCGCCCCGCCGCTACGACATGAAGAAATCCATCAATCTGTGGGCCTTTCCTTATCCACAGCGCATGACGCTCAAGGAATGCCTGCAACTGGCCAAGGATGCCGGGTTTGACGGCATCGAGTTGAACTATGACTTGGAAAATGATCTGTCGCCGAAATCCGGCACGAAGGAATACCAGGCCATCCGCAAGATGGCCGCGGACATCGGCATCGCCATTAGCGGCATCTGCTCGTTTCTGTACTGGCCGTATTCGCTAACTAGCAATAACGCCGCCGAGCGGGCGCGCGGCATGGAATTGGCCGGGCTGATGATGCAAGCGGCCCACGATCTTGGCACCGAGAACGTCCTCGTCGTGCCCGGCGCCGTGTATATTCCCTGGATAAAGGACTCCGAGCCGGTCGCCGCCGACGTGTGCGACCGCCGGGCCCGCGAGTCGATCGCGAAGCTCGCGCCCCAGGCGGAAAAGTTGGGCGTTTATCTGAATATCGAGAATATTTTCTTCAATGGCTACCTGCTCAGTCCGCAAGACCTGATCGCGTTCGTGGACAGCGTCCATAACAAGCACGTCCGTGTCCACTTCGACACCGGCAACATCATGTTGTTCCAGTTCCCCGAGGATTGGATCACTCTCCTTGGCAAGCGGATCAAGAATGTCCATCTCAAGGAGTTCACGAAGAAAGGGACGGATCACTCGCTGGAATCGTTCCGCCCGTTGCTCGACGGGACGACCAACTGGCCCGCGGTGATCGAGGCGTTCGAGAAGATTGGGTATCATGATTATCTTACATTCGAGTATTTTCATCCATTTCCTCATTACCCGGAAGCGTTGATTTATCAAACTTCGGATGCTCTGGATCGCATTTTGGGGCGAAAAAGTTAAGATACGGCAAGTGAGCGGGGATTGAGCGCGATGACTGAGGATGAATGGCTGTCCTGCACAGATCCATTGGATATGATAGGTGTCCCCGAAGTCCGAAGCAGTGAGCGGAAAATGCGGCTTTTTGTGATCGCTTGCTGCCGCCGTGTCTGGCATCTGCTTTCTCAACCCCACTACTGTTATGCCGTTGAGATCGCGGAACGATTCGCCGATGGGGACGCCAGCATGAAGGAATTGGCTCGGGCGAGGGCAGTTGCGGAGGCCCGTTACATGGAAGAATTCGAGAGCACGCCGTCCACGACTTCCGCGAAAATGGCGGCCCCATCTCGGGCATTTCAAGCTGCTTCCTTGGCTTTCTCCGAGCCGGGTTTGCTCCTATCAAAGTACCACACATTCGCCGGGCGTTATCGTGCGGGCAGTTATGGTGTCATGAGAGGTGTAGACGGAGCTGCCAACGCCGTTGCTTACTGGTCCACGAAAGACGGCGAGCGCGAGGCAAACGAGGCGGCGGGGGCCGCGGAGCAGATTGAGCAATGTCGTTTGCTCCGCGACCTTATCGGCAACCCCTTCCTCCCCCTCACTATCAAGTCTGAATTGCTATCCTGGAACGAGGCTGTCGTGTTACACCTCGCGCAAGCTGCTTACGACAATCGTGTCCTCCCCTCCGGCACGCTCGATAACACCCGCCTCGCCATCCTTGCCGACGCCCTGGAAGAGGCCGGTTGTACCGACAGGAGGATACTCGGCCATCTGCGTTGCGATGCCGACCACTATCGCGGTTGTTTCGTGATTGATGCGCTGCTTGGCAAATCGTAAGTCCAACGTTAATGATGACACATCGATACCCACTGGCGGCCCGTCTGTGCCAGATACTCATCGGCGCACGCAGGACCCGACGATCCGGGCGCGTATTCCGGGCACGCCGCGCCCGGTCGCTCCGCCGCCGCAATGAATGGGTCCATGATGGCCCAGGCACGCTCGATCTCATCGTCGCGCATGAACAAGGCGGCATCGCCTTGCAGGGCATCGAACAACAGACGCTCATACGCTTCCGGGATGGCGTCATCGCCGTAGACCTCATGGAAATGAAACTCCAGGTCTGCCGGCCGCAGTGACATCTCCTCGACATCGGGCACTTTGCTCTGGAAATTAAGGTGGATGCCTTCATCGGGCTGAATGCACAGGGACAGGCGATTGCATTGCAGCGTTGTGCCCGGCGGCAGCGGGAACATCAAATGCGGCGGACAGCGGAACTGAATGATTATCTCGCTGCGCCGCTCGTCGAGCGCCTTGCCTGAGCGCAGGAAGAACGGCACGTCGTGCCAGCGCCAATTGTCGATGTTCAGCTCGATGGTGGCGAAGGTTGGCGTGCGTGAATCCGGGGCCACACCGCGCTCGCCGCGGTAGCCGGCATACTGGCCGCACACCACGCGCCGCGCTGCGTCCTCCGGCGAAGAAACCGGGATGGCGTCCAGCACCTTGAGTTTTTCATTGCGCAGCGTATCGGCGGAGTAGCGCGACGGTGCCTCCATCGCCACGAGCGCCAGCAGTTGCAGCAGGTGGTTTTGAAACATGTCGCGCAGCACGCCGGCCTTATCGTAGTAGTCGCCCCGACCCTCGACCTTGACCTTCTCGGCAACGGTGATCTGAACGTGATCGATGAAATTGTGGTTCCACAGCGGCTCAAAGAGCGTATTGGCGAAGCGGAATACGAGGATGTTCTGCACCGTCTCCTTGCCGAGATAATGATCGATGCGATAGACCTGGTCCTCGCGGAACTCGGCTCGGAGAAGCTGATTAAGGGCGCGGGCAGAAGCGAGATCGTGGCCAAACGGTTTCTCCACGATGATGCGCCGCCAACTGCCGGAAGCAGGCTCGCGGTTCATGCCGGTCGCGCCGAGCTGCTTGAGGATGCCGGGGGCAAGATTGGGGCTAACGGATAAATAGTACAAGCGCCGGGCTTGCTGCGAAGCTGGTCCTTCGTTCTTCCCAAACCATTGTTGAAGCGGCGACAGACCTTCTTCCTTGGCCGCGTCGGCCGCTACGTAGAAGACACGTCGCGCGAAGGAAGTCCACGACTGCTCGTCGAAATTGGCTCCGGCGAATTGGCGCGTACTCTCGCGGAGCTTCTCGCGGTAGGCATCGTCGCTAAAGGGAGAACGCGCCACGCCGACGATGCGCAGTTCATCCGCCAATCGTCGTTTACGATGCAGACGATAAAGCGAGGGAATCAGCTTGCGGGACGTCAGGTCGCCGGATGCGCCGAAAATAACTAGGGTGAGCGGTAGACGGTCCATGCGTGGGTCTCCTCACGTGTTTCGTTCTTGTGTGTTCTCGGCCCTCCTAGGTAAGTTGTAGGTATGCTACGATCTCTTTTCCGCCCGTCGATCCTCTTTGCCTTGTCGGCGGCGGTCGTCGTGGGGGCCGTCGCCGTCGTCTTCCAGAGTCCGCCGGCGCAGGGTCGGCCGACGCCGCTGCCGGTCCTTGCCGGCGAATACGAAATTGTCTGGCTGTACCCGGCGACAAACGCAACGTCCTGGGAGCGGTTCGTGGCAGCGGTGCGGCGAACCGCTAAACGCTTGCATCCCAGACGCCCCAATGTGCGGGCTGATGACAAGACCGCGTTTCCGCAGCAGACAACTACGGTACCAGAGGTATCACTCTCCTGGAGTGATGGTTCGGGTCCGCGTTTCATCTTCCGCTGGTACAAGCTGACGAGCGACTGGAAGACGAGCGACTGGATTGAGGCATTGTTAAAGCGTCAGCCGCCCCCCTTGGCCATCATCGGCGGCAGTTCCAGCGATAGCGCCCGCGAGCTAGCCAGGGAATTGCAGCGCTTCGCGGGGCATTTGCCCGAGGTGGACCGTCCTCTTTTACTGCTGACCTCCGCCACGGCCGACCATGTTGGTCCCTTCAACGATAGCGAGATGGGCCAAGCCTCCTCGACAGCAACCACAGAACTTCAACTGTTGCGGCTCTATCCCGGACGAACATTCCGCTTTTGCTTCACGAACAAGCAGATGGCCACGGCAGTGAGTGAATTCATTTGGTCGCGCGACGATCTTCGTCCGGATCAAGATCCCGTGTATATGGCTCAGTGGAACGATGATTCGTACTCGCGAGATCTGATCGATGGATTTGGGGCCGCGTTGCGGCAAGTGATCGCGCGGGACTTGGCGAACCAATTTGTCTGGTACAGCAGTCAGGCCATGAGCGCGAGCTTTCCGTTCTCCTCAGGTCCCGGAATTTTTCCCGTGCAGCGCCTTTCGCCCTACTATCCGGAGCCTGCCAGCACCTTTGCCCTTAATCTTCCGCCCCGGTTGTATCGCATCGAGTCCAGCGTCGGCTCGTTCGATACGCCCAATCCGTACGAGTCCAGGATGTCGGCCGAAATGCTTGATGCTTTGCTGGGGCAATCGCAGATTCGGCCGTTGTTGATCGTGTCCGGACAAGCGGAGCCGTCGCGACGCTTTCTTCGCGGTCTCGTCCGCGGCGTGCCTTCGTTGGCCAAGCACAGGCAAATCGTTGTTGCGACCGGCGATGCCATCTCCTTTAATACCGTCTACCGCGATCGTGACATTTCCTGGAACATCCAAGACTTGCCCTTCCCGCTGGTGTTTTTTTGCCATCGCAATCCGATCGATGCCGATGCTGGTTTTCGCGCCGGTGCAAGCGAGAGCGTCCTGACTCAGAAAGACGAGCACGACACGACCGCGGAGACCGGAACCGAAGATGTATTGCTTTTCAGCGACATCGTGGAAGCGCTGGTGCAATCCGGCGTTCCCGTCGAGGGAACCCCCTGTGCGAATGCCGCCGAACTAGCCGAACGCCTCGCCGATGCGCGACGAGAAGACGATGAGATTACGCTTGAGGGAGCGGGCGTGCAATTGTTTGATCCTGAGGGACAGCGACGGGACGGCAGCGGCGAGCACGTTGTTTTGTTACAGCCGATGTGGAACGAGGATTTCAAGGACCGACTTTTGCCACGTGCAACCATCGAGGTGTGGGCGTGGCGGCGCCGCGATTGGAGTAGGGGTGATCGCGGCCAATACTGGCAGCGCCGCGGCGAGCCGTTGAGCGTTTGGTACAGTGACAGCCCATAGTCATCCGAGCCGCGCACGCGGCGCGGCGGAGTAAGCGGCGCGAAGAGCCGCGACCGTAAGGGAGCAGTGTTGCCTGCCGCTCCCGTCCGGTCGCGGCTCTACTCTCACTGCGCTGGGTGCGCGGCTTGGACAGCGAATTACGGGCATGACGCATGCCGGACACTGAATACATCTCTGAATTGAATAGCAGGCGCAAGCGGTTGTGGAGCTATGCGCGCGTCCTGGCCGCTCCGCTGCTGTTATGGGGACTGGTCCTCGTCGCACTCCGGGAACCACTGCAAATTTGGTTGGACGGCGAAAGAGGTTACGATGAGGCGGCCCTTCGTGAATGGCTCGATGAGGCTCGCGGCTATCGCGGTACTCTACGCGACATGATCGAGGAGTATCTTGCCCGCGCTAATGAGTACGCGCAACTACGCAATTTCCACTCGCGCAATCTCGAGAAGGACCAAGATCGCGCTGTCCAAAAGTTACGGGAGAGCCTGGCAGTTCATCACGAGGAAATCTACGAACAGCTGCAATCGATCGGCTCTCCGCCCACTAAACGCTATTCCGGTCAGCTGCCTTTGTTCCCTACCATCTATCGACTGCAAGTGCGCTTCCACGTCGAGGGTACGCCCCTAGCCGACCTACCCGCGGTCGCGATCGGCGACCAGAGCTTTCGATTCGATTCTCCTATCACGTGGGATTCCGGCTTGCCCTCCGATGCCAGCCAATACCAGGAGCTGGAGCACAATTTGTTATCTCAGGCGACCATTTCTGTGCGTTATCAATTACACGCTTACAACAAACGGCAACGGATCGAGCAGGCCCATCATCAGCGGCTGAACCAACTCAGCGCCCTGGCAGCGGCGGGCACATTCCTGAGTTTAGCGTGGATGTTTATCGTGCAGAGACAAGCGCGAGAGCGCGAACATCAACGCCTCCTCGCGCGTCAAAAAGAGGACCAGACCGAGCGGCTACTTCTGCAAGCGGAGCGCCGGCACGCCGAGACGGAACGCCAGCTGCTCGAACAGCGTCTGGCGACCCAGGCTGCGGAGAGGCAAGCATTGGAGCTGAAATCGCAGATATGGGCCAGCATCGGCATCATGGCCGGCTCTTATGCCCACAATATCAAGAACTTGCTTGTCCGGCCCAACGATCTGCTGCGCCGCTGCCTCGATGCGGACAGTCTGTCGGGAGAACAGGCGGTGATGCTCAACGAGGTCCAGCAAACCTTGGGCACCGTCACCGAACGATTGCAGCAAATTTTGCACACGGTGCGGCGCGATCCTAGCCGTGCCGAGGCGGCCATCCTCGATCTAAACGCCGTGGTCGGCGAACTGGACCAAACCTGGAAGGATCTGGCCCGCGAAAAATGGAAGCTAGAGCTGGCGCTGGAAACTCGCGCTGAGGAACCGCTGTGGATCAGCGGAGATGTTTCGCATTTGCAGCAAGCCATCGAAAACCTGTTATTCAACGCGCGCGATGCCACCTTCGAGATGCGCAACCATCTACGCGATCAGGCCAGGCAAGCAACCCATCTCGACGACCAAGGACGACGTCAAGCGCTCATCGCCGCGGCCGCCTGGCGCGGTCGAGTCGTGCTCCGAACCTTCCGACTCGAACAAGAAATCGTACTTGAAGTGAGCGATAACGGTGCCGGCATGACCGATGAGGTGCGCCGCCGCTGCACCGAGACGCATTTCTCGACCAAGCGCGACAACGCTATTTATGAGGGTCACAGCACCGGCATGGGCCTGGGGCTGTCCTTCGTCCTGGCCATCCTGGAGCATCATCACGCCCATCTGGAGATCGATTCCGAGCCGCTTCGCGGCACAACTTTTCGCATCCACTTTCCTGCGGCCAGCAGCATCACCGTCGTGCCGGGTGCAAGAGCAAGTACATCCGAGGAACCATCGGCATGAAATATCTGTGTGTATTTTGCGGATCGAGCAAGGGCGGCCCAGCGATCTATGCGGAGACGGCGCGGCGTTTCGGCGAAGCCCTTACCAGGCGCGGATGGGGACTGGTTTATGGCGGCGGCCATATCGGTTTGATGGGCATCCTTGCAGACACCGTGTTGCAAGCGGGCGGCTCGGTCATCGGCGTCATTCCGCGCTCCATGGTCGAGCGTGAGCTAGCCCACGAACGTCTGACAGAGCTGCACGTTGTCGAATCCATGCACCAGCGGAAAGCATTGATGGCCGAGCGCGCCGCCGCTTTCGCTGCACTGCCCGGCGGTGTCGGCACCGCCGATGAATTCTTCGAGATTGTCACCTGGCGCCAATTGCGGCTGCACTCCAAGCCCATTGGCCTGCTCAACGTCGCGGGTTTTTTCGATCCGCTCTTGGCCTGGCTCGATCGCACCGTGACCGATGGATTCGTGCGCGCGGAGCATCGCAGGCTGCTGCATGTCGCTGAGGAATCGGAATCGCTGCTAGATCTGCTGTTCCAATACTGAAGCGGAACCTACTCGTCTCCCTGCTTGCCCCGCCTCTGTTTCAATTTGGCCCGCAACAATTCCAGTTCGCGCTCCAGGGCGTCGGCGCGTTGTTTCTCTTGATCGGCGCGTTGTTTCTCTTGATCCGCACGTTGCGTTTCCTGGTCGCGCTCACAGCGTATTTGTTCCACCTCGTTCAATAAGTCGGCGGGCAACGGCAACAATTTACCCAAATGCCAGAAACGACACCACCTATCAAGCAACCCCATCTCCAGATCCAACTCGGGGATCGTAAGGCGGTCGTGTTCATTCGGTTTGACCGACACGTATTTGCGCTTGGTATGTCGGAAGAGCGTCAATTCCTGCTCATCAGGGTGAAACAGCAAATAATACGGCACCTTCAATTCCTGCTCGTACTTGTAAAAACTGTCGTCATAGTCCTTGCGCTTGCTGTTTTTGGAGACGTATTCCAACACCCAGAAGGGATCTGCGGGTTGCAAGGGCAAATCGAAGCTGCCCTCGATTTTGATGGGTTTGTCGTGGATTACAACCATGTTGTCGGGCACGACTTGATGCGGTCGCGGTTCGCGCCCATGAGGATACTGAACCAACAACGCACTGAAAACCTGTACTTCAGGCCGGCGAGCGTGAACCAGATCAAGGCTCTCCACTGTTATCTTTCGCTGGGTCGATTGCCCGAATGCTTCCATGAAGTGCTCTGGTCGCAGGCGGCTCATGTACTCCCGAGCGTATCGGTCATACTCCAAGGACAGCAAAATGCGCGGCTTAGTTGTTGCCATGTTCGATTCCCCTTTAGCCCTCATTTGCCGGCGCGCAGTATATCCCGGCGCAGGCGCGGATGAAAAGCCGAGTTAACGCCAGCGGGCCGCTGAAGACTCAGCGGCCCGCTGGAATGAAAACCGTTTCGAGTGCACTATTTCAGCTCGATGTCGAAAGTTTGCCTGCCGTCCTTCACGCTGTATTTCAGAGGAGTCGCTTTCGAGTCTCCGTAGGCGGCGGCGATTTTTGCTCCTTTCACATCCTTAAGGCTCACGGTATAATCGCCCGGCTCCACTCGCTCAACTTGATAACTACCTTCCGCAGTGATCTTCCCCTCCGCCTTGTTTTTTTCATTCGTCAAGATGATTGTTCCGCCCGTTATGGGTTTTCCAAGAAAAGTAATTCGGCCCTGAACGCTCGCGGAGCCGGCCGGCTTCTTTTCCGCCTGTTTCATCTCCTCCTTCTTCTTCGGTTCCACTATTTCCTTGCGATAACTGCCGACCGCATTGAGGACTTTTTCTACGTCCTCCGGCGCGACGTTGTTTTTCTCCAGCGCCTTTTTGAGATCCTCGGCGGCGGCGTTGAACTGAGCGTCTGTGATGCCCATGCCTTTGTGGACCCTCTTCATGTCCGGTCCCTTGTACTTGAGCGGGCCGCCGCTAGCCTCGCTGATTTGCTCGAGTAGCTCACGCTTCATCTTGGCGACTTCCGCGTCCGTCGGCTTATATTTGCCGCCGCGCGTGAAATCGACTTTTGGATTGGGAGCAGCCAAACCGACGAAATCCTCGATGATCTTGGCGACGCCCGGCTCGCCTCCAAGCCGATCCCATAGCGTTTTCGGCTTCTCCTTTTCCGCAACCACGGGCGGAGCGCCGGCCTCTCGTTTTTTCTGATGCGGATAATCGGCATTGATGTCGGCGCGAATTTTGTCGAGGACCGGCCGCAGCACCCAGGCGCGATGCCAGAGCGCGGGGTCTTGCCGAGCATCGGCGATGCCTTTTTCGATGGCCTCTTGCAGCTTCGGTCGATGATCGAGCAGCGGCTTCAACGTCATCAGCGAACCTTCCCAGAGACGATAGCAGCCGTTCCAATCGCCCTGGTTGTAGAGGTTGGCTCCATGATCGATGATGCCGCGCAAGTTCTGATAGACCGATTCATCGAGGGCCTTGCGCTCCAGCGGTTTCTCGGCCGGCTTTTTGTTCTGAGCCTGCGCGACGCCGACCCAGAGCGGTGCCGCCAAGCAAACCGCGAGCATCCAATTCCACCTTGTCGCTCGTTGCATGGTTCATTCTCCTTTGCCAGGAAGATTTGTTGCGATCTTAGCGAAGGGGCGCAACAGAGGAAAGCAGTCTTTCCTGGACTTGCTTGATTTCGGCAGCTGGGGATAATGTTGTTCCAAGAAACTCGACCGTCCAAACCCAAGGAGGGGATCGTGGCCGACAAATCCAATCAAACGATTCTTATGGCCCTGAGTCGGGCCGCAGCTGCTTCCGAACCGGTGCCCTTGCATGCTGGCAAGAACATCGCTGGCCTCTTCCCCGCCAACGCCGCCGGAAAGCAAGCCGCCCAGCGTTGCCTGGAGGATGGCTATCTCTGCCTCATCTCCGGCGAACAAGCATCCCCATCCAACGACGACACCGGCGGCACGATCACGATCGCCAAGAAGAAGACGGCGGTCGTTCCCTTCTGCACCATCACCGAGAAAGGTCTGGCGTACTTGCTCAGCCAAGTCAGTCCGCGCCACGTCCTGGAAGATTTCGTCCGAGCCTTGGAAACACGCCGAACCCAGGCCGATGATTTGCTCAACGTCGCGCGGCAAATGCAGCAGGGTATCGATGTGTTGAAAAGCACCGTCGAAAAAGTACTTCAACACACGTACAAAGTCGAAGGCTCATCGGAGCGCGGCGGCGAGCCGGGCAATCTTAAGGCGCTTTTCGCCGGCTTCCTCAGCGAGAAGGATTCGTCCACCTGTACGATGTCGGCGTCTTCGAACGATGCGTCGCTGCACGACGCGATGCTGGCTGAGCTGACCCGCTGGCAGCACGGTGGCGCATCGGAAGATTGTCCGTTGCCGCATCTGTACCGCCAAATCTCCGTACAAACCATCGGCAAGTTCCACGATGCCCTCCGCCAGCTTCACGACACCGGCAACATTTACCTGCACCCCTGGACCGGCCCGCTCTACGACATCCCCGAACCGCCCTACGCCCTGCTGATCGGCCACGAAATCGCTTATTACGCCAGTATTCGCAAATAGATGGCGATCCGAGCCGCGCACGCAGCGCAGCGGAGTAAGCGGCCACCCCTACCGCTTACTCCGCTGCGCTGCGTGCGCGGCTCAGATCGCAGATTTTGGAGGTTTGCCATGTCCGCTGCCGCCGCCGTTCGTAGCTTGCCGGAGCGCGCCTTGGAGTTGCTTCGCCGCACCGGCAATCCCTTCCGCAATTACTTCGCGCGCAATCCCGATGACGAGGTATGTGCGCAGTATCATGTGCCGGAGCTGTTCGCACGTGAGCGCGAACAGCTTCTGAGCGTCGTTGATCTTTATCGCTACGCGCCGACAACCCACTCCGAGGTCGTGCCGATACTCGGCAGCAAGGGGTCCGGCAAAACGCACCTCTTGTACTCGATCAAACATGGTGCCGATGGCGCCTGGCAATTGCTCGTCACGCCCGGCACTTATCAGCGCGATACCGATTTCCTGGAATATCTACTATTCCAGCTCATCGATACGCTGCTTGGCGGCGGCAAGCAAAAGAACACTCGGCCTCTCGAATACATCGGCGAGCAGTTAGTTCGAGGGCTCCTCCGCGACGCCTTGACGAACTTGCCGGCGGCAGAGCGTCTCGATTTGTTCCCCGCGCCGGGTCTAGGGCGCTGGGCGCGGCGTCTGGGACTGGGCGGCTCGCAGGCGCAGGAACGAACGCAATGGCTCATCGATAGCCTGACGCGGCCCTCGTCTCAGCCGTTCCATCCCGGTGGCATACTCCGCGCGTGCGGTGAAGCCGGGATCGAGACGGCCAAGGCGTTTGAACTGGTTTGTGCTCATATCAGCCGTATCGAGAAGCACGATACAACCGGCCTGATGCGGCGTCATATTCTCGACGGTCTCAGCCGCGCCGTGCTTTTGCACGATGAATCCGAGCTGGCCAGTTTCCTCACCTACGGCTTCGCCGAGCTTGATTTCCATGTTCGGCCCACTCGCCAGGATCTCGTGCTTGCCCTGTTCAAGTCAATCATGCAGGTGTTGCAAGAGCTGAACATCCCCGTCGTGGTTGCGTTCGATCAGCTAGAGGATTTGCTGTTGGCCCGCCGCAGCGATGACGGTCATCGCACTGCCGAGAGCTTCTTCGCCGGCATCGTACAGTCGATGCACCAGCTCGACGGCATCAGCTTTCTCATCTTCGCCGAGCGCGGCCTGTGGAACCGCTTCGTTCCCTCGCTGGACGGCTACATCCGCGATCGTCTCAACAATCCGATTCACCTGCCCAACCACGGCACGCTCAAAACGCTGCGTCTGGAAGCGCCGCCGTTGGATTTGGTCCGCTGCATCGTCGAGGCCCGTCTGCGTCCGGTGCTGGAGAAGCTCTCCGATTTCGCCGACCTATCGCCGACTTTCCCCTTCACCGAGGAGCAAATCGCCCTGGTGGCTCGCACCGAGCCGACACTGCGCGATATGCTCCAGCAGTTCCGCCATCAATTCGACCACGTCGTCTACGGCAGAGAAGATGACAAGGTGACAAGGAGACAAGGTGACACGGTGACAGAGGACGATATCCCAGCCCCCGATGAGCGGATGCCAGTGAGCGCCGATCTGCCGGCGGAAGTGAAATCGGTCATCGTTGTCGAATCCCCAGATTCCGTCTCTGCTTTACCTCCCGATTGCGCCGTCGAGGATGTCGCCGCGGATCCTCCTGTCACCTTGTCACCTTGTCACCCTGTCACCTTGTCATCGACGTGGGATCAAGAACTTCGCGCGGCACGGCGGAAGCTGGAGCCGGAAGGGGCGCTGACCGGAGCGACGCGCGAATTGCAGTCCGGCCTGGGAACATTCCTGCAACTGTGCCACGATCACGGCGTCAAAGTAGGGCCGTGGCGCCTGCATCATGTTGTCGGCGAATGGACGTTCGGAGAACATCCGACCTATGGTGTTATGACCATCGCTCATTGGGTTTGCAAGGATGGCCAACCGTGGAAGGTAGGCATCGGTCTGTTTCTCGGCCGTGGTCCGGCCAAGCCACGCGACCTCAGCACGAAGCTGTCCGCTCTGGAAGTCGAGCCTAGTGTAATCGATCATTTGATCCTGCTGCGTCCGGAGGACGATCTTGCTCTATCCGGGAAGAGCAAGGCGTTGTGGCAGGAAGCAGAGAGGCGCGGGCGGCACGCACGTCTGGAGCCGGTATCGCTGGATAACTTCGCCGCGTTGTCGGCCCTGCCGCGCTTCGTGGCCAGCCTGACTGAAGCGCTGCCGGAAGGCCAACCGCTGCCGAACCTCGCCGATCTCTTGCAGGAGAAGTGCGAAAAACTGCTGGAACAAGTCTGCATGCCGATCCAGGGTTGAAGATGAAAAGGTGACAGGGTGACAAGGCGCGAGGAAATTGACAAGATAGTGATGCAGAACTGGCTCGTAGGATTGTGTTCATGCGGAGGCGCTTGTCACCTTGTCACCTTGTCACCCTGTCACGTTGTCACCTGAGAAAGCCTGGTGGTACGGACTTATCAACTTCGAGCAGCGGACGCCTCACGCCGACGATCTGAAGCTCGAACACATGCGCAGCCTATTGGCCAGGCTGGATAATCCGCATCATCGGCTCCGCGTCGTCCATGTTGCCGGCAGCAAGGGCAAGGGTTCCACTGCGGCCATGCTCGCCTCCATTTTGCGGCAGGCCGGCTATCGCACCGGGCTGTTCACTTCGCCGCACCTGTGTCGCGTCGAAGAGCGCTTCCAGGTGGACGGCCAAGCAATTACCACGGACGAACTGACCGCGCTGCTGGGTGACATTCGCGGCTGTATCGAGGCCGAGGGGCGGAGCGGAGGAGTGCCCTACACCTTCTTCGAGGTGGCCACGGCTGCTGGATTTTTGCATTTCGTGCGTCGGCGAGTCGAGACAGCGGTAATGGAGGTTGGACTGGGCGGACGGCTCGATTCAACCAATGTCTGCCGGCCGATCGTGTCGGTCATCACCAGCATCAGCTTCGATCACACGCACCTCCTTGGCGACCGCCTGGCCGCCATCGCCGCGGAGAAAGGCGGCATCATCAAACCCGGCCGGCCTGTCATCAGCGGTACAACGGTCCCCGAAGCTCGCGTGGTGATCGAGCGGCTCAGCCGGGAACGTCGTGCTCCGCTGCGGCAACTAATCGTGGATTTTCGTTTCACCTACTCGCCGGGAAAAGTGACGCCGACGCACACGCACCGCTCGCGCGTCTCGGTCGCCACCGAGCGCAGGCGCTGGCCGAATTTCGAGCTGAATCTGCTGGGCGATCATCAGGCGGCCAATGCTGCCGTAGCCGTCGCCTGCATCGAGACGTTACAGGCCGAGGGCTGGCATGTGCCCGATACCGCTGTCGCCTGCGGGCTTGCCGAAGTTTCCTGGCCGGCACGCCTGGAAGTGGTCGGTCGCCGCCCACTGATCGTCCTCGATTGCGCCCACAACGTCGCCTCCGCGCTGGCGCTGGTGCGGACCCTGCATGCGTCGTTTCCGCCGGCGCGATGCCTGCTCATCTTCGCCGGCAGCAGCGACAAGGATCTCGCTGGAATGTTCCGCGTCCTCGCTCCGCATTTCGCACATGCTTTCCTGACACGGTATACCAGCAATGCGCGAAGCGTCCCGGCAGAACACCTGGCAGAACTGCTCCGAGCCAACGGCAGTCTGCCCGCCACGCTTTGCGCGACACCTGCGGATGCCTACCACTCCGCGCGCGCCGCGGCCGGGCCGGATGATCTAATCGTCATCACCGGCTCTGTCTTCCTGGCAGGGGAGTTGCGCCCCGTGATTGTCGGCGGATAGGGGCTGCGAACTGTGTGCGTTAGCGAGTAGCCAAATGACAGGGAGGTCCCTCTTGCATTGAGGAGAGAGCATAGAAATTGGAGAGCCTGTCATGCGCGTTGCAGCGATTCAACTCACCTCCACGGCGGATCGAGTACGAAACCTGGAAATGGCCGAGAAACTCGTTGCCGCAGCCGCTGGCGACGCCGCTCGGTTGATCGTCTTACCAGAAATGTTCAACGTCCTGGGCGATGGCGAGGTCTTGCGTGCCGGCGCCGAGCCGATCGATGGATCGAGTCTTCGCTGGGCTGGAGAACAAGCGCGGCGTCACGGGATTTGGCTCGTGGCCGGCAGCATCATGGAGCACATCACTGGACAAGAACGGATTTTTAATACTTCTTGTCTCTTCGATCCCGACGGCGAACGCCGCGCGATCTATCGCAAAATTCACCTCTTTGACTGCGACGTACCGGGGGCGAGTTATCACGAATCGGCCACGGTGATGCCGGGGCGCGACATCGTTTGTACCGAAGCTGAAAGTCTATCATTGGGACTGTCGATCTGTTTCGATCTACGCTTTCCAGAGTTATTCCGGATTCACGCTCTGGATGGTGCGCGATTGATCGCGTTGGCTTCGGCATTCACGGAACGAACCGGCCGCGACCATTGGGAAGTGCTGGTACGGGCGCGGGCCATCGAGAATCAGGTGTTTTTGATCGCGGCCAATCAGTTCGGTGCCAGCACGCCGAAATTGCGTTGGTTTGGCCGGTCGATGATTGTCGATCCCTGGGGTGTGGTACTGGCGCAAGCGCCGGACCGTGAATGCTTTATCATAGCTGATCTCGATTTCGCCGAGCAGGATCGCATGCGTGCGCAGCTGCCGAGCCTGGCAAATCGCCGGCCGGAAGCATATCGTTGAACGAGTATGCAACAGCGCTACATTTTCAAGGGAGTTGGCCCATGCGCTACTGGCAATCGTACCGCTTTGTTTTCAACAATCCCAACTGGCTGACGAATTTGTTGCTTGCCTCGGTGTGCTTGCTCATCCCGATCGTGGGGCAAATTGTGCTCATTGGCTATCTGTTTGAGGTCATCGACTCTCTGCTCCGCCGCAGCCCCTTGGATGGCGGGAGGATAGTGAACGACTCGGACGATGAGGCCTTCGGCGAGCAGGTGATGGACGCGCTGCCGGCGAATGATGATTACCCCTCGGCGCAGTATCCCGATTTTGTTTTCAATCGCTTCGCCGACTATCTGATGCGCGGCATTTGGCCGTTTCTGATGCGGCTTATCATCGGCATGGCGGTCGGATTTCCGGCTGGCTTTGTCCTGTTTGTGGGACTGATGGTTGGCGGCATCGCGTCGCGGGCCTCGAATTCGCCCTGGCCAATTATTGTTATGTACGGTCTTTTCTGGCTCTTCTACGTCGTTGCGATGCTAATCGTGAGCATCCTCTCGATCCCGCTCTATCTGCGAGCCGGTCTCAGCAGCGATTTTAGTGCTGCCGTTTCCATGACGTTTTTTCGCGATTTCGTGAAGCGTGTCGGCAAGGAAGTCGTGCTTGCCGAGCTGTTCCTGGCTGCAACAGGCACACTCGTGACGATCGGTGGGTTGTTGCTCTGCTATGTGGGTGTGTTCCCCGCCGCGGTCCTGCTGATGTACGCTAGCCATCAACTCGAATATCAGTTGTACGAGCTTTATTTGAAGCGCGGTGGTATGCCGGTGCCGCGCAGGGTGGCACAATCCGCGTACCGGGAGCGGTACACCGAGAAGGGAGCCACTTCCTCTCGCGTCATGCGGCCGCAACGAGAAGAGCGCTCAACCGACGTCAGGCGCCGGGAGGAGGATTGGTGAAGGGCTTCCTGTGTCACCAATCGACGACGGAGCCATCGTCGGCGTCGTACTCCTCGCGGTTTTTCCAATCGTGGTTGATCTTGTCCGCAAGGGCATGCTCATCCAGTTCAATGCCGAGTCCCGGTCCCGTGGGTAAATCGAGATAGCCCTTATGGACCGTGAACGAATGCTTGAGGTAGCCATCGCCGAGCGTGACCTGCTCCTGGGCAACGAAATTTGGGATCGCGGCTGCCAGCTGCACTCCGGCGGCGAGAGCGATTGGGCCGAGCGGACAATGCGGAGCGATGGCAGCATAATACGCCTCTGCCATTCCGGCAATCAACCGACATTCGGTGATTCCGCCGGCGTGACAGAGATCGGGTTGCAAAATCGTTGCCGCTTTCTTCTCCAACACTTCGCGGAAGCCCCACTTGGTGAAGACGCGCTCGCCGGTGGCGATCGGTAGGTGCGTTCCGCGGGCGATCTCGGCCATGATGTCGTGGTTTTGCGCCTGGCATGGTTCTTCGATGAACATCGGTTGATACGGCTCCAGCGCCTTGATAAGTAGCTTGGCTGTGGCCGGACTGATGGCACCATGGAAATCGATGGCGATGTCCACGTCCTCGCCGCCGGCTTTACGCAGTTCGGCGAACCTCTCGGCGACGCGGCGGATCTCCGCGGGTGACTCAACATAGCGCGCCGGCCGGCGCTTGGCCGGCCCTGTCTTGAAGGCGGTGAAACCTTTTTCCTTTAGTTCCCGTAGCTTGTCCGGCGTATTGGCGTGTGCGTAGACGCGAACGCGCTGCCGCGTCGGGCCGCCGAGCAACTCATAAATCGGCACACCGAGCGCCTTGGCTTTGATGTCCCACAATGCAATGTCGATGCCGCTCAGCGCGCTGGTAAGAATGGGTCCGCCTCGATAGAACGCGTGCCGATAAATCGCCTGCCAGTGATGCACCACCTGGCGCGGATCTTTCCCAATCAAGTACGGTTCGATTTCCTTGACGGCCTCCGCGCAGGTTTTGGCCCGGCCTTCGAGGATCGGTTCGCCTAGCCCGACGAGGCCGGCGTTGGTATGAATCTTCAAAAACAGCCAACGAGGCTTGACGAGGAACGTTTCGAGCTTGGTGATTTTGAGACGATCATTGCGAGGGACAGGGACATCCTTGCGGTCTTCCAAGCCTTCGGCGCCGGAGATCATTGTCAGCCCAAGCCCAGCGAGTCCTCCGGTGAGAACGGCGCGACGATTCGGCGATGGCCGGCGATGCGGAGTGGTCATGGTGCAGGTTCTCCTTATGAACGATAACGGGACTGTGAGGCAAGGTCATTATCGCAACGAGGAGGGGAGTTTGCAGACGTGTCTTGATTTTAGAATTCGTTTCGGCTTAGGATGTGGCCCTGGGATTGCTTGCGCGGCATCGCAGCAATGAGGCTGGACCGTGCCGGTCCCGAACGATTGCCCAGATCGTCGTCGCGTTACCGAACCCTTTGTTTCGCCCTTCCCAGATCCAAGGAAGGACCCATGCACAAAAAGCACTCGTTGCCGCATTGCGCTGGTATCGCCCTTGCCTTGCTGTTACTG
>Ga0070738_10003064_pt1 | contig 23106 bp, 16 predicted proteins | sample Coa_R2_2_FD_66446 | JGI IMG/M metagenome (GOLD analysis project Ga0070738, IMG submission 66446) | Surface soil microbial communities from Centralia Pennsylvania, which are recovering from an underground coalmine fire - Coalmine... | ecosystem: Environmental > Terrestrial > Soil > Unclassified ... | reverse complement strand
GGTTGGAACCGTTCGTGCCCGTGGGGTTGGAATTACAACGCCTCGGCCGCGCCGGCCGCTACGCCCTGTTTACGCACTTGACCTATCGTCACGGGCATTTCGGCCCGCGTCTCTTCGGTCCCCTTCGCCGCGTGCTGCCCTCGCCGGTGCATAGCAACTGGCGCATATACGTTTTCGATCCGCATACGGAATTGCGCGGCGTCTATTTTGTCACGAACGCCATCGCCAGCACGCCGCACGCCTTGGCCGCTCGGCTACTTTCCGAAGGCATGCCCATGCACGTCTTCCGCCGAGCCGCCGTTCAGGTTGGCGACGACCGCGTTTGCCGAGTCTTGCTCGATCCCGGCGAAGGCAGCGCGCCGGATCTGGAAGCCGTGCTGCGGTCGGGCGATCCAGTCTTGTCGGGACCGCCGTGGAATGAATGTTTTGACAGTCATGCGGCGATGCTAGCATACTGCGTGCGCCAGGATCGCGCTTTCTCCTCGCAGCCCTGGTATCGTCGGATCACCCGGCAGGAGATCGCCCTGGCGATTCCGCTGGAAAGCTGCGAGCCGCTGACCGGCGAAGTGCGCTCCCACGTGGCTGCCGCCTACGTCGGCGAGGCCGTGCCGCTGTGTTTCCGCGTCGGCCGAGTGGCATTCTGCTTCGAACGCGAAGAATATGATCAGCGCGAACGTGTAAGCGTCGCGATACGTCTGGCTGTCGCCCAGGCTTGCCTGGCGCTGCCGCCGGAACCCTGCAAGCGTTCCGTGTCGCTGGCAGGGAATCGTATCTCCTCGTGACAAGAAGATGTCATCCGCTCGCCAAGAACGACTTGTCTGGCGGCGTCCCGCGCCGCTTCTCGTTCCCACGCTCCTGCGTGGGAACGCACATCCGGCCGCTCTGCGGCCCGATTCTCTCTGCTGGCTCAGCACGGGACGCGACGCGGAGCGTCGCCAGCGTGCGTTCCCACGCAGGAGCGTGGGAACGAGAGCCATCCTCTCGCCAAAAACGACTTGTCTGCAAAGTTTTGTTATTCGTTGGGAGATTGAAGAAAAAGTTTTTCTTGACCGTGCGTCCGGTTCCTTTATATTCGATGTGGGCTTTGCCAACGTAGCTGTCGGAGATCTTGGGATATAATTTGGACGCTCCCTACCAGCTCCCTTGGGGAAAGGGAAGGGGCGTACCGGCTCGCTCCTGTATCCAACCAATTGCCCCTTTTTGGAGATCCCAGCGATGTTAGACCTCCTAGATCGTCTCTCTCGGATCCGTAAAGTTACTCACGGACTGGAAGGCAACCGGCGACCGAGTGCTGATCGGCGATCCGTTCGCCCACAGCTCGAACACCTTGAGGACCGTATGGTGCTATCTACCACGGCCGCTTCCTTCCAGCCGCCGAGTTCTTCCCAACTTTACCAACAGATACTCCAGGCCGAAGCCAATCCCTCGGCGAACCTCGCTCCGGCTCTCGATAATGTACTCACCGGCGCCGTCGCGGCGCTACCGGGACTCAGTTCCCTAATGAACGCTGTGTCGAGCAACCTAAACGCGACCGTCGGGCCGGTAAAAGGCCAGCAATACACGCAGGTTTTCATCGGGCAAGTGGATACATTCCTCCTCAATCTCGAAAGTGCCACGCTCGCCTCTCTGCATGCCGCGGGTAACTTTCAGGATCCCACCTTCAACTCGGATGTCGTCTTCATCAACGCGTTTATGGCCAATCCGTTGAACTACGTTCCTCCGGTTTAGGATTGGCACACGGTTAGCGACGGTTCGCAGAAGCGTCGAAGCGCGCAACGCTTCTACGAAGCGTCGCTAACCAAAGTCACGTCGCACACACAACTTATTTGGATATGTTCGTTTGTTGTAGCCGCGTCTGCCATTCGTCGAGCAGCCGGCCGATGTCGCGATAGGAAAAATCGAGGTTGGCCAGCTCGTGGGCCATATCAATGGCCTTGTTGAGATCGTTGGACCCCGCGCAGCCGACGGCCATCTCGTAGAGTATCTCTTTGCGATGGTTCGTCTCGCCGATGGGCAGGTTCTTCAGCGCTTCCTCGAAATTGCGTTCCGCCAACCGCCAGTTGTTGCGCGCCTTGAAACAGTGACCCAGGGCCAAGAGCGATTGCCAGCGATAGCGCGGATCGGCGCGCGAGGATTGTAGCTCGCCGATGGCTTCGTCGATTTTCCCGATACGCAGCAGGCGGACGCCGACCTCGTATCGATGGCTCATCTCCGTGGGATAGCGGTCGGCCTTCTGGCGATACAAGTCCAACTCGCGCGTGTTGATTTCCTTGCGGAGGCGGGAGCGCAGGCGGCGCAGCTCGGCGTTCTCCGGATCGGCCTTGAACTTCTCCTCGGCGATGGCCAGGTTGCGCCGGAACGGCTCGATGTCGAGGTCGGCCAATTGCACGATCAGCTCGAAGGCATTGCCGGTCGCTCCCAATCCTTGCTGGAGAGCGGCGCGGGCCTTGTCGAAATCGTCGCCCCGGCGATAGACGGTTGCCAACTGGAGATACAGGTGAGGGCTGGTAGGATCGTTCTTGAGGCGCGCGCGAATGGGCGCGGCCTCGCGTTCCAAACGATCGCCGGGGCCGTGGGTCTCGCGGGCCGGAGCGGCGGGCGCAGGAGGGCTTCCCTTGGTCGGCGGCGGGGGAGTGGCGTCGTCGCGCAGCCACCATGCGGCGGGAGCCTCGTCGGTGCTGTCTACTTTGGATCGCTTCGTGCGGTTCGGCGCTTCGTTCGACTCGCCTGTGGCTGGTGGGGCCGGTGTTTCGCCGGCTCCCTCGCCGGACTGAATGGCGGCGTGGTATTGACCGCGTATGATGGTATCATCCGCGGCAAGGTCCTTGATCTTGTGCTGCGCTTCCACGTCGCCCGGCTTGACCTTGCGGATCAATTCCCAAAGAGCGATCGCCTGCGTGAAGTTGCCGCGTTTTTCGTACAAATGAGCCAGGGCGCGGTTTAGGTGCGGATCGAATGCCTGTTTCTGCCGGGCTTGTTCCAGGTTCCAGATGGCCAGGTCCAATAGTCCCAGGACATCGGCGGCCTCGGCCATGTCCATCTGCGCCCCCACGTCCCAGGGATTGCGCATGAGGATGCGTTCGCCGCATTCCAGCACTTTAAGATAATCGCGGCTACGGAGAGCTGCCTTCATACGGGCGCGGATGGGCCAGCTGGTCAGCCGAGCGAAGAAGCTGCCGCGCAGATTGTTGCGATACTTGGCTTTTTCGGTGCGGCGCAGCGCTTGACGATAGCCAAGATTGGCCGGGTCCATCTTGCAGCAATCCAGCAGCAAGTGGATGCCGTAATCGAAGTTTCCCGTCGCGACAACCTGATTGGCGCGCTCAAACTTCCCCACCGCGACCCGGCGGTGCTCGGCGGTAATTGGCGGCAGGTTCGGGACATTGTCGTTGGTCATCGAGGCTTCCCGTGTAGCGTGGTCCTCCATCCTTCATCGGAGCCGCTTGCGGCCCAGCGCTCTCCGATAAGCCGCAAACTTCACACTATCAGAGACACCGAACCCGTCAAGCAGATAATCTCTCCTGTCTCCTTGCCGGCTCGCATCTCCTCCCGTAATGTACCGAATCACGACCGAAAAGATGGTGAAAAAAAGAGATCGTCGCGGGCAGACGGCGACAGGCTGAAAAAAGTCGCCGATCGTCCTTGTCTTCTCCGGAGGATCCTGCTAAGATTCGTTATCCTCAGCGACGGGCCCATTCACCCATCCCGCCGAATAAAAAGCCTCGCCTCCCAGAATAGATACGCCCCCTCGCCTCTGTTTTGATTTAAGGGGGCGGCCTCCTCCCAGCGCTGTGCGGAGGTTCGCCGCATCGCCACACCCCACAGCCTCTGCCGTTGCGCGATGCCGGCAGAGGCATTTTTTTTTCATTACTTCCTTGACATGATTTTTTTTTAATGTATAAACAACATTGTCCCGTCTGTAGCTTCTCCGGTGACTGGGCGACGCCGAAGGGGTTGCAGCGGGACATTTTCATTTCTACTCCCTAACACCCCAACTCTCAAACAATCTCATCTGTGGGGTTTGCTCCATGTCAGGCCTTCTCGACTTCTACCGGGGACAAGCGACCGACACCGAGGGCCGACGACTCCACGACATCTGGGACTGGAGCGATCACGAGCTGGAGATGGTCCACGACTTCATCCAATGGCTGTTTCCGCTACCCGAACCGAGCCGCTTCAACCCCCATGCCCCCCTGCTCACACAGGAAGACATCGCCGCTTTCCGAAGCGACGAGAAATTGCGGCACAACCTGCGGAAGTCGTTTGAGCGCATCTTGACGTTCCTCGGCTTTCGACAGGAGGCGAATGGGGAAGTTGTCGAGGGCGAGAATTTCATGCTCCGCGCCGGGTACGCGTGGGACACACCCAACCACAACTGGCTGCGGATCACGCGAATCCTCCGCAGCTTGAGACTGCTGGGACTGGAACCAGAGGCCCAGGCGCTCTACCATCGGCTTGAGGCGTTCTACCACAGCCGGCGATTTCCGATTCCGGCGGACACGTTTCGCTATTGGACCGGGGCGGTCAAGGAAGCAATTTAGGCACGCGACAAGGACCAAGGGTGTTATCCGTGCGAGACATCGATTCGTTCAAGGCGGTATTATTTGACTTCGACGGCACCCTTGCGGACAGTTACCCGGCGATAACCGCCAGCGTCAACCACGTCCGCGCCCTCCACGGATTGCCGCCGCTGACAGAGCCGGAAGTCCGCCGTCACGTTGGCCGCGCCGCGGGTTATTTGCTGGAACACACGGTCCCGGCTGGCTCATTGGAGGAAAACATCGCGGCGTATCGCGCCCATCATCCTTCGGTGCTGCGCGAAGGCACGCGCTTGTTGCCGGGGGCTGCGGACTGCTTGCGCACGCTGCACGAACGCGGACTGCTCCTGGGAGTGTGCAGCAACAAGCCGATTATCTTCACGGGCGAGCTGGTCGCGTATCTCGGCATTGCTTCCTATCTGAATGTCGTTCTCGGACCCGAAGACGTACCGCGTCCCAAACCGGCGCCCGACATGTTGCGAGCCGGCCTGTCGCGGTTGAGGGTGGCGGCGGAAGAGACGTTGTACATCGGCGATATGACCGTGGACATCCAGACGGCACGGGAAGCGGGTCTTTCCGTCTGGGTCGTGCCCACCGGCTCGGATCAGGTCGAGACTCTCCGGAAAGCACATCCGGATCGACTACTGCGCGATTTGCTTGAATTGCGCGATCTTTTGAATCCTTAGCGTGCTCTCGAGGCCTCGAAGCGTGTCTCTTGTAGGACGGCCTTCCCAGGCCGTCCGGACTCCGGACGGCCTGGGAAGGCCGTCCTACAGAAGCGTCTTTCAAGTAGGATGGCCTTCCCAGGCCGTCCGGACGAGCAGGGAAGCCCGTCCTACAGGAAACACCATCCGCTACAGCAATCTCGAAAGCGCTCCAGTTCGCAGCGCTCACGAACGCCGCAACGTCAGAACGACATAACGGCAGAATCGCGCCAGCGACGGCGCCAGCCGCAGCAAACGCGCGTCGCACCACTCCAGCCCCGATACCATTGGACCTGGATGAAGGACGCGCCGGGCCATCGACAACAACTGATACCCTTGCACTTCCAGCGATGGGAAAATCTCCCGCAAGACGCGGACATGCCGTGGAAGAAGCGGCTGCTCATCCGGCGTGCGTTCTTTGCCCGGATATGGCAGACGCCGCCTGGCCCAAGACAGCAGGGGATTCGCGCCCCAAGGCTCACAGAATACGGCGATTCCTCCCGGTTGCAACACCCGATACAACTCCCGCGCCGCCGGTCGCAGGTCGAGATGATGAAGGATCGCATTGCCCCAAACGCGCGCAAAGCGACCGGCCGCGAACGGCAGTCGCTCGGCATCAGCTTGCAGAAACTTGATCCGTACATCGTTGGCTGCTGCTCGCCGCTTCGCTTCGGCCAAGTAACCCGGCGAGAGATCGAACGCCGTCACGCAGGCGCCGCGCCGCGCCAGCACCACCGCCGCCATGCCATGACCACAGCCGTAATCCAGCACGGGCAGGCCCGATACGTCTCCCAGATGTGCCATGGCCGGACGTATCCACGTCTCATGATCGAGATAGGCGTCGTCGCCAAAGCGCAGAGCATCGGCCTGGTGGAAAGACGGAGCACGTCCAAGGGCCTGGCGATCGTGGAAGAATTGTTCGGCGCTGAGCCGATCCTTGGCCAACATGACAAAATCCTTTCGATAATTCCTCACCGGCCCGCAGCGCGGGCAAGGAACGAATTCAAAACTCCAGCGGATCGGGCCAGGCGATCGGCACAACGAAAATCTTGCCGTCGCCGATACGCCCGGTGCGGGCGGCACGAACAATGTGCCCCGCTGCCTCCTCCGCGCGCTCGTCGCTGACGCAGACGCTGATCTCGATCTTCGGCAGAAACGCCGTGCTGTACTCGCTGCCGAGATAGCGATCCAAATAGCCCTTTTGCCGACTGTAGCCCTTGGCCTCGCGGACAACCACGGACGCCACGTCCAAATCGGCGATGGCGCGCAGCACCGCCTCGGCGAGAAATGGTTTCACAACGATCGTGAGCTGTTTCATAAGATCCACTGTACGCCCACTCGCTCCGCATGCAAGCCTGAGATACAACTTATCCGAGCCTGAAGCGTCAGCGAAGTTTGCCTTTTACCCTCGCTAACGGTTCGGGCTTTTGTTCGGATTCATCCTCATGTTTCACATCGCCTTGCTCGAACCGGAGATCCCGCCGAACACCGGCAATATCATTCGCCTGTGCGTCGCCACCGGCGCTTCGCTGCACATCATCGGCCGGGCCGGCTTCCCGCTCGGCGAACGCACGGTGCGCCGCGCTGCTGTCGATTACTGGGATGAAATATCCCTGCACCGTCATGCCACGCTGGAAGAGTTCGAGTCCCACGCTGCCGGCCGAATTTTCTGCTTCACCGCTCATGCCGCTTCACGCTACACGGACGTTGCTTATCAAGCGGGTGATAGCCTCCTGTTTGGCTGCGAATCGAAGGGATTGCCGCGTTCGGTCGTAGACCGATACGGCGAACGCGCTCTTTTCATCCCCATGCCCACCGGTAAGGTCCGAAGTTTGAACCTCGCCAACGCAGTCGGCATTGTGCTTTACGAGGCATTGCGGCAAGCAAACGGTTGGTGAAGATCGCTTGCCCTTCCTGCCGTTCCCTGGTATGTGGTGTCCGACATCCGCTTCTTCTTCGATTTTTCGCGGATGGCGGAAACGCAAGGTTGAACGAATGCGAAGGGCGCTGTTTTCTCCGGCGATCGTTTTCCTGGCGCTGACTGCCGGCTGCCGGAGTGTTCCGCCGAGCGCGCCGAATCCAACCCCCGGCCCGAACGGAGTTGCCCAGAGCCAGAAGACGAAACTCGATCTGGCGATGGAGTCGATAAAGCGACGAGGCGGCGCGGTCCAGATAGATCAGGAGGATCTGCAAAAATCCGTGGTCGTCGCCGACTTGCACGGTTTCAACAACGCGGGCGCCGCCCTCGATTCGCTGGCTCCGTTGACGAAGCTGCGCGAAGTCAATCTGCACGCCACCGGATTCACTGATGCCGATCTCGAACGCCTTCGCGGTTTGACCAATCTCCAAAACCTTAACCTTTCCGGCACGAAAATCACCGACGCCGGCCTGGCCATTTTGCAAACGCTGCCTAACCTTCACACGCTCAATCTCAACGAGACCCGCATCACCGACTCCGGCCTGCAATCTCTTCGCGGCATGCAGAACCTGTCGGATCTTTCCTTGTACGGGACCAAGGTCACCGATGAAGGCTTGGCCCAGTTGCAAGGCGTGGCGAAGCTGCACAAGCTGGTGCTTGGCGGCAGTAGTTCCATCACGGATCGCGGGTTGGTTTCTCTTCGTGCCCTGCCTCAATTGCGCGATCTCACCGTCTTGTCCAGTCGTGTGACAAATTCTGGAATTCAAGACTTGCAACTCGCCTCCTCCCAACTGAGAATTGTCAAATAGCGGGCGGCTTTTTTGCCCCAGCCCGCAGTGCTAGCAAGAGAATGTGGGAGGAAGCGATCGATGTATCGAATGCGCAGAAATTGTCTCGTCGTTGTCGCTCTCGGGGTCTCCTCGTTATGGGTTTGCGGCCGGGAAGGTCTCGCGGGGCCGTTTAAGGACAAGCAACTTGAAGCCGCCGTCCGCGACGTGCTTCGTGAACCGAAGGCCGACCTCAGCGACGATAAACTGAAAAACGTCTACGACCTCGAAGCCGACGTCAAACACATCCACGACCTGACAGGGCTTGAGAAATGCAAAAACCTCCTCCAGCTCAAGCTCGCGAAAAATGACATCGCCGATCTCAAACCGCTCAAGGAACTCATCAATTTGCAGTCGCTCGATCTGGCCAACAACAAAATCAGCGATGTGTCGCCGTTGGCCGGTCTGACGAAGCTGCAATATCTCCAGCTTGAGAACAATCAGATCGCCAAAGTGGACGACTTGAAGGCGCTGACCAGTCTGTCCGCGCTTTATCTCAGCGGCAACAAGATCCACGATGTCAAGCCGCTCTCCAGCCTGACCCGCTTGTCATCGCTCTACCTGGGGCACAACGAAATCAAGGACATTTCCATGCTCAACCAGGTGACGCGCATCATGACGCTGGATTTGAGCGAGAACCAAATCGCGGACCTGACACCGTTGACGAAGCAAACCGACCTGAATTTGCTGATGGCGCAAAAGAACAAGATCACCGATCTGACGCCGCTGGTCAACTGGGCCAAGGCCGATAGCGAAGGACCGCGCCGCTTTGCCCCGTTCCTGCGGCTGTATCTGGACGGCAACCCGCTATCGGACGACGCCAAAACCAAGCAGCTCGACGCCCTCAAGAAGTACGGGGTGCGGATCGAGAAGTAACGTTTGACCGCGATCCGTTATCCGGAGAGGCGGGGGTGCGCCAGTAGTTGCCACCAGGCGATGAGGATCACCCCCGCCACGATCAGGCAGCCCGCGGCCAAGCGGCGGGTAAAGTCCTCTTCCTTAAAGAACACGCGCCCGCCGATGATCGACAGCAGCAACGACAAGCGCTGAATGGCGGCGATGGCGGGTGCGTCCATCGATTGCAACGCGAACAGCTTGCACACCATGAACGCCGTCTCCAGAAGGCCACGAAACAGAAAACCTAGGTAGTGCGTCCGCAGCGCATCGAGGCGGTGGGAGCGGCCAAGGATGAATGGCGTCAAAAATAACGCGGACAAGAGCGTCATGGCGAAGCCGGAGAAGGCCGGCGTTCCCCGTTCGACGGCCAGGCGATCGAAGCAGGAATTGAGACTGAAAAACAACGCCGCGCCAGCGGCAAACATGATCCCGCGCTTTTGCGATGGGCCTTTGCGCGTGGAGGGTCGATAGACCATCAACATGCTGCCGAGGACCACCATGAAGACGGAGGCAACCTCTGGCGCCGTCAGCGGATCGCCGGTGATGAGCGGCGAAGTGACGAGCAATACCAACGGCGACAGCGAAAGCACCAATACCACGATCGAGAGATCACCGTGAGCGAATGCGTGCATCTTCATCCATTCCGCCACGGTATCGGTCGAGCTGCGCAATAGTACCAACGTCAGGAAAGCCACGGAGCACGTGAACGTCTCGGCGCCAAGCTGCCACAGAACCGCCAACAGGATCAGATAAAACGGCAAGGCGAAGGCGAAGGAAGCGAAGGTGGAGACGGTGCCGTCAAGACGGTAGGCCAGCCGCTTGCTCATCAGATCTTTCGATGAGGAAAAAATCGTGCTCAGCAAAGCGGCCAGAAGTCCCATATCGCCATCTCGCGGAAGGGTCTCAGCAGAAGAGTCTTTTATCGGAGTCGAAGTAGATTGGCCACAGTTGCCGTGTCCGATTTATCCTCCGGCCTGCAAGAGGAAAGGCGGGGACAAATAGGCGGGTTCCATCTTGACAGCGATGCCGAGAGCGTTTATGAAGGGTGGAGGACTGACCAGTCAGTTCCATCCTCTTTTTTGACGAACTTGACTCGCTTAATGCGTCTCACCTGCGAAGGAGCGGGAGGCATGACTCAGACCGCGAATGGGAACCCACGACGTTCCGTTGCTTCCCAACGACGTCTCCAGCGCGAAGAACAAATCCTTGAGACGGCGATGCAGCTGTTCGCGGAGCATGGCTACGCCGGCACCGACACGCAGCTATTGGCCGAGAAACTGCAAGTCGGCAAGGGCACCATCTACCGCTACTTCCGCAGCAAACGCGAGCTGTTCCTGGCCGCCGCCGACCGCGTCATGCGGCTGATGCGGCAAAGCATCGATCAACGCATCGAGGGCATAGAAGATCCGTTCGAGCGCATCGGCGTTGCCATTAACGCATTCTTGAGTTTTTTCGCCGACCATCCCGAATATGTTGAATTGCTTATCCAGGAACGTGCTCAATTCAAGGACCGGAAAAAGCCGACCTACTTTGTTCACCGCGAGACCAACATCAAACGCTGGCAGGCTCTTTATCGATCCATGATCGACGCCGGCCGCATCCGCGACATCCCCGTCGAGCGCATCACGGACGTTATTGGCAATCAACTCTACGGCACCATCTTTACCAACTACTTCACCGGCGAGCATCCCTGCGTCGAAAAGCAGACGCGCGACATTCTCGACATTCTGTACCTCGGCCTTTTCAGCGACGCGGAACGGAAGAAAGTGTGACACAAGCGAATCGCCAGCCACGGCGAGCGGAGTCGCGTTAGCGCCCCGAGAGCTTCCCTCGGGGCGCTAACGCGACCTCGCTCGCCTTTGCTCGGTATACGGCAGGGCATCATTTTCGGGCGCATCGCTGCAAGGATGCCTTCGCTTCTTGTGTCAATTGAGCTTCCGCGGCCCCGCCGGCCAGTGTCTCCAGAAGACGACGCGATTCGGAAGTATCCAAATTCTCCAGCACTTCGACCGCGCGGAGCCGTCGCAGTCGATCTCCTCCCGTCAACTTGGCTAACAGAAGTTTCACGCGCTGGCGCACCTCCAAGGAAGGCCGATCTTCCAACAGCTTGCGCAGAGCGCCTTCAACTGCTTCGCCCTGTTGCTCCAGCTCGCGCACAGCTTTTTCGCGGACGGCGAACTCGGCGCTGTCGAGATCGGCAATCCACCGGGCGATTCGCGCTCCCTCGATCGCAGGAAACGGATGCAATCGCTCGCGGAACAAGCGCACGGCTTCGCTCGGATCGCGGAGCAATCGGCGCATGGCCTGGAAAGCATGGGCGGCGTTCTTCGCATCGCCCAACTCAGTCCATAGTCGATCCAGCTCTTTTTCCGATAGCCGAACCGTTCCCTGGTGATCGGCGGTGATGCGGCCCGTCACGTCCCAAACCAGGATATTCGCGTCGTATCCCGCCGAAGCGAGCCGCCGGCCATCGCGGGAAAAATCGAGCGCGAAGACCGAGTGGCGATGGCCCTGGAAACACTGACGTTCCTGCCCTGTGCTGACTTCCCAAAGCCGGACTGTGCGGTCGTGACTTCCGGAAGCTAGCGTCCGGCCGTCGGTAGAGAACCTTAACGCTTGAATAAGGCCGTTCTGATGCCCCACGAACCTCTGCACTTCCTCGCCCGTGGCAACGTTCCATAGATGAATCACCTTGTCCTCGGCCGCAGCGGCTACCATTCTGCCGTCGGGGGAGTAGGCGATGCACCACAGCCGACCTTCGTGGCCGCGGAATTGGCGAAGCTCCTTACCAGACGCGACATCCCACAGGCGAATGGTTTTGTCCTCGCTCACTGCGGCCAGCGTTTTCCCATCGGGCGCGAAGGCCATGGCGCCGGGCGTTTCTTGATTACCCTCGAATCGGCGTATCTCCGCACCGGTATCCGATCGCCAAAGGTGGATCGACTTGTCCGGTGGATACTTGGGGACCACGGTCTTGCCGTCCGGCGCGAGTTCCATCCAGTTCATTGCCGTGGAGGCGAACGTCTTGCCGTCCGGCGCGAAGAGAAAGGCGGCCACTCCGTGTTTATGGAGAAGAAAACGATTTTGTTCCTTGCTCGCGGCTGCATCCCAAAATCGAACAAAACCGTCGGAGCTGCTTCCGGCAAGCATCTTGCCATCCGGCGTGAAGGTGACTTCCACGCTGAAAGCCAGGGGGACGCGACGTAGCTCCTTGCCGCTGGCCGCGTCCCACACGCGGAGCGTTTCGTCCCAGCTTCCCGAGACCAGCGTTTTGCCATCCGGAGAAAAAGCGACCGAGCCGATCGCTCTTTGATGCCCCCCCTCCGGCGGGCTGAGGCGCTTGCCAGTCGCCAGTTCCCATACGAAGATCTGTCCTTGCTCGTCGCTGTTGCGCGTGGCCATTTTCGTGCCGTCGGGCGAGATAGCGACGGGGCAGTCACACAGACAGGAGTGGCCACGAAAACGGCGAACTTCCTTACTCGTGGAGAGATCCCAAACGCGGATGGTACGTACGCCGCCGGTGACGAGCCAAGGATGCTTCGGCACAAAATGAACGGTCTGAATCGCGTCATCGTCGCGCTCCGCGTGCGCGAATCGGCGTTGCTCCTGCCCGGTCGCTACGTCCCAGAGACGGACGGTTCGATCGTGGCTGGCCGAGGCAAGCGTTTTGCCGTCCGCCGAGAAAGCCACGTACGGAATCTCCTTCTGATGTCCTTTCAGGACGTGGAGCTGCTTACCCGTAGCGGTGTCCCAGAGAACGATGGTTTGGCCCCGACCTCCGGCGGCCAGGGTCTTGCCATCGGGAGAGAACGCGACCGACGCCACGTCCTCTGGATGTCCTTCGAGTTGCCGGCGTTTGGCGCCGGTGACTACATCCACAAGCGACACGGACTTGCCGTTATCGGTAGCGACAATTTTGCCGTCGGGGGAAAAAGCGACGCACCAAGTCGCTCCCGAAGGCGGAATAACCAGGCGGCGCACTTCCTTCCCTGTGGCAACGTCCCACAAAATGAGGCCTCGAATACCCTTGCAAAGGGCCAACAGCTTGCCGTCCGGCGAAAAGGCAAAGCTGCGTTTCACACCAGGTTCGTCGTTGAAACGGCGCACTTCCTTGCCGGTGGCCGCATCCCAAAGGACGATCGGACCCTCATTGCACTGGCCGGAGGCAAGTGTCTTGCCGTCGGGAGAATAGGCAACGGAGATGACGTCCCCTATGTGCCGGAAACGCATGGTCCCCATGCGCGCGATAGCACCGGGGGGCAAGGAATCGCCATAAATGTCCGCCGTGACATGGCCATCTTTCGCCGACTTGGAAGTTTCATTCGGCTGATTCTCAGATTTTGATATAATCTCTCGTTTCACCTGAGGCGGTTCATCATTCTGCCCCGGCAAGGAAAGCACACTCGTGCCGCTAACGAGACCAAGCGTCAGGATGAATAGTGCTCCCCACTTCACTTTGCTTGCGGTCATGCTCGGAACGCCTGCTTCCACGAGAGCCACGACGCTCGCCGCGATGCCCTCCGCCGAGCCGGCCGCGAAAGCCAGAGCCTGTTGCAGTGTCTCCTGCCGCAAAGCTGCGGATACCATCGCGGTTCCCATGCCTTCCAGCGCCAACAGACCCGCGCCGAACGTCAAGCCTCGTCGGATCAGGCGAGTGCGCAGGCGCGCGCGTCCGCGTTCCAGCCGGCCCTTGACCGAGCCGGCGGTCCAGCCGAGCAATCGCGCCGCTTCTTCATGCGTACGCCCCTCCAAATGACATAAGACTAACGGCAATCGATATACCTCCGGCAATTGCGCCAATTCTTCATCGAGCGCCAGCAGCAATTCGCGGGCACTGAGATCGTCGAGCAAATCTCCGGGAGATGCAGCCGCAACCGAGCATCCTGCTTCGCGTTGGCGTCGCCGAGCTTCGCCGCGATGGGAGGTGCAAGCGAGATGACGGGCGATGGTGTACAGCCACGAGGCCAACCTCTCCGGCCGTCGCAGCGAGCCAGCCTTGCGTGCCAGTACCAAAAACGTGGCCTGAAACGCATCCTCCGCGTCGTGTTGATCGCGAAGGATACGGCGGCACAGCCCGAGCACCATCGGTCCATGCCGCGCCAGCAACTCGGCAAACGCCGACTCATCGCCCTGCGAAGTGAAGCGCTTCACCAAGTCGGCATCGCTGGCTTTGTCCTTCGAGCGCGTGGTCAGACGGCGAAGATAGTGCAACAGCGGTTCGGTACGAGCGGACATTCGTGCGGCCCTCGGGGACGAAGCGGATGAGTCTTCCTTATGATAGACGCCGCCGCCCGCGGGACCGGCACGCGCTTTTTTTCGCCCGCGAACCCGTTCAGGGCCGTGCGCCGGGTCGAGCCGCCAGGCGAGCCAGCGACGCCTTGGCCTCGTGCGTCAGCCAGCTGTCGGGAGAACCTTGCGATCGTTCGCGCAATACCTGCTCCGCTTCGGAGGAGCCGATCAGTTCCAGCACTTCAAAGGCCCGCAAGATCTGCAATTGATCGGGCGGCCGCGCCCCCGATTCCAGTTTGTCCAGGATCTGTTCCAGGCGACGGCGGACCTCCAGCGAGGGCTTGTCGCGGAGCGCTCGCCGCAAGGCGGGTTCGGCGAGAATCCCCAGCTCTTGCAAACTCTGAGATGCTTTCTCGCGGAGCTCGAATTCGGCACTGTCGAGTTGGGTGAGAAGTCGAGCGATCCGCTCCGAATCTACTTTGATCGCGGCGGCCGCAGCCAACCGTTGGCGCAACAGGGGCACCGATTGCTCGGGCGCCGCTGCCAAGTCAAGTACGGCGCGGTAGGCTTTGGCAGCGTCTTCGCCGGCCAGCTCGTTCCATAGTTTCTCTAGTCGGCCCGATGAATGCTTGACCGCCGACCGAGGAGCAGGTGTTAGCCGTGCTACATCCCAGGTCACAGTTGTACCGTCGTGGAGTGCCGACGCCAGGAAGCGGCCATCGGGCGAGAAGGACATTTTCGATGGATAGGCCAGGGTGGCGCCCCCGTCGAGCTTGCCGAGAGACTCTCCCGTCCTCACATCCCACAATTCGATCGGTTGGCCGTAGGTTGTCCAGACGGCGAGGATGCGACTGTCCGGCGAGAGCGCGACGACAAAATACCCATTCGGCTTGATTCCGCGGAACCGGCGGCGTTCCTTGCCGGAAGCAATTTCCCACACGCGTAGGGGGCGATCCTTGCCGCCCGTAATTAGCATTCGGCCATCCCGAGATAACAGAGGGATTCCTTCTCCCAAGGATGGCCCCACGCTTAGTCTGCGGATGAGTCGTCCGCTTTCCACGTCCCAAAAACCGACCGTCTCTTTATCGAGAAAGGAAACCACCCGCGAATCATCCGGAGTAAACGCGACTCCCCACGGCGCTTGCCACGAACAGCCGAGGGTTTGCCGCTGCTTGCCGGTTGCCACGTCCCAGAGCCGGATAGTTTGGTCCCAACTGCGTGACGCAATCATTCGGCCGTCGTGAGAGAACGCAACTCCCCATACCCAACCGCCGTGCCCGCGCAGCGGCTCGTGCTCCGTGTTGGCCGCTAAATCCCAAAGTCGGACAACGCATTTTTCCGTGAACGAGTTGTTCGTCTTCCGCATGACAGCGCCGGCCAGCATTTTGCCGTCGGGGCGGAGGGCCAAGTCGTAGACGTAATCGTTATCGCGTGCGGTCGAGAATTCGTGGAGCTGTTCGCCGGAAACAGTGGACCATAGACGGATCGTGTGATCGTGGCCGCCGGTCCATACCTGCCGTCCATCGGGTGTGAAGACAACGGCGTTAGCCGAGCCGCGATGGCCTCCGAAGTCCAGTGTCATTCGACCTGTTTTTGTGTCCCATAAGTAGACATTTCCTTCGGTGTTGCCCGCGGCCAGGTGTTTGCCGTCGGGAGATAGAGCGAGAGCCTCCATCCTCTGGGAGGAGTAGGGTACATACAAGAGCTGCTTTCCGGAGGTCAAATCCCACTGACGCAGGCGAAGGATCCGGCCATTGAAGTCGGCTGCCCATACGCTCTTTCTGTCCGGCGCGAGGAGAACATGTTTTGTTCTTCCTTGCGTCCGCGCGATGGTGCGAATTTCCTTGCCGCTAGCGGTATCCCACAATTGCAGCAATCCTTCATCGTTCGCGCTGCCGGTGATTAACCTCGTGCCGTCGGCGGCGAAGCAAAAGGAGTAGATCCGCGCCGATGCCAAAGGACCGGGCGGCTTCCGTTCGGCCCCCGTCGCAACGTCGCGGAAACGAAGCGATCCATCTTCATCCAGGATATAGGCTAAGTTCTTGCCGTCCGGTGTGAAGCGTAGCGATGGCAGATAAACGTGATCTACTTGCCAGGTATCGATCCCGCGGCCTGTGGCTGCATTCCAAAGACGTATTTTCTCGTCCCCGCCCCCCGTCGCCAACAGCTTGCCATCGGGAGAGAAAACGACGTTGTAGACGCCTTTGAGATGTCCCGAAATGGCCGGAAGTTCCTTGCCGGTCGATAGCTCATAACGCTTCACGGTGCCATCCGAGTAACTGGCCAAGGCGACCGTTTTCCCCTGGGGATCGATCGCCACCGACTGGATAGCGTTTTGCCGAAACGCGCGCAGGCGTTTGCCGGTGGCGACATCCCAGAGGAAGGCCCAACTATCGGCGCCGCCGGATACCATTGTTTTGCCGTCCGGGGCGAACGCCACGGCCCTCACCGGGCCGGAGTGCCGCAGTCGGAAACTGCCCAGGCGCGCCACGGCGCCCGGCGGCAGCGGATCGCCGTATCGATCTACCGCCGCCTGCTTCGGAGCTGATTCGCGATATGGTTGCGCCAGGCCGGTCGCACCGGCAGGCCATCCCATCGCCAGCAGTACCAGCCACACCTTCCCTCTCATCCTCATCATGCGTGGATCCCTGATGCGGCCCATTCGATCGCCCAATGCAGGGGAGGTCGCTTTCGCCCCCAATGGACGACACTACCGGACGGCGGACCGCATCGCAAGGCGCGCCAGCGCTGCTGTTGCCTCTTGCGTCAAGCGAGCTTCGGCGGCGCCGCTTGCAAGCGTCTTTAACAAGCGCCGCGCGCCGGCGGTATCGAGATGCTCCAGTACCTCGACTGCGCGCAGACTTTGAAGCAGAATCCTCAATTCCTGTCGGTCCATTCTCGTCAAATCCCGCTTGTCCAAAAGGAGCCGGACGCGCTGGCGGACTTCTAGAGACGGCCGGCTCTCCAGCACTTTGCGGAGAGCGCCCTCTACCGCTTCCACTCGCCGCTCCAATTCACGCATGGCCTTCTCGCGCACGGCAAACTCGGGGCTGTCGAGATCCGCAATCCATTGCCGGACCTGTGCCATCTCAGCGACGGGGACGGGATGCAGCTGCTCTCGGAACATGCGTAGTGTCCTCACGGGATCATGAAGCAACCGGCACATGGCTTGGTATGCCTTTGCGGCATCCTTCGTGTCGCCCAACTCCTTCCACAGATGAGCGAGTTCCTGTTCCGTCAGCTGGGCCACTCCTCCTTTCTCCGCCGTGATGCGGCCGGTCACGTCCCATACGAGGATGATCGCATCCCCACCCGCCGAGACGAGTCGTCGGCCATCGCGGGAGAAGTCGCCAACACTGACATGATTGCGATGTCCATAGAAGCCAGTACGTTCCTGGCCTGTGGCGACTTCCCACAGATGGACGCCGAAATCTATATTGTCGCTGGATGCCAAGATTCGGCCATCGGGGGAGAAACGCATGGACTCGACACATCCTTTGTGACCCACGAATAGCCCGAGCTTCGCGCCGGTGTCCGCGTCCCAAAGATAAATCACCCTGTCTCTTCCGCCAGCGGCCACCGTTTTGCCATTCGGTGAGAAGGCGATGCAATTCAGTCCGTCGCGATGCCCCAGGAATTGGCGGATCTCCTTGCCGCTGGCAATGTCCCATAGCCGAGCTGTTTTGTCCTCTTTATACCCCCAGCCTACCGAGGCGAGCATTTTGCCATCGGGCGAGAAAGCCATGTCCTTGACTGCCTCATGATGTCCGATGAAACGTCGAGATTCTCTGCCTGTATCCATGCGCCAGAGACGAATGACGTTATCCGTACCGGTTGAGGCTACGGTTCGGCCATCCGCGGAGAAGATCAACGGACTAGAGTAGTCGTAATTATGAAGGGGAAAGCGGCGACGTTCCTCACCTGTGGCCGCATCCCAAATATGGACGAATTGATCATCGCAGTTGCCCATCAAGCAACCACGATCAGGAGAGAAGACGGCACGCACAGTATCCGGCAGCAAAAATCGACGTTTCTCCTTACCACTTGCTGCATCCCAGAGGCGCAACGTGCGGTCGGCGCTTCCCGATGTCAAGGTCTTGCCGTCAGGAGAAAACACGGCGGAACATATCGCTTTTTGGTGTCCTTCCGGTTCGCAGAGTCGTTTGCCGCTCGCCAATTCCGAAACAAGGATCTGGCCCCACTCCCAGACTTCCGCCAGCTTTTTGCCGTCGGGAGAGACGGCCATGGGACAACCAACCAGGCTCCAAAGGCCAGGAAAGCGTCGGATCTCTCGGCCCGTGGCCAGGTCCCACACGCGGACGGACTTCATGCCTCCGGCCGTGAGCCAGCGCGTGCCCGGCACATAAAGAACGATCGCAACCCAGCAATCCCATTCTGTCTCTCCCTTCTCGAACGTGAAACGCTGCTTTTCCGTTCCGGTTGCCACGTCCCAGAGACGGACGGTGCCGTCGTGGCCGGCCGAGGCCAATTCCTTGCCGTCGCTAGAAAAAGCGACAGAGGGGATCTTTTTCTCATGGCCAAGCAGTTGGCGAATCGGATTGCCGGTGGCCGAATCCCACAGAACGATGGTCTTGCCGTCTCCTCCCGCTGCCAGGAACTTGCCATCGGGAGAAAATGCGAGCGACTCAATCTTTTCGGGATGTTCCTTGAGCTGGCGAATCTCAGTGCCGGAGGCCACATCCATCAGGTGTATAACTTTGGACTCATCGGGCACGGCCAAGATTTTGCCATCGGCAGAGAAAGCCGTTCGAAGGCTAAATGCCAGCGGAGCGCCGATCTCCAGAGGGCGGAGTTCCTTGCCTGTGGCCACGTCCCAGAGACGAACCTGTCTCTCGCCCCAGGTGGCGGTTGCCAGCCGTTTCCCATCCGGCGAAAAGATGGGACACCTCTTCGGACTCGGCAACTCATTGTTGACGCGGCGCAGCTCCCTGCCGCTGGCCGCGTCCCAGAGGATGACCGGGCCGCCCTGAGTGCCGGCGCTGGCGAGGAGCTTGCCGTCTGGTGAAAAAGCGACGGAAGCAGCGTCGTCGATGTGGCGGAAGCGAATAGCGCCCATGCGGGCGATAGCGCCGGGCGGCAGCGGGTCGCCAGGAAGCTCGGCTTGGGGATCCGTTGGAGCGGATGAAGCCGGCCGTTGAGCCAGCGGACGTTCCTGCTCTCCCGGTATTGGAGATTGCCTCATCGCCAGCGCGGCACTCCCCGCGACAACGCCCATGAGCAACAGAAGCGACAATCCCTTTTTTGCTTTCGTCGCGATCATCGTGGTGAGGCCGGATTCCGCCAAGGTCAGGACGGTCACGGCAATCCCGTCGCGCCGGCCGCGCGCAAAAGCCAACGCTGCATGGAGTGTCCCGGAAGCCATCCGTGCAGCGACAGCCGACGTGCCGCCTTGCGAGACTCCCAATGCCAGCATTGCTCCGGAAAGCGCCAGGCCGCGACGTCTCAAGCGTGAATGGAGTAGTTTCCGGCCGCGTTCCAGTCGTCCCTTGACCGATCCGGCCGTCCAGCCGAGCAACCGCGCCGCTTCCTCGTGCGTGCGCCCCTCCAAGTGACACAAGATCAACGGTAATCGATACCTCTCCGGCAAGAGCGCCATTTCCTCATCAAGCGCCAGCAGCAGCTCGCGAGCGCTGAGATCGTCCAGGAGATCCCCCTGCGATGGCGGAACGGTGGACGTAAGGCTGTGGGTCTCGCGTTGGCGACGGCGCGATTCGGCGCGGCGAGCGGCCGAGGCGAGACGACGCGCGGTGCCGTACAGCCAGGATGCCAGCGCCTCCGGCCGGCGCAGTGAACTCGCCTTTCGCGCCAAGATCAGAAACGTGGTTTGAAACGCATCCTCGGCATCTTGGCTATTGCGGAGAACCCGGCGGCAGACGCCGAGCACCATCGGTCCATGCCGCGCCAACAACGCGGCGAACGCGGACTCATCATTCAGCGAAACGAAGCGCTCGAGCAATTCGGCATCGCTGGCGTCTTTCGGCGAATGAGAGGTGAGTCGGCGGAGATAGTGCAACAATGGTTGGGTACGAGCGGTCATGAGCGCTGCCCTCGCGGATGTAGCGAGCAAGTTCTCCTTATGATACTTGTCGCCGGCCGCTGAATCGGCACGCGCTTTCTTATCCAAGTTCGCGCTCAGGGTCGGACGTCCGGCGCTTTCCTTCACACCCGTCCCTTCGTTTCAGATGTTGCTCTTGCGGCAGGACCTGTGTTCCGGCAGAATCCGCGACATGATTCTACCCTCGATTGCCTCTAGCCAAGATCTCGTGACCACCCATGGGGCTACTTGCCAGGGTTTCCTCGAGCAAGCCAAAGTCAAGGCCGAAAAGGCCGCGATTTATATCCAAAGAAGCAGAGAATTTTGGGAGGAGCTTCAAGGCACCGCGACGATCGCCGACGTCCTCAACAACCCGCGACTTCAAGAAGGATTAATCGCTACAGCCGGCGTCTCCGCCAAGGCGAGTAATTATTTATCGGAGGAAGACATCAAGCGGATTCTTTCTGGGATCTTGGAAGGCATCCCCAAAGATCGCACAGATGCCTTTCGAGAGGAACTGTTTTACCGCTACCTTCTGACCAAAGGGGCATCGCTGGATGGGGAGATGCGCAATTACGCAGGGGCACAGGCCGCCCGTGGCTTTATTCTCGCCCTGTTGGACGCTTTGCAAATTGCTCACGACCCCTCCGTGTGGCTCAAAGATGTAAAGGGGAGCGTTAAACTCCCAGAAGCAAAGCTCCTCGCGGAAAGTCACAAGGTGCAGAAGATCGCCTGGCAGGACCGCGTGCTACTTTTTGATAGGAAACCACAGCTCATCAACAAAAACGTGGATGTAATCCTGCTAGATGCGTCTGAGCTTTTAGCCGACACCAGCCTGCTGGAACAGCACAATCTCTACCTGGCTTGTGGAGAATTGAAAGGCGGGATCGATCCAGCCGGTGCCGATGAGCACTGGAAAACCGCCCGGTCGGCCCTCGACCGCGTCGCCGAAGTCTTTGCCTCAAAACGGAAGAAGCCCGCACTCTTTTTCGTTGGAGCGGCCATCGAAGATGCGATGGCGGCGGAGCTATTCCAGTGGCTCCAGAGCAGAAAACTCAAGCATGTCGCCAACCTCACTGTCCCACAGCAAGTAGCGGATCTCATCTCCTGGCTCGTGGCGTTATAGGCATTCGCCAGACATAAACACACTTCCGCAACTCATCTCGGCCGTGTTTGCCCATCTGCTGGCTGCTGTTGCCCTTACCGACGGGCAAGACCCAGATCGTTTCCACCTCAAAACCTGCTTGCTCCGCGATGTCGGAGAGGATCAGGTCGACCGGCACAGCCGCACCCTCGTAACGGACATTATCGTTGACCATTACCAAGGGGGCACCGGGTTTGAGAAGCCGTGCGCATTCAAAGATGACGAGAGCCATTTCCCGAAAATAATTCCGCACCATCCGCGGTATTCCATTGTTATTCAAGAGTTTCGCCTGTTTGCGGGCTTCGAGATAGTGGAGGATCCGTGCGAGGAGTTCCTGTCCCTTGAACGCTTTCTCCGCTCGAGCGAACAGGTCCGGATCAAAGTTGGCCCTCAAGTCCATTTTTTCCCGGTTCTCGACCGTACAGGAAACCATCTCCTGACGTAAGGATCTCAGCTGCTTCTCGGACGTACCTAGAAACGCCAGTTCGAGGGCGTAAGTCCGCGTGTAATCGTAACGATTGCAATAAGGCGGCGAGGTAATGAGTCCATCAAAGGAGCGCGGCTCCATCCGGGGTAGATGGTCCAGACAGGAGCCGCAGAGTACGTCGATATTCCCCGTCTCTGGCTCGGGGAACAGATCCAAGGATTGGCCGCGCAGATCGTCGCGTATCTGAGTTAGCTTGGCCTCGATTGCCTCGTCGAAGAGCGCAAGGACGCCCTTATCAAAAGGTTTCACCCCCTGTTTCCGGCCGGAACGGTAATCCCAGCGCAAGTATTGGCCATCCTTTCTAGTGTAACTTACCTCTTCTAGGATGCACAGGGCCGCGAAACGGAGCATCGCCTGCGCCGGCTCCGGTTCCTTTTCTGTCGCCGCCAAGTAATGTGCCAGCGATCGTTCCGTATCAGAGGGAAAGGCGCCCTGGGTGATGCGCAGGTGTCGGAAGGGAATCGACTCTTTCTCGCTCTGCCACGGCTTCTCTTCGAGCCAACGGCCAAGTACGGCTGCGATGGCGGAGGCATTGTTGCAGGCGTGTTTGTGCGCCTCGATGACCTGGCACCCGACAGGGAGAAGCTCGATCCCGACAGAATTCAGGCCCCGTTTGGCCGCCTCGAAGAGGGTGGCGCCTGAGCCAGCGAAAGGGTCAAGGAGCCGGCCGGAATCTATTCGCAGCTTGTCCAGAAGATACTGGACGAGGGCTGCTGAGAATCCTTCCTTGTACTTAAACCAACGATAGCGGTTTCGTCGCTTGTTCGCCTGAAAGCTGACGAGCGTTCGATCCAGGTCGTAGTTGACGATCAGTTTGTCCTCGAACCGACTCTCTTGTTCCTTCTCGATTCGTCGTATAGTTTCCAAGGCGAGCATCGGATTAATCCCTCCCCCGGTGGCGATGGCATCGGCTTACCGAACCGCTCACAATACTTCTTCTAAGCCGCTCTCTGCAAGAGCGGAAGCTCCAACTTTCGAATAGGGAGCCAGTTCGGGTCTGTCTTCGCGATGATTTATTGTATTGACAAAAACAGTACCTACAAGAGCAAGCCACTTGATGCGTACTTTTTTTGTCAATACCATGCGGTTATGGCGAAGCGAAAGGGTAGGCCCCCAAAAGGGGCTGGGAAAACGAAAATGTCCTTTCTTCAAGTCCGGTTGGATGAGGCCGAGAAGCGAGCGTTCACCGAAGCTGCGGAACTCGCTGGTCTCGCTCTCTCTGCATGGGTGCGCGAACGCTTGCGCTTGCAAGCACGCAAGGAGTTGGAAAAAGCTCATCGAACTGTGGCGTTTTTAAACCCCTCCGA
>Ga0070738_10003063_pt1 | contig 23106 bp, 19 predicted proteins | sample Coa_R2_2_FD_66446 | JGI IMG/M metagenome (GOLD analysis project Ga0070738, IMG submission 66446) | Surface soil microbial communities from Centralia Pennsylvania, which are recovering from an underground coalmine fire - Coalmine... | ecosystem: Environmental > Terrestrial > Soil > Unclassified ... | reverse complement strand
TCTGCCCGGTCGGCGCGCTGACCTCCAAGCCCTACGCCTACGAGGCCCGGCCGTGGGAGATGCGCAAGACCGAATCGGTCGACGTGTTCGACGGCCTCGGCTCGGCGATCCGCGTCGACGTCCGGGGCAACGTGGTGATGCGCGTCCTGCCGCGGATCAACGACGACGTGAACGAGGAGTGGATTTCCGACAAGACGCGTCACGCGATCGACGGCCTGCGCTATCAGCGCCTCGACCGGCCTTATGTCCGGAAGGCCGGCAAGCTGGTCGAAGCGACTTGGGACGAGGCGTTCGGCACCATCGCCGCGAAGCTCCAGGGCATGGACGGCAAGAAGATCGGCGCCATCATCGGCGACCAGTGCGATGCCGAGTCGATGGTCGCGCTCAAGGACCTGATGGCCGCCTTGGGCTCGCCCAACGCCGATTGCCGCCAGGATGGCAGCAAGCTCGAGGCTGGCGTCCGCGGCGGCTACATCTTCAATGCCGGCATCCGCGGCATCGACCAGGCCGATGCGATCCTGCTGGTCGGCAGCAATCCGCGCCTCGAGTCACCGGTGCTGAACGCCCGCATCCGCAAGCGCTACCTGTCGGGCAAGTGCGCGATCGCGAGCATTGGCGCGCCGGTCGATCTCACCTATCCGCTGGAGATACTCGGCGCCGGTCCCGCGACGCTGCGCGATGTCGCGGAGAGCAAGGGCAGCTTCGCCGAGAAGTGGAAGGCTGCGAAGAACCCGCTGGTCATCGTCGGTCCGGGCGCGCTCGCCCGCGAGGACGGCGCCGCGGTGCTGGCGCTGGCGCGCAGCCTCGCCACGGTGCGCGACGACTGGAACGGCTTTGCCGTGCTGCACACGGCGGCGAGCCGGGTCGGGGGCCTCGATCTCGGCCTGGTGCCGGGCGAGGGCGGCCGCGATGTCGCCGGCATCCTGGCCGGCGCGGAGGGCCGGGAGATCGAGGCCGTCTTCCTGCTGGCCGCCGACGAGATCGATACATCCAAGCTCGGCAAGGCCTTCGTGATCTATATCGGCCATCACGGCGATGCCGGCGCACATCGCGCCGACGTGATCCTGCCGGGCGCGGCTTATACCGAGAAGCCGGGCATCTACGTAAACATGGAGGGCCGGGTGCAACTCGGCCAGCGCGCGGCCTATCCGCCGGGCGACGCCCGCGAAGACTGGGCGATTCTGCGCGCTTTATCGGAGCGGCTGGGCAAGACGCTGCCTTACGACACGTTGGACCAAGTGCGCGCGCGCCTGATCGCAGTGAACCGCGTGTTCGCGGCGCTCGACCAGCAGTCGCCGGGTGCATGGGGCGAGTTCGGCAAGGCCGGTGCCGTCACCGACGCGCCGTTCGAGACGCCGATCAAGAACTTCTACATGACCGACCCGATCAGCCGGGCCTCGCGCACCATGGCCGAATGCATGGAATCGCGCCAGCAGATGGCCATGGCGGCGGAGTAGGGGCATGGACACCGTCGTCACCTTCCTCACCACCAACTGGCTGGGTCAGGCGATCCTGATTCTGCTCGAATGCCTGGCCGTCACCGTGCCGCTTCTGGTGGCCGTAGCCTACATGACCTATGTCGACCGCAAGGTCTGGGCATCGATCCAGCTGCGCCGCGGCCCCAATGTCGTCGGCCCGTTCGGCCTGTTGCAGCCGCTGGCCGACGGCGTGAAGCTGTTCCTGAAGGAAAGCATCATCCCGTCGAGCGCGAACACCGTGCTGTTCCTGATCGCGCCGATGATCACGTTCATGACGGCGCTGATCGCCTGGGCGGTGGTGCCGTTCGGCGATGGCTGGGTGATCGCCGACATCAACGTCGGCATTCTCTACCTGTTCGCCATCTCCTCGCTTGGTGTGTACGGCATCATCATTGCCGGCTGGGCGTCGAACTCGAAGTACGCCTTCCTGGGCGCCCTACGCTCGGCGGCGCAGATGGTGTCGTACGAGGTGTCGATCGGCTTCGTGCTGGTGACCGTGCTGCTGTGCGTCGGCTCGCTCAACCTGTCGAAGGTGGTGCTGGCACAGTCGGGCTGGTTCTGGAACTGGTTCTGGCTGCCGCTGCTGCCGATGTTCGTGATCTACTTCGTCTCGGCACTGGCCGAGACGAACCGCACGCCGTTCGACCTGCCGATGTCGGAGGCCGAGCTGGTTCAGGGCTTCCAGACCGAATACTCGTCGATGCCCTTCGCGCTGTTCTTCCTCGGCGAATACGCCAACATGATCCTGCTGTCGGGCCTGGGCTCGATCCTGTTCCTCGGCGGCTGGATGTCGCCGATTCCGTACGCGCCCTTCACCTGGATCCCGGGTGTCGTCTGGTTCGCGCTCAAGATCGCGATGCTGCTCTTCGTCTTCTCCTGGACCAAGGGCACGCTGCCCCGCTACCGCTACGACCAGCTGATGCGGCTGGGCTGGAAGGTGTTCCTGCCCGTGTCGCTGGGCTGGGTCGTCCTCACCGCCGCCGTGCTGCAGTTCGGCGGCTGGGTCCCCACGCACTGAGGTCCGCATCATGGCTTCCCTGGACCGTACCGCCCGCCAGTTCCTCCTCACCGAGGTGGTTTCGGGCTTCCTGCTGACCTTGCGCTACATGTTCAAGCCCAAGGCGACGATCAACTATCCGTACGAGCGCAGCCCGCTCAGCCCGCGGTTCCGCGGCGAGCATGCCCTGCGCCGCTACCCGAACGGCGAAGAGCGCTGCATCGCGTGCAAGCTGTGCGAGGCGATCTGCCCGGCCCAGGCGATCACCATCGAGGCCGAGCCGCGCGAGGACGGCAGCCGCCGCACCACGCGCTACGACATCGACATGACCAAGTGCATCTACTGCGGCTTCTGCCAGGAAGCCTGCCCGGTCGATGCCATCGTCGAGGGGCCGAACACGGAGTTCTCGACCGAGACCCGCGAGGAGCTGCTCTACGACAAGGCCAAGCTGCTCGCGAACGGCGACCGCTGGGAGAGTGAGCTTGCGGCCAACCTCCAGGCCGACGCGGCCTGGCGCTGACGGGAGCAGGGGGAGAAGATGCTGCTCCAGGCGATCGCCTTCTACGTTTTTGCGGCCGTATGCGTGGCGTCCGGCGCCATGGTCGTGGTGTCGCGCAATCCGGTCTATTCCGTCCTGTTCCTGATCCTCGCCTTCTTCAATGCGGCGGCGCTGTTTATCCTCATCGGGGCCGAGTTCATCGCGATGATCTTGGTGATCGTCTATGTCGGGGCGGTCGCGGTGCTGTTCCTGTTCGTCGTGATGATGCTCGACATCAACATGGCCAGGCTCAAGGAAGGCTTTCTCGACTACCTGCCGATCGGCGCCATGATCGGCGCGGCACTGCTGGCCGAGATCCTGTTCGGCCTCGGGGTGCTGGGCGGCACGCATCAGGGCACGGTCAGCGCCTTCACCAAGGCCGGCACCCAGATGCTGACGATCGACAACACCCGCGCCATCGGGCGGGTGCTTTACACCCAGTATTTCTACGTGTTCCAGGTCGCGGGCGTGGTCCTGCTGGTCGCCATGATCGGCGCCATCGTGCTGACGCTCCGGCGCCGGCCCGGCGTGCGTCGCCAGCGCGTCAGCGACCAGCTCTACCGCCCGACGGGCGAGTCGGTGACCCTGGTCAAGGTGCCGACCCGGGGAGGCGTGTCGTGATCATCGGCCTCGAGCACTACCTGACCGTCGCCGGCGTGCTGTTCACGCTCGGCATCCTCGGCATCTTCCTGAACCGCAAGAACGTCATCGTCATCCTGATGTGCGTCGAGCTGATGCTGCTCGCGGTCAACATCAACCTGGTGGCCTTCTCGGTCTACCAGGGCAACGTCACCGGCCAGGTGTTCGCCATGCTGGTGCTGACGGTGGCCGCTGCCGAGGCGGCGATCGGGCTCGCGATCCTTGTGGTGTATTTCCGCAATCGCGGCACCGTCGAGGTCGAAGACATCAACGCGATGAAGGGCTGAGGGCAGGGACGAACCATGGATCTTGCCATCAAGCTCATCGTCCTCCTGCCGCTGCTGGCCGCCGCGATCGCCGGCCTTTTCTGCCGCGTGATCGGCGACCGGCCGGCGCAGATCGTCACGTGCGCCGCGCTGCTGATCGCGGCCGCGCTGTCGATCCTGGTGTTCGTGAACATCGGCTTCGGCCACGAGAAGATGTTCGTTGTCCCGATCTCCTCGTGGATCAGCTCCGGCACCTTCGACGTCAGCTGGTCGCTGCGAGTCGACACGCTGACCGCGGTGATGCTGATCGTGGTGACGGGCGTGTCGTCGATGGTTCATGTCTATTCGGTCGGCTACATGGCCGAGGATCCGTCGATCCCACGCTTCATGTCGTACCTCAGCCTGTTCACCTTCTTCATGCTGATGCTCGTGACGTCGGACAACCTCGTGCAGCTGTTCTTCGGCTGGGAGGGCGTCGGTCTCGCCTCGTACCTGCTGATCGGCTTCTGGTACGACCGGCCGTCGGCCAATGCCGCGGCGATCAAAGCCTTCATTGTCAACCGCGTCGGCGACTTCGGCTTCGCCCTGGGCATCTTCGCGGTCTGGGTGCTGAGCGGCAGCATCGGCTTCAACGACGTCTTCGCCAAGGCGCCGCAGATGGCGGCCGGGCACTTCATGTTCCTCGGCAAGGAGGTCCCGGCGCTCGAGACCGCCTGCCTGCTGCTGTTCGTCGGCGCCATGGGCAAGTCGGCCCAGCTCGGCCTGCACACATGGCTGCCGGACGCGATGGAAGGCCCGACACCGGTCTCCGCCCTGATCCATGCCGCCACCATGGTGACGGCGGGCGTGTTCATGGTGTGCCGCCTGTCGCCGCTGTTCGAGATGGCGCCGATCGCGTCCTCGGTCGTGACCCTCATCGGTGCGGCGACGGCGTTCTTCGCCGCCACGATCGGCCTCACCCAGTTCGATATCAAACGGGTGGTCGCCTACTCGACCTGCTCGCAGCTCGGCTACATGTTCTTCGCCGCCGGCGTCGGCGCCTATTCGGCGGCAATGTTCCACCTCATGACGCACGCCTTCTTCAAGGCGCTGCTGTTCCTGGGCTCGGGCTCGGTGATCCACTGCCTGCACCACGAACAGGACATGCGCCTGATGGGCGGCGTGAAGGAGAAGGCACCGCAAACCTTCATTCTGATGTGGATCGGCACGCTCGCCCTGGCCGGCATCGGCGTGCCCTTCATCATGGGCCACGGCGTGGGCTTCGCCGGCTTCCATTCCAAGGATGCCATCCTCGAGGCGGCGTACGGCGCCCAGTCGACGGTCGGCATGATCGCCTACTGGCTGGGCGTCATCGGCGCCTTCATGACGACGTTCTACTCGACCCGCCTGATGTTCATGACCTTCTACGGCGCCTACCGCGGCGATCACCACACCTGGGACCATGCGCATGAATCACCGCCGGTGATGCTGATCCCGCTCTATGTGCTCGCGGCCGGCGCGCTTCTGTCGGGCGTGGTCGCCTACGGCTGGTTCGTCGGCGAGGGCTGGGAGCACTTCTGGGGCACCTCGATCGCCGTCAAGGCCACTGAGCACATCATCCACGCCATGCACGAGGTGGATGTGTGGGTGAAGCTGCTGCCACTGGTCGCGGCCGTGGGCGGCATCGCGCTCAGCTACTACTACTACGTCGTCAATCCCGAGATGCCCGCGAAGACCATCCGCGCCTTCAAGCCGCTGCACACGCTGTTCTACAACAAGTGGTACTTCGACGAGCTCTACGACGCGGTATTCGTCCAGCCGGCGCTGGCGATCGGCCGGGTGTTCTGGAAGAAGGGCGACGGTGCGACGATCGACGGGCTCGGCCCCGACGGCATCGCGGCGCGTGCGAACGACCTTGCGGGCGTGCTGAGCCGATTCCAGAGCGGGTACCTGTACCACTACGCCTTCGTCATGCTGATCGGCGTTGCCGCACTGGTCAGCTACTTCATGCTGTTCGTGAGATAGGACGATGGCGAACTGGCCGATCCTTTCCGTCGTCACCTTCCTGCCGCTGGTGGGCGCACTGTTCTGCCTGGTCGTCCAGGGCCCGAAGGAGGCCGTCGACCGCAACTGCCGCAGCGCCGCGATGATCACCTCCCTCGTGACCTTCCTCGTGTCGCTGCTGTTGTGGGTTCACTTCGACCCGACCAAGGCGGGCTTTCAGTTCGAGGAGAAGGTCGCCTGGATCCCGGCGCTCAACATCGGCTACCACATGGGCATCGACGGCATCTCGCTGTTCTTCGTCCTGCTGTCGACCCTGCTGACGCCGATCTGCATCCTCGCGAGCTGGGAGGCGGTGCAGACCCGGGTCAAGGAATACATGGTAGCCTTCCTGGTCCTCGAGACCTTCATGGTCGGCATGTTCTGCGCCCTCGACCTCGCGCTGTTCTACGTCTTCTTCGAGGGCGTGCTGATCCCGATGTTCCTGATCATCGGCGTCTGGGGCGGCAAGCGGCGCGTCTACGCTGCCTTCAAATTCTTCCTCTACACGCTGCTCGGCTCGGTCCTGATGCTGCTGGCGATCATCGTCATCTACTGGCAGGCCGGGACGAGCGACCTGCCGACGGCGGTGGAGAAGATGCAGCTCTCCTTCCAGTGGCAGTTCTGGCTATGGCTGGCCTTCTTCGCCTCGTTCGCGGTCAAGGTGCCGATGTGGCCGGTCCACACCTGGCTGCCCGACGCCCATGTCGAGGCGCCGACCGCAGGCTCGGTCATCCTGGCGGGCGTGCTGCTGAAGATGGGCGGCTACGGCTTCATCCGTTTCTCCGTCACGCTGTTCCCCGAGGCGACGCAGTACTTCGCGCCGCTGATCTTCGGCCTGTCGGTCGTGGCCGTGATCTACACCTCGCTGGTCGCGCTGGTGCAGGAGGACATGAAGAAGCTGATTGCCTACTCGTCCGTCGCCCACATGGGCCTCGTGACGATCGGCATCTACATCATGAACATGCAGGGTGTGCAGGGCTCGATCTTCCAGATGCTGAGCCACGGCATCGTATCGGCCGCGCTCTTCCTCTGCGTTGGCGTCGTCTATGACCGCATGCACACCCGCGAGATCGACGCCTATGGCGGCCTGGTCCATCGCATGCCGCGCTACGCCTTCGTCTTCATGTTCTTCACCCTGGCCAGCATCGGCCTGCCCGGCCTGTCGGGCTTCGTCGGGGAGTTCCTGGTGCTGCTCGGCGCCTTCAAGGCGAACACGTGGGTGGCATTCCTGGCGGCGACCGGCCTGATCCTGGGGGCGGCCTACGCGCTGTGGCTCTACCGCAAGATCGTCTTCGGCGAGCTCACCAAGGCATCGCTCCGCGCGATCCTCGACATGAACCGACGCGAGGTGGCGGTCTTCCTACCGCTGGTGCTGATCACCCTGTGGATGGGCATCTATCCCAATTCCTTCCTCGATCCGATGGGGCCCGCCGTCGACAAGCTGATCGGGGACTACAATGCGGCGATCAAGCTCGCCCACACGGCCTCGCTGCGATGAGCATGGACATGGTTGGCCTCGAACACTGGTCACTGGCTCGGCCGGAAATCTTCCTCGCGGTCGCGACCGCGTTGCTGCTGCTGTACGGGGTGCTGCGCGGCGAGGCCGCCACCACATTCGTGTCGATCGCGAGCTGTGTCGCCCTGATCGTCACGGCGGTCCTGATGTTCGTGCCCTATCGCGAGGGCACCGCGTTCGCGCAGCTCTTCATCACCGACCGCCTGACCACGACCATGAAAGCGCTGGTGCTGATCAGCTCGGCGGTTGCCATCCTGATGTCGCGCGCCTTCTTCGAGCACGCCAAGGCGTGGCGGTTCGAGTATCCGCTGATCGTGTCGCTCTCGACCCTCGGCATGATGCTGATGATCTCGGCCAACGACCTGATGTCGCTCTACGTCGGACTCGAGCTTCAGTCGCTGGCGCTCTACGTGATCGCCGCCTTCCAGCGCGATTCGGTGCGGTCGACCGAGGCCGGCATCAAGTACTTCGTGCTGGGATCGGTCGCCTCCGGCATGCTGCTGTTCGGCGCGTCGCTGATCTACGGCTTCTGCGGCAGCACCTCCTTCGTCCAGATCTCGCAGGCGCTGCTGGCCGGCAAGGCGGCCGAGATCGGTACCACCATCGGGCTGGTGTTCGTGGTCGCGGGCCTCGCCTTCAAGATCGCTGCGGTGCCGTTCCACATGTGGACGCCCGACGTCTACGAGGGTGCGCCGACGCCGGTCACCGCCTTTTTCGCCGTGGCGACCAAGATCGCCAGTGTGTCGCTGCTGGTCTCGGTCCTGATGGGCCCGTTCAAACCGCTTTTCCCGCAATGGCAGCAGATCATCGTCGTCGCCTCCGTGCTGTCGATGGGCTGGGGCGCGTTCGCGGCGCTCCGCCAGCCCAACATCAAGCGCTTGATGGCCTACTCGTCGATCGGAAACGTGGGTTACGTGCTGCTGGGCGTGGCGGCCGGGAGCGAGAGGGGCATCCAGTCGGTGGTCTTCTACCTCGCCATCTATATGGTCATGACCCTGGGCACATTCGCCATCATCCTGCTGATGAGGCGGCGCAACATCATGGTCGAGAATATCTCCGACCTCGCGGGCCTCGGCCGCAGTCATCCAATGCTTGCTTTGTCGATGATGGTCATGATGTTCTCACTGGCCGGCATCCCGCCGCTCGCCGGGTTCTGGGGTAAACTGTACGTCTTCATGGCGGCCGTCGAAGCCCAGCTCTTCTGGCCGGCGGTGCTGGGTGTGCTGGCCTCGGTCGTGGCGTCCTACTACTACCTGCGCATTGTCAAGGTGATGTACTTCGACGAGAGCGAAGAGACGATCGACTCGACGGTCTCGGGGATGAATCGCGCCGTGGCCTTCGTGTCGGCGCTGCTGGTCGCGTTGTTCTCGCTGTTGCCGCAGCCGCTCAGCGCGCTGGCCGCCGCGGCGGCCAAGGGCCTGTTCCCGTGACATTCGCACCCGTCCTGCCGGACGGGTGGACGTTGGTCGCGCTGCAGAGCGTCGGCAGCACCAACGACGAGGCCGCTCGCCTGGCCGAGAGCGGCGCGCGCGAGGGCACGGTCGTCTGGGCCCGCGAGCAGACCGGCGGCCGTGGCCGCCGCGGCCGGTCCTGGGCCTCCCCGGTCGGCAATCTCTACAGCTCGACCATCCTGCGTCCCGATTGTCCGGCGGCCCGCGCAGCCGAGCTCGGCTTCGTGGCGGCCCTCGCGGTGGCGGATATGGTTCCGGGCAGCCGGCAGGTGCGCGTGAAGTGGCCCAACGACGTGATGGTCGATGATGGCAAGGTGGCCGGCATCCTGCCGGAGAGCTCTATCGGCGCCGACGGCAAGGCCGAGCACGTGGTCCTGGGCATCGGCGTCAATGTGAGCTTCGCGCCGGAAGTCCCGGAGATGCGCTATCGCGGCGCCTGCCTCGGCGGCACGGTCGAGGCGGCGCTCGAGCGGCTGGCCGCGGCGCTGGCGCGGCGGCTGGCGCAATGGCGACGCGACGGCTTTTCCGCGATCCGCGCCGAGTGGCTGACCAAGGCCGGCCCGCTCGGCCTGGAGGTCGACGTGAAGCTGGGCGATGAGCTGGTGCGCGGGCGCTTCGCGGGGATGGACGGCGAAGGCGCCTTGCTGCTCGATACTGCTGCGGGACCCCGCCGGATCGTCGCCGGAGAGTTGCTGGCCCGCGCGGCCTGAGAGGACTTCGCATGCTGCTCGCCATCAACGTGAACAACACGAACATCAAGTTCGGCGTGGTCGACGGCGACGAGATCGTCGGCGAATGGCGCCAGCACACCTCGGCCATGCGTACCGGCGATGAGCATGCGGTGTGGCTCACGCAGCTGATGCAGATCGAGGGCATCGACCCCAAGTCGATCACCGACGCCATCATCGGCAGCGTCGTGCCCAACGCCAACTTCAACCTGCGCCGGCTGTGCACCCGCTATTTCAACACCGAGCCGATGTTCATCAACGATCCCGGCGTCGATCCCGGCATCAAGATCAAGGGCGTTGGCGCCGGTGCCGACCGCGTCTGCAATTCGGTCGGGGCCAGCATCATCTTCCCGAAGACGCCGGTCGTGGTGGTCGATTTCGGCACCGCCACCAACTTCGACGTGGTCGACGAGGAGGGCAGTTACTGCGGCGGCGCGATCGCGCCCGGCATCAACCTGTCGATCGAGGCGCTGGTCAACGCCACCGCGCTGTTGCCGCGCATCGTGGTCGAGAAGCCCAAGCAGGTGATCGGCACCAACACGGTGGCCTGCATGCACACCGGCGTGTTCTGGGGATATGTCGGCCTGATCGAGGGAATCGTCACGCGCATCGTCCAGGAGTTCGGCAAGCCGATGAAGGTGGTCTCAACCGGCGGCCTCGCGCCGGTGTTCGAGGGCTCGGTCAAGATCATAGAGCAGACGGTGCCCGACATCACGGCGCGCGGCCTGATCGAGATCTTCAAGCGTAACAAGAAGAAATGACGACTCCCTCTGCCGACGAGCTGCTGTTCGTCGCGCTCGGCGGCGCGGGCGAGATCGGCATGAATCTCAATCTCTACGGCCATGCCGGCAAGTGGCTGATGGTCGATCTCGGCATCGCTTTCGGCGACGACACCATGCCGGGCATCGAGGTCGTGATGCCCGATCCCGCCTTCATCGAGGAGCGCAAGGAAGATCTCGCCGGCATCATCATCACCCACGCGCACGAGGACCATCTCGGCGCGGTTGCCGACCTGTGGCCGCGGCTCGAGGCGCCGGTGTATGCCACGCCGTTCGCCGCCTCGGTGCTGAAGCGCAAGCTGCGCGATGCGGGCCTGTTCGATGCTGTGCCGATTACCGAGGTCCCGCTCGGCAGCAAGTTCATCGTCGGCCCGTTCGAGCTGGAAATGATCACCATGACGCATTCGATCCCCGAACCGAATGCGCTGGCGGTGCGGACCAGGTTCGGCACGGTGTTCCATACCGGTGACTGGAAGATCGACCCCGAGCCGCTGCTCGGCGAGGTCACCGACGAAGCGACCCTGCAGAGGATCGGAGAGCAGGGCGCGCTCGCCATGGTGTGCGACAGCACCAACGTGTTCGTCGAGGGCGAGGCGGGGTCCGAGGCGACCATCCGCGCCAACCTCGAGAAGCTGGTGAAGACGCGTCGCTGCCGGGTGGCGGTGACCTGCTTCGCCTCGAACCTGGCGCGGGTCGAGAGCATCGCCAAGGCGGCGGTCGCGGCCGGCCGCCATCCAGTGCTGTCGGGCCGCGCGCTGCAGCGCATGGTCGAGGCGGCGCAGGAATGCGGCTACCTGCTCGATTTCCCCACCACGGTGTCGGAGCAGGAGGCGGGCTATCTGCCGCGTGACAAGGTCCTGTTCATCTGCACCGGCAGCCAGGGCGAGCCGCGCGCCTCGATGGCAAAGCTCGCAACCGGTGAGCATCGGGACCTGGTGCTGGAGGACGGCGACAGTGCGATATTCTCCTCGCGCGTCATCCCGGGCAACGAACGGTCTGTCGGCCGGCTGCAGAACGCCCTGATGGCGCGCGGCGTCGAAGTCATCTCCGACGGGCCGGAGGAGCACATCCATGTCTCAGGTCATCCGGCACGCAATGAGCTGGTGCGCATGTATCAGTGGGTGCGCCCCAAGATCGCCGTGCCGGTCCACGGCGAGATGCGTCACATGGTCGAGCATGCAGCGCTCGCCCGGGACTGTCAGGTGCCCGAGACGGTGCTGGCGCCCAACGGCACCTTGGTGCGGCTGGCGCCCGGGCCGGCGACGGTGATCGACCACGTCCACGCCGGGCGCTTGGCGCGCGACGGCGACACGCTGATCGACCTCGGCGGTGAGACCCTGCGCGAGCGGCGCAAGCTGATGTGGAACGGTTCGGCCGCCGCGACTCTGGTGATCGACAAGCAGGGCAGGCCGGTGAGCGCGCCAGTGGTCAGCCTGCGTGGCATCGAGGATGCAGACGGCACGCTGGCCGAGGCCATCGTCGATGGGCTGAAGGAGATGTTGGCCGACCTCAGCGCCGGTGAACGGCGCGACAACGGCCGGATCGAGGAGGCGGCCAGCCAGGCCGTGCGGCGGATCGTGCGGTCTCACCTCGGCAAGAAGCCGTTGACGGATGTCCACATCGTCCGCATCTAACGGTCATGATCGGACGCCTGAACCACATCGCCATCGCCGTGCCGGACCTCGCCAAGGCGTCCGAGCTCTACCGGACGATCATGGGCGCCAAAGTGAGCGCGCCCAAGGACCAGCCGGCACACGGCGTCACGGTGGTGTTCGTCGAGCTGCCCAACACCAAGATCGAGTTGCTGCACCCCCTGGGCGAGAAGTCGCCGATCGCCAACTTCCTGGCCCGCAATGCCGACGGCGGTATCCACCATGTCTGTTACGAGGTGGAGGACATCTACGCCGCGCGCGACAGGCTGAAGTCGCAGGGTGCGCGCGTGCTAGGGGACGGCGAGCCCAAGATCGGCGCCCACGACAAGCCAGTACTGTTCCTGCACCCCAAGGACTTCACCGGTACGTTGATCGAGCTCGAGCAGGTCTGAGGCAGCCATGAGCTGGGCCACCGGCCTCATGGTCTACCTGGTGATCTGGTGGACCATCCTGTTCGCGGTCCTGCCGCTGGGCGTGAGGCGGGTCGAAAACCCCGGTCGCGGACAGGACCCGGGGTCCCCCGAAAAGCCCCAGCTCCTGCGCAAGGCGGTCATCACCTCGCTGGTGGCGGCTGTCCTCTGGGTCGGGTTCTATTTCCTGCACCAGAGCGATCTTTTCAGCTTCCGGGACGCGCTCAAATGAAAAGCGGCGGTCCCGTGCGACCGCCGCCTCTCTCAATCCCCGAATCGTCCGGGCGGCTTTTTGCCGCCTCTCCTCCCTAAAACTCAGGCCAGCGCCTAAGGCTTAGGCTGTGTACAGGGGCTGCGACCGCTTGCCAAGACCATTTCTTTCGGTCCCTCCGGCTTGACGGACCGATTGTTATGGGGGCGGTCGTTCGTCGACAAACAAATGTCCGCGGTCTCCGCCGGATGTGCGCGTTGGCTATCCGATGACCATGTACTTGATCACGAACAGTACAGCGAGAATTCCGACAGCCGGATGGATGTCGCTGAACTTTCCGGCGACCAGCTTGATCAGAACGTAGGCGATGAAGCCGAACGCGATGCCCTCCGCGATGGAGAACGTGAACGGCATCGCGATCGCGGTGATCACCGCCGGTGCTGCCTCGGTGATGTCGTCCCATTCGACTTCGACGAGGCCGCGCGTCATCAGGCAGGCGACGTAGAGCAGCGCGGGCGCCGTTGCGTAGGGTGGAATGGAGCCGGCAAGCGGCGCAACGAACAGCGCGAGGAGGAACAGCACCGCGACGGTGAGGGCGGTGAGCCCCGTGCGCCCGCCCGCGGCGATGCCCGATGCGCTTTCGATGTAGCTTGTCGTGGTCGAGGTGCCGACCGCCGCGCCGATCATCGCCGCAGCGCTATCGGACATCAGCGCTCTGTTGAGGCGCGGCACCGTGCCGTCGGGCCGCATGAAGCCGCCGCGATGGGCCAGTGCGATCAGGGTGCCGGTATTGTCGAACAGGTCGACGAACAGGAAGGCGAAGATCACCGTGATCAGGCCGACATGGATGGCACCTCCGAGATCCATCTGCAGGAATACCGGCGCGATCGACGGCGGCATATCGACGATGCCGCCGAACTTCTGCTGGCCGGCGATGATCGACACGATGGTGATCACCAGGATGCCGATGATCACGCCGCCGATCACCTTGCGGTGCTCGAGCGCCACGATCAGCGCGAAGCCCAGCGTCGCCATCACGACCGGCCAGCTCTTGAGGTCGCCGTGCGCCACCAGGGTCGCCGGATTGCCGACCACGATGCCGGCGTTCTTGAGCGCGATCAGCCCGAGGAATAGGCCGATGCCGGCGGCGATCGCCATCTTGAGCGACTTCGGGATGGCGTTGACGATCCATTCGCGCAGCGGCAGCACGCTGATGATGAAGAAGATGACGCCGGAGATGAAGACGCAGCCCAGCGCCACTTGCCACGGAAACTTCATGCCGCCGACCACGGCGAAGGCGAAGTAGGCGTTGAGCCCCATGCCCGGCGCCAGCGCGATCGGGTAGTTGGCCAGGAACGCCATCAGCAGGCAGCCGATCGCCGAGGCGACGCAGGTCGCCACGAACACGGCGCCGAACGGCATCCCGGCTTTGCTGAGGATGTCCGGGTTGACGAAGATGATGTAGGCCATGGTGAGGAAGGTCGTGATCCCGGCCACGATCTCCGTCCGCACGGTCGTCTTGTTTTCGTTGAGTTTGAACAGTCGTTCGAGCATCAGCGGCTCCCCGTTGATTTGTCCGCAGTGTGCGGGCAGGCACCTGTGCAAAGCCAGCGGGAAGGGGCGTCCGGTTTGCCTTTGTCCACACCGTTCCCTACAGTCCGCCGCCATGCGAATGAGCCAGTATTTCCTGCCCACCATGAAGGAAAACCCTTCGGAGGCGCAGATCGTCTCGCACCGCCTGATGCTGCGCGCAGGCCTGATCCGGCAGACCAGCGCCGGCATCTACGCCTGGCTGCCGCTCGGCCTGCGGGTGCTGAAGAACATCGAGCGGATCGTCCGTGAGGAGCAGGACCGGTCGGGCGCCCAGGAGGTCCTGATGCCGACCATGCAGTCGGCCGACCTGTGGCGCGAGAGCGGCCGTTACGACGCCTACGGCCCGGAGATGCTGCGTATCAAGGACCGGCACGACCGAGAGATGCTGTTCGGCCCGACCAACGAGGAGATGATCACCGTGCTCTTCCGCGACGGCGCGAAGAGCTACCGCGACCTGCCGAAGAACCTCTATCACATCCAGTGGAAGTTCCGCGACGAGGTCCGCCCGCGCTTCGGCGTGATGCGCGGCCGCGAGTTCCTGATGAAGGACAATTATTCCTTCGACCTCGACAAGGCAGGCGCCATCCGCTCGTACAACAAGATGTTCGTGGCCTACCTGCGGACCTTCGCGCGCATGGGCCTGAAGGCGATCCCGATGCGCGCCGACACCGGCCCGATCGGCGGCGACCTCAGCCACGAGTTCATCGTGCTGGCGGATACCGGCGAGAGCGCCGTGTTCTGCCACAAGGGGCTGGTCGACAAGGACATACTGAGCCGCACCATCGACTACGACGGCGACCTGCAGCCGCTGGTCAACGAATGGACGTCGCTCTACGCCGCGACCGACGAGATGCACGACAAGGCCGCTTTCGAGAAGATTCCCGAGGGCGAGCGCCTCGCCGCCCGCGGCATCGAGGTCGGCCACATCTTCTATTTCGGCACCAAGTACTCCAAGCCGATGAACGCCGTCGTCGCCGGCCCCAATGGCGAGCAGATCACGGTCGAGATGGGCTCCTACGGCATCGGCGTGTCGCGCCTGGTTGGCGGCATCATCGAGGCGAGCCACGACGAGGCCGGCATCGTCTGGCCGGATTCCGTCGCGCCCTTCAAGGTGGCGATCGTGAACCTCAAGCCGGATGACGGCGCGGTCTCGGGCGCCTGCACCAAGCTCTACGATGCACTCCGATCCAAGGGGATCGAAGCGCTGCACGACGACCGCGACATGCGGCCGGGCGGCAAGTTCGCCGACATGGACCTTATCGGCATCCCCTGGCAGGTGATCGTCGGCCCCAAGGGCATGTCGGCCGGCAAGGCCGAACTCAAGAACCGCAAGACCGGCGCTCGGGAAGAGGTGCCGTTCGACCAGGTCGCGGACCGATTCGGATGACCTCCGTCGTCCCGAGCGAAGCCGAGGGACCTATTTTTGTGGAGCGCGCCGCTAAAAGAGGTCCCTCCGCTTCGCTTCGCTTCGCTGCGCTCCGGTCGGGACGACGGGAATGATCGCCGTCGAACGGCTGATCGCCTTCCGTTACCTGCGGGCGCGCCGCGATGAGGGCTTCATCTCGGTGATCGCTGGATTCTCGCTGGTCGGGATCGCGCTCGGCGTCGGCACCCTGATCGTCGTGATGGCCGTGATGAATGGCTTCCAGCTCGAGATGCTGCGCCAGATGGCGGCGATCAGCGGCCAGCTCGGCGTGCAGGGCAACCGCGACGGGCTCGAGGCCACACCCGATCTGCTGGCGCGTCTGAGAGCGGTGCCCGGCGTCGTCCAGGCGGCGCCGTCGGCAGAGGGCCAGGTGATCGCGGTATCAGGCGACAAGGTGAGGGGCGTGCTGCTGCGCGGCATGACGCCGGCAGACTTCAAGGCGCGCTCACCGCTGTCCGCCGCGATCGACGGCCCGCCGACGTTGCGCGAGCGCTACCGCAACCTCTGCCGCAGCGAGAACGGCGAGACGGCAAACTGGGGGACGCTGCAGAACTTCGGCGACGGCTTCACCCTCGCGGTCGGCAAGCGCTTCGCCGACCTGATGGGGCTGGAGGTCGGGGACAAACTGCAGATCGTCTCGCCGGTGTCGATCGCCACGCCGCTCGGCGTGATGCCGCGCTCGGCGGTCGGCGAGGTGACCGCGATCTTCTGCGCCGGCATGTACGACTACGATTCCAACTTCGTCTACGCGCCACTCCCCGAGGTGCAGCGCCTGATGGGGATGGGCAACAAGATCTCGACCATCGAGATCTTCCTCAAGGAGGGCACGCCGCTCGCCGAGGCACGCGCTGCCGTGACCCGCGCCGTCGGGCCGCAGGGCTGGGTGTACGACTGGTATCAGGCCAACTTCGGATTTTTCGCCGCTATCCAAGGCCAGACCAACGTGCTGTTCATCGTGCTGACGATGATCGTGCTGGTGGCGGCCTTCAACATCGTCTCGAGTCTGGTGATGCTGGTGCGCACCAAGACCGGCGACATTGCCATCCTGCGCACCATGGGCGCGACCCGCGGCACCATCCTCCGCCTGTTCCTGCTCGATGGCTTGGCGATCGGTGGCATCGGCGCCATCATCGGCGTCGTGCTGGGGCTGGCTTTCGCGACGAACATCGAGGCGATCCGCCAGTGGCTGCAGCATACGTTCGGCCTCGTCCTGTTCGACGAGACGCTCTATCTGCTGGCCGAGATGCCGTCGCACATCACCTGGCAGGAGGTCGCGACCATCGCTGGCATGGCGCTGGTCTTCGCGCTCGCCGCCTCGCTCTATCCGGCGTTCCGCGCCGCTCGCCTCGATCCGGTGGAAGGCCTGCGCCGTGAGTGAGCGGGCCGTCGAGCGCTGGCTGGCCTGGCGCTACCTCGCGACCCGTCAGCGCGAGGGCTTCGTCTCCTTCATCGCGATCTTCTCCCTGATCGGCATCGCCCTCGGCGTCGCGACGCTGATCGTCGTGCTGTCGGTCATGGGCGGCTTCCGCGCCAGCCTGATCGGCCGGCTGATCGGTATGAACGGCCACATCGTGGTGGCGGCCAGGGACGGCGGCATGCTGCAGACCTCGCCGGAGCTGCTGGCGGCGCTGCGCAGCGTACCCGAGGTCAAGGCCGTCCACCTCACCCTGGAGCGGCAGGCACTGGTCAGCGCCGATAATGGCCAGACCCGCGGCGCCCTGCTGCGCGGGGTGCGGGTCGAGGACCTGACCTCGCGCGAGATCGTCACCAGAAACATCGTGATGGGCGAGCTCGGCGCGTTCGGCACACGGCCCGGCGTGGTGATCGGCGAGCGGCTGCGCCAAGGGCTGGGCCTCAGGATCGGGGACAAGTTCACCGTCACGACCCAGCGGCTCAACGAGCAGGGCACCATCGCTCCGCGCTATGCCGACTACGAGATCCTCGCGAGTTTCCTGACCAAGCGCTATGAGTTCGACAATGCGCTGGTCTTCGTGCCATTGCAGATGCTGCAGGACGACCTGGAATACGACCACCGCACCGTGAGCTCGATCGATCTCGACCTGTCCGATCCCAATCTGGCGCCCAAGGTCGCCGACACCATCCGCAAGGCGCTGCACCGCGACGACCTCAAGGTGTCGGACTGGGAGGCGCTCAACGCCCGCTTCGTCGGCGCCCTGCAGGTCGAGCGGGTGATGATGTTCATCATCCTCACGCTGATCGTGCTGGTGGCGGCGATGAACGTGGTCGCGAGCTTCACCATGCTGGTGCGCGTGAAACGCGGCAGCATCGCCATTTTGCGCACCATGGGCGCGGCACCTGGCACCATCGTGCGCGCCTTCTTCATGTCGGCGGCTGCGGTCGGCATCGTCGGGACGGCAACCGGCACCGGGCTCGGCCTGCTGGTCTGCGCCCATATCCCGGAGATCGCCGATCTGTTCGGCCGGCTCGGCGGCAGCCGCAGTGGCAACGAGATCGAGTTCATCACCTCGGCGCCGGCGCGGGTGAATCCGATCGAGGTGCTCACCGTGATCGTGATCTCGCTCGTGCTCTCGCTCGCGGCGGCGGCCTATCCGGCGTGGCGCAGTACGCGGATCGAACCGGTCGAGGCCTTGCGAAATGAGTGACGGTTTTCCCCTGTCCCTGCGCGACGTCCGGCGCACCTTCCAGCAGGGCGACCGCAAGCTCGAGGTGTTGCGCGGCATCTCGCTCGACCTGCGGGCCGGCGAGATCGTCGCCCTGGTCGGGCAGTCGGGCAGCGGCAAGTCGACCCTGCTGCACATCGCGGGCCTGCTCGAGCGGCCCGACGGCGGCGAAGTGATGGTCGACGGCAAGGCCGCCAGCAAGCTGGGCGACGGCGCCCGCACCGGCCTGCGGCGCAAGTTCCTGGGCTTCGTCTACCAGTATCACCATCTCTTGCCGGAGTTCTCCGCGCTGGAGAACGTGATGCTGCCGCAGATGCTGAGCGGCCTGACGCGCAGCGAATCGCGGGTGCGGGCCAACGACCTGCTGAGCATGGTGGGGCTCAAGGAGCGGGCCGATCACCGCCCAGGCCGGCTGTCGGGCGGCGAGCAGCAGCGCGTGGCGATCGCCCGCGCCGTCGCCAACGCCCCGCGCGTGCTGCTGGCCGACGAGCCGACCGGCAACCTCGACAGCACGACCGCAGAGACGGTGTTCCGCCAGCTTCTGGCGCTGGTGCGCGAGACCGGCATGGCCGCGCTGATCGCCACCCACAACCCCGAGCTCGCGGCTCGGATGGATCGCAAGGTGACGCTGAGGGACGGCATTTTGTCATAGTCTTGCCGGACCGCGGGCCTCTGGCCCGCTCATGATCATGATGCGGGCGGGACGCCCGCGCTCCGGCAAGAGTCACACCGGCGTGTAGATCACCAGCTTCAACGCCGGATCGTCGTTGCACTGGAACGACGCGTGCTGGAAGCGCAGCGGGCCTTTCTTCGGATGCATCATCTGCTTGATGCCGGCCGAGCCGTCGCGGATGTCGTGCGCCTTCCACCAGCCGGCGAACTCGGCGCTGCCCGCGCGCAGCCGGTCGAGCAGCTCGACGAAGGCGGGATCGCCGGCCCACAGGTCATGCGTCTTGCGGAACTGGGCCACCATGCGACGCGCCTCGTCAGCCCAGCCGTCGGCGAACAGGCGGCGGGTGGCGGGGTTGGTCAGCATGAAGAGCAGGGTGTTGCGATCCCCATCCGGGATCCGACCCAAGGCGAAGATCTCGTCGGCCGCCTTGTTCCAGGCCAGCACGTCCCAGCGCCGCCCCACGACATAGCTCGGATGCGGCAGGCTCTCGACCACCCGCAGAACGGCCTGCGGCACCGTCTCCTTGGCAAAGGCGCGCTGATCGCCATGACGGGCGAGGGTCCGCAAGTGGCTGTGCTCGCTCTTGCCGAGCTTCAGCGCACGGGCGAGGGCATCGATCGTGGTGAGCGACGGATTGACGTCGCGCCCCTGTTCCAGCCGCACGTACCAGTCGACGCCGATGCCCGCCAACTCGGCGACCTCCTCCCGCCGCAGCCCGGGCGTGCGCCGCCGGCGCGTCGCGGGCAGGCCAACGGCTTCGGGCCGCAAACGCTGCCGCCGGGAGCGGAGGAAATCGCCAAGCTCGCTGCGCCGTGCGTCCATAGGTCTATTCAATCCCAGGATAATACCAGGTCTGAATAAGCATAGGCCCAGGCGGCAGAATGGACCATCGCGAAAACGAGGTGTTCCCGTGAAAGCAGCCGTCCTCAAGACGCTCGGCCAGCCGCTTGTTGTCGAGACCGTGCCCGATCCTGTCCTCGGCACCGGGGAGGTGATCGTCGATGTCGTGGCGACCCGCATGCTCGCCTATGCCGGCGACGTCTTCAGCGGCCAGCGCCAGTACCTGCTGGAGCTGCCGATCGTGCCGGGCCCCGGCGGCATCGGCCGGATAAGGGCGGTCGGCCCCGATGCCACGCGTCTGGCAGTCGGCGACTGGGTGTCGATCGATCCAACCGTGCGTTCGCGCGACGACACGATGTCGCCCGACATCATCCTGCAGGGCCTGACAGCCGGCAGCGAGGCCGCGCTCCGCCTCCAGCGCCACTACCATGACGGCGCCCTGGCCCAGCAGGTGCGGGTGCCGACCGAAAATGTCACCTTGATCGGCGAGATCGACCGGGCCGACGCTGGCAAGTGGTGTGCCGCCCTCGGCACCCTGCTCGTTCCCTACGGCGGATTGCTGGCTGCACGTCTGCTCGCGGGTGAGACCCTGCTGGTGAACGGCGCGACCGGCGCCTTCGGCAGCGCCGGCGTGGCGGTCGGTATCGCGATGGGCGCGGGCCGTGTCGTCGCAACAGGCCGTAACGAGCAGGCGCTGGCCGACCTCGAGCGGCGCTTCGGCGATCGCGTCCGGACGGTCAAGATGACCGGCACCGAGGAAGAGGACCGGCGGCAGATGCAGAAGGCCGCGGGCGGCCCGATCGACGTGGTCCTCGACCTCCTGCCGCCGATGGCGAGCCCGAGCTGGGTGCGGGCGGCGGTCCTGGCGGTGCGGTCCTACGGCAGGGCGATCCTGATGGGCGGCATCCGGGACGACATATCGCTGCCCTATGCCTGGATGATGCGCGAATGCATCGAGGTCCGCGGCCAGTGGATGTACCCGCGCGAGGCGCCCCGGCGCATGGTCGGACTGATTCGAGCCGGCCTGATCCGACTGGAGGAGTTCGCGGTGACCGAATTCCCCTTGGCCAAGGTCAACGAGGCGGTAGCCCACGCCGCGGCCAATGCCGGGCCTTTCAAGATGACGGTGGTCCGCCCCTGATTTGCGCCTCGTTTTCCACAAGATGTGGGAGCCATAGTGGGGGGTGCCCCTCGCTGACTTCATCCATCTGAAAGTCCGGTCCGCCTATTCCCTCACGGAAGGGGCGAACAAGGTCGACAAGATCGTGGCCCTGGCGAAAGAGAACGCCATGCCCGCGGTCGCCGTCACCGACCGCAACAACCTGTTCGGCGCGCTGGAATTCTCCCAGTACGCTGCCAAGGCTGGCATCCAGCCGATCGTCGGCGTCGATCTCGCCATTCGCCGCGAGGAAGAAGGCGGCATGGCCCAGACCGGCAAGCTGCCGGCCGTCGACTGGTTGACCCTGCTGGCGCAGAACGAGCAGGGCTATCTCAATCTGATGCGGCTGGTGAGCCGTGCGCATCTCGACTTCAAGGTCGCCTCGACCGCGGTGCTGCCGTTCGACGAGCTGGTTGGCCACACCGACGGCCTGCTGGCCTTCACCGGCAGCCCGTCGAGCATGCTCGGCCGCCTGCTGAGCGCGGGGCAAGGCCCGGCCGCCCAGCACCAGATCGATCGCTTGGCCAAGCTGTTCGACGGCCGGCTCTATCTCGAGATCCAGCGCCACGGCGAGGACAACGAGCGGCGCATCGAGGAGCCGCTGCTCACGCTGGCCTACGACAAGGGCCTGCCGATCGTCGGGACGAACGACGTGCATTTCCCAAAGGCCGCGATGTACGAGGCGCACGATGTACTGCTCTGCATCGAGCAGGGCGCGCATATCGAGGATCCGAACCGACGGCGGCTGACGCCCGAGCACTATTTCAAGTCGGCCGAGCAGATGCGCGAGGTCTTCGCCGACCTGCCCGAGGCCTGCGACAACACCATGGCGATCGCTCAGCGCTGCGCCTACATGCCCGAGCCGCGCAAGCCGATCCTGCCGAGCTACACCAAGCTGTCGGGGCGCTCCGAAGGCGAGGCGCTGCGCCAGATGGCACGCAGCGGCCTGGAGGAGCTGCGCGACATCGGCCGGCTGGCCGCCGACATCGAGTTCGCGAAGTACGAGGAGCGCCTCGCCTACGAGCTCGACATGATCGAGAAGATGGGCTTCGCCGGCTACTTCCTGATCGTGGCGGACTTCATCCAGTGGGCGAAGGACCATGACGTGCCGGTCGGGCCAGGCCGCGGCTCGGGCGCGGGCTCGCTGGTCGCCTGGTCGCTCAAGATCACCGATCTCGATCCGTTGCGCTGGGGGCTGCTGTTCGAGCGTTTCCTCAACCCCGAGCGCGTGTCGATGCCGGACTTCGACATCGACTTCTGCCAGGACAAGCGCGACCGGGTGATCCGCTACGTGCGCGACGAGTACGGCCACGACCGCGTCGCCGCCATCATCACCTTCGGCAAGCTGCAGGCGCGCGCGGTGCTGCGCGACGTCGGGCGCGTGCTGGGCATGCCGTATGGCCAGGTCGACCGCATCTGCAAGCTGGTGCCGAACAACCCGGCCAACCCGGTCACGCTCGCCAAGGCGCTGGAGACCGAGCAGCTGCTGAAGGACCAGTACGAGGCGGACGAGGAGATCAAGCGGCTGATCGACCTCGCTCTGCAGCTCGAGGGTCTGTACCGCAACGCCTCGACCCATGCCGCCGGCGTGGTGATCGGCGACCGGCCGCTCGACAGGCTGGTGCCGCTGTTCCGCGATACCGACAACCGCGATTCGCTGCCGGCGACTCAGTTCAACATGAAGTGGGTCGAACCGGCGGGGCTGGTGAAGTTCGACTTCCTCGGCCTCAAGACGCTGACGGTGATCGAGAAGGCGTGCGACCTGATCGGCCGCGACAAGATCAACATCGCCAAGCTGCCGCTCGACGACAAGAAGACCTTCGAGGTGCTGGCCCGCGGCGACGGATCGGGGGTGTTCCAGCTCGAAGGCAACGGCATGCGCGACGTCCTGCGCAAGATGAAGCCCGACCGCTTCGAGGACATCATCGCCGTGGTGGCGCTCTACCGCCCCGGCCCGATGGAGAACATCCCGAGCTACATCAAGCGCAAGCACGGCGAGGAGCAGCCGGACTACCTGCATCCGCTGCTGGAAGGGATCCTGAAGGAGACCTACGGCATCATGATCTACCAGGAGCAGGTGATGCAG
>Ga0070738_10003060_pt1 | contig 23113 bp, 17 predicted proteins | sample Coa_R2_2_FD_66446 | JGI IMG/M metagenome (GOLD analysis project Ga0070738, IMG submission 66446) | Surface soil microbial communities from Centralia Pennsylvania, which are recovering from an underground coalmine fire - Coalmine... | ecosystem: Environmental > Terrestrial > Soil > Unclassified ... | reverse complement strand
ACGCCGAGACCCAAGGCTCGGGCTCGTGAACGACGGGACCTCCGTACGCTCTCGCGTACTCGCGCGTCGTCCTCGCCCTTGGGCGAGCTGCCCAGCGCCCCTGACGGGCGTCGCGTTGAACCGCCTAGCCGTTTCCAGGCGCGGAGACGACGACGAACCGCGAGACTGAGTCCTTTCCGATGGCAGCGACAACGGTCCTGTGGTCGAACCCGCCGGCAACACTGAGCACCTGCTCGTCCGGAGCGAGGCCGGGGTCAACGTAGCGAAGCGCGCTCTCCGGAAGCTCAGGTGAACCGTAAGGATGCTCCGCGACCGTGTCACGGTGGACCTCGGCGGCACGGAGGTCGAGAAAGCCCACGCCCGCGCGTCCTCCGGCAATGGCTACGCTCTCACCCCAGACGCGGACCTGGGTCCAAATGTGAGGGTCCTTGGGTTCGCGCCATCTCCGTTGCGCGTGACAGCGCGGACCCAGGTCCGTCGGGTCGAAGAGCGCGATCACGTTGGCGGCGCGCACGGCGCGGTCTATTCGCGCCGAGAGGACTGCTATCCAACCGGCGCCCGCCGAGGAATCTCCCCACATGCCGTGCCACAGGAACGAGTAGCGCGCGGTGAGCGCCGGGCGGAGGGGGTCCCCGATGTCAAAGGCAAGGAGAACCTTGCTCGTGAGGATCGGGTCGAGCGCCAGGAGCCGGGTTCCAATGACGTGGAGACCATCGATCGGGTTCCCCCGCGCGCCCTCGGGCATGGGCACCGGTCGCCATTCGGTGCCTGGAGACTCGAGATCGCGGACGTAGGCGGATTCCGGGTCCGTTCCCTTCGCATTAGAGATGCCACCGACGAAGATCGCCCGCCCAGCGAGCGCCACCGCACGTGCTTGGAAGCACCCGATCTCGAACGGTGAGCCGGCCACCGGAGAGAGCGTATCGCCCACATCGAGCACGGATACGATCGAGTCCTGGCCGGCAACTTCGGCGGCGGCGATGCGCCTCCCCTCGAAGAGCAGTCGAGCCCTATGGGCGAACGGAAGCTCGGCGACGACGGTTGCCGACTCGGGCCCCACGGCGAGAAGCGCGCTCCGCGCGCCCCAGGGAAGGACGCGGAGGGGGAGTCCGAGCTCGTTTGCGAGAGCGAGCCCATGCCCCCCGATTGCGCCCTCGACGGCGACGGCGGCCCATCGCGCTCCCGTCTCGCGATCACCCATGCGCAGGAGCGCACGGGCGAGCGCCGCGGCCGACGCGCTGTCCGTCGGATCGGTCGCCGATCTTCGCGCGAGCGACTGGATCTCATCGTCCTGGGTCATGCTCAAGCCAACCCACGGCCCTCAGCCGAGAGGTGTTCTGCGGCCAGAAGTAATCGCAGGGTGCGAGGGCGGGGAAGAAGGTCATGCGGTCGTCGCCGTGGTGCTCGCATGATGGCGACTCGTGAGGAGTAGAGCCATCCTTCCGCATGGCCCTAGTGCTTGGCGCGTGTCCTCGATGAACAAACCCAAAGGCCCCGATGCCGACTTGTGGGAGATCATCGCGCGAGTTGAACACGCCAGCGCCGGAGAACTCAATGCCGCGTGCGACGCGTTCAGGGCTGAGCTCGAGCTGCATGACGACGACGCATTGATCGCCGTCGTTGCCCAGTTCGACGCAGCCATGCTGCGCGCCTACGACTGGGACCTGTGGGGTGCTGCCTGCGTGATTCATGGCGGCACCTCAGACGACAACTTCTGGGACTTCCGCACCGGCTTGATTGCGCTGGGTCGCGAGATCTTCGAGCGGTCGCTTCGCGATCCCGACTCCCTTTGCGAGATCGAGGACGTGGTGAATCGGACGCTCTACGAGGGGTTCCAATACGCTCCGGATGAAGTGCTCAAGGCGCGGGGCCTGGACCCATACCGCGTGCGAAGCCCTGGGCCGCGGCCAAAGCCCAGCGGCACGCCGTGGACGGAGGATGAGCTACCGAGGCGATACCCACGGCTCCACGCGCGATTCGGCGGGTGGTCTTTGGGCTCGTAGAGCGGCTCCGGGGTGAGTCCCCGCCCCACCGAGACTCCGGGCATGACCAAGAGAGCTCGGCCTCACCCGCCTCCGACCAGGCGGCGAGCGAGCCGCTCCACTCGGCGCCCATTCGAGAACCACGACCTACGGCTTCCATGCCGCAGCCAGGCGTTAGGCCCCCAGTTCCGAGCCGAACTCCGGGGAGCCCCGCGACGACCTTGGGGTAAACCTTGTACCGCCGGCGTGCATTCCGCTGCCATTTGCTGCCACGGATTGCACATTCGAGCCCGTCCAGCTTCTCGACGAAGGCGTACAAAGAAGCGCAGGGAACCCTGGTTTCCCAGCGATTCCCTGCGTTAGCGGCTTCCGGACTCGAACCGGAGACCTACGGCTTATGAAGCCGTCGCTCTAACCGACTGAGCTAAGCCGCCGTGAGGGCCGCATCCTATCACGCTCGTCCGGGGTTTCCATGTCGCCAGGACGCAGCGCCCTGGGGATCGCAACGTCTTCGGGGCGCCCGTCTCCTCCATGAGGAGCCCGACAACGGAAACGAAGACCGCACCCTCTTTTGCGAGACCGCGTTCCACGCGCGCGGGGAACGCCTCCACGGTCGTGCGAGAGCTCGTCACCCTCTCGGGAGAGCTCCTCATCATCGCGCGTGCGCTCGATTCCGACTCGCGGCCGCTTGAATCGGGACCGAGGAGAGCCTCGGCGTGCGCGAGGACGCTCTCCGTAATGGGAAGGCCGCTCTCCTCGGGCGCGAGTACGGTCTCGACGCCTTCGCGGGCACCTTCGTCGGATACGAGAGCGGCCTCCATGTTCGCGGGGAGACTCTCCACGAACGCGGGGACCGCTTCGATCTTCGAAGGGGCACACACCATCTTCGCGGGGAGGGTCTCCATCAATACGCGTGCGGTCTCCACGTCCTCGGGGACGCTGACATCGAGAACGATGTGCGCTCGTTCATTCGAGAGGAGGGATTCCATCGACGCGGGGAGGGTTCACACAAGCCGAGGGACGCTCTCATCGTTCACGAGGAGGGTCACCATCGGCACGCGTGCGGTTTCCTCCCTTTCGAGGAACGCTTCCATCGAAACGCATGCGATCTCCCGAGATCGGGGGAAGACGACATCGCGAACGATGAGCGCTCCCTCCTTCGAAAGAGAAGCTTCCATCGACATGCGTGAGGCACACCGCGATCAATGGTCACTCACCTCGTTCACGAGGAGACTCACCTTCTTCGAACGTGCGCCGTCCTCCGGTTCGAAGAAGCCGAGGATGCGAGCGAGGAACGTTTCCATCGGTTCGCGTGCGGCCTCCCCGTCCTGGTGAGAGCCGACATCGGGAACGATGAGCGCTCCTGTCTTCGAAGGAGAGCGCTCCTTCGACACGAAGAAGGTTCACCCCGATCGATGGTGACGCTCCTCGTCCATGAAGAAAGCGCACCCCGATCGATGGTGACGCTCCTCGTTCACGCGGAGAGTCACCATCTTCATGCGTGCACCTCCCTCCGGTTCGAGGAAGCGCTCCTCGTTCAGGTCACACGCTTCCCTCTTCGAGAGGTCCCTCTCCTCCGACACGAAGAAAGCTTCCCCCGACGCGTCGTGACGTTCCCCCTTCCGGAGGAGCTTTACCTCGTCCCCGCGTGCAGCTTCCTTTTGCACGATGAAACCTCCCTCTCGGACGAGGTCTCGCTCCCCGCACGCGGGTGAGGCTCTGTCCATCGCGCGAGAAGGCTCCCCGTGAATGAAGTAACGCTCCCCGTGAATGAGGTAACGCTCCCCGTGAAAGAAGTAACGCTCCCCGCGATGGAAGTAACGCTCCCCGTGAAGGACGGACGCTGCCCCACGAGCGCCGCAGCGTCCCCCGTGCCGACGATCGACGACCCTCTTCCGGTGGAGAGCCTCCCCGTGACGGTGATCACGTCTCCCGCGAAGAGAAGGCCCACCCCGACCCTTCGAGCGCGGCCCGCCGACGATGCGTGAAGCTCACCGATTCCGGAGAGCGCGCGCCACGTTCGCGCGGAGACGCTCCCCCGGAACGAGACAGCGCGCCGCACGCGCGCGAGCGGCTCACCGATCGATCGTGAACGTGCCTGCGTTGCCGGGATAAGCGGATCCCGTCACGTAGTAGCTGCCGCTGACGGTGTCCTGCGTGCTCCCGACGACGATCGTGCCGACGAACTGGAGCGTCGTGACGGGCGAAGGCGAGCCGGGGATCGAGACCTGATCGTTGCAGGAGAAGTTGAGGTTGCCCGACGCATCGCAGGTCCCGGACGTGATGCCGTAGACGACCGCCTGGCCGCCCGCGATCGCGCCCGTGAGCTTGACGGCGCCGGTCACGTTCCCGCTCGCGTCCTGGCAGAGGATCATGCGCACGTTGCCCTGGCCGTCACCCATGGTCGTGCCGCTCGCCGCGTTCGTCTCGAGCCACGCGCCCGTCCAGAGGCCGCCGCACTTCGCGGTGTGCTCGTCGTTCGGCGGCGTCGTCCCGTTGTTGAGGTCGGTGACGAGCGCCCCGCGCGTGTGGGGGCCGACGATCCCGTCCATGGCGAGCCCGTGAGAGTCCTGGAACGCGGCGACGGCGGTGAGCGTGTTGGGGCCGAAGTCGCCGTCGGGCGTGCCGCAGTTGAAGCCCACCATGTTGAGGGCCTCCTGGATCTGCTCCACGTCCGTCCCCGTGAAGCCGATCTGGAGGTCCCGGCCCGAGGCGATCTGGCTCGCGAGCGCCTGGGCCGGCGTCTGCGTGGGGGTCGCCGACCCGGTGCCCGTGGAGCCCGTTCCGGTGGAGCCCGTGCCCGTGGAGCCGGTTCCCGTCGAACCGGTCCCCGTGGAGCCCGTGCCCGTCGAACCGGTTCCGCTCGAGCCGGTGCCGGTCGAACCGGTCCCGGTGGAGCCCGTGCCCGTGGAGCCCGTGCCCGTGGAGCCCGTGCCCGCGGAGCTCGTTCCGGTCGAACCCGTGGTCGTCTTCCCCGTCCCGGTCGCCCCCGTGCCCTTGGTCGCCGTCGCGACGGTCGTGGCGCCGGTCCCCGTCGTCCCACCGGTCGCCGTCGTCCCCGGGCTCGTCGTCCCCGTCGTCGCCGTCGGCCCCGTCGCCGTCGTCGTCGTCGAGCCAGGCGAGGCCGTGCTGGCGGCCTGCTTGTTCGTCGTTGGAGTCGCCCCGTTGCAGCCTGCAACGAGCGTGACGGCGACCAGACCACACACGGTGATGGACGGAATCCGCATCTCGACCCCTTCTCCTTCGCTCCGGACGCCCTCGAGGGGCGGTCCTCGACCCGACCTGCCGCCCGTGCTCAGCAATCGGAGGCGCGCAGCCGGAAGTCCAGGAGGGACAAGGGCCCGTCGCTCGCCCCGCCCCGCGAGAATCGGGAACTGGAGGGAGGGATGGTGCCGCCGTGTCCAGGCGTCAGAGCTTCTGCTCGAGCCTCTCGCACACCGCCTCGACGACCCGGACGCGCGCGAAGAGCTTGTCGTTCGCCGGGACGAGGACCCAGGGGGCGGTCTCGGTGCTCGTCCGGGCGACCATGTCGTCCACGGCGGTCTCGTAGGCGTCCCATTTGTCGCGGTTGCGCCAGTCCTCGTCCGTGATCTTGTAGCGCTTGAACCCCGTATTCTCGCGCGCCTTGAAGCGCGCGAGCTGCTCGTCCTTCGTGATCTGGAGCCAGAACTTGATGAGGATCGCGCCGGCCCGGTCGAGGTCGGCTTCGAAGTCGTTGACCTCGCCGTAGGCGCGCGCCCAGTCGCCCGGCTGGCAGAAGCCCTCGACGCGCTCGACGAGGATGCGCCCGTACCAGGAACGGTCGAAGATCGCGACCTGCCCGTGGCCCGGCACGTGGCGCCAGAACCGCCAGAGGTAGGGACGCGCGCGCTCCTCCTCGGTCGGAGCGGCGATCGGGATCGTCGTGTACTGGCGCGCGTCGAGCGGTCCCGTGAGGCGCCGGATCGCGCCCCCCTTCCCGGCGGCGTCCACGCCCTCGAAGACGACGACGAGGGAGCGCTCCTTCCGGAATCGCTTCTTGAGGACGAGGGCCGCGAACCGCTCCTGCGCCGCCGCGAGCCGCTTCGCGTAGTCCTCCGGGGAGAGCGCGAGGGAGTAGTCGAGCGCGGCGACGGCGCGGGGCGAGGGGCCCTTGCCCGCGGTCGCGCTCTCGGAGAGGGGCACGGCAGGGGCGCTCGCGGGCGCCGCGAGGCGACGCCGCAGCGCCTCGAGCAGCGTCCGGCCCGCGGCCTCGGCGCACTTCTTCGGGCTCGAGCCCTCGAGGGCGATCCAGGGCGTCTCGGGCGTGGAGAGGAGCTTGAGGACGCGCGCCCGGCGCTCGACGGACTCGTCGGAGGTTTCGAGCAGCTTCCACTGGGACTTCGTGACGCGCCAGGCTGTCCGCGGGTCGAGGGCGAGCTTCTCGAGGCGCCTCCTCTGCTGCTTCTTCGACAGGTGGATGTAGAAGTTGAGGACGAGCACGCCCTCGGCGGCGAGCATGCGCTCGAAGCGCGCGATCTCGTCGATCCGCGCGAGGCGCGCGGCCTCGGTCATGGTCGGGTTCTCGAAGAGCTCGCGCGAGCCCCAGGCGCGGAAGAAGACGGCGATCTCACCCTTGGGAGGCATGCGGCGCCACACGGCCCACATGGCGGGCCGCTCGGCCTCCTCGCTCGTGGGCTCGCCGAGGGCGTGGATATGGAAGTGCCGCGAGTCCATCCAGTGCGAGAGCGCGTTCACCATGTCGCCGCGGCCCGAGCCCTCGAGACCGCTCACGAGGATCAGGACGGCGATCTGCTTCGAAGTGACGAGGTCGAATTGAGCCGAGAGGAGGTCCTCCCGCAGACGCCCGACGGGATCCTCGGGCGTACCGGATTCGACGCGCTCGGCGCGGGTCTCGAGCTCCTCGAACATGTCCTGGAGGCTGCGAATCCGGTGCCCACAGGCGTCGTTCGCGTCCCCGGACGCTCGAGGCGGCTCCGGAGTTGCGGGACGTCGTCGCGCGACGTGTCGAGGACGCTCGCATCGCGGAAGGAGCCATGGTGGCCGCACGGTCAGGCGAGTCTCGGGGAACGATCGCTCCTCCTCCGCCCGCGACCGCGAAGTCTCCCGCGCAGCCCGGGTTCGTGACGCGGACGATCGCGTGGGTCAAGCGTCAGGTCGTCCACGTGGCGCCGGCCTTCATCTTCTTCTTCGTCGCCTTCAACTTCGTCAACCAGACGACGCGGCTCATGGTCGGGGTCGAGCACATGCCCACGTTCAGCCTCGTCTTCTTCGCCGTCGCCGCGGGCGTCCTCGCGAAGGTCCTCCTCGTCGTGGACCACGCGCCCTTCGTCGACCTCTTCCGCGGCCGTCCCCTCATCTACAACATCGTCTGGAAGAGCCTCCTCTACTCGGCGGGCGTCTTCACCGTCCGCTTCCTCGAGCACCTGATCGAGTTCGCCAAGGACGAGGGCAGCTTGCCGAGCGGCTTCCGGCGCATGCAGGCCGAGTTCCCCTGGAACGTCTTCTTCGCGGGACAGGCGTGGTACGCGGCGCTCTTCGTGATCTTCGTGACCGTGCGCGAGCTGGCGCGGGCCCTGGGCTCGGACCGGGTCCGCAAGCTCGTCTTCGGCTGGTGAGGGTCACTTCTCCCTCGATTCCTCGTCCCCGGGAGTCACGGGAGTCCAGCCACCGCCGAGGGCCTTCTCGAGCTGCACGATGTTCGAGAGGAGCGCGCGCTGCGCGTCGACGAGGCCCGAGCGCGCCTCGAGGAGCGTCCGCTGCGCGTCGAGGACGTTCAGGTAGTTGCTCGTTCCCTTCTCGTACTGCTCGGTCACGAGCGCCGCCGCGACCTCGGCCTGCGCGACGTTCTCCTTCTGCGCGTCCCGCACCCTCTGCTGGGCGGCTATCCCCGCGATCGCGTCGGCGATCTCGCGGAAGGCGACCTGGATCACCTTCACGTATTCGGCGGTCGCCGCGTCCGTGCGCGCCTCCGTCTCGAGGACCTGGGCGTAGGTCTTTCCGCCCTCGAAGATCGGCAGGTGGACCTGGGGTCCGACGAACCAGAACTGGGAGCTCGGCTGGGCGAGCTTCCAGGCGTCGATGCTCGCGTAGCCGGCCCGACCGAAGATCGAGAACTCGGGGAAGAACCCCGCGATCGCCTGGCCGATGCTCGCGTTCGTCGACTTGAGCCGGCGCTCGGCGGCGCGGACGTCGGGGCGGCGCTCGAGGAGCGCGGCCGGGATGCCGACCGGGAGCTCGGGCGGCAGGTCGAACTCGGCGGGAGGGCGGCCCTTGAAGTGGAGGGTCGGCATGTAGCCGAGGAGCACCGCGAGCCGGTGCTCGGCGACGGCCTGCCGGCGCTCGGCCTCGGGCACGAGCGCGCGCGCCCGCGCGAGCTCGCTCAGGGCGCGCTTGAGGTCGAGCTCGGGGGCGATCCCGCCCGCGAAGCGCTCCCTCACGTAGCCGACGGTCCCCTCGCGGACCCGCACGCCCTCCTCGAAGATCGCGCGTTCGGCGACCGCCGCGCCGAGGTCGAAGTAGGCCTCGGCGACGTCGGCGGTGACCGTGATCTCGACGTTCTTCCGGTCCTCGTCGCTCGCCTCGGCCTGGGCATCGGCGGACTCGAGGCCGCGGCGGATCCTGCCCCAGAGGTCGATCTCGTAGCTCATCTCGCCGCCGCCGGCCCAGAACTGGAACGGCTGACCGTTGAAGATGGAGGGCGTGCTCGCGGTCGGGCTCGACTGGACCACGTTCGTGCCGAGGCGGTTGTAGCTGTAGATGCCGAAGGCGCCGATGCTCGGGAAGAGCGGCGACCGAGCACCGATCACGGCCGCGCGCGCGGCGTGGACGCGCGCGACCGCGGCCCGGATGTCCTGGTTCCCGAAGCGCGCGTCGTGGACGAGGCGCTCGAGCTGGGGGTCGCCGAAGAGCGTCCACCACCGATCGACGGGCTCTCCGTTCGTCACGACGATCGGGGCGGCCGTCCCTCGCGTCGTGACGGGGGCCGCCTCCGGCATGGCGGCGGGGAGTTCGACCTTCGGCCGCTCGTAGTCGGGACCGACGGCGCAGGCCGCGACGAGCGTCAGCGGGGCGACGAGGCTCGAGGCTCTCATGATCGACGCTCCTCGCTACGTGATCCGCCGGAACATGAACGACGCCGCGGTCAACGTGACGGCGGCGATGACGAGCATGGGCCAGAGGTCCGGCCAGACGCGGTCGAGCCCGACCTGCTCGAGGTAGAGCCGCTGGGCGATCTCGACGGCGTAGCGGAGCGGGTTCAGGTAGGTGCCGTACTGGAGCGGCTTCGGCATGGCGGCGATCGGGGTCGTGAGCCCCGACAGGAGGACGGCCGGGAGGAGGACGCAGAACGAGTAGAGGAGCGCCTGCTGCGTCGTCGACGAGAGCGACGAGACGAAGAGGCCGCTCCCGACCGCCGCGAAGACGAAGGCCGTCATGCCGACGAAGAGCGCCCCGTAGGAGCCCGCGAACGGGATCCGGAACCACAGCTGCGCGACGAAGATGATGCTGATCGCCTGCGCCTGGCCGACGAGGACGGCCGCGAGCGCCTTTCCCGCCATGATCTCGGGAGGCCGGAAGGGCGTCACGAGGAGCTGGTCGAACGTCCCCTGCTCGCGCTCGCGGGCGACCGAGAGGGCCGCGAGGAGGAGCGTCTGGAGCATGGTCAGGGTGCCGATGAGGCCCGGGATCATGTTCCAGCGGGTCTCGAGGTTCGGGTTGTACCAGTAGCGCGCGAGGACCTCGATCGCGGGCCGGGGCGTGCCGTGCTCGGCGCGCCAGGCCTGGTTGAAGTCGGAGACGATCGTGCTCACGTAGTCGAGCGCCGTCCCGGCCGTGTTCGAGTTCCGCCCGTCCGTGATCGCCTGCACGGGAGCGCCGAGCCCCGCCGTGAGGCGCCGCTCGAAGTCGCGGTCGATCTGGAGGACGAGGAGCGCGTCGCGGCCGTCGATCCGGTCCGTCGCGTCCTCGACGCGGTCGGCCGAGGCGACGCGCCGGAAGATCCCCGATCCGTCGAAGCGCGCGAGGAGCTGGCGCGACGCGTCCGTCCGGTCGCGGTCGACGACGACGTAGGGCACGTCCGTCAGGTCGTAGGTCGCCGCGTAGCCGAAGACGAGGCTCTGGACGATCGGGGGTACGAAGAGGGTGACCCGGCTCCTCGGGTCCTTCAGGGCGGCGAGGAGCTCCTTCTTGACGAGCGCCCAGATGCGGAGGAGCGAGGGGAACATGGCGGCCTCACGCGAGCTTCTTCCTCGTCACGCCGCGCGTGAGGAGGAGGAGGAGCGCCGCCATCCCCGCGAGGACGGCGGCGTTGGGGACGAGGACGCTCCCCAGGTCCCCGGCGAGGAACAGCGACTGAAGGAGCGAGACGAAGTAGCGGGCGGGGACGATCCAGGTGATCACCTGCACCGGTCCGGGCATGCTCCTTATGTCGAACATGAACCCGGAGAGGAGGGTCGCCGGCATGAAGGTCGAGGTGAGCGTCGCCTGGCTCGCCAGGAACTGGTTGCGGGTCGCCGACGAGATGAGGAGGCCGAGGGCGAGGGCGACGAGGAGGTAGAGCATCGAGACGAGGACGAGGAGCGCGACCGAGCCCCGGAGCGGCACGTGAAAGAGGAAACGAGCCGACAGGATGCTGAGGAGGAGCCCGACCAGGCCGAGGGCGAAGTAGGGGATCGTCTTGCCGAGGAGGATGTCTCCCGGCTGCACGGGGGTCACGAAGAGCGACTCGATCGTGCCGCGCTCCCACTCGCGCGCGACGACGAGCGCGGTGAGGAGCGCGCCCACGAGCGTCATGACGAGGACGATGAGGCCCGGGATCAGGAAGTACTGGCTGTCGTTGGCGTCGTTGAACCACTTGCGCGACTCGACGTAGGCGCCCGCGCGCTGCACCTTCCGCTCGCCGGCGCGGCGCTCGAGGAACCGGCCGACCGTCCCGAGCGCGTAGGAGTGAATGATCCGCGCCTTGTTGGCGTCCGTGCCGTGGACGAGCAGCTGGACGGGGGCGCGCCCCCGCGAGAGGCGGCGCGCGAAGTCCTGGGGGATCCTCACGATCGCGTCCACCTGGTGGTCGAGGATGAGCTCCTTGGCCTCCGCCATGGAGGTCGTGAGGCGCGCGTCGAACCAGCTCGAGAGCTCGAAGCCGGCCGCCAGGTCGGCGGCATCCGGCGAGGGCTCGTCGAGCACGACGGCCACGCGCGCGTCCTGGATGTCGAGCGAGAGGCCGTAGCCGAAGAGCAGGATGAGCACGAGCGGCAGGACGATCCCGATCGCGAGGCTGCTCGGGTCGCGGGCGATCTGGTGGGCCTCCTTGCGGACGAGGGCGCGGACGCGGCGCGCGCGGGCCCGGAGCGAGCCGTGATCGGGCGCGGGCTCGGGCTCGCTCACGCGGCGTTCTCCCTCGGCGTCGAGCGCGCCCGGGCGACGATCGCGAGGAAGGCGTCCTCCATGGTCGGCTCGCGGCCGGGAGGCGCCCCCGCGAGAGCCCGGACCTCGGCCGGCGTTCCCTCGGCGAGCTTGCGGCCCTGGTCCTGGATCAGGATCCGGTCGCAGAACTCGGCCTCTTCCATGAAGTGCGTCGTCACGATGACGCTCACGCCCTGCTCGGAGAGCGCGTTGATCCGCCGCCAGAACTCGCGCCGGGCGAGCGGGTCGGCTCCGCTCGTCGGCTCGTCGAGGAAGAGGATCTCGGGCTCGTGCATGAGCGCCGCCGCCATGGCGAGCCTCTGCTTGAAACCTCCGGGGAGCTGCGCGGTCGGGAGCCGCGCGAGCCCCGCGAGCTCGTACTCGTCGAGCGCCCAGCGGATCCGCTCGCGCCGCCGCGTCCCCGTGAGGCCGTAGGCGCTCGCGAAGAAGTCGAGGTTCTCGCTCACCGAGAGCTGGCCGTAGAGGGAGAACTTCTGCGCGACGTAGCCGATCTTCTGCCGCGCCGAGGCGCGCGCCGTGTGGAGGTCGACGCCCGCGACGCGGAGCTCTCCGCTCGTCGCCGGGAGGAGCCCACAGAGCATGCGGAAGGTCGTCGTCTTGCCCGCTCCGTTCGGGCCGAGGAGACCGAAGATCTCGCCCCGGCGCACCTCGAAGCCGACGTGGTCCACCGCGGTGAAGGTCCCGAACATGCGCACGAGGTCGTGGGTCCTGACGACGACCTCGCGCTGCGTCTGCATCTCCGGGGGCTTCGCGAGGACCCGGAGCGTCGTCGCCGCCTGACCGACAGCGCGGCGGAGGTAGACCATGAAGCCGTCCTCGAAGCGGACCGGCGCCGGCGTGCCCTCGCACGAGGCGACCTCGACCGTGAGCGAGCCGGGTCTCGGTTCGTCCAGGACGACGCGGACGCGTCCCGCCTCGGGGACGGCATCGAGGATGTGCGGGTCGTCGAGGAGCCGCGCCTGGAAGCCGTGCGCCGTCATGCCCACGGGAGGCGCGACGCGGAAGACCCGATCCGCCGCGACCGCGCTCACGTCCTGCGGCCGTCCACGGGCGAGGACCTTTCCCTGGTGGAGGACGAGGACGCTCTCGCAGCGCTCGGCCTCATCGAGGTACGACGTGGCGACGAGGACGGTCAAGCCCTCGCGCACGAGCCGGGAGACGATCGCCCAGAGCTCCTGCCGTGACACGGGATCGACGCCGACGGTCGGCTCGTCGAGGAGGAGGAGCTCGGGCACGCGGACGAGCGTGCAGGCGAGGCCGAGCTTCTGCTTCATGCCCCCCGAGAGCCGCCCCGCGAGCCGTCCCGTGAAGCGACCGAGGCCGGTCATCTCCATGAGGCGCGCGTAGCGCTCGCGGCGCACGTCGAGCGGGACCCCGTGGAGGTCGGCGTAGAGGTCGAGGTTCTCCTGGCAGGTCAGGTCCTCGTAGAGGCCGAACTGCTGCGGCATGTAGGCGACGCGCGACTGGATCCGGTCGGCGTCCACGACCGAGTCGAGCCCGAGCACGGTGAGCTTCCCGGCGTCCGGGTCGAGGAGTCCGGCCGTGAGCCGCATGAGCGTCGTCTTGCCCGAGCCGTCGGGACCGACGAGGGCCGTCAACGCTCCCCGCCGCGTCTCGAGCGAGACGCCGTCGAGCGCGTTCACGAGCTCGCCCGTGCCCCGCTTGAAGGTCTTCCGCACGTCCTTCGCCAGGAGGACCGGCGCTTCAGCGGCGGAGGCGCTCAAGCGTCCCCTCCGGGATCGTGGCGCTGCCGATCGGAGCGGCCTCTCCGCGTCGCGGCTCGAGCGCGAGCGTCACCGTCGCGGGCATGCCGAGGCGGAGCACGTCGCCCGGGTCCTTCACGAAGACGCGGACCTCGTAGACGAGGCTCGTCCTCAGCTCCTCGATCTCGACGGGCTTGGGCGTGAACTCGGCGACGGGACTCACGAAGCCGACCCAGCCCGGGAACCGCTGATCGGAGAACGTGTCGACCGCGATCGAGGCGGCCATGCCCGGGTGGATCTTCCCCAGGTCGCGCTCCGACGCGTAGCAGCGGATCCACTTCGGGTCGGTCAGCGCGAGGGTGAGGACGGGCCGCTGGGGCGAGGACATCTCGCCCGGCTCCATGAGCCGCGAGCGCACGACGGCCTCCCCCGGCGCGAGGAGCTTCGCGTCCGCGAGCTGCTGGCGGAGGAACCCGAGCTGGGCCTCGGCGGCGCGGAGCTTCGCCTCGTTCTCGGCGATCTCCTCCTTTCGATACCCGATGGCGAAGATGTCGAGCGTCCTCTCCGCGACGACGACGTGGGCGTCGTCCACGTCGAGCGTCGCCTTGGCGGCCTCGAGGTCCTGGAGGCTCACCGCGCCTCGCGACATGGCCTTGAGGCGGTCGTACTGGGCGCGCGCGAACGCGGCGTCGGCCTTCGCGGACTCCACGTTGGCCCGGGCCTGCGCGATCTCCTCGGGGCGGAAGCCGTTGTGCATCCGCTCGACGACCTGCTGCTGGGCCGCCACCTGGGCTTCGGCCTGCGCCACCTGCGGGGCGAGGCGGCTCGGGTCGAGCTCGGCGACGAGCTGGCCCTGCGTCAGGCGCTCGCCCTCCTCGACGAGGACGCGCGCGATCCGCTCGTTGTTCTGGAAGGCCAGCTCGCACTGGCGGAGGTCGACGTTGCCATGGAGCACGAGCGTGCGCGCGGGTGCCCTCGGCCTCAGGAACCACCAGGTCCCGCCCACGCTCGCGCCGACGGCGACGAGAAAGCCGACGACGAGGAGAGCACGTCGCTTCATCTCCGGCACCGGGGTCCACCGAGCAAGCGGCGGCCCCTCCACGCCGCCTCGCCGAACCCCCGGACGGCTCTTCGCTCACCCCGCAGCGCCCGCGAGATGGCCGCACGAATCGTGTCCGACGGTTCGAGCGGCGCGCTCGCTTCAAGCCGCCGCCCGGCAGCGGAGCTCGCCGACCGGGTCTCGGCGCGCGCTCAGCTCGGCGTCACGCCCTTCCAGCGCCAGTTGCGGATCTCGGGCATGTCCTCGCCGTGGAGCCGGATGAACCGCCCGTGCTCGAGGAGCTTCTGGTTCAGCAGCTCCTCGAGCTTCTTGGTGTGCGGGCTCTCCGGGATCCGCGCGAGGACGTCGAGCGCGAGATGGAACCGGTCGAGGTCGTTCATGACCGTCATGTCGAACGCGGTCGAGATCGTGCCCTCTTCCTTGTAGCCGCGGACGTGGAGGTTCCTGTGGTTCGTCCGCCGGTAGGTGAGCCGGTGGATGAGCCACGGGTAACCGTGGTACGCGAAGATGATCGGGCGGTTCCTCGTGAAGAACGCGTCGAACTCGGCGTCGGAGAGCCCGTGCGGGTGCTCGCTCGCCGGCTGGAGCTTCATGAGGTCGACGACGTTCACGACGCGGATCCGGAGCTGCGGCAGGTGCTCGTTCAGGATCGACACCGCCGCCAGCGTCTCGAGCGTGGGGACGTCGCCGGCGCACGCCATGACGACGTCCGGCTCGAGGCCCGCGTCGGTGCTCGCCCAGTCCCAGGCGCCGATCCCTCGGGCGCAGTGGCTCGCCGCCACGTCCGCCGGGAGCCACTGGGGGGCCGGGTGCTTCCCCGCGACGACGATGTTGATGTAGTGGCGGCTCCGCAGGCAGTGGTCCATGACGGAGAGGAGGCAGTTCGCGTCGGGTGGCAGGTAGACGCGGATGATCTCGGCCTTCTTGTTCACCGCGTGGTCGATGAAGCCGGGGTCCTGGTGGGTGAAGCCGTTGTGGTCCTGGCGCCAGACGTGCGAGGCGAGGAGGTAGTTGAGCGAGGCGATCTTCTTCCGCCAGGGCAGGCCGCGCGACACCTTGAGCCACTTGGCGTGCTGGTTGAACATCGAGTCCACGATGTGGACGAAGGCCTCGTAGGTGTTGAAGAGCCCGTGCCGGCCGGTCAGGAGATACCCCTCGAGCCATCCCTCGCACTGGTGCTCGCTCAGGATCTCGACGACGCGCCCGGTCGGCGCGAGGAGCTCGTCGGTCGGGAGCGTCTCGGCCTCCCACTGCCGGCTCGTCACTTCGAAGACGGCGTCGAGCCGGTTCGACTTCGTCTCGTCGGGGCCGAAGATCCTGAAGTTGCGCGCCTCCTCGTTCAGGCGGACGACGTCGCGCAGGAAGCGGCCGAGGACGCGCGTGTCCTCGGCCATGACCATGCCGGGCTTGCTCACGGCGACCGCGTACTTCTTGAAGTCCGGGAGGGCGAGGTCCTTGAGGAGGAGGCCGCCGTTGGCGTGGGGGTTCTTGCCCATGCGCCTCGCTCCCTTCGGGGCGAGCTCCGCGAGCTCGGGCTTGAGCCTGCCGCCCGCGTCGAAGAGCTCCTCGGGGCGGTAGCTCCTGAGCCACTTCTCGAGCTGGGCCAGGTGCTCGGGCTTCGAGCGCGGGTCGTCGAGCGGCACCTGGTGCGCGCGGAACGTGCCTTCGACGGGGAGTCCGTCGACGACCTTGGGGCCGGTCCAGCCCTTGGGCGTCTCGAGGACGATCATGGGCCAGCGCGGCCGCGACTTGAGCCCGCCGTTCGCCCGCGCCTCGCGCTGGATGGACCGGATCTCCTCGATCGCGCGGTCGAGGGTCTTCGCCATGAGCTCGTGCATGCGGGCCGGGTCGTCGCCCGAGACGAAGAAGGGCGTGTACCCGTAGCCGCGGAGGAGGTGATCGAGCTCCTCGCGGCCGATCCGCGCGAGGATCGTCGGGTTGGCGATCTTGTAGCCGTTGAGATGGAGGATCGGGAGGACGGCGCCGTCGTGGACCGGATCGAGGAACTTGTTCCCGTGCCACCCGGTCGCGAGCGGACCCGTCTCGGCTTCGCCGTCGCCCACGACGCACGCGACGACGAGGTCGGGGTTGTCGAAGACCGCCCCGAACGCGTGGCTGAGCGAGTAGCCGAGCTCGCCGCCCTCGTGGATCGAGCCCGGAGTCTCGGGCGCGACGTGGCTCGGGATCCCCCCCGGGAAGGAGAACTGCTTGAACAGCTTCTTCAGGCCCGGCTCGTCCTGCGTGATCTCGGGATAGACCTCGGTGTAGGTCCCCTCGAGGTAGACGTTCGCCACGAGCGCGGGCCCGCCGTGACCGGGGCCCGAGATGTAGATCATGTCGAGGTCGTGCTCGCGGATCACGCGGTTGAGGTGGGCGTAGACGAAGTTCTGTCCGGGCGTCGTCCCCCAGTGCCCCAGGAGGCGCGGCTTCACGTGCTCGAGCGCGAGCGGCTTCCTGAGGAGCGGGTTGTCGAGGAGGTAGATCTGCCCCACCGAGAGGTAGTTCGCCGCCCGCCAGTAGGCGTCGATGAGCGCGAGCTCCTCCTGCGTCAGGGCCTTCGCCTCCGGCTTGACGGCGTCGATCTGGTTCACGTGTCCCTCGCTCGTTCTACGGCCAAGACGGCGTGCTCGACGAGGAGCGTCTCCTCGTCGGTGGGGAAGACCCAGGCTTCGATCCGGCCCCGCGTGTCGTCGATCCGCGTCGCGCCCCGCGCCTTCGCGTTGGCGTCCGCGTCGAGCTGGAGCCCGCACCACTCCATACGCCCGAGGATACGCGCGCGGACCTCGGGGGAGTTCTCGCCGATCCCTCCGCCGACGATCACGGCATCCGCCCCGCCGAGCGCCGCGATGAACGCGCCGAGGTACTTCCGCGCGCGGTAGCAGAAGACGGAGACGGCGAGGCGGGCGTCGGGGTCCTCGCTCGCGAGGAGGACGCGCATGTCGGCGCTCGTGCCCGAGAGGCCGAGGAGACCGGAGCGCTCGTCGAGGATCCGCTCGAGCGCGTCGGCGCTCAGGCCAGCTTCGCGCTGGAGAAACAGGAGAAGGCCCGGATCGATGTCGCCCGAGCGCGTGCCCATGACGAGCCCCTCGAGGGGCGTGAGCCCCATGGAGGTGTCCCTCGGCCGTCCCCCCTCGATCGCCGCCATCGAGCAGCCGGAGCCGAGCTGGAGGGTGACGACGCGAGCGCTCGCCGCGCGTCCGCCGCGCTCGGCCGCCCACGATCGCCAGAGCGACTCGTGGGCGAGCCCATGGAACCCGTAGCGGCGGAGACCATGCGACACGTTCAGGTCGCGCGGCAGGGCGTAGGTCGCCGCGACGGCGGGGAGATCGGCGAAGAATCCCGTGTCGAAGATGGCGACCTCGGGCACCGCCGGCCCGAAGAAGGAGCGCGCCTCGCGGATCCAGGCGAGGGACGGCGGGTTGTGGAGAGGTGCGAGCCGTGACGCGCGCTCGATCTCCGCGAGGGCTGCATCATCGATGATGGATGGCGCGGTGAGCGCTCGTCCGTGGACGACCCGATGGGCGACGAACGCGACGTCGTCGGGTCGGCTCGAGTCGAGACCCTTCAGGAACGCCTCGTGGGGCTCGAGCTCGCCGCGCGCCACGTGGAGCGCGCGGAGTCGTCTCCGTCCCGAGCGCTCGAGGGACCAGACCCCGAGCCGGAGCGACGAGCTTCCGGCGTTGACGGTGACGGCGAGGGGCCCGGTCATTCGATCCTCGAGAGGCCGCGCATTGTGCCTTCCCTTTCGATCCGTTCGATGACCGAAACGTCCGTCCTCTAGAGGAGGGCCGCGAGGTCGCTCACGACGAGGTCCGCGCCGTGGCGGCGGAGCTCGGCCGCCTGCCCCAGGCGGTCGACGCCGATCACGTAGCCGAAGTGTCCAGCGCGGCCGGCCTCGACCCCCGCGAGCGCGTCCTCGAAGACGGCGGCCTGCCCGGGCTCGACCCCGAGCGCCTCGGCGGCGGCGAGGAACGTGTCCGGCGCCGGCTTGCCGTGAAGGTGGTGCTCCTGGGCGACGAGCCCGTCGATCCGGGCGTCGAAGAGGTCGGAGATCCCGGCCGACGCGAGCACCTCCTGGCAGTTCTTGCTCGACGAGACGACCGCGGTCCTGAGCCCGCAGCCCCGGGCGGCGTTCACGTAGCGGACCGACCCCTCGAACGTCTCGGCCGGGTGCTTCCTCAGGAGCTCGAGCAGGATCACGTTCTTCCGGTTGCCGAGCCCGTGGAGCGTCGGGGCGCCCGGCGGGTCGGAGGCGAGCCCCTCGGGGAGCTCGATCCTTCGCGCCGCGAGGAACGAGCGGACGCCCTCGACGCGCGGCTTGCCGTCGACGTAGCGCTCGTAGTCCTTCTCGGCGTCGAAGGGCACGACCCTCTCGCCGGTCGCGTGGGAGCGCGCGGCGAGGAAGTCGTCGAACGCCTGCTTCCAGGCCGCGGCGTGGACCGTGGCGGTCTTCGTGAGCACGCCGTCGAGGTCGAAGAGGCAGGCTCGCGTCCGCGGCGGCAGCCCGAGCCTCGCCTGTCGCGGGAGCGCGCGGCCGAGGACGTAGCGCTCCATGGCGTTCGCGAAGCCCTCCTCCTCGTTCGAGGTCGTGACGTAGCGCGCGCAGCGCTGGACCTCGGGGCTCGCGTTGCCCATGGCGATGCTCACGCGGCTGAGCCCGAACATGAGCACGTCGGTGGGCATGTCGCCGATCGTCGCGATCGCCGAGAGCGGGACGGCGAGCCGGTCGGAGAGCTCGCGGACGACGGTGCCCTTGTTCGCGTCGGGGTGCGTCACGTCGAGGTAGTAGGGCTGCGAGCGTCCCGCCCAGACGTTCGCGCCCATCGCCTCGCGCAGATCCTTTTCGCAGCGCGCGACGAGCGGACGGTCCTCGCTCACCCCCACGATCTTCACGACCCCATCGAGGACGTCGCGGAGGTCGCGCACGACGGTCGGCGGGAACCGCACGGTCGTCTGCTCGTGCTCGACGCGCGCCGCGCCGGGGTCCCGGACGTACCACTCGTCGCCCCGGTACACCCAGGCGTCGAGTCCGGCCGCGAGGAGCCGCTCGACCACCTCGACGGCGACCGCGTTCGGCAACGTGCGCTGCTCGAGGATCGTCCCCAGGTCCGGCGTCACCAGCATGCCGCCGTTGAAGGCCGCGACGGGGACCGAGAGGGAGAGCCGCTCCGTCACCGATCTCATCCCACGGGGCGGTCGCCCGCTCGTCACCGTGAACGCGATGCCCGCGTCGCGCAAAGCGGTGACGGCGGCGACCGCGCGCGCCGTGAGGGTCTTGTCCCGCGTCACGAGCGTGCCGTCGATGTCGGCCACGACGAGCTTCACGGGCGACGCGCCGAGGACGCCCTTGGGGAGGCGCGACGCCGCGGCGGCGTCGAGCATCCAGTGGAGCGTGCCCTCGCGGGGACGGATGAGCTGCGCCGAGACGACGGGTCTCCCGCCGCCCTCGAGCACCTCCTTCAGACGCTCGGCCTTGCGGGCGCCCGTCACGAGGAACGTCACGTCGGCGGCGGCATTGATGCAGCTCGGCGTGAGCGTCACCCGCGCCGGCACCGCGCGGTGCTCGGCGCGCGTCGCGACGACCCAGCGGCCTCTCTCGACCGACGGGTCGGCCGCCGGGTAGAGCGAGGCCACGTGGCCGTCATCACCCATCCCGAGGAGGGCGAGGTCGAACGTGCGCGCGGAGTCCGCGTCGGTGGCGCCGAAGAACCCACGCAGGAGCTCCTCGTACGACCGCGCCGCGCTCTCGGGCGGCTCCTCGCCGCGCATCCTGTGGACGTTCGCCGCCGGGAGCGGGACGTGCTCGAGGAGCGTCCGGCACGCCATGCGGAAGTTGGACTCGGGGTGATCGGGCGGCACGCACCGCTCGTCGCCGAAGAACACGTGGACGCGGGACCAGTCGATCCGGTCGCGGAAGGCGGGCTTCGCGAGGAGCTCGTAGAGGGGGCGCGGCGTCGAGCCGCCCGAGAGAGCCAGGGTGAACTGGCCGCGGGCGAAGATCGCCTCCCACGCGATCCCGACGATGCGCTCCGCCTCGGCGTGGGCGAGCGCGACGTCGTCGGAGTAGACCTCGACCTCGTCGTGCGCGGGCGCGGCCCTCTCCACGCCGGCGCGCCGGCGTGCGCTCTCCCACGTGTCGATCCACCGGCGGAAGTTGCTCGCGATCCGGGCGACCGCCTCGGCGCGCGAGACCCGCTCGGCGATCACGGCCTTGAGCGGTTCCCAGAACGTGCTGCGCCCGGCGGCGAAGCCGTCGAACGCGGGGACGCTCGCCGCGACCTCGAGCCAGCGGCGGACCTGGGCCTCGTCGGCGGCGCGTCCGAGCACGATGCACGTCGCGGCGCCGCGGCCGCCGCGGCGGGCCGTCCTTCCGACCTCGATGCCGTCGTCGCGACGGTCGAGTCCCTCGAGCTTCCAGACGTGGGGCTCGACGCCCGCGTCCTGGAGCTCGCGCATCGCTCTCGTGACGAGCGCGGGGCGGAGCTCGAGGTCGTAGGCCCCGGTGTCTCCGTCCACCTCGATGAGCTGCCGGGGCTCGGGGGGCACCAGGAGCTCGAAGAGAAACCTCCGGCGCGTTGCCCGGAGGTAGTCGGAGAGGCGACGGAGCCGTGCCGCCTGGCGCGCGTTGAGCGCGGCGTCGCCCTCCGGGTTGTAGCGGACGAGGACCTTGACGTAGGTGGGGTCCATGGCCTCGATGTGTCGGCCGAAGTCCTCGCCGTGCTCGAAGTCGAACTCGGCCTGGCCGTTCTTCTCCACCGGGCACGCCGTCGCGATCCCGCGAGCGTGGGCATCGGCGAGGATCGCGGCGCCGAACGCCTCATCGACGAGCACGGAGACGCGGTCGCGCGCGACCCCGCTCGCGATCGCCGCGAGCGCGCCGTCGTAGACGATCCACTTCGCCTCGATGACCCGCGCCGTCTGCTCCGGAGAGAGCTCTCCGGTCCACCCGAACAGCCCCTTCTTGAAGGAGCCCCGCTGGTCGAAGGGGAGCAGGTAGAGCGGCGGACCGTGACCGCTCACCGCCGCCTCGGCGACCCAAAGGCGGGCTCGGCAGCGGACTCCTCGGCGAGCTCGGCGGGGAGCCGCGACGCCCTGGCGCGCGAGGAGCTCCCCGCATCCGGACGCGCGCCGCGCGAGGGGGCCATGTGCTCCGCGATCGTCTCGGCGGTGCGCCTCGTGACGCGGCCGAGCGCGTCGCCCATGGCGCGCGCCAGCCAGGCCGGATCGTCCTGGGCGATCGGTTCCGTCTCCGTGACGATCTCGCGGAAGAGACCGCGCCCGTTCTCGTCCTCGAGCGACGTGACGATCGAGATGCGCGCCTCGTGCTTCGGAGCGAGGACCTCGACGAACTCCGTGAGCTCGACATCGAGCTGGGGGACTCGCTCCTCGGCCGAAGCGAAGGCCTGCCTCGTGAAGAGCTCGTCGGCGAGGGCCCGCTCGACGGTCTTCGCCGGCGGCTCGCACCACTTGAGGCCGGTGTAGGCGCCGAGCTCGACGTCGTACTTCCGGTAGGCGATCGGCTCGTCGATCCACGCCGCTGCCCTCACGCGACGCAGCCTCAGGCTCATGGCCCCGCCGACGCGAACCGGGGGCTCGGGTGCCGTGGGAGGCTCGACGGTGAAGTAGCGGATCGGCTGCGGCGTTCGCGGCGAGCCGACGCAGCCGCCTGCCGCGGAGAGCCCCAGCAGGGCCACGGCGAGGTGTGCCGGTCTCATCACGGTTCCTCCTTGTCGGGCGGCGCGGGCGCGGCCTTTCCGCGCAGGAGCGCGCCGGGGTCGTGCTCGAGCAGGTCGGCGAGCGCCTTGAGCGAGCGGAGCGTGTCCTGCAAGGCCTCCGCGTCTCCCTGGGAGGTCTCGGCGAGGCGGCGGACCTGGACCGCCAGCACGCGGATCCCCCGGGCTGCCTCCCGGAGCTGGTCGATCGTCTCGGGGAGCCTCGCGAGGTTTTCTCGGGCTCCCTCGGCGCTGGACTGGATCGCCGCGATCGTCGGCCCGAGCCCCGTCTGGTGGCCCGACGCATCCGTGGCCACCTGGAGCGGGGCGATGACGGCATCGGCCGTCGTCAAGAACGTACGGACGTCCGATGCGACGGCCGCGATGTCGAGGACGTCGATCTTGGCCTCGGCCTTCGCGAGGAGCGACTCGACCCGCTCGGCGACCTCGGGGAATCGCTCGAGGGCCTCGTGGAGCTGCTCGGTCAGGTCCTTGATCGTCGAGGGCACCGCCGGCACGTAGTTGGGGGGCGTCTCGAACGAGAGCTTCGGTGGCGGGTAGCGCTGGGGGTCCACGATGTCGAGGTTGACGAAGAGCGTCCCCGCGATCCCGATCTGGGAGAGCTGGAACCGGAGGTCCTTTCGCTCGACCTTGACGACGCCGGTGGGGCCCGCCGCCGGAGGCGTGACGCCGAGGCGGCGGAGGAGGGCGCGGTCCAGCTCGCACACGACCTCGATCCGCCGTTTGTCCGGCGCGATGTCGATCTTCGAGACCTGGCCGACCTTGGCGCCGCGCGCCTTGACGGGCGCGCCCACCTCGAGGCCCTGGACGGACTCATCGAAGTAGCTCACGACGTCGAACGTGTCTTTCTTTCCCGTGCGGACTCCGAGGTAGGCGAGGACGACGAGCCCGAGCACGACTCCCCCCACGACGAACCCGCCCAGCTTGGCGTAGTTGACCGGGACGGCCTCGCTCACGCGGCCACCTCCACGGCGCTCTCGCGACGGAAGAAGCGGCGGACGGCCGGGTCCTCGGCCGTGTCGCGAAGCGCTCGGGGGTCCCCGCGGGCGATGATCTTCTTCGCGTGCTTGTCGAGCATGATGCAGCTCCTCGCGATCTTGAAGATGCTCGGGAGCTCGTGGGTGACGACGACGATCGTCGTCCCGAGGCTCGCGTTGAGCATGAGGATCAGGTCGTCGAGCTCCGACGCGCTCACGGGGTCGAGGCCGGCCGAGGGCTCGTCGAGGAACAGGA